>ERZ1034984.611-NODE-611-length-39217-cov-28.738931_pt1 | contig 39217 bp, 29 predicted proteins | sample MGYA00520589_ERZ1034984 | MGnify/ENA primary metagenome ERZ1034984 (study PRJEB33766, sample SAMN09781790) | gut metagenome | biome: gut microbiome | host: Homo sapiens | place: Madagascar | study: EMG produced TPA metagenomics assembly of the PRJNA485056 data... | reverse complement strand
GGGAGACTGAAAAGCGGAGATGAATCTCCGCACTCCAAGGGGGTTACGCGATCCCATATCAATGATATAGTCTGTCGCGGCTGCACGCCGTCACTGCCGGATCACGAACGCCAACAGGCCGGGGCGGGACCGAACATCGGCTTCAGTGACTGGACGAAGCACATCGAACCGCCGGAAACAAAGATTACACCGGTGCTTTCAGGATCGGGCGTTCTCCATTCCATTCCACGGGAAGCCAGAGGTAGCGGCCGTCGATTGCGTTTTCCGGATTCCAGCGGTCGGCCATGAAGATGATTTGGTCCGGCGCCAGCTGCAGAGCAAAGGTTCCCTGTGCTCCGTAGGTGGTGTCGCCTCCGGCATCAACCGCCGGATTGCCCAGTTCGGTCCACGGCCCGGTCAGACGCTCGGCAACGGCGCTGCGGGCGGCATTGGGCACCCAGCCGGTACAGCCGGAACCGATGAAATAGTACTTTCCGTTCCGCTTGAACAGTACGGGAGCCTCCATCCAGCGCCACGGAAACAGCCGCCAGTAGCGTCCGGTAAAGCCGGTGTAAGCACCGTCCAGTTCGGCGAGATGGATCGTGCTGTTTTTTTCCGAAGCGTACACCACATAAGCTGTCCGGTCGTCATCGACGAATACCGTCATATCGCGGCTCTGCTGCCCCGTTTCGAGATCCATCCCCAGCACGCTGAGCTGCGGCGTCAGCGGATTGGCGTCATAAGGAAGCGTCGGCATCTCCCGGCATGCCGCTTCAATCCGTGCCGGTTCTTTCAATTCAGGCGGCGTATTCTGCGGCCAGACACCCGGATTCGGACGCCCGTGCCAGAGCAGCCGGAACGGACCTTCCGGCCGGTCGGCAACGGCGACGGCCTGCCGGGCGTCGGAGTAGGTGCAGTCCCGTTCCAGATGGAACCACATCACGAATTTTCCCGCCGGATTGCGCACCACTTTGGGGCGTTCAATCACACATCCCGGCCGCAACGGTCCGCCGTCGCGGATATCGAACGCGATTCCCGCGTCGCGCCAATGCACCAGATCATCCGAAATGTAGACATGCACGCCGACCCAGGCCAGATTTCCACGCTTCCCGGCCACTTTGTGTTCGCCGTACCAGTAGAACAGGTTTCCTTCCTTTAATATCCCGCCGCCGTGGGCGTTGATGGGGATTCCTGCGGAATCGGGCCAGATTTCGCCCGACATTCCCGGACATGCAAGCAATTCAGTCACATTCATTCTCTTTCATCTTTTGTTTTCCGCTTTTCCAAAGCGTTTCTGATCTCAAGCATCCGCTCCCGGCTCAGGGGATAGAAGTACAGCGTACACGCCGCCAGCACCAGCCCCGCCGCCGGAATACAGGACATCATCAGCCGCATATTCCAGAAGGTTCCCGGCTGCTGTCCGCCGCCAAGCTCCAATTCAAAGCCGGACCAGACCAGGAAATAGCCGCCGCCGATGCTGCACAGCACGTAGCCGAGTTTGCAGGTCCAGCTGATGATCGCGCCGAAGATCCCCTCGCGCCTGCGATGATTGTACAATTCGTCATAATCGCACGAATCCGACACCATCGCGGAAATCAGCATCCACATCGCCGATATCCCCACCGCCCCCAGAATCGGCTGAAGAACCGACAAATACGGCATCGCCGGAGTGATCAGCACCAGAATCGACAGATTGCCGAGCGCCCCCAGCAGCAGGAACAGCATCAGGGCGCGGCTCTTACCGAGCTTTTTCGATACGAAATTAACGACCGGAATCGCCGCGATGCAGCTTCCGGCGGAAACCAGCCCGCCGATTCCGGCGAGTCGGGAAGCGAACTCCTTGTCGCCGCCGCAGCCGTAATAGATCAGCAGATTCAAACCGAACGACAGCACAAGGAACAATCCGAATACGCTCAACGCCAGCACGACGACCAGAATCAGAAAGGGCCTGACCCGGAACGCGGTGAAGATATCCATGACGCCGATCCGTTCATACCGCTCTCTTTCGCCCCGCCGCTCCATATCCTCCTTCCGGCTGGACACCGTCGGCGTCAGCAACAGCGGCCCCAGCGCGAACAGGATGAAAATCACGCCGCTGATCACGCTCAGGCAGCGCATTCCCTGCAACGGAGTGTCGAACCAGCTCCGCTCCGTAAACCAGTACATCCACGGCAGGATGAAAGCGCCGCAGTTCACGAAGAACGAACGGTAGCCCATCACCCTCGTCCGCTCGTTGTAGTCCATCGAAAGCTCATAGCCCATACTGATGTAAGGAACGCAGAACAGGGTCGTCGACGTGTAGAACAGAAGGCAGGTCGCGGTCAGGTACCAGAAGTACCACATCTGCGACTTTCCCTCCGGGAACATCCAGATCAGCCAGAAGGAGAACGCGCTCATCACCGCGCCGACCAGGATGTACGGCTTGCGCTTGCCGAAGCGGGAACGGGTCCGGTCGCTCAGATAACCCATCAGAGGATCGGTGACCGTATCCCAGAGCCGCGCGATCGCGAACACGTAACCGAGCAGGATCGGACTCACCCCCATATAGTTGAACATGATCAGCGGCAGCATGATGTTCACCACGTTCTGCACGTTGTTCTCGGTCAACGCCCCGGCGCCGTAGCCGATTTTATTCCAGAAAGTCAGCGGCTTCATCTTCACTCCCGGATCGGATGAATCTGTTTCGCATCGAATCGGCGCGGCCGGGTGGAAAGTTCCACGATTTCGGCGTCGATCACATCGTCGTGCCAGGTCTGGACCGACAGGCTGTTCGGCCCTTCCGGGAGCGCCGCCGTCAGATTTTTCACGACGACCTTGCCGTCGTAAAGGACATTCAGCACACCGTCGCGCAGATTGATCACCAGCGGCTTATACTCTTTTCCGGCCAGCGGGACCTGCTGAAAGACCCAGCCGCGCGAATAGGGATCGGTAAGCCCGCGCACCAGCCATCCCCAGCCGGGGAAGCCGCCGCCGTAGCTGAGCGTGATATTGCCCATTACGAAGTTGAAACGCTCCGGGAGCCTGACTTTCATTTCCAGATAGAGGTCTTTCCGGAAACAGCGTTTGAAATCGGCGACGGCCAGTCCTTTTTCCGGCGACGCGCGCAGCAGAAGCCGTTTCCCGGCCGCCTTTGCCTCCGCGGCATTGCCGAACTCCCATTCACGGTTCTGGTCCGCGATATCAAACCCTTCCGCCCCGGAAGGGTCCTCCGCGACAAAGTTCCGGGCGTGGATGAGCCGGAAAGAGAGGGTGTTGTCGTGCCAGGTGCGGAAGGCCAGATGGTTGTTTTCCGGCTTCAAGTCCAGCTTTTTGTCATATACCAGAAGTTTGTTGTTCAAATGCACGTTCAGCCGCCCGTCGCGGACGGTCAGGACCAGCCGGTTCCAGCCGTCGCGGGCGGCGGCGAAACGGTTCACGACTCCGGCCGGATCTTCTCCGTTTTCATTATAAAAGAGCCAACCGTTGTCGCGGATGAAGTCGACGCCGCCGAACTCCACTCCAACCCTGCCGTCGGCAACAAATTCGATGCAGACGGAAAGCTCTCTGCCGAACGTGAAATTCCGCAATTCCGCGCGGGAAGCCGGGGCTCCCGGCACCGCTTTCAACGCAATCACGCCATCCTGCCCCCGGCTGCCGCCGGAAATCCGCCATTGCGCTTCGCTTCCGGCCTCCTGCTTCGGCAACTCGGCAGCCGCAGCGGTCGCCGGCTTCGGGCGAACCGTCAGCAGCCGACAGCTGAACGGCTCCAGCGTATCCTCCACCACGGCGGAATCCACCGGAGTTTTCCGCAGATAGTCGTACACCTCGATCTCCCGGCCGGGATAAATCTGCGACAGGTCGAGCCGGTACGGATTTTTCCCGTACCGCAGGTTGCTCACCACCGCCAACGACTCATCGGGGCCGTAATAGAAGGAGGCGTAGCAATTCGCGGATTCAAAGCCGATCTTCTCATGTTTCCGCCAGAACGGGTGGAAGGTGTTGCCGGGTTTGGCAAAGCGCTCCAGAAGCTCCACGTCGATATTGACCGGATCGACGTCGTCACTGGTGTAATATTCGCTGTTGAACAGCAGCGCATAAGCCAGCGCCGTATCCAGCCCGTCGTAGTTGTGGAGCTGCTTCGGCCAGTAGATGGTCCTCCAGCCCCACGCCAGCCCGGAATATCCGATGGAAAACATCGCTTCGCTCGGATAGTAGCCGCGCCGGTAGCGCATCAGCTGCTCCCCCTCGAAGTAACTGTCGAAAAAACTCAGCGTGTTCACGTCGATCCCGCCTCCGGTGTGGGCGACCAGACAGAACTCCTCCCCGGTCGCATCGAACAGGCCGCGGATGCGTTTCAGGAACTCCCGCTGCTTGACCACGCGGCTCTGAATCTCGCGGTCCATCGAGAGCTTCGTCATCGCGCCGCAGGATTCGCCGTGCAGCGGATTGCTGTCGCCCCACGGCACCGAAAGGCCGTCGCTCATCAGGCCGCGGATGCCGGTTTCCGCAATAAGCTTCCGGTAGTTGTGGAGCTGCAGGTCCCCCTCCGGCCCCCGTTTGCAGGTGGCAAAGCAGTTCTTCCCCTGCCAGAAGTAGTAACGCCACGCCGGCTGCAAAGCGAGGTTTTCCCGGAACTGCCGCATCGGCGGAGCATCCTCCTGCAATCCCTGGCAGCAGTAGAGGGTCAGCTTCTTGCCTTTGGCGGCCAAATCCCTGACCTGTTTTCTGACCTCGTCGATTTTGGAGAGGTCGGGATAACCGTGCCAGCGGCTCCACCCCTCCCACTGCCATGTGACCCAGCCGCGCACCGGGCGGGCCGGATACGGTTTGGTCGGCGTCGGCTGCAAAAAGAAACGGAAAATCTCCTCGTCCTCCCGCAACTGCCCTGCCCCGTCCGCCAGATTGAGTTTCAGGAAATCGCCGTCTTCGTTCTGCACCACCTCGACCTGACGGCGCAAGTCTGCGGAGCGGAACGGATTGCGGTCGAAGGAGAATGCCAGTCCCTCCTCCTGATTGCCGATCCAAAGATTGGCGGCACGGTTGCGGTAACCGGCTCCGGTCAGCTCTCCGGCCCGCTGGACGGAAGCGCCCGGCAGCAGGAATTTCACGATCTTCCGGTCCAGCGGCAACAGTACCGAGAGCCGGTCGACTTTCTTCAACTCTTTGCCGGACAGTGAAAATTTGATCTCCATAAAGCCGTCGAAGTCGATCTGATTCCGAATCCACAGCTTCCACGCCCCGCCTGTCGCCGCGGCTTCCGCCACGACCTGATTGCCGCGCGGCCTGACCTGCAGCTTCCCGAATGTGAAGGCCTGTTCGCGCCCTTCCGCCGCGACCAGAATCCGAGGCGGCGCAGCCAGGATCCGGCTCTCCGAACCGGTGCGCTCCACTGCTTCCGGGAAAGCGTTTTCTCCGAGGATGATCTTTTTATCCAGCAACTCGACCGTGTTTCCGGCGATCCGCGGCTTCGTCCACGGGCGTGGAATCTTTTCGTCGACATACTCCCGGCCCGCATCGGTATTCAGCCACTCCGGCATCTTCGCGGCGGCGCACTGCCGTTCGATTTCAGCGACGACTTTGCCGGAAGCATCACGGACGGAGAATTTCGCCCGCCGCTCCGGCTGGTCCCCCTCCGGCAATTCGCATTTCACGATCGCCTGACGGGCCGCCAGCGGATTGCCGTCACGGTCGAACATGCCGTCGAACTCCAGCTTCTCCCGAATCGCCGGGAAGCCGTCCACCTCCAATACTCCGGTCAGTTCACCGAACTCCCCGTCGATCTCCGTCACGCCGAGAATCATCCCATCCAGCGGCCCGTAGCCGATAAAGGCGCGGCACGCTTTCCGGATGGCCTGTTTTTCCGCAGCCGCCGGAGCGGCTTCCTGCGATCCCGCTCCGCCCGGCGGCAGGAAGGAGATTTCGCCGAGCGGCATCGGATTGTAGCCGCCGAATGCAGGCAGGTGCCAGCCGTACATCACCGGGGCGCGATGGCGGAAGAAATTCGCGAACACCTTCCGGTTTACCGCCGGATCAAGCCCGCAGCCGGAAAATGGGATCGCCATCTCCACCACCCAGCGGCCATCAGAAAACGGCGAAACGGCGGAGCGGAAAAGCGGCTTTTCCTGCGGCGCCTCGTTGAACTGCCGCTGCTGCGCATTCACCGCATTCACACCGTATGTGTAGTAGAAATCCGCGGCGGTGAATTCGTTGTCCAGCGCCCCTTCATAACCGCCGACATTCACTTTGCCGCGCACCGCGATTTCCGGGTCGGCGACGCCCAGCACCACCTGCACCGTGTCGTCATTGTCGAAGAAGGCGTCGTTCCACGGCCGCGGATACGCCTCCGGCCCCCCGCCGGACGGATCGAAGCAGACCGCCGCAACATAAAGGTGATCCCGGTCGTACTTCAAATAAAATTCCGTCGCAATCCCGTCGCTTTTCCGGCTGCCGAGCGGCGTGACCTGCTTCAGAACGCAGCTTGCCTTCCATTCGGTTTCATCGAAGATTCCGTCGATTTCCGGCGGCTCCTCCGTGAACGGCACCGCCGCCTGCGGAATCTCCGCCGCGCCGAGAACGCAGCCCAGCAGCAGGCTGCCGAGCAATCCATAAAATTTTCCGTCTTTTTTCACGTGTTTCCTCATCTTCCCGCCGATTACCATTTCAGATAGGCTTTCACTTTCTGCACGTGCATGTCCGCGAACAGACAATGGGTGGTGCCGTATTCCCCCTGCACCGGCTGGTGGGGAGCGCCCGTTTCGTCCGGCAGAGTCGCATTGACCCGCTCGCGCAGAATGATCCGGTTCGGGAAATCGCGCAGCCGGTCGATCGTTCCAGCCCAATTATTGATTGAAAATGAGCCGCCCTCAAATCTGCCGCAATAAGTATTTCCCCAATATTTATCCTCCAGCTTTGCTGCTTCATCGTTCTGCGCCCACGCATAGGAACTCAACACGTTCCCGTTGCCCGCCCCGAATGGCCTCATCCGGTCCTTCGGACACCAGACCACCGGCAGCCTGTGCTGATACGCATTATCATTCGGGATTCCGCTGCTCATGTAGGGCGCCAGGAAGATCACCCAGTTGCTGTCTTCGCTGAAAGGCGTCCCCCCATCTTCCGGATTGCTCCAGTTGAAAGGCGGCACCGTGTTGTAATCACTGATATAGAGCGTCATACTGCTGCCGACCTGCTTCAGGTTGCTCAGGCATTTCGTCGCATGGGCCGACTCCCGCGCCTTGTTCAGCGCCGGCAGCAGCATTCCCGCCAGAATCGCGATGATCGCTATCACAACGAGCAGTTCAATCAAGGTAAACAGCCTTATATGGCGGTATGCGGGGGGCGTATCCGCCTCGTGCCGCGCCCCCTGCGTCCGGCAAGGTGCCGGTGCCGGGTACGGGGCGGTCGACAGGCGGAGGCGCGGTCGGCCGGCGGGGAAGGAAGATCCGCAATAACGTGAAGTTGTCTTCCCGCTTTTCTGCGGAAAGGCAACTTCACGTTTTTGCTCCGACTTGCCGCTTGCAGAGCACTGGCGGAGGCGTGAGAGCCTGCAGGAAATATGTGAAAAGTTGGGGATGCTTGGTACGGGAAGAGACGCGGTGCTGACCGCCGCTTTCTCTCCCCCGTGCCCCTCTCTTTTACGCAGAGCGGCAGCCGTGGACTGATTGTATATTTTACAAGTTGTGTTCACGAGCAGCTCAATAAGGGTAAACTGGCGGGACGCCGCCGGACCATGTACGCCCTCCCCTCCACGAAAGAGATGTGAAAAAAAATTATAAATTCTCCCGATTTCATTCACAAGTAAATTGAATTTCCGGCAAACACTTTTCATCTTTTCTTACCTTTCCTTTTCAGTTGTTTCCACATTCCGCAAATATCGCCCGCTTACAAATTAAACCTTTAAGTAAATCCGCAAAATGATTCACGCGATGTATCAAGATACACAAGTTCCAACGCGTTGACCGGAATCTGAAAGTCCGCAAAATCACCATTCCTGCCGACTGCCGAAACCATGCTCTCCGCCTGCCGGTTCCGAACCAGCAGGGCTTTGTCCTGCGCCGTGCGCAGCCGGACCGTCAGGTTCTCCGCCGGTTCCAGCGACCAATTGAAAACGGCGGCGGTGACGCCGCTTCCCTCGCCGGCACGGGCATACACTTTGGTCCGCACCCGACATTCCGGGACCTCCGCGTCCAGCGCGTCGGCGGCGAGCCAGCGGAAAACCGCATGAATCTGCCGGTATTTGAACTCATGGCCGAGAAGATTCCACGCCCCGTACCCCGCGACGGCCACCCTTCCGCCCAAAGCGTTTGTGAATGTACCGGAGCAACACGGGGCAATCTCATTTCCCGCGTAGTCGACGAGCCTAGAAAGGATTTCCGCCCCGGCTGCCTGCGGGATGAATTCCGTCGCGCGGCCACCCCAGAAGCTCTGCCGGATGTTCCGACGGAACAGAGCGGGATTCAGGGGATGGGCGACGGACTCTTCCAACGCATCCGCATCGAAGATTTTCCCGATGCTGAATCCGATCAGCCCGCCGTAACCGCGCTCAATCAGCACCCGGACGGCATCGGCGTCAAGATATCCGCCGGTGGAAAGTACCTGCAAAACAGCCTCATCGGAAAGAGCGCGGGCCTCACGGCCGGACAAAGCGCCGCAAAGCGCATGTTCCGGGGCATACGCATACGGCAGCCCCAGCGCCTGAAAACCGCGGGAAACGTCGTTTCCGGCGACGGGAAATCCGCCGCCCCGGAGGAAATCCGTTTCGGCGCCCAGAAAATAATCCTTATCCTTTCCAAACCAGATTCCCCGGAGAGGACGGCCGCGGTTCAGGCGGACTATTTTGTCGTTGAACCAGCGCTGTTCCTTCAGTTCAAGCAGGTAAGGTTCATAGCACTCGGGCGGCGCGGAAGCGGGGTCCCCCAGAAGGTTCAGGGCGGTCCCGGTACAGCCCGCCGCACAGTAAAGCGAGGTCTCCAGAGCGGTAAACGACGTGCTTTTCTGCAGCCGCGAATAAGGGAAATTCTCCAGCTCGCTCTGAATGACCGTCACCTCCGGGGGCAGCATCGCCGCCTCCGCCGCGATGGTGTCGGCTTTCCGGATCAGTTCTTCCAGATCAGTGTCGCAATAGGCTCCGCCGCCGGGACGCCACCACACGGAGCCGCCGCCTTCCCCGCCCAGCAGAGACGCCTGCCGCCTCCTGTCGGACTCCCACAGGTCGAGGCAGTCCATCTTGCCGAGGATGATATCCGGATTCACCTCATGAACCGTTTGCCGGATAAAGATAAAAGCCGAAGCCAGCACCTGCCGGTTCCACTCCAGCATCTTCAAACGGCGCTCCCGCAACTCCTCTGCGGAGCCGCGATCGAAGAAACCGGCGAATTCCCGGCGGCTCCCATGAAAACCGAAGTATTCCGACAGCTTCCGGAAACAGCCATCGCAGAAACAGCCGTAAGAAGCGGCTCCATGATTGTGCAAACGCAAATCATCGTCGATCCAGATGAATTCCGGCCCTGCTTCCGCAAGCATCCGGTAAACCGGTTTCAGGTAAGAATTTCTCCAGATTTCCCCCTGCGGGCAGAAATTGCCCGGGCTGGAATTTCCGTCGATATCCATAAACAGTTCGCCAGTGAGCGATTCCGCACCTTTCCGGTCTTCTGCGGCATGTCCGAGGGTGCACAAAATATTGATTCCCGCATGGTAACCGGCGGCCTCCAAAGCCGAAATACGCTTTTTCAAAATACCGGCCCGGACAGTCATTTTCTCCAAAGAAGGCGCGATATGAATATCACCGGTCAGCAACGCCACTTCATCAAGCGCCTGAAGCCGGTTCAGCCGGGCCAGGAAACTTGAAAACTCCGTTTCCGGCTCCCAGATGGCGGGGGTGACTCTCAGTGACATCTGACTCATAACTTCTACCGTTGCCTTTGCCGCCGGAGGTTTCTCCGGACATTTTCCGTTAAAAACGATCCATATTTTCCGCCACGCTGCCCCGGACCACCAGCTCCGCCTTTTCGCAGTAGGAATACCGGCCCGACGAATTCTTATCGACAATGGCGGTCGTCATGTGGACGATCTCCGCGACGTAATTTTCAAGGTTGAACCGCACCGTCGTCAGCTCAGGGGTAGTCAGCCACGCTCCGGTCTGGTCATCGAAACCGATCAGCGAGAGCTGCTCCGGCACCCGGAGCCCAAGCCGGTTGGCAACCTTCAGCGCCAGCATCGCGTAATTGTCGTTGTGGCACAGGAAAGCGGTCGGGCGCTGTTCCGTGCGCAGCACTTTTTCCAGAAGCTCCCCGGTCTCCGGCGTCGGCACCGAACCGTTGGCCGGAATCACAACCGCCGGATCAAACGTGACATTCCGGCTTTCCAGAAAGCTGCGGTATGCGGAAAAGCGCGTATACGGAGAAGGATTGTCGAGGTCGAACGCATTCAGCCCCAGATAACCGATCCGGCGGTGCCCCATTTTACACAGGTACTGCATGGCCTGTTGCGTTCCCCCGACCAGATCGAGCATCAGATGCGAGCAGGGCAGCTGATCGACGCTGTCGAAAATGATCAGCTTTTCAGTCGCCACATACTCCTGCGAAACCACCTGATAGCGGGAATGGTCGCACGGCCCCAGCAGCACCGCTTCCGCCTTGATCTGGTTGAAGAAATTCAACGCCCAGCTCTCGTTCCGGTCGCGGGCATCCCGCCGGAACGGGTCCAGCACGATCGTGATCGCATAGAGATTCGCCTCGGAGAGCTGCAACTGCAGACGGCAGAGCAATTCCCCATACCACGGCGTTGACGGCGGCACGCAAAGACAGATGCCGACAATGCCGGTGCGCCCGCTCAGCAGCGAACGCGCCATATAGTTCGGCCGATACCCCACCGCCTCGGCATAGGCGCGAATCTCCTTCGCGAGTTTTTCCGCAACCCCCTTGCGGTGATTCAGCGCATTGCTCACCGTCACCGAAGAAACATTGAATTTTTTTGCAATTTCACAGATGCTCATAAAAATAGATTAAACCTTTAAGTTATCAATATTATGATCGATTTTGTCCCAAATGTCAAGCCCCGGATAGAAAAAAATGCCAAAATATCCCCCTGACAGGCCGATTTACCGGTCTGCCGCCGGAAATAAACGGAAATTACAAAAGAAAAAACACTGCACACGGCCTTTCGGCGGCCAACGCTTTCGCCGTTGGATCACGACCGGGCAGCACCCGGTGGCAAATACTGCCGATAGAGCCGATAAATTGATAGATAATACCCCCGGTTTCGGCACCTTGCCGGTCAGGGGGACCGGGGGGCGAAGCGCACCCGGCCGCCGGAGGCAAGTCTCAGCCATGCCGCAGTCGCGGCAGGCGCATAGCACACACTGTCTCCGACGGACAGGGCGCCCCGCTCGCTCCCAAGAAGCGAAATCCCGGTTCAGGAAACTTGCACACGGCGTTATTTGTTGAGCGGCGTCAATGAATCCGCATAGATTTGCCTGACGGCGGCGCAGTCGGCTTTGTCGGGGGCCAGCGAAAGCAGGAAGTTGAGCGATGGCGTGGTAAAAGCAAGCTCCGTCAGTTTGTCGATATCGGCGGCGGAGAAGCCTTCATCGGCCAGTTTTTCCGGCGCGCCGCTGGCGATGAGCCATTTTTCAACTCCCTTTGCGGCTGATTCAGCTTCCGCCGGATCGCCTTTCTGACCGGGAACGATCGGTGCGAGCACGTCGGACAGCACAACTGCCCTTACCGGATAAATATGCTTGATAACCGCCGGAAGCAGCATGGAGGCATAGAGCTGATAGTAACGTCTGGCGATGGCGATGGTCACGGCTTCCACGCTGTGGTTAACGGCGTCGATGCTGACGAAACGGGTCTGTTTTTCGGAAAGTCCGGTCATCAGCGCGGGGTCGTCGATCGCCCAGGTCGGATAGATGCAGTCGCAGACGATCGCCGGCTTGTACTCCTTTTCGAGGATGGTGGCGACGACGACGCGGTCGACTTCGGTACCGGTGCCGTGAGTCAGGTTGATTGCGATGATCGGAACCGCTTTTTCCGGAGTAAACTTGTATTCGTAGAGCCGGGCCGCGTCATACTGTGGATTTTCGAGCAGGATCGCGACACCCTTTCCGGCGTCGGTCGGACTGCCGCCGCCGATGCAGAGTACCGCCTTGGCATCGATGGTCTTGGCGAGCGCCGCGGCTTCGTCGATCTGCGCCGTGGTCGGATCGGAAGTCACCTTGTCGCAGAGTACGTATTGATATGGTGTTTTTCAAGAGCGGGAACGACATAATCCCAGGCCCCGGTGGTTTTATAGGCGCCGCGCCCGGTCACGGCGGGCAGGCTGCGGACGCCGCGTTTTTCGAGTGCCGCCGCGATTTCTTCGATTTTGCGGATCGTGCCGCAGCCGAAAGAGACGAGGGTGTTCAGGCGGAGTTCCTTGATTTCGTGAATGTCCAGACTGTTGTGGAACATAATATTCTCCTTAGAACCGGATGACTTTCGATTGAAACTAAGACAGCATGCTTTTCCGGGATGTCAAAGAAGATTGGATATCCGGGTTGTCCTGTTTCCGGGAAAGCGGTGAAGCGGAGATTGTTCCATTGACTTTTACCGGTTCGTTGTCTATATTTATCAAGTGCGTGAAAGTTCAATGAATTTGTCCTGATTGTGATAAAATGGCCGGTGCGAAAAACAAATACCAGATAGACATGTGCCGGGGGCCGCTGTTCAGCAAAATCGTGGTCTTTTCCGTACCGCTGATGCTGTCCGGAATTCTGCAGCTGCTGTTCAATGCGGCGGATCTGGTCGTGATCGGCCGGTATGCGCCCCATGAGGCGATGGCGGCGGTGGGAGCGACCGCCTCGCTGACGCAGCTGATCGTGACGGTGTTCATGGGGCTTTCCGTCGGGACGAACGTGCTGGTCGCCAACTACTACGGAGCAAAGAACCGGAAGAATATCAGCAGGACGGTTCACACGGCGATCCTGCTGTCGCTGGCCGGCGGCGCGGTCCTCGCCATCGCAGGCATCGTGCTGGCGCAGCCGATGCTGACGCTGATGGGGACGCCGGAGAATGTGCTGGCGAAAGCGTGCGTTTACATGTGGATCTACTTCGCCGGGATGCCCTGCATCATGCTGTACAACTTCGGCAGCGCCGTGCTGCGGGCGGTGGGGGATACCCGCCGCCCCCTGATCTTCCTGCTGCTCGCGGGACTGGTGAATGTGGGACTGAATCTGTTTTTCGTGCTGGTGTTCGGCATGGACGTCGGCGGGGTGGCGCTGGCCACGGTCATCGCGCAGGGGATCGCCGGTTATCTGGTGCTCAAATGCCTGATGAATTCCCGAGACGCCTGCCGGGTGAAGCTCCGCAATCTGCGGATCGATCCGGCGATCCTGAAAAGCATGTTGTGGATCGGTTTGCCGGCGGGGATTCAGGGGGCGTTCTTTTCGCTTTCCAACATCACAATCCAGTCTTCGGTGAACTCCTTCGGTTCACTGGCGATCGCGGGCAATACGGCGGCGATCAGCCTGGAGGGCTTCGTCTATATCGGCTCCGGCGCTTTCCACCAGACGGTGGTCAGCTTTGCGGGGCAGAATCTGGGGGGACGGCAATATGAACGCATCCGCAAAAGCATCATCTACTGCATGTTGAGCGCATTCTGCATCTGCCTGGCGATGGGGTACGGCTTCTTCTTCGCGGGAAAGCAGCTGCTTGCCATCTACAACCCGGACCCGGCGGTGATCTCGTGGGGGATGCTGCGGATCAGAATCCTTTTCACCACCTGTTTTTTATGCGGCATTATGGATGTGATCAGCGGCGCTCTGCGGGGCCTGGAGCATTCGGTGATGCCGGCGGTGGTCACGCTGCTCGGCGTATGCGTGCTGCGCATCGTCTGGGTTTATACGGTTTTCCCGCTGCATCCGACCATGGGGAATTTGATGCTCTCTTATCCGATCACATGGCTGATCACCGCGGCCGCCAACGGCCTTTACCTCTACTGGATCTGCAAAAAACTGTTTCATCCCGGATATCGGAAGGGATTGAGCCGCCCGTGAAACGGGGACGGCCGGTGGAAAGTCATGATTTCCGAAGTAATTCCGCTTGTATTTTCAGTGAAATGCCGTACACTATAGATATACCGGTATCAAACGGCAAAGGCGGAGGCAGAGAAGAGGGCTTCCGCACCTGTAATGCCATTCCGGTTCGATGATATGGAACGATCGGCAATGATAAGAGGAGGCTTGTGATGAATCGATTAATCGTCACGGTGGCGTTTGCGCTGATTGCGGTGCAGGGGGCCGGCTGCGGAGACCGGCAGATGGCGAAAGCTGAGCTGGAACAGGCGCAGGTGGTCAAAATCGTGAAGATGCAGCCGTGCCGGATGGAGTTTGTGGAGAAGATTCCGATTCAGGGGAATGTGGAGTCGCAGCAGAGCGCAGACATCTCCAGCCGGACCAGCGGGAATATCGACCAGATTCCGGTGGGCGAGGGAGACCGGGTCAAAAAGGGGCAATTGCTCTTTGAGATCGACCGGGTCAACCTTGAAAACAATGTGAAGGCGCAGCAGGAGAAGGTCGCGGTCGCCGAAGCCGACTATAAGATCGCCCGGATCAATGCGGAGCTGGCGGAAACGGTCCGGCAGAAGGCGAAAATCGATTACGACCGGGCCTTGCAGCTCAAAAGTTCCAACGCGATTTCGCAGGACGCCTACGAGAATGCCAAGCTGAAGTACGACGAGGCGGTCGCCAATATCGCGAAGACGCAGGCGCAAAGCAACTATGCGCTCGCCCAGCTCAATCAGGAAAAGGCGAACCTGGAAATCTGCCGGAAAACCCTCGCCGATTCGATTGTGAAATCGCCGTTCGAGGGGGTGGTGGTGGTCAAGGACATGGATCCCGACGAATACGTGCAGACCGGCAGCCGGATTCTGCGGCTTGAGAATCCCGACCGGCTCGAACTGGTCAGCATGATCAGCGCGAACTACTATGCCCGGGTGATTCCCGGCAAGACGACAGGGGTGATCCGGACTGTGGCGGGAGAGGAGATCACGCTGCCGGTCACGTTCCGCAGCCCTTCGGTCGATGCGCTGTCGCGCACGTTCACCGTGAAAATCCAGCTGCCGCCCGGCAAGGGGTTCGTCAGCGGCCAGCTCTATACCTATGACCTGATCCTGAACCGGGTCGAAGGAGTGGGGATTCCCAATGAGGCGGTGCTGACGCGCGGCAGCGGCCGCAAGGCGGTCTTCGTGGTCACGCCGCGGAACACCGCCGAAGAAGTGACGGTGAAGACCGGCATCGTCGACGGACCGTGGACGATGCTGCTCGATCCGGCGGCGCTGAAGGGGCTGCCGGTCGTCGCGGAAGGGCAGGCGTTCCTGGAACCGGGGGACAAGGTGGAGGAAACGCAGGCTTCCGCCGCCGGACAGGAGGCGCAGTGACATGTTTTTATCCCACGCTTCCGTAGTCCGTCCCATCGCGATGACCTGTCTGATCATCGTGCTGGTGCTGTTCGGGCTGAGCAGCTACGACAAGATCGGGCTGGACTCCTTTCCGGACGTCGAGATTCCGTATGTGACCGTCACCACCGTCTATCCGGGGGCCAGCCCCGCCGAGATCGAGGTCGATGTCGCGAAACGTCTGGAGGATGCGGTCGGCACCATCAACGGCCTCAAGACGATGAAAACCACCTGCATGGAGAATGTCTGCCAGATCCTGCTGGAATTCCAGCTCGGAGAGTCGGTCGACATTGCCGCGATGGATGTGCGCGAACGGATCGACAAGGTGAAAAAAGACCTCCCCGCCGCCGCGGAAGCGCCGGAAATCCTGAAGTTCGACCCCAACGCGACCCCGGTGATCACAATCATGCTGACCGGCGACCTGCCGATCGATTCGATTTACGACTACGCCGACGAGACGCTGGCCAACAAGCTCTCGACCATCTCCGGCGTAGCGGAGGTGCAGATCGCCGGCGGCGAACAGCTGGAGCTGCGCGTGACCCTCGACACCGAGAAGCTCTCCGCCTGCGGCCTCAGCGTGGTGCAGGTGCTGAAGAAGCTCGGCGACGCCAATGTGAAGGTGCCGGTCGGGCGTATCCGGCAGGGGATACAGGAGATCAACGTGACCTATGACTCAGAGTTCAAAGATTTCGCGGATCTCGGCTCGCTGGAGATCGGCACGTTTCAGAAGCGGCGCATCTATCTGCGCGACGTCGCGAAAATTTCGATGGAGTCCGAGGAGAAACGCTCGCTGGCTTTTTACGACGGCCAGCCGGGCGTGATCCTGAAAATCGTGAAGAAAGGGGATTCCAATGCGGTCCGGGTGATCGACAGCGTCCGGGCCGAAGTGGAGCGGATCAACCGCGACCGGGAGCTTCCCTCCGGCATGAAGCTGCAGTGGGTGCGCGATTCGGGCAGTTTCATCAAGGCGTCGGTGGACGATGCGTGGAGCAGCATCGTGATCGGGGTGATCCTGACCGCGGCGATTCTGTTCGCGTTCCTGCACGAGGTGCGTTCGACCTTCATCGTGGCGGTGTCGATGCCGGTGTCGATCGTGGTGTCGTTCTGGGTGATGCAGATGTGCGGCTTCACCTTCAATATGTTCACACTGCTGGCGCTGGGCACATCGGTCGGCACGCTGGTCACCAACTCCATCGTGGTGATCGAAAACATCGCCAAGAAACTCGATCAGGGGATGGATCCGAAAACCGCTTCGGACATCGGCGCCGGTGAAGTCGCGGTGCCGGTGTTCGCCTCCGCGATGACCAACGTGGTGGTGTTCGGACCGATCGCGATGATGACCTCGCTGGTGGGGCGTTTCCTGGTGCCGTTCGCGATCACGATGACCATCGCGACACTGGTTTCGCTGTTCGTCAGCTTCACGCTGACCCCGATCCTGGCTTCGATCATGCTGCGCAAGGAGCTGCCCGAGCCGAATCCGCTGCTGAAGGTTTTCAACCGCTGGTGGGACGCCGGGTACGGTTTCATCGCCGGCTGGTTCAATCGCTCGGTGCATCTGGTGTGCCGTCACGGCGTGGTGACCGTATTGCTCGCGCTCGCGCTCTTCCTGTTCTCGGTCCTGTGGGTTGTGCCGCGGGTCGGGATGACCTTCGTGCCGGAGGACGATCAGGGCGAATTCATCATAAAGCTGGAATTCCCGACCGATTACAGTCTGGAAAGCACGCTGAGCCGGACGCTTCAGGTGGAGAAGCAGGTTCGGCAGCTTCCGGCCGTACTCAGCACCGCCACCGTGATCGGCAAGGTGCAGGGAACGGTCGGACAGGCCTCCGAAGGGGTCTATCTGGCCGAGATCACCGTGGTCTGCAAGCCCAAAACGGAACGGCTGCAGACACTCGACGAGCTGCGCGATATGTTCCGGGAAGCTCTGAAGCCGCTGAGCAACTGCATCGTGACCGTGAACATTCCGTCCTCGGCGGGCGGCTCGTCAGCCCAGCTGGAGTTGGAAATAGTCGGTTCCGACCTGAACACGATCGAGCAGGTTGCGAATACCGCCGCGAACAACCTGAAGCTGACCGGCAAGGCCCGCGACGTGGACACCAGCGTGCGGGTCGGCAAGCCGGAGATCAAGGTCGTGCCGCACCGGGCGGTGCTGCAGAACCTCGACCTGCCGTCCAGCACCATCGGCACGCTGCTGCGCGGTTCGGTGGAGGGACTGAAGCAGGGAACCTACAAGCGCGGCGCGCGCTCCTTCGACATCCGGGTCAAGCTGGATGAAAAAAAAGGATACGAACAGCTGCCGGCATTGGCGTTCAGCTCCAAAGAGGGGAAGCCGCTGGCTTTGAACGCGATTTCGACGCTGCAGCCGTCGACGATGCCGATCCAGATCAACCGCACCGACCGGGAGCGGGTGGCGAAGGTGTATGCGAATCCCGCGCCGAAAATCGGCCTGCAGGATCTGGTGACCATCGTGACCGACACGGTCAATCCGCTGCTGCCGCCCGGTTATAAGATCCGGTTCGGCGGACAGGTGACCTCTATGACCGAGGCGTTCGCGGATTTCGCGCAGGCGATCGTGTTCGCGATCGTGCTGACCTATCTCTTGATCGCGGCGATCATGGAGTCGTGGACGCGCCCGTTCCTGATCATGTTCACGGTGCCGCTGGCGCTGATCGGCATGGAGCTGGCGCTGCTGTGGGCGGGGATTCCGCTGTCGATTTTCGGGCTGCTGGGCTTCGTGATGCTGATCGGCATCGTGGTGAACAACGCGATCCTGATCATGGACGACCTGGCAGCGCAGAAAGCGGCCGGGCTGCCGCCGCGAGAGGCGATGCTGGCGGCGGTCGGGAACAAATTCCGGCCGATCCTGATGACCAGCATCGCGGCGGTGCTCGGAATCGTGCCGATGGCGTTCGACGCCGGCATCGGCTCCGAAACGCGCGCCAGCTGCGGCATCGCGGTGATCGGCGGGCTGGTCAGTTCGACGATTCTGGCGCTGTATGTGATTCCGGCGCTCTATATTCTCTTCAGCAGGAAGCCGAAGAAAAACGAACCTGAGGAAAGCAAGAAATGAAAAAATTCTGGATGATGACTCTGGCCGCGGCGACCGCCGCCGCCGCTCTGCCCGCCTACGCGCTGCGTTCCGGCGATCCGGTGCAGGAGCTGAATGTGAAATGGGTGCAGGGAACGCCGCTGGCGCTGCTGCCCCCCGCCAAACCGCAGCCGAACGAACCCAGACTGAAAGCGGCCGTGTTTTTTCTGACCCGGGCGGCGAACCGCGACGAGACGCTGACGCTGTTGAACAACCTGCGCCGCAGTTACGCCGGGCCGCTGCGGCTGGCGGCGGTCACCCCGGATTCGGAGGCGGACGTGCGGGAGATGCTCAAGGCCCGGCCCGATTTCACGCTGCCGCTGGGAGTGGACCAGAAGCGGCAGCTGACTGCGAACTACATGAACGGCAGCATGCTCTACCCGATGGCGTTCGTGACGGACGACTCCGGCAGGATCATCTGGAGCGGGGAGCTGGTCGATCTCGGGGAAATGGTGCAGAACTATCTCGAAGGCAACTTCGACGCCTCGCGCCAGAAGAAGCTCGCGCCGCTGCTGGATGAGCTTCAGACGCTGCTGCGCGAAAACAACGACCGGCGCATGAAAATGGTCACCAACTCCATTCTGAAAATCGATCCGGGCAACGCCGCCGCCTTGCGCATCCGGCTTTTCGTGCTGGAAAACTCCGGGCGGCTCGACGAAGCGTGGCAGCTGATCGACTCCCAGCTCCGGCAGCAGCCGAAGCTGGAACGGCTTTACTTCGCCGCGCTCGACCTGGCGATGCGCCACCCGGAACTGGCGGGGAGGATTCCGGCGCTGCTGGCGGCTTACCGTTCGGCGATAGCAGGCAATCCGGACTCCGACAACCTGATGGCGTGGACGCTGCTGAACCGGCTCCCGGATGATCCCGCGGCGCTGCGTTCCGCCGTTGAACTGGCCGGCCGCGCCGAATCGCAGTTGAAGCCGGATTCCGCTCCGGCCCTGCGCGCCGCCATCCTGAGCACCCGTTCCCTGATCGCCTACCGGCTCGGCAATGTGGCAGGCGCGGTGAAATTCGAGCAGGAAGCCGCCGCGTTCTGGAAAAAGGCGGATCTGCCGGGCAATGCCGCCAACTCCAGACTTCGCCTCGACTATTACCGGACCGTACAGGAGCTGGCCGGAAAGCAGTGACGCCTCCATCCCGGTTTCAACGGAATAAAGCCCGGCATTCAGGTGCCGGGCTTCTTTTGTACGCATCGACTATTAATGTTACTCATTGAAGGATAGCACGATGAAAGTTTTGCAGGGGGCGGAGATTTGCATATTTCCGGGAAAGCGGTATTTTGAATTCTATAGTTACCGCAATTATGAGGAGGAAGCAATATGAGTAACAGAAAAGTGATCAGGGTCGTAACCGGCATCCATACCCGGGACGGCGCCGGAGTGAAACTGACCCGCGTGATCGGAGAACGGGATGTCCGGGATTTCGACCCGTTCCTGATGCTGGATGCGTTCGATTCGCGCAACCCGGAAGATTATATTGAAGGTTTTCCGTGGCACCCACACCGCGGTATCGAAACGGTTACCTATCTGATTTCCGGCGATATCGAACACGGCGACAGCCTCGGCAACAAAGGGAGCATCACCGACGGCAGCTGCCAGTGGATGACCGCAGGCGGCGGAATCCTCCACCAGGAGATGCCGCAGCCCTCCGAACACATGCTCGGCGCCCAGCTGTGGATCAATCTGCCGAAAAAAGACAAGATGACGCCGCCGTCATACAATGACATCAAGGCGCACGCCATCGTGAAAGTGGAGGAGGACGGAGCGCGGGTCGCGATCGTCTCCGGCGAGTACAAAGGCAAAAAAGCCCCGATGCAGGGCAATTTCGTAAAGACCACCTATCTGGATGTGATGCTGGAACTGGACCGGGAGTGGCAGGTTGAAACTCCGGTCGAAAATACCGTTTTCATCTATATCGTGCAAGGCTCTTTGGCGGTGGACGGCACCGTCTGCGAAAGCAGGCGCGCACTGCTTTTCGACCGGGCGGAGAAGCTGGCGTTGACGGCGGGCAGCTCGGGAGTGCGTTTCCTGCTGCTTTCCGCAAAGCCGCTGAACGAACCGATCGCATGGGCCGGCCCCATCGTGATGAACACCCGCGCTGAATTGGAGCGGGCCTTCCGCGAGATCGAAGACGGCACGTTCGTCAAGGACTGCAAAAAGGCGTACATGGATTCTGATCAGTAATCACTCCCGCACGGGGATTTATTCCGGGCGGAACCGGTAACCGACGCCGTAGACCGTTTCGATCAGGCGCGGCAGGTGCTCCGGTTCGATTTTACGCCGCAATGCGACCAGATGCTGATCGAGCGTGCGCGAGGAGGTCAGGGCATTGCCCCAGATTTCGCGCATGATGAAGCTCCGGTCGAGCACCTCGCCGGGATGGGCGGCAAAGAGACGCAGCAGTTCAATTTCGCGCATGGTCAGTTCGACGGCGGCTCCGGCGGTTTCAGCGGAGAGCTTTTTCACATCCACCCGCCACGGACCGAAGGCGAATTCGCCGGAAGGAGGCGGGGCGGCGGTTTCGACCCGGCGACGGCGCAATTGTGCCGCGATGCGGGCGGAAAGCTCGCGCAGCCCGAAGGGCTTCGTCACGTAATCGTCGGCTCCGAGTTCCAGCCCGAGCACCTTGTCGATCTCCTCGCCCTTGGCGGTCAGCATGATAATCGGAGTCGCAGCATCGCTCCGGCGGATCCGGCGGCACACTTCGTAACCGTTCAGGTTCGGCATCATCACATCGAGCAACACCAGATCGGGCCGGAACGCGGTGAATTTGCGCAGCGCGCCGGCGCCGTCGGCAGCTTCCTCCATCACATACCCCTCCAGCTCCAGCGCGTCGACCAGGCCGGAGCGGATATTGCGGTCGTCTTCGGCGACCAGAATTTTAAACGGTTCCATTTGCATTTCCTTTCGGCAGAACGATCAGAAATTCGGCGCCGGGCGATTTCCGGACGAGCTGCAGGTCGCCTCCCTGGTCGCGCATCAGCTGCCGCGCGATCGCCAGTCCGAGCCCGAAGCCGGAGACTTCGGCGGTCAGGCTGCTGTCAACCCGGTAGAATTTCCGGAAAATCTTCTCGGCGGCCGCCGCCGGAATCCCGGGGCCGTAGTCCTGCACCGCGATGGTCCAGCGTCCATCTGCACGGGCTGCGAGCGTCAGATCGAGCTTTCCGCCTTCCCCGGCATATTTCAGCGCGTTGGAGAAAAGGTTGTACAACACCTGCATCAGCGAATCCCGGTCGACCACGCACTCCGCCGCGGTTTCCGGCAGCCGGACTTCCACGGTCATATTCTCGGCGGCAGCCAGCTCCTTCCACAGCGCCCCGGTGGCTCCGGCCAGCTCGCAAAGGTCGACCGGCGCGGGATGATAGCGTTTGCGCCCCTCGTCGAGCCGCCCGAAATCCAGCACATTGCCGACCAGCCGGGTCAGCCGTTCGCTCTCGTCGGCGATCACTTTCAAATACCGCTCCCGCTTCTCCTGCGGCAGCCGCGCCAGGTGGTCGCGCAGCAGTTCGGAGTACATGCGGATGCTGGTCAGCGGCGTCTTGAGCTCGTGCGACACCTGCGACACAAAGCCGCTCTTCTGCCCCGCCAGCGCCAGCTCCCGCCGCGTCAGATAGAACGCGACTCCGCCGGCGGCGAATATGATCAGACAGAGCGCCGCCAGCGCCAGCCCCATCCCGAACCGGAAGGAGTTCGTCGGCAACAGCTCCGGCAGCAGGAAGGCCCGCAGCTGCATATTCGGCAGCAGCAGTTCCGAAAACGGCATCACCAGTACCGGCTCCGGCCGTTTTTCCTCATTGGCGGCGAAAGCGCCGCCGGTAGCGTAAACCACCCGGTCGGCGGCATCCGCCAGTTCGAGCCGGAAGTAACCGGGCAGCTCCTCCGGGAACAGCGGAATCAGCCGCGACAGCAACACCGTGTCCTCCAATTCAAAACCGGCGATCAGGTCAGGCGCGTTCCGGCTCTGCGCCCAGATCAGCGGCGCAAACCGGTTGTCGGTGAACCACGGGATGAAGCCGTCCCGCCGTTTCCGGGTCAGCGCGGCGAAGCGGGTGATCATCCGCGGCGAATCCGCCGATGCCGGGGAAGCGGCATCCGCCGCCATTTCCATTGCCGGAGCAGCTTTGGCCGGAGCCGCCGGCCTGACGGAACGCTCTTTACTCTTGAGCTTCGATACGGGAGCGGCAGCCTCCGGAACCGGGACCGCCTCCGCTTCCCGGAGCACATCGGTGCGGTTTTCCATCCGGGAACTGCCGAGGGTCCCCGCCATCGGCTCGATCCGGCGCAGGTCGTTCCGTTTCGGCGCGGTCCGCGTCTGGTAGAGCAGTGCCGAATCGGACGGCATCACCACGTTGGAAAACTGTGTGCTCTCCGCGTCGCGCGCACTGACCAGCCCGGCAAACAGCTCCCCGTACCGCCTCGCCCAACTGCTTCCCGGCTCCGGATACAGCAGCGTGCCGTCCTGCCGGGCCAGAAATCCGGCGGTAAACAGCGGTTCTCTCCCGACAGCTTCCCGGATTCCCGCCACCGACGGCACAGCGCCGGCGGCCAACTCCGCCAATTCCCGTCGCTCGGCGTCGAGCGCCTGACGGCAGCGGCCCGCGAACAACCGGCACTCGCTTTTCAGCAGCGAGCGCAGCTCTTCCTTGCGGAACTCCTCCTCGTGCCGGGCCAGCCGGAATGCGGCGACGCCCAGCGCCAGCGCGGCGGCGGCCGCCGCACCGGTCAGAAGCAGAATCCATGTTTCACGAGAGAGTTTCATCATGGTTTAACATAGCTCCGTTACCGCACAATTTCCAGCTACTGCCGGAAACTCCGGCTGTTCCGCCCCTGACAGGCGCGCCCCTTCAGCTCCTTGAGAAGCTGTTTGTACCGTGCCGGTTCGGCAGAAGCCTGTTCCATTTTCCGCGACTCGTCCGCCAGTTTCGCTGCGGCAGCCGCCACCTTCAATGTCACCGCCCGCCCAGCAACAGCCCCACACCGGTCATCCAATGCTTTTTCATCCTCGCACCCTCCATTCAAACTTGTTCCACACCCAGACTCCTTACACGATTCAAGATAACCCGAAAAACGGAAAAGTTGTCAAGAGAATGCAAAATAATTGTAAAAGAATTGTAAAACGAAATCCCCCAGGCCTATGAAAGGAGCGTGAGTTTTGCGGACAACACAGCCGGGTAGGTCCCATTCTCCGGCGTGCCGCCTTCGACACGCGGATGGCCGAAGGTAAGACTGTCGCCGAGACAGGTCACGGAGGCGGGGCGGATTCCGAGTTCCCGGAATTTCGCGAAGACGGCTTCGGCGATCGCACGATAGCCCGCCGGAAGCAGATGCACTCCGTCCGGCTGGCCGCAATTCGCGACGGTGCGGATCAGATTGGCGGGGTCGGTTCCGATCACCGCGTGGACATCGACGCAGGGGGCGTTGAACTCCGCCGCCAGCTTTTTCACGATCGCTCCCGCCTCCAGCAGCCGGTCGGCGGGAGAGTGTCCGCCATAGGCCGCTTTCGGGTGGCGGGTGTACAAATACTCCTCGATGCACGGGGGCGGCGTCATCAGCATCACGCGGATTCCGGCGGAGGCGAGCTGCTCCGCGATCCGGCGCAGGTTCGCCTCGTATTCCGAGGCCGGGACCAGAGCGTAAGAGTTGATCCGGTCGTTGGTGCCGGCCATCACGACCGCCCACTCCGGCTTGAGTTCCAATGCCCGCGGCAGTTCGTCGCGCAATACCTGCGCCGAGGTCGCGCCGCTGATTCCAAGATTGTATACGGTTGCCATTTTTCCTCCTTGTTTTTGCTGTAATATAGGAGAGCAACAGTACAATCGCAAGCGGCGGCGCCGTTTTTCAACCTCAAAAAGAGCCGTCGAGCACCAGCAGCGTCACTTCCGTCCCGGCGGGGATCGTGTTGACCGGGCCGCGCGGCATCGGCTCCACGTTGGAGGCGGGGAAACGCACCGCAGGATCGTCCGCCACACCGCCGACCGGCACGGTCAGCACCTCGCCGACTGCCGGGAGCGTATCGAGCTTCAGCCGCAGCAGGTTGCCGTCCCAGCGGCACTCCGCGATCCGGCAGGAACGCTCCTTTCCCTTCAGCTCGCGCCCTTTCATCAGCTTTGCGGATTCCGCGCCGAGCCGCTGGTCGAACACCAGCGAGAGCGTGTCGCCGTCGCGGCGGATTTCGCACAGGCGCGGCGGCAGCGAATAGATCTCCCAGCGCAGGCCGAATTCATAATAGGTGGTGGTGTCCACTCCCGCCTCCCGGCATGCGTCGTAGAACAGCTTCTGCCATGCCGGGTCGCGGCGGGAGGGGCCGAGCGAACCGAGGTCCGCCTGCATTCCGATTTTCACGTCGGGATTCGCCGTGCGCACCGCGTCGAAAAAGGGCTTGTAAGCCAGCGGATAATCCCCCGGCAGCGCCGGATTCGCCCAGTCGGGCGCGTGGGTCTGGATGAAGTGCAGATCGGGCTTCACGCGCCGGATCATCGCGACGATATCGTTGCCTTCCCATTCGCGCAGCTTCGCCACGCCGTCCGGGATGTTGATGCCGAGCGTCCAGGTCGCGAAAAGAATCCCCGGCGCCGTTTCGCGCGCCCCGCCGGGACCGTTGATGATGTCGTCGTAGAAGTCGTCGATGGTTTTGACCCGGTATTCGACCAGCTGCCGGTAGAGTCCGGTATTGGTTTTGAAATAGTCCGGGTCGGCGGGATCGGTGAAGTTCGGGAACTTCGCGTTGCCGGTCGCCGCCTTGAACGCCGCCTGAAAACCGGGGCTGACGTCGCCGTAGAACGGCGGGTTCTTCTCCGGGCCGTCGTAGATCGGGTACATGATTTCGGCGAAAGTGAATGCGTCGAAACCGTGCCCGGCCAACATGCCGTTCAGGTATTTCTTGTACCACCGGTTGTACTCCGGGTACACGAAACCGATGAAGCGGTAGATGTCCATCTCCCTGCCGGTGAATTCGATCAGCCAGTCGCGCCAGCCGGCGGGCAGCCGTTCGGCCAGCTGCGCTTCGCTCCAGTAGACCAGGCTCGGCAGCGTCATCAGCCCGACGCCGAGCTTCTGGCGCTGCATTTCGCCGACCAGCCCGGAACGCAGCCCGGTATCCATGCCGGTGTAGTAGTAGACGCCGTCAAAACCGTTGACCCGCAGCTCCGAGGCGATGCTCTCGTTGGAACGGTTGTAATAGTACGGAAACGCGGTGTCGATCTGGGTGGTGCGACCGTGCAGCAGCTTTTCCCGCCGCGCCTTGCGCTCCTCCGGCGTATCGTGGAATTCACGCACCGCCGCCGCTCCCGGCAGGTCGATCGCGCCGACCGTGACCCGCATCGGCGCGCCCGCGTCGTGCAGGCAGATCAGCAGCGCGAGATGGTCCTGCCAGTTGAACCGCCCCTCGTTCGGAATCTCCACCTTGACCGGCTGTCCCGGCACGAGTTTGAAATCGTGCAGCACCAGATTCCCGGCGTTGCGGTCGGAACGCAGCGCGACATACGCGTAGGCTCCCGGCGCGTTCTTCGCGTCGGAGTGCATCGTAAAGGCCAGCCGTTCACCCGGCCGAACCGCCAGCTCGCGCACGATCACCTTGTCGCCGGGGCCTCCCGCAGTCGTCAGCTCCATCGCCGGAGCGCCGTCCAGCGTGGAAAGCGCCACTGCGGGAGCCGGGTTTCCGCCGCCGAAGCCGGTCCAGTTCTTCCTGAGCGCCTCCGTGTCGGAGTAGCTTTTGAAATCCTCGACCGCCGCCGGCAGCGCCAGCGGCAGAACCGTGCTCAACAGAGTGATGTACAGAAGTTTTCTCACCGTCACCTCCCGGCCAGGTTGAAGTGTTCGCAGTAGCGGTCGAAAAGATGGCCGGCGGCCCGGTAGCAGGAGTTCGGGCTCATGAAGTGTGAAAACTCAAAGGTGATCGCCTTTTCGATTCCGGCGGCCTTTGCCGCTTCCAGCTTCATCAGCATCTTGTCCCACTTGATCGGCAGGAAGTGGATCGGCATGTCGCGGTCGAAGCTCTCGCAGTTGGTCCAGCTGGTCATCCCATAACGATCGGTCAGTTTTTTGTTGACCCGCAGGTAGTCGGCCAGCTCGTGATAGTCGCAATGGCCGTCCTGAAACGCGACGATGTCGACCGCGCCCTGAATCCCCTTGAGGATTTCGTTCCACTCCTTCTCGTGCTGGGCGATGCCGATGGAATCCTCCTTATACAGCTCCTCGCCCGGCACCGCGAGCTTGATGCCGTCGATGTACGGCGAAATCATCGTCGGCAGGTTGCCGGAGAGCTGCTTCACATACTGCCCCATCCCGGCATACAGCTCGGTGATCCCCGCGAAGGCGCGGCTGACTTCAAAATTCAGATACCAGCCGCCGAAAGCCTTGCGCTCCCCGTAGCGGCTCCACACCTCGTCGGCGACCGCGCGGCTGATCTCCATCTCGCGTTCGCACTCGTGGTTGTGCCAGTATTTGCCGGAGTCGTACAGCCCGAAATAGAACTTCATGCCGTACTTTTCGGCGAGGTCGAGGAACAGGTCCACCAGGTCCGTCGACGGCCTGTAACACCCCTCGCGCTCCATCAGGTATCCGGACGGATAGGTGATGAACCGGCGGTGGCCGCAGCGGATCAGGATCACGGTGTCGATGCCGATCGACTTCATCGATGCGAAGTCGCGGTCCCACTCGGCCCGCCCCCAGTTCTGGTGCGGGATGTCGTGGCTGATCTCATCGAGGAAAGTTCCGGTTATCTGCATGGCAATAAATCCTTTCTATGATTCCCGACTTACGGTCAGGCGTGAAATGTAACGGTTGAAAATCATTTTGAAAATCACTCCGGCACCCAGACAGGCGGCGCCGCACAATGCGGCCTCCAGGTACTTGCCGACGTAGAGCGTCGAAGCAGTCAATACTCCGGCGGCGATCATCGCGAAGCCGACCGCCGCCACGCCGACGCCCGGCAGGATCAGCGACGGCGCGGGTTCTTCCGGCAGCCGCCCCTCGGCGATCAGCGCGCGGCGCACCGGCCCCCAGCATCCCATCGGACGGGCGCGCAGATAGAACTCCTTGAGCACCTCCATATCCTCCGGTCTGGTCAGCACGGTGACCGCGAGCCAGATGCCGGTGTTGACCGCCAGTGCGACCACCGCCTGCAGCAGCTGCATATTCTGCGCCTCGGCGGGGCCTCTGGCGATTTCGGCGGCCCACCACGGGATCAGCGGCAGCAGCCGCCCGCAGATCAGGTAGACCACCGGCCCGGCGACCACCGACGCGCACCACCCCTTGAAATTGATCCGCCAGTACCACCACTGCGCCCAGCCGAACGCCGCCGAAGTGCCGAAAACTCCGAGCACCACCACCGCGATGCCGAGCAGCGAATCGGCGGCGAATACCACCCCGACCGACAGCACCGCGATGCCGAGCATCAGCAGCCGCCCGATCCAGACCTCGCGGCCCGGCTTCGGTTCTCCGACCAGCGGCCGCCACACGTCGTTCAGCAAGGTCTGGGAACCGTAGTTGAGATGGGTTGAAATCGTGCTCATCACCGCCGCCAGCAGCGCCGCGACCGTCAGGCCGACGCCGCCTCTGGGCAGGAATTCCGAAAGCATCTTTCCGTAGGCGAACTCCCGCTCCGAAGGCGAGGCCGTGTAAAACTCGGGGTGGCGCGCCAGCAGCCCCATCGCGGGCAGCATCAGCATCAGCAGCATCGCGAACAGGATCACTTCGCCCCAGATGCCGACCTTCGCCGCCTCGCGGTTGCTGCGGCAGGAGAAGAGCCGCTGGCCGTCCGCGCCGACCGCGCTGCCCGCGCCGACCGACACGATCAGCATCCATGCGAAAATGCTCAGCGGACTCAATACCGGATTGCCCGCCTGCGGCAGGATCGACAGGATCGCGCCGCCGGTTTCGGGCCCGGCCGCACTCATCACCGCCTCCGTCAGCCCGGAGGGGCCGCCGAACGCCCACAGCACCGCGCCGACCATCACCAGATTGGCCGCGAGGATCACGAAGCCCTGCAGCGCGTCGGTCAGCAGCACGCCCGCGAGGCCGCTGGTCCACACGTAGACGGTCAGCAGCGGCAGCACGATCAGCAGCGTGACCGCCTTGCTGTCGATCCCGAAGATCGGGGCGGCGACCAGATGGATGCCGATCAGTCCCGCGCCGATCCACGGCACCATGCCGATCAGCACCGAGGTCAGCGACGAATAGACCCGCGCGAATTTGTTGCCCGCGCCGAACCGGAGATGAAAAAATTCCGGGCCGGTCCTGATTCCCATCTGCCGCCAGCGCACCGCGAACAGGATCGCCGCCAGCAGCAGCGCCATCCCGAAGCGGGAGAGAAAGAACCAGCAGCCGGAAAGCCCGGTCACCACCGCGATGCCGCAGTAAAGCGGCGCGACATCGCTGTTCAACGCGGTCGCCGCCACGCTCATGCCGTTCAGCCAGCCGGGCATCCTGCGCCCGGCCAGATAGTAGTCGTCCTCTTTGGAGTTGTTCATCCCCAGGAGCCTGCTGCCGAAAATGCCGAGCAGCAGCGAAACGACCAGATAGACGGCGATGATCACGGGGTCGATCGCCAGAAGTTTCTCAGTCAGCATGGATTCTCCTCCGGTAGTCGCAATAGAGCTTCACGGTGTCCGGCCCGCCGGGAGTCAGCCGGGAGCCGGGGGCGTTCAACAGGCCGGGAAACTGGTAGCAGAGCACCTTTTCAAAGCTCCGGTAGTTCTCCAGCTCGTAAAAGATTTCGTCGACCGGGCGCGGATAGAGGGCCATATCCTCCTTGAAGAGAAAGATTTCCATATCCAGCCACAGATGCGCGCCGTTTTCGTCGGCGATCGACTGCATCAGCGCGATCGCCTGCTCCGGCGCGAGGTCCCCCTCCGGCATCCGGTTGAAGCCGAACGGGCACAGGATATCCAGCTCGCGCGCCAGCAGCTTCCAGCTGTCGAGCGCGGAGGGCACCCCGAAACAGTTCGGCGCCAGCATCACCGGCAGCGTCGGGTCGAGTTCGTCGCGCAGTTTGCCGAATCCGCGGAAAAAGGCGACGATCTCCTCCGGCGTCTTCGTCCCCCGGTTCAGGTCGCCGAACACCTCCTCGGAGATGTACCAGCCGTAGAAGGAACGGTGATGCCCGTAGCGTTTCCACACCTCGCGCGCCACCCGGCAGTGCCAGTCGAGCGACTCCGGCGTGAAGTCGAACCACGCGTACATCCCGATCCCCGGCAGCACCGCCATTTCCAGCTCGTCGGCGGCGGAGAGGATCGCTTCGACCGGATCGGGGCAGCCGATCTCCATCCGTCCCGGAAACAGCTCCGACGGATAGAACGCCCGCCCCCGGTATCCCGTTTCCGGCATCCGGTGCCTGCCGTAATACTCCTGATTGCGGAACAGCTCCTGCAGGATCACCACATCCATCCCGATCCGGTGCATCGACCGGATCAGCTCCCGCCAGTCGGCGGCGGTAAACTTCCGCAGCTCCCGGTTCCAGAGCCGCCCCTCCTCCTCGCTCCAGTGGTACAGCCCGCACCACGCACCGTCGATCCGCCCGGTGGAACGGGTTTCGGAATCCACGACTTCAAGCGGCCGGACGGCGGCGGTGATCGTGTTCCCGGCTTCATCCAGCAGCTCGAACTTCAGTTCCACCCCGCCGGCCACCCCGGTCAGGTCGAGCTTCCGCACGCCGGAATACCACCCCGCCGCATTCGGTTCGCCGGGCTTCCGCCGCATCACCTCGCGCCCGGCCAACGTCAGGCGAAGTTCCGCCGGAGCCGCGCCGCGAAACGCATAGCGCGCATCCACCGGCACCCGGCAACTGACCGGCGAAACCGGCAGCAGTTTCAATGAAATTTCCATTGCCTATCCTTTCAATTCCTCTTTCAGCCACTGCTGCAAACGGCCGTAGCTCGGCCATATCTCGTGCGCCATCGACGGTTCGTCGATGATCTCCTTCGGCGCATTGATGCAGTTGTAAGCGGCGTAGACCGATTCGGGCGGACACACCTCGTCGCGCCATCCGGCGATCATCTTCACCGGACACTGAATCCGGGCCGCGAAATACGCGGCGTCGAAAAGCTGCATCCGGTCGAAGCCGTGCCGCCGGAACTGCGGCCAGCCGCTCTTTTCGCCGCCGAAATCGCAGAAGGCGGGCACATTCACCGCCGCCGCCCGGAAATGCGGCACCAGCCCGGCCAGCATCAGCGCAAAACCGCCGCCCTGGCTCGAACCGAAAACGCCGATCCGGTCCGCATCCACGAACGGCTGAGCCGCAAACCACTCCACCGCCCGCCCGATTCCGAGCAGCGCGGAACGCATCAGGCAGCATTCCGGCGACTCCGCGCCCCGGTAAATATACAGCCCCTCCCGGTTGAACGCCTCGTAGCGCCGTTCATTTTCCGCACAATCCTCGGTCGTCTCATACGGGAACACATTGCAGTACAACACCGCGAAGCCCTCGTCTGCCGATTCCGCATCCGGCCCGGTTCCCGGCCCCGCCCCCGGCACCGACACCAGCGCCGGAAACGGCCCCGGCCCGGCCGGACGCGTCAGGAAGCCGCAGATCCGCCCGCCGCCGACCGTCGCGAAGCTGATCCGGCACACCTCGCGCCGACCGTCGCACAACGCCCTGATCCGTTTCCGGCGGACATCCGCCGGCACTGCCGCAACCTCCGCCAACCCGCGGCGCCAGAACTCGTTGAATTCTTCGGGTTCCGGCAGTGCCGGACGAATATCCTTATGGTTGAATACCGCCGCTTTCTCCCCCCGGTCACTCCCCGGGAGCGCCTGCGGCACCATACCGAACTTCATCAGAAACCCCACAGCGTTCCCGGCTCCGGCGACTGGGTGTCGCCCTCAAACGCATTCTTATAGGGATTGTCATTTGCCGAATAGTTGATCGGCAGCTTCGTCGAAGATTTCCTCGAAGCGGCGTGACCATCCAGAAACAGCGCATTCGCTCCCTGTCCGTGCCGCAGGTCGATGATCGAAAAACTGCCGGTCGTGTTGTACTGCTGGATCAGGTTCGGAGTGAACATCCGCACCCCGCCGCTGCTGTTGCCGCTGGCCGTATCCGCATTGCTCAGGGTCATCGACGGCGACTTCGCCCGGCTCAGCTTCCGCGACACGAAGTTATCGTTCATATAAGGAGCGCAGGATTCATTCAACGCATAATGCGGCCACTCGAAATTCACATTGCCGGTAAAGGCGTCAGCCTCCGAAACGTTTTTCCAATTGATCGTTTCGGACTTCACGGAGGGACAGCCCATCACCCCGCCCGTAATCATTTTGTTTCCGATCAGATACTCGGTCCACCAGGCGGCGTTTCCATCCACAATCCGCTTCATCGGCGGCAGCATCCCGTCATTCGCATCCACATAAAGCATCATCCCCGAGCCCAGTTGTTTCAGGTTGCTCAGGCAGCTCGAAGCGTGCGCGCTCTCCCGCGCCCGGTTCAGCGCAGGCAGCAGCATTCCCGCCAGAATGGCGATGATCGCTATCACTACGAGCAGCTCAATTAAGGTAAAATGTCGTCTCATGGTCGGCGTCCTTTCTTGTTGCTTCAAGGTTGAAGCAGATATTCCTTGAAAAAGCGGAGTTCCGCCTCCGCTTCGGAGTGAACCTTACCGCAGGCACTGCACTGCCACCTCTTCCACCGTCACATCGAACTGGCCTGCCGTCTTGTGGAATGAAATCACGATCAGGAACCGGTCCAGCTTCGCGAATTCAGGGGAATTCAACACATACTCCCCCGCCTTCTCCGCCGGCACGATCTGCACTTCGGCGAAGTTCGGCTGCCCCTCGTCGCGGCGCGCGCCGAATACGATCACGCCGGATTTCGCATTGCCGGGAGCGCCGGCCAGCCGGATCAGCAATCCCGACGCCCTGCCCGGAGCCGGATTCTCCACCGCGTGCTTCACCACCGCATAGGTCCGGCCTCCGGTCACGCAGCGCATCGCCGGCCTGCCGCCGACGGTCACCAGTTCCATTTGCTCCGGTCCCGGATTCCCGGCGTCGAAGCCCGGCCACGCCTGCCGCAGCGCCGCGCTGTCGGCAGCCTGCGCAAAGCCGTCCACCACCAGCTGCTCCGCCGCGACGACGGCAATGTCATCAACAGCCGCCGTCAACGATCCGCCGGTCTTGTTGAACATCAGCAGCACCGCAAATTTGTCCAGCTTTCCAAGCCCGGCGACCGGAACCGTGACCGTCCGCGCCTCGCCGGAACGCAGCGGAATCACCATGCGGCCGAGGTCGGCGCCGCCCTTGCCGGCGCGCACCGCCACAGTCAGCACCGCATCCGCCGGATTCGAGGCGTCGCCTTTCACGGCCAGCCTGATCCCGGCGGCCTTCGCGCCGAGCGGGTTTTCCATCTCCCGGTAGAGCAAAGAGTAATCGCGCGCCGCCGTCACCTGCATCGCCTTGCCGTTCAATGTGCCGAATCCGACCGACTCCGGCGCGGGATTGCCCGCATCGAACTCCAGCCAGACCCGCCGCAGCGCCGCGGCGTCCGGGTAAGCCTCGAAATCCTCCGCCGCCAGCAGCAGCAGCGGCAACAACAGCATCGGGAACAGCTTCTTTTTCATCGTTTTAACTCCTTGTCGTCTTTCTGACCACCAACGGTGCGTTCAGCAACTGGGATTCCACCGTTTTCCCGGCGAAAAGGTCCAGCATCATCCGGGCCGCCAACTGCCCGATCCGCTCCTTGGGCTGCGCCATCGTGCTCAACGGATAGACCATCTGCCTGGCCGCGATCTCCAGATCGTCAAAGCCGATGATCGCCAGCTCCTCCGGAATCCTGCGCCCCAATTCCAGCGCCGCCCGGATCGCCCCCAGCGCCGCCACATCCGACGCGACGAAAAGCGCGGTCACTTCGGGATGCGCCGTCAGCAGTTCCAGCGCCGCCTCCCGCCCGGACTCGATCGACATGAAACACTTGCAGCAGCACTCCGTTCCGAGCCGATGCGCCCGCATCGCCGCATCGAAGCCGCGATGGCGCGCGACCAGTTCGGGCGACTCGTCGTCATGGCCGATAAAACCGATTTTCCGGTGGCCGAGCCCGATCAGGTGCTCGGTGGCTTCGCGCCCGCCGGTCAGGTTGTCCACCATGACCGCGTATTCGCCGAATTCGGCGAAATGGTTCATCACCTGAATCACCGGCACGCCGATCGCTTTCAGGCTCTCCGCCAGTCCGAGCTGGTGGCGTTGCGGATACAGGATGATGCCGTCCACATTGCGCTGCATCAGCCGCGACAGCACCCGCCGCTGCCGGTTTTCATCGCAATCCAGCGAATCGAGCAGCAACGTGAAATCGTGTTCTCCCGCCACTTCCTCGATACCGGCGATGATGTTGCCGAAAAAACTGCTGTTCAGGTACGGCACCAGCACTCCGATAAAGCTGCTGCGGTGGGTGACCAGCGACCGGGCCGCGACATTCGGCGTGTACCCCATCCTGCGGGCGGCCTCCTGAATCTTCTTGCGGGTTTCGGGCGACAGCCGCCCGGTGCCGTTCAGGCCGGTCGAAACCGCTTTGACCGACAGCCCCAGCTCCTGCGCGATATCCTTCAGAGTTACCGTTGAATTCTTCCTGACCATTCCTGATTCCAATTCTGCTTCATCGTTGTAGCACATGGATAATTATACCCGATTTCACGGCAAAAAGCAAGAGGCAAAAGTAAAATTTTCCATTTTTTTCGATGTTTTTGCCGCTGCCTGCCATTTCCGGGCGCTTGACTTTCCGATATAACTGGCTATCTTCTTTTTATACAGGGTTCCGAAGTTTTCCGGGAGAGGAAATGAAAAAGAGCAATGTTTACAGCATACCGGCCCTGAAGCGGCTGCCCGCCTATCTGCGGGAACTCAAACGGCTGCAGGCGGAAGGACAACTGCGGGTCGCCAGCCCGGCGCTGGCCCGCGCCCTGCACATCGACACGATCATCGCCCGCAAGGACATGGAGATGCTCGGCGTGGTCGGCTCCCCCGGCGTCGGCTTCCGGGTGGAGGAGCTGATCGACGGAATTGAAACCTTCCTCGGCTGGAAGAACAGCTCCGAAGCGTTTCTGGTCGGAACCGGCGACTTCGGGCGGGCGCTGCTGGGCTACTCCGGATTCGCCGCCTACGGGGTCAGAATCGTCGCGGCGTTCGATCCGGACCCGGTGGCGGAGGGGCTGGAGATTCACGGGGTCCCGGTATTCGGCCTCTCCCATTTCGCCCACTATACCGGCCGCCTCGGCATCCACATCGGCATTCTGTGCGTGCCGGACGACGACGCCCAGAAAATCGCCGAACTGATGGTGGACTCCGGCATCCTCGCGATCTGGAACTTCACCGCCCACACGTTGCAGCTCCCCGAACACATCATCCGCCAACGGGTCAACCTCGGCGGCGATCTCGCGGTATTGTCGGTCAAACTCGCGGAAAAACTCCGGGAACGCAAGGAGAATCCATGAAGCACACCATCGTGATCTGCATGGGCAGCAGCTGTTTCGCCCGCGGCAACAAGCGCAATTTGAAAATCATCGAGGAGTATCTCGCCGGACACCGGATCGACTGCACGCTGACCGGCCGCGGCTGCGTCGGCAAGTGCCGCACCGGCCCCAACCTCAGCATCGACGGTGAAAATTTTGAACGGGTCGACTCCGAATCGCTGATCGACCTCCTCGAAGCCAAACTCAAGGAGCGGTAGACCATGACCCACGCCTATCCGGTTTATACCATCGAAGCCGAATGCCAGGATTGTTACAAATGCGTCCGCCACTGTCCGGTCAAGGCGATCCGGGTCCGCGACGGCCACGCCGCCGTGATTCCGGAGCTTTGCGTCGCCTGCGGCAAGTGCGTCGAAGTCTGCCCGGTCAAGGCCAAGCAGGTGCGCAACGGCACCGGACGGCTGCGGCTGCTGCTCTCCGAACCGGCTCCCGTTTACGCCTCGCTGGCGCCGTCGTGGGTCAGCGAATTCAAGAACGTGACCTCCGGCCAGTTGATCCGGGCGCTGAAGCAGCTCGGTTTTGCCGGAGTCAGCGAAACCGCGCTCGGCGCGCAGCTGGTTTCGGCGCAGGTCGCCAGGGAACTCGATGGCGGCGTGACCGGGCTGCTGCTCTCGTCGGCCTGCCCGACCGCAGTGGATTTCGTGCGCAAATACCTGCCCCATCTCGCCGGCTGCATCACGCCGGTCGGTTCGCCGCTGATGGCGCACGCCCGGATGCTGCGCGACCGGTACGGGGACGGCATCCGGGTGGTCTTCATCGGCCCCTGCATCGGCAAAAAAAATGAGGCGGACCGCAATCCGAAGCTGCTGAATCTCGCGGTCACCTACCCCGAACTGCGCCAGATGTTCCGGGAAGCCTCGATCCATCCCGAACGGCTGGCCGCCGATCCCGCCGACAGGTTCGTGCCCGAAGCAGCCGAGGAGGGGGCGCAGTATCCGGTCGAAGGCGGCATGAACGACACCATCCGGTTCCAGACCGCCGATGCCAAAGTCCACTACGCGACGCTGACCGGACTCGACAACCTGAAACTGGCGCTCGGCGGCCTCGAAGGAATGCCGGAAGGAGAGGCGGTTTTCGTCGAAATGCTCGCCTGTCCCGGCGGCTGTGTGCACGGCCCCTGCGCCGAACATGACTCCCCCGGCCTGCTCGAACGGCTGCGGGTGCTGCGCCACACCCGGTGGCCCGACCGTCCCCGCGAACGCAGCACCTCCGGCAGCATCCATGCGAAATTTCCCGGCGACGCGGTCGCCGCCCCGGTTCCGGCGGGAAACGATATCGTCGCCGCGTTGCGGAGCATCGGCAAGACCTGTCCCGAAGACGAACTCAACTGCGACGGCTGCGGCTACGACACCTGCCGCAATTTCGCGCAGGCGCTGCTCTCCGGCCACGCCGAGCCGTCAATGTGCGTTTCCTACCTGAAAAAACAGGCGCAGAAAAAGGCGAATGCGCTGCTGCGCAGCATCTCCTCCGGCGTGGTGATCGCCGACAAGAAGCTCCAGATCATCGAATGCAACCGCAACTTCGCCGAGCTGTTCGGTGCGGATACGGTCGAGGCCTTCGACGCCTGCCCGGGGCTGGCGGGGGCCGACCTGAGCCGGATCGTCCCCTTTTACGCGCTCTTTGAATCCTCGCTGCAGAGCGGCCGCGATGTGCGCCGTGATTCACTGAAGTGCGGCAAGCGGCTTTTCAACGTGAACATTTTCAACATCGAGCCGGGCGAGGTGATCGGCGCGGTGATGTTCGACGTGACCAGCACCGAACTGCGCCGCGAACAGATCGCCGCGCGCGCCCGGGAAGTGATCGACCGCAACCTCGCCACCGTGCAGGAGATCGCCTGCCGCCTAGGCGAACAGATGGCCGATACCGAGCTCCTGCTCCGTTCCATCGCCGACGACTACGCCGATGAAACCCTGATCCCGCCCGAACCGCCGCCGGAGGAACAGCCGTTATGAATCTGACCACCGGCAACCTCTTCATCGACACCGGCTTCTGCCAGTGCTGCCACTTTCAGGAAAAAGCCTGCGGGGATGCGGTCGCCTTCAAGCGGATTCCGGCCGAAGAACGGCTGCTGGCGGTGCTGGCGGACGGACTGGGACATGGAGTAAAGGCGAACATCCTCGCTTTGATGACCACCACGATGGCGCTGCGGTTCAGCGCGGAGGACCGCGAGATCGTCCACTCCGCCGAAATCATCATGGATGCGCTGCCGGTCTGTCAGGTACGGCAGATCAGCTACGCGACCTTCACCATCGTCGACACCCGCCTCGGCGGCGTGACCCGCATTGTGGAGATGGGAAACCCGGAATTCCTGCTGTTGCGGCACGGCAGGCCGTTCCCGGTTGAAGGGCGGGAGTTTTCCTCGCCCAAATACCGCGAACGCGCCATGACCGCCTATACTTTTCAGGCCCAGGCGGAAGACCGGGTCCTCTTCTTTTCCGACGGGGTTACGCAGGCCGGGCTCGGCACGCCGCGTTTTCCGCTCGGCTGGCGCGGCTCCGGCGTCGAAGAATACGCGGCGGAGCAGGTGGCGGCCCAGCCGGATATCTGCGCACAGGAACTTTCCGAACGCATCCTGCGCGAAGCCGTCGCCCACGAGCCCGGCCAGCGTCCCGCCGACGATATCTCCTGCGCCTGCCTTTACTTCCGCAAACCGCGCCGGATGCTGCTGTTCACCGGCCCGCCGTTCGATCAGGCCCGCGATGCGGAATGCGCCCGCACCTTCCGCGAGTTCGAGGGGACGAAGGTGATCTCCGGCGGCACCTCCGCCGAAATCATCTCCCGCGAACTCGGCCGGCCGCTGACCATCGACCTCGACACCGTCAGCGGCGACCTGCCCCCGCTTTCCCGTATGCCCGGCGCCGATCTGGTCACTGAAGGCATCTTCACCCTGACCCGCGCCGCCCGCTATCTGGAAAACAATGAGTTCAGCAAGCTCGACCCTGCCGGTCGGCTGGTGGAGCTGATGCGCCGCAACGACATCATCGAATTCCTGGTCGGGACACGGATCAACGAAGCCCATCAGGACCCGAACCTGCCGGTCGACCTCGAACTGCGACGCAACATCATAAAACGCCTCGGCGCCGTGCTGAGCGACCGGTATATGAAAGAGGTCCGCATCCACTTCGTATGACGAGCGCAACGAAGCTTTCCATCACGGCTGCGAAAGAAAGTGCGAATTCCATATCCGCCATTTTTCCGGCGTCATCTCCCATTCGCAATAGATCGCGCAACCGATGTAATTTCCTCCCGGTTCCGCCGCCTGAATTCCGGCAAGCGCCGAGGTCAGGTTTTCCACCTCCGGATGATGATAACCGGAACCCGCATCCTCATAGGCCGGCACACCGAGCAGCAGCTTGCAATTGCCGCCGGTCGACATTTCCTGCAATTCCCGCGTCCACTGCGTCATCAATCGAATATAAAATTTTTCCAGCTTAATGGCTGTATCGTACATCATCACCGCCATCTGGTCGGAACGTTTTGCAACTTCGGCAAGATACGGCAACTCCCAGTGGACATCCGCATGGGGATGCCAGCGAGTCGGCGGCGGATAAGCGGCTACACCGAGGATCCGCCCTTTCAGGACCGGCCGCAGTTCATCCAACAGCAACAGAAAATCGGAATTGCCGGAGGGAAGCGGTTCAATATTGACCTGAACGCCGGCCAGACGCGGGTGCTTCTCCAGCAACTCCTTGACGGATGCAGCGAAACCGTCGCGCCAACGCCGGTTTTCAAGCCGCGCGGACTCCCCCAGCACGCCGCCGATCCACGGAATCACCTCAATGCCGAACTCCTGCGCCGCATCCAGAAAACGTTCCATCTGCGCATCGTCATAAGGAGCGATCGCGCCGTTGAATTGCGCCGGGCAGAGATGCGGATACACAAACCGGATATGCTGCGACTGCAATTGCCGCATCAGTTCCGTGAGCTTTCCGGAACTACGAAAAAGTTCCGGCTCACGGGAATTCCGTTCAAACCACGAGTCATCTCCCAGCCATCCATGTCCCAGCCACACGGCATTCTGACCCTGATCGAACTTTCCCGCCGCCTCAGCAATTCCCGAAGTCCACAACCAGTACAGCAATGCGGGAATCCCGAGCAACACACTCAATGCAACAGCAATCCGCAGCAGGCTTTGCCCCAATTTTTTCAACCAGGCATACCGTCCCATAATCCACACACTCTCGATGAATCCCAATCTTCCAACCGCTTCCAATATACCGCCGCACTCCAGAAAATACAATTCCTTTGCCGCTCCGTGCCCTTCCGTGGAAGTCGGAGTGTCAGTGCCCATGCCTCAA
>ERZ1034984.607-NODE-607-length-39283-cov-19.542317_pt1 | contig 39283 bp, 55 predicted proteins | sample MGYA00520589_ERZ1034984 | MGnify/ENA primary metagenome ERZ1034984 (study PRJEB33766, sample SAMN09781790) | gut metagenome | biome: gut microbiome | host: Homo sapiens | place: Madagascar | study: EMG produced TPA metagenomics assembly of the PRJNA485056 data... | reverse complement strand
AAAGAAAAAATGCCCGTTTCACTAGGGATTCGGGCATATAGAAAAAACAGAATTTTCAGAAAACGGAGATAAAATGAGGAAAAATAAGAACGTGGGTTACAAGTGGGTTACACTTACCGGAATCAGATTTACGGCATCAACAAGTTCCGAAATGGTTTTTTCAGTATAGATATTTTTGGTGACATCACCAGTGCCGCCAATTTTAAATGCAGTGCCTGAAGTATTGGCAAGAGAATGGCCAACAATAATCTTAAGGCAAATCTCATCCATAGAACATGCGTTAGCCAGAGATACAAAAGTATAGCGGCAATCATGCGTAATATGCTCCATATGAAGAACTTCCATAACAGGTGCAAATATTTTGACTAGAAAATTGGGTGTGGAGTACATTTTGCCACGAGGGGTTGGAATTAAATATTCTTGAGCATTGTCGTATAGATTTTTTACGAGGGGAAGAATTGCGTTATGTATTGGAATAACACGATCCCTTCCAGCCGCGGTCTTTACTCCGCCAATCATGTAGTGTTTATCAAGATGTACATTTTCCTTGCGCATACTAAGAAGTTCTGTTGCACGCATACCGGTATAAATATAGATGAGGACAATGTCAACATTTGGAACATGGCCAAGAGACTTCCAAAGTAATGCAATCTCATCATCAGTGAATCGGGTATGCTTTGAGGTATCACTGGCAGCGTATTCATAAACAATGCCGGCTGTGATATCACGATCCACATATTCATTACTGATAGCGTATTTCCACATTCCACGTACAATAACACCCATGTTCGCAATGCTACTCTGAGACATGGAACTGTTATTAGAGATACATTCCTGCAGATCGGAGGTCCGGAGATTGACAACTTTTCGATCATGGATGGAAGCATACAGTTTAAATGCGGCATTATAACTCATCTTTGCAGCATTACCGGGATGCTTTTTAAAACTCCATTTCCATTCTATCCAGCGATCGAACAATTCTTTGAAGGTCAGCATATCTGTCAGGCTGACGTGTTCAGATACAGCCAATCCTTTGTTGTAATCGGCCAGATATGCAAGTGCCTCTTTTTGTGTAGTAAAGTATTCCAGATATTTTCTTTTGCGTTTCAGTAAACCGTCTGGCTGTGTATCTACATAAGAGATGCGCACAGCCCAGGGTTTTCTTCTTTTTCCGGGAAGTTTAACAACTCCACCGTATCCATTAGGTAGTTTCATATAATCACCATCCTTAAAAAAGAGTATAAAAAATAAAACCAATGCAAAAAGCACGGTTTTATGATAGAATGGTATCTGCGAGGCATCCTATCAGGCTTTTTGCAAAAGCGTGATATGAAGTTTCATGAGGGCGGTTCCCACGGCCATGGGGACCGTCTATATTTTTGCTATAAAATAATTTTTACTATAAGGTAGATCAGACCAATTTCATAAGATCACCCCATTCATTCTATTAAGATTTTCTGTAGCCATTTCCGATAAAAATACATATAATGGCAAAAACAATTGCAATGATTCCACCTAATGGAACCGCAAGAAGTAAGAGCAATCCCATAAGTAAAAGAAGAATACCGCCAACAATAAGCAGAATGCTGTAGAACTTACGCATTTTTGGGGAAGGCAGGTTCTTAGCAGGAGGGTTATTTTCTATAGGTGCAGTTTCCGAATTAGGTATAGATGAGGAAACCGGTGTAGAATCAACCGCAATATTATCAGATAAATACTCTGGAGCTTCATCATATATATCCAGGCTTATAACACATCCTAAATATTTTGTATCATCCCCGCCAGTTATGCGAAGAACAGAAGCATCATAATAGCAGTCATTATACTTGCTATAGATAACTGCTGCTAATTCACGCGATAGATTACCTATCTGATTTCCGAGAAAATCCCTGACAGCATAAGCAGGCTCACCATTATATTCATAATAATCTAAAGATACAGATTCACCTTCATACGATTCAGAAAGTATTTCTTGTCGAGAAGTTCCGTCTTCATTTTTAAATGATACACCGACAACTCTGGTTTCGGTATGTTTTAATAATTTGCTCATGAAACCTCCATTCATTATTTTGCTTAATATAACGCATCCTATAGGTATCCATAATCAAAGGAGGATACCAAATGGAAATATTGCTCTGGAATGTAAGGACACAAAAAGGATATACCCTAAAGCAGTTGGAAAAATTGTCAGGGGTATCAAAATCCACAATCGACAACATTGAGAACGGGATAACATCCCCAACACTGTACCAACTGGAACTTCTGGCAAAAGCACTTGATGTAAAGATCACCGATCTGTTTGACTCCAAATACAAATAATTTTACCATATTACGCAACGCATAGTGCAGCAGTTGAGACGATTTCCATAATCATGGAAATATTTCCATTTATTACCATGGACATGTCTATATATGGTATTATGTAGTCAGAAAAGAGGTGGTCTTATGGAATACAAGGAAGCCATAACGGAGATGATCGGAAAAATACATAACGATCAGATCCTGAAAAGAATATATAATCTTGTATTGTATCTTTACACCAGGGAGACTGATAGCTGATGCTATCAGTCTTTTTCATTTCTGATAGAAAGATAACTATCAACAAGTCGGTCAAACGCTTCAATGTCTTCATCGTCTGCATAGAGCAGCGCTTTAATCATGCTCCTGCGTTTGTCATTCTCACCGGCCATGATCTGGTCAATCCGCGAATAGAAATCATCATCTGATTCAACGAACATCTCACCTTCTCCAGAAGTCAACCAAATATAGTCAACATGGAATTCACGGCAAATGGATTTAGTCATTTGATCAGTAAGATTATTGATTCCGTTTTCAATCCGGCTAACAGTTTGCTTTGTAACTCCGAGTTTGTCACCAAACTTTTCCAGGGTAAGCCCAAGAGCTTTTCGTACTTCTCTAATCCGTTCACCCTGTGTCATATACTCACCTTCTTTCTTTGCTTTTCTAAAGCATAGCACGGAAAATTCTAAAAAGCAATAGAAAAAGTTCCGTAAAGTGACAAAAAGTCATTGACAAAGTGACATAAAGTTACTACAATGTCAATATACGGAACAAATAAACAACGTACAAGCACACAGAAAGGGGTGAGAGATAGATCTGAAATGACAGATAAAAAAGAAAAGGGGGATTCCGAAGAATCCCCAATTGAAAAAGAACATATTGACGAACTTGTTACAAGATACAAACAGGAGGTGATGAGGTTGTTATGTGTACCGGCAGAAATTGAAATTGACAATGAAAGCATTGTCTTGCAGATGCAAAAGGTAAGAGAAGCTGGTTGGAAACTCGAAGAGGAGATGAGCAAGTTACGTCACATGATTGACGGAACGCAGGTGAGAGAAAAGGGAATCCGACAGGGATCCCCAACAGACTAAAGTTCGTTCAGAAGTTCATAGTTGTATTTTGTAAGAACTTTAGAAAGAACAGATGAATTGATTGCTATCAGCTGGCGGATTGCATCTTCTGTAGAGATGCTTTTCATATCAAGACCTTTTGCGATGTAAGAGATGCTTTGGTAAATATCGCTGTCATGGTATCCTTCCGCCAACGCGGTAGCAAAATCAAATTCAAAATCTATGTTTGCCATATTACTAACCTCCTTCCTTTATTTAGGTAGATCCATTATAGGGCAGGAGAAAAAGTTAGACAAGGAGCTGATGGGAGGCGATGAGGTTGGAAAAACAGCATTTGATTGAGAGAGCTGAAAAGATGGAAAAGCTGGCACAAGGACCATTACCGATTATGGGATATCCGAGAGGTGACCAAAAGAAAATGACAATGACCGCCACCATCATAATTAAAGCCTTGTGCAATGTGGATGGATTAACCATTAGCACTGCGAAAAATGCTTTAAAGATGGCAGCGGACATTATAGACGAAGCAACGAGACATGATTCTATTCAATAGATTTTTTGAAGGCATTGAAATAGAAAGTATATTCGTCTAGTACGGAAGCGGCAAGCACTTCGCGCTGCTCATTACCATCGTGATCGGAATTTTTCATACTGTCAAAATCACGATGCAATACTTCTTTGACAACAGCTAAAGCAAGATCATGAGCACGTTCTTCATTGGTCATACGGTCACACCTCCTTCCTTAATTTGGTTGGTTGCACATTCATTATAGAGCAGGAGTGGTGGCATGGAAAGAATAAGGCTCAAAAAACAGTGATCCATATTATTAGTGGGAGGTGATGAAGATGGATCTGAAACAGAGAAAAACACGAATTTTCTATTTGTGTGATGGAGAAAGAGAAGATTGCAGAAAAACAAGTTGTTACAAAACAATCGGGGATAACGAGAATGCGTGCAGACACACGACCGACATCAACCATGCGATGAATTTCGAGAGACGAGGGAAGTATAAAAACGGGAGTTTCTATGAAAAGGAGGATGCCTCAAGAAATGAGACACCCTCCACGGATTAAATAAAATTAGACAGAAAAGAAAGAACATCTTTCAGACCGTTTTTGAATCTGTTCTCCATGTAGACAATCGTTTTGTCAGAAAGAGAAATATCATTCGCAAGGTCATCTCCGGAATAACACTGAATATATCCATTTGAATGTAGTTTCCAACATAAGTCAGAGACATAATCGGATGACATATTGAGAGAGAAGAGTTCAATGAGTTGGTCGGAACTGTCGAACTTGTTCGCATCTTCCATCGAAAGAGTAGGTTGCCGGTTCAACACTTCTTTATACATGGAAACAAGAAGATGTTTTTGCTCTTTAGTCAAATCGTCCATATTGTTCCACCTCCTTCCTGTATGAGATTGTTGGCACTTTTAATTATAAGAAGAGCGTGGTGGGATGGCAAGGAGAACAATTACAGAAGTAGACAGAAAATAAGAGGAGGTGCAGGATATGGCTGCAAATGAGAAGAAACAGAAGAAAGAAAAAATCGAAGAAACAACGCGCAAATTCATGATGCTTACGGATGATGAGCGGTCCTACATCATGGGATATATGGCAGGAACAGCAGAGGAGCGCCAGAGATGGGAGCATAAGCAGGCAGCAGTGACAGCGTAAATTAATTTGTTGAAAAAAATATCAGGAAGGAAGTGATTGCATGGCAGAGAAAAAAGCAGAACGAGTAACCGTGCGTGATGCTGCAAAGGAACTTGGAATTGATAGTGAGACATTGCGTTATATGATGCAGCAGGAAAGATTACCGATAGGGTACGCTTTATGCCGCGAGGGTAAGAAAAGATGGACATACATAATCTATCGGGGATTGCTCAACAGTTACAAAAAAAGCTTAGCCGGATGATCAGGCCGGCTAAGAAAATAACAAGTAGATAATAACATGGAGGAAAAAAGAAATGACCAAAATTGTAGTATTTGATAATGGAGAAAAATTACGTGAGGAAGAGGGAGATCTGGGCATTTTTTGCACTGTAAGAAAAAGCAACCAAAAAAAGGATGCAATTGACATAAGAGGCGGTGTGATCGGAAAAGGAGAAGACGAACTTGTTTTAAATGCACTCATTAAAAATGCAGTAAGTATTAACGAGAAAATGAGCAATGGCAACATATTAGTCGAGGCAATTGGGCTGGAATCAATGCGGCTGATGATTGAAAAAAGGATAGACGAACTTATAAGTATGAAACCAGAGCCAATTAAGCAGATGATAGTGAGGATGGATAAAAATAAAAGATGAAACAGGCAATAAAAAAGACGGTCGGTAAGGGCCGATCGTCTTGGTTGTCTGAAAGTCAGACGGCTATAAAAATACACCTATATATATTATAGCAAATCTGACACAAAAGTGCAACAGACAAGGACTGGAAAAAGCTGATAAAAACAAGGGACATAGAGTTTTTGTTGACCTTGTAATAGATAGTAACAAGTCAGCGAAAGAAACATAGAAGGACGGTGTCAGATGGCAAGGAAAAAAAGGATGCAGTATATCCCATATGACTATGAATCAGCATATACAAGTAATCTGGAAATGCTGCATGAGTGGTTTATATCAAATTTGCTCAAGCATAGAAAGAAAGCAGTGTATGCGCTCAAAGAGATATCTGCAGGAGATCAGTTTGAGGTTGAGATATATCCACAGTTTAGGAGTATGGACGATGTGCCACCGGAAGGACGCAGGTTAAAAAAAGATAACAGCAAGGCGCAGAGAAATCTAAATGAAAAAAACTCCCGGAAGTACGTGGAACGCCTGATTAACGAAAACTTTGGCAACAAGGATATCTGGATCACATTAACCTATGACGATGCACATCTGCCGCCGGACGGGGATATTGATGCAGCTATCCGGAATATGCAGAGGTACATAAAAAGGATTAATTACCAGAGAAAAAAGAGAGGATTGCCAAAAGCAAAATATGTTTATGTAACCGCATATGATCCGGGAGCAGAAATCCGATGGCATCATCATATGGTGATGGATGGAGCACTGGATATGGAGACAGTAGAAGCGTGTTGGCAGCAGTCCAGCCGGAATGAGGTAAGGCATTTGCAGAAAGACGAGAATGGTCTTTCTGGACTTGCAAATTACATCGTAGAGGAAAAAAACCGGATCAGAGGAGAACGGCGGTGGAACAGTTCGCAGGGACTGCGCAATCCAGGAATCAAGGTAGTACATTCCAAGCGTCCAGCATCCGGGGGAAGTTATAAAAAGATCGGATCGTTTGTAGATGGAATGGTTAAGGATAGGGATTCCATACCGGAAGTGTTGGCAAAATGGTATCCGGATATGGAATTTACAAATGCAGAGGTGTATTACAACGATTTTAACTGCATGTTTTATATACATGCAAGGATGAGGAAAAGGAGACAGGATGAATGACATTTGATTGGACACCGGAATCAAAGGACAGATATTTTCATAAGGCGGAGGCAGCAGTCAGGAAGGCAGGATATAACGATATCCTCATAGTTGACAAAGAGAGATTTGCAGTCACAAAGGATGTGGCTAAAGTATATTTTTGCCCGATCAGAAGAGAGGGAAATACTCGAAGATATCGGGATGCGAAGCGGATAATCAAAGGATTAGAGGACAATTCCTCATACTGTAACAGTTTTGGTAAAAAAAAGAAAATGATATTTATTCATGCACATATGCTGATTGATCTGGAGAAGAGGGACAGGTGATAAGAACAATGTTTGAAAAAATTATGTGGATGATAAAGCGCAAGGATTGCAGACATGTGTGTTTATGGTGCAAGTACTACGATCAGTGCAGAAATGAGGAGGAAACAGAGGATGAAATACATAAAAAGAAGTGAGGACACAGAGCAGATCAATGTAGTGTCATGGGCGCACTGGAATGTGAAGCGGTTTCAGGAATTGAAATGGCTGTACCATGTACCGAACGGTGGAAGACGTAACCGTGCAGAGGCGGCAAAATTTAAGCAAATGGGAGTAAAGGCAGGAGTGTCAGATCTTTGCCTGCCATACCCCAAGGGCGCATACTGTGGTCTGTTTATAGAGATGAAGTATGGAAGCAATAAGCAGCAGGAATCACAAAAGGAATTTCTTAGAGATATGGCAATGGCAGGACATTTTGTCGTGACATGCTATTCCGCCAGGGAAGCATGTGAGGTAATCGAGGAATACTGCAGTCTTCCGGCATTTGGAGCAGATGAATGTATATATCGAAATCTTGATGCATACGAGGATTGTGAACAGGCAGAGCAGGCATTTAAACGCAACATGATGTCATTTGCAAATAACAGTATCTTAAAGGACGGAAAGATTCTGAAAGGAAAAAAGGAATGACATTAGAAGAACAGTGCAATGCACTGGAGAGTACCGACATGCTCCGGATCGTAAAAGATGGAGATGATCTGTTTGTGGGGTACTTGGCCGCATTCACACCGAGAATCGCTAATCATCAGAATAAACTGTATGACGCGCATAAAAATGATGCAGTAAAAAGGTTCCGTGCTGTTCCGGAAGTGACACACAGAGAATGGGAAGAACGTAACCTGATGCGACCGTTGCAGCCAGACGAGACTCCGGATTATAAGTTTGAGGATATGCAGGTGAAACTGTATTACACAATTTACATATAAGCAAGAATAACATGAAAACAAAGCAGGAGGAAACAACATGAAGATTATAGCAGTTATGTCCCCGAAAGGGGGAATCGGTAAGACCACGACATCTGATTCACTGGCCTATATTTTGGGTGAAGAATACAAGAAAAAAGTGTTGGTGCTGGATGGTGATCCACAGGGAGACACATCTAAGACATTTGGAGTTTATGAGCCGGACGGGATTGGAATGAGTGAGTTATTGGAGAAGCATGAAAGCCTGGGCGGTACATACAGAACGGGAGATCTGATCCGGCCAACACAATACGATCATGTGGATATCATTCCGGCAAACGGCTATCTGATGAAAACAGATATGAATTTATTGTTGAAAGAGGATGAGAACCAGGTAACACGGTTACGTGATGCATTGAGGGAAGTAGGAAATGCATACGATTACTGCATTTGTGATTGCGGAAGATTATTGGATATGGTTGTGATCAACATTATCCTGGCATCAGATTTGATTATAGCACCAGTTAAGGTTGGTGGATTTGAAATTGGAGCATTGCAGAATCTGGACGAGCAGATTGAGGACTTGAAAGACATTAATCCGGATTTGCGCATCAAGGTACTCATGACAATGCGACAGAAAAATAAAACATCCATCGAAGTGGAGCAGTGGTTACGGAAAGAATCTGGCTTTGATATGTTCGGCACGGTGATCCGGAGATCAATCGTGGCAGAAAAAGCTACGACAGCAATGTTGCCTGTTCCGGTATTTGCAAAAAAAGGAATCGTATCACAGGACTATCGGGCAGCAGTCGCAGAATTGGTCTGTGAAATGGAGGGATAGCTATGGCAGCAAAGATAGATCTTAAGTGGACAGAGGACTTCCGTGGAATTCCATGTTTAAAAGTGAGCAGGAAGAAAGGAAAACTGTATTTCAGAGATGTTTATGAAAAGCTCCAGGAAAATTATAAAGGAACCATGTTTGTACAAATAGCAATAATCGAAGAGTTTCCGGTGGAAGATATCTGTGAGGATGAAGAGGCATGGTATTTTTACAAAGTTACAGATATTGTGCCGATGCTGGTTCGGCACAATGGCGGGATTAAATCATTTCCGGCAGATGAAGTAGAACAGTGGAAGCAAGAATTAAGAGAGGAAGGGTAAAAGGAAATGGCCACAGGATTTAGTGTTACAGATGCTCTGAATAAGCAGAGCAAAGCGGGGATAGATGAATCACCGCGGGCACGGTTCCGGACAAAGGATATATCAATTTTTAAAATATACTCGAATTCGATGAATTTTTATCCACAGGAAGGAATCGAAGAAAAAGCAAGTGAAATTTTAATGGTGGGACTGTTGGAAAATCTCGCAGTAAAGTATCAGCCATGTGAAAAAGGTGAATACAAACTGATATCAGGAGAACGAAGGTGGAGAGCATTACAGTTGCTTGTCGAAAAAGGATATAAGGAATTTGAGATAGTAACATGCCAGGTCCGAAGTCCTATCAATGAGCACGAGGAAAGAATTGAGATCATAATTGCAAACAGCAGCAGACAAAAGAATGTTGCAACGAAAATTCAAGAGGAACAGATTCTTAAGGAAGAACTGAAATACATGAAAGAGAATCACCTTACAATAAAGGGATATGATCTGCAGAATGGAAGATTGCGAGATGTTATCGCTGATATGTTAAAGGTTTCGGCAACGAAAATTGCACAGATTGAAAGCATTCATAAGAATCTGATACCAGAATGGAAAGAAGAGCTGGATAAGGAAAGAATTACATTTTCCGCTGCATACGAATTAAGTGGAATGCCGGAGGATAAACAGAAGGCAGCATTGCAAGAACAGGAAGAGTCCGGAGGTGGACTTACGCACAAGGATATAAAGAAAATGAAGAGTGCAGAGGTGCAGCAGTCAGAACCGAAAGTAGTGTCACAATCTGACACGGATATACAGCAGGATGATCCTGAGCAACCGTTACCGGGGCAAATGGAGATTGTGGGTATTGATATGAACATGAAGGAGTATCAGACACCACACCCGGAAGGAATCACATCTATCTGTTTTTCCTGCACAGAGTACGAGACGTGCAATGTAAAAACGAGCACCTGTACAAAATGTGACCAGTACAAGAACCGTAAGGAAGCATATAAGACCGAAGGGCAGAAGTACGAGGAAGAACAGGCGGCTATTGACCGTGATACAAAGAAAAAACTGCGTGATATGGCAGATGCGCAGCAAATGGAGCAATTACCGTCAGATGTGCAGCAGTCGCAAAAGATACATCAGATAAAATTGGCCAGAATGTACTTTGATGCAGTGGCATCCGGCAAAAAGCCTTTTGAGTTAAGAAAAAATGATCGTGGGTATAAAGTCGGGGATATCTTGGAGCTGATGGAATATGCAGATGGTAAGAATACAGGGCGAATGATACAGGCAAAAGTGACATTTATGTTGGAAGATTATACAGGACTGGAAGATGGCTATTGCATCCTTGGTATTCAGATCATGAAGGGAGAAAAGAATGAATAAGGTCATATTAATGGGAAGACTAACAAGAAATCCGGATGTCAGATATACAGAGCAGAACAATTCACAGGAAAAAATGTGTATAGCGCGGTACTCGCTGGCTGTTGATCGCAGAGTGAAGAATGAAGGGCAGCAGTCCGCGGACTTTATTTCCTGTGTCGCGTTTGGGCGAGCTGGGGAGTTTGCAGAAAGATTTTTAAAGAAGGGGACAAAGGTTATTGTAACAGGAAGATTGCAGACCGGATCATATACGAACAGAGATGGTCAGCGTGTATATACAACAGATGTGGTATTGGAAGAACAGGAATTTGCAGAAAGCAAAAAGGCAGCAGGGGAAAGCCAGCAGGAACCACCGGCCGGTTCTGTTGGAGATGGATTTATGAATATTCCGGAAGGGATAGACGAAGAATTGCCATTTAATTAATTTGTGTCTGTAAGGAGGACAAGTACCATGAATAATACGCTTGGAGATTTGAATAATCATCTGTTTGCTCAGTTGGAAAAGCTGGGTGATGATGATTTAAGGGATGAGAAACTTGATGAAGAAATAAGAAGAGCAGATGCTATGATGAAAATAGGAAAGCAGATAGTAGAGGTCGGTGAGCTTCAGTTCAAAGTCATGCAGCACATGGATGAGTACAGATATGATCAGAACCGGGAAATGCCGGATATGTTAGAGGTTCATTCTCACAATAAGGGAGGCGATTCTGAATGAACAAATGGCCGGATGAGGTTGTTGACTGGTTACGTAAAAATGTGCCAGGACGAACAACAAAACAGGTAACAATTTTGATTAATAGCCAAAGCTTTGATGATAAATATGGAATGGTATTTACAGAAGAGATGATAAAAGGGGCAAAAGCCAGATACAAAATCAAAAGTGGAACACAAATAGGACATCCCAAAGGTAAATCTTTTAAATATCCGGACGGAATGGAAAATTACATCCGGAGTATTGCACCAGGAAGAAAAACAAAGGAGATTGCAGAACTGGTGTCTGCACATTTCGGAATAGAGTTTAACGAGAGACAGTGTAGGGCATACAAAAAGAATCATGACATCATCAGTGGAGTTGACTGCAGATTTAAAAAAGGCGATGTGCCAGCTAATAAAGGGAAACCAATGAGCCGGGAGCAGTATGAAAAATGCAAAGGAACAATGTTTAAGCCTGGAAATGTTCCTGCAAACCATATGGAAGTTGGAAAATATACACATACAACAGATGGTTATCTTTTAAGAAAAGTCAAAGATACGGGTACACAAAGGGAAAGATTTGAATTTGTTCATAGAGCAGAATGGGAAAAACATAACGGACCGATTCCGGAGGGAAAGAAAGTATCTTTTCTGGATGGAGACAAAGACAACTGCAGTATAGAGAATTTGTTTTTGATTGATAACGAAGAAAATCTTGAAATGAACAGAAGTAAACTGCGTTTTGAAAATCCGAATCTTACAGAAACCGGATTACAGATAGCAAAATTAGCAATAGCTGTAAGGCAGAGAAAGAAACAAAGATAGCCACGGAGGTGCCAGAGCAGCTTTGCAAGAAGAGGAAACATTTAGAGAGGATAGAAGCATGAACGGACAAATAAGCCTATTTGATAAAAAGACAAATTTTGATGTTCTTATGTCGTGTCAATCACCAGAACAGTTTTTCAGACTGTTTGACAAAATGGGATATGGATGTATGCAGAATATCGAGGACAAATCTATTGATAAGTATGCTTTATGGAACCAGCATTGTAGAAAATCGGAATATTGCGGGGAAAATGGATGTAATAGGTGCAAAATAGAATTTCTAAAAGCGGAGTATATCGAAAAAAAGCCACATACAAAAAATTAAACAAAGGAGCCGAATATGAAGAATAGTGAATTAAAAGAATATGTAAACAGTTTTCCGGATAATGCATCAGTAAGTATTATCTGTGCGAATCCAAGAAAAAGGAAACTGTACAAGCTGAAAAATGTAATGTGGGTGACTGATCAAGGACAGCCCTTGATCCTCATTGACATTGGAAAAGAATCGGATATGGATGCCGATATGGTGAAAGCATGTGAAGAGTGTGAGAGGGATGCGGCTAATCAAGCATGGACAACAGTGGAGGAAGAACTTCCACCACCAGATAAATACCTGTTATTGTCGCTTGAAAATTATCCGGTACCAATGATTGGAAGATATATAGTGAATGGTGATGAAGACGGAACATTCATGATTGGATCCAGTCAGGAGAGCTTTTTACAAAATGATCTGTATGTAAATGCCTGGATGGAGCTGCCGGTACCATACAACACAGGGAATGATCTTGAAAGATACAGAGCAGCGATCACAAAGGATTTCATGAAGAAAGCAAGACGATAATTAATCAGGGATAGAGATATCCAGCTACCATGTGATAGCTGGATATCCGGAAGTACTTAACGAGTTTTCACAGTAGAGGATGAACTATCAAAAATTGAACGTAAAGCATCCTGAAGAACTTGGGAACAGTTGATACCTCGCTTATCGGCAAGTCGTAACATCCAACTTGGAAGAGAAACATTCTTCCGGACGGCGCTGGTATCGGTTTTTGCACGGTATTCAATGGTATCTGCAGAAATCAATGAACAGATGGAATCTGAATCAAGAGAGAGTTCTTCCTGTGGAGTAGGTGGGGCAATTGGTTCACCTTCATCCTCAGCGACAACAAGCCATGCGCTCATCGCATCAGTAATCTGATCAATTGCATCAGAAAGACTGTTGCCGGTAGTGATGCATCCAGGAAGATCAGGAACTTTTACATAGTATCCGGAACCGTCCTCAATAGGTGTAAATAAAGCTGTGTAAATATATTTCATAGTAAACCTCCTTGCTTGTAAGCAGGAAACACATTTAATGTTTCCTGCTGATGTTGGCTTCCTTGAAGATGTACTTCATATCGTTTTCATTGAAGTCGTGCCTTTTGACAGGTATGGTGCTGTGTGTCTGTGGATTGTAATAAATGTCGTGATTAGCACCGTGGCGTTTCAATTCATAACCGGAAGCATTGAGTTGTTTGATTGTTTGTTGTCTGGGATTCATTATGTACCTCCTATAATTATATTATACACAAAATTGTGTAAAAGTCAATAAAAATACACAAAAATACACAAAATAAATAAAAAGTAAGAAAAACAGGGCTAACATCATATCCCTACAATGCCGCCCTGTAAAAGACTTGCTTTTTCTAAGCAATACACATTATAGGTGCTATTCGAAAAGTTGTCAATTTAGGATTTAAAGGAGAAAAGACATGATTGTAACATTTGTAGCAGGCGAAGAAACAGAAGAATTTGAATATCCAAATGATGTATCAGATGAGGATATTGATTATGATTATCAACAATGGAATGCAAATCTTGGCAATGGATGGAGCAGGAACGAGTAAAGAATAGAGGGGAAAATATTTCAGAAAGCAAAAGAGGACTATTTCTAGTCCTCTGCGTGTACCTTGTCGACATGCTTTTATTTTAATAGGTGACACGATTGCATAGGTATAATAACATTAATTATTAATGTAGTCAATATAACGAGGTAATTATGAAAGGTGGTGGAGTAGATGGCTAAAGCAGCATTGGTTATGGATATGCCGGAATCATGTAGTAAGTGCAAATTTCTGTATGAGTTTCAAGGTATTAAGAAATGCCAGCTTATGAATGTGCTTAATAATGGAGCATCAAGGCTGTCGCAGAATACATTCACAGTAAAGCGGCATGAAAAGTGTCCGCTTCGGGAAATGCCGGAGAAGGTGGAGGTAGACATGACGGAGAATGAAGCAATAAAGATATGCAATACAATTATTTTCGCGGCATCCACGTCATTAAGCAATCCGCAAGGGACACCGCTTAATATGACCAAAGAGGAACTTGTGGAAGCAATGGGAATGGCAATCAAGGCGATCGAAGAGGTGCAGCAGTATCGTACAATCGGCACGCCGGAAGAATGCCGGACGGCGATGGAGAAACAGAATTGGATACCAGTAACAGAACAGATGCCAAAAGAACATGACAGTATGTTTGCTAAATATAAAGGTACGGACAAGTGGGATCGATTTATGTTTGAAAAGATATCGCATGATGTACTTGCAACAGTAGAAAATGAAAAGGGAAATCGGTATGTTAGATTGGCACATACAATAGACGGAAAATGGGGAGAAAACATACAGATCAGAAAATTGAAAGTAATTGCATGGATGCCTTTGCCCGAACCATATAAACAACATATTGCGGAAGGCGGTGAAAATAATGATATTTGACAGATTTGATTTTATGGTTGTTGCAGATGATGTATATATTTTCCCGACAATCAGAATAAGTAGTCAGCGTGAAATGATAGACAGCAATTTTAATATTCAATTTCATTTTGCAGTATTTCATTTTAGATGGAGGTGGACACATATGAAAAGAGCAAAAAAGCCGACAAGAGAGCAAAAAGAGTTGATTGCAAAGCAAGGACTTCTGCCAAAGAATTGGATGGTAATTTTAGATGATAAAGAGGAACTGGAGATTGTGAGTAGAAAATCAAGACAGCACAGGGTAATTAAGAAGGTGACGGGTTGAAGCAGGAAAAGGGAAAAACTCCGATAGATCAGACAATGTTATATCTGGAAAATTACAGAGAAATGCAAAGGTATGTAAGAGATGCAGTATCAGAAGTAGATCAAGTAGGAGATACAGATAAGTATAATATATCTGCCGAGAAAGCTTATTTACGTTCGATAAGGGAATGCAGAGCAGAGACAATAATATGGCTGGAACATATGGATAAGGCATTGAACTCATTGCGGGAAGATGCTGATGCAACAGGGGAAGGATACAAGTATGATGCATTGGCAGCAGTATACATAGAGGGAAAGACATATGCAGATATAGCAAGAGAAACCGGATGTGGTAAGAATTCTCCAAAGAAATGGTGCAGAGTAATGATTATGCGTTTGAGCATAAAATTATTTGGCGCAAAAGCGTTAGATAATGGTTCAAATTGCGCAAAATTTGAGAACAATTTGGATAAAACAGGGTAAAAACAGGGGGAAACAGGGGGTAAAATGTGGGTGACCAAAGGGTGATATAGATGTGCTAATATGATAGCGTGAACAGTTGGGTAAGCGATTGCAGAGATGCAGTCGCTTTTTTCTTGCTTAACTTCATGTTATTCTATGCGGCTGCTATATTGTAGCCGCAACAAAGAAGAGAAGGGCAGCAGTATGTTATTGAAAACTTGTCGATGTGGAAAGCTGATTCCGCAGGTGATGAAGATGTGTGAAGAGTGTGAGAAGAGGCAGCAGTCTCGACACACAAGATATAACAACACACGCAGAGATCCGAGAGCTGCAGAGTTCTATATCTCGAAAGAGTGGAGAGCTTTAAGACCTGTGATTATGGGCATATACGGCTATATAGACATATATGCACTGTATGTGGAGCAGCAGTTAATTACACTGAAAGATTCTGATCCAATCCACCACATAGTAGAGCTGGAAGATGATTGGGAGCAACGATTAAACCCACTGAATTTGATACCGTTGAGCCATAACACACACAATACGATTACCGCCTTATATAAGCAGAGCAAAGCGAGTATGATTGCAACTCAAAAACAGCTGAGATCGTTAATCAATTTGCATTTCCGTGAGGCAGGGGGATATGAAAAAGTTTTACGCGACGCTTTTCTAGTCGCGCCCCCCCTTTTCCTTGGAGAAAACTCCCCACGAGAAAATCCGTAATAGGGGGCAGGCAAAGTGGTGTCATAATCTGACACAAAAATGGACGCAAATATTGACAGGAGGGAGGTTTGGCGAACGATGGCAGGACCGAGACAACCCACAGAGTTAGTTGTTATGAAGGGCGCAAAGCACCTATCAAAAGCAGAAATTGCAGCAAGAAAAGATGCGGAAGTCGTTGCGCCGAATGATAAGGTGCGACCTCCGGCATATTTAACTCCGGAACAGAAAAAGAAATTCCGAAAGCTGGCAAAGGAATTGCTTGCCATTAAGTTGGTAGCGAATATTGACTGTGATGCGCTGGCCAGATTGCTGATAGCGCAGGATCAGTTCGTGGAAGTGACGGAGCAGATCCGCACCACACCTTTGATGGTGGAAGTGCCAGTGTATGAAGAAAAAGATAATCCGTTATCAGGGGAAAAAGAACTTGTACAGGTCGGAACAAGAGAAGTTGTGAATGGGGAGCGTGAAAGCCTCATGATAATACAGGATAGATGCATGAAACAGTGCAGACAAGGCGCCTCTGATTTCGGGATGACTGTTTCTTCACGGTGCCGTCTGGTGGTACCAAAACCACCGAAGCAGAAACCAGAAAACAAATTTGCAAAGTATGCGGAGTAGCATTTGCAGAAAGAAAAAATAACCGACCGCTGCACGCAATACGCGCTTGATGTAGTAGCAGGAAAGATTATAGCCGGAGATTATGTCCGGTTGGCATGCCAGAGACACCTTGACGATCTGGAAAAAGCAAAGATAGCACCGTATAAGTATTATTTTGATGTTGAGAAATCAGAAGAAATAATAAATTTCGGGGAAGAGCTGACAATTGCAGAAGGTGAAGGAGATGAAAAGGTAACGCTATATCCGTTTCAGTGCTTTATTTTAGGATCGCTGAATGGCTGGAGGACCAAGGAAAAGGGTTACAGACGTTTCCGAACATCTTATGTACAGCTTGGAAGACAGAATGGAAAGTCATTTATCAATGGTATTTTGGCAACCTACTATGGAAATTTTGACGGATTCAAGTACGGAAAAATATTTTGTACGGCTACAAAGCAGGACCAGGCAAACATTGTCTTTGATGAAATTGTGAAATTTATAAATTCGGATGATGAGCTAAGCGAATGGTTTAAAGTTCATGAGCACAACCATACGATTGACTGTCTGTGTACACATTCTGAAATCAAAGCATTGTCCGGAGATACCAAGTCACTAGACGGACATCGTGCGTACCTTGGAATAGTAGACGAATATCATGCGCATAAGACTAACCAGATGTATAAGTTGCTGGAAGGCGGTATTAAAAAACTGAAATCGGCACTGATCTCCGTGATCACAACAGCGGGATTTGACCTGAAATCACCTTGCTATAAGCTGTATGAATATTGTTGCAATCTGTTAAGAGGAGTGTTCGAGAATGACAGTCAATTCGTTTATATCGCACAACTGAATGAGGATGATGATGAATATGAACCAGAGAACTGGATAAAAGCGAACCCGATTCTTGAATTTGACAGGGATGCGCTTGAAAACCTTATTCCGGTATCACACACAGCACGCGATATGGGTGGAGAGGATTTGCGGGACTTCCTGGTAAAGCAGTTAGATATGTGGATCCAGTGGTCAAATGCATTATATATCCGTGATATTGCAGTTTGGAAAGCATGTGCAGTGCTGAAATCATTAAAAGATTTTAAAGGGATGCCATGTTATGTGGGGCTGGATCTTTCGTCTGGTGGGGATCTTACATCGATCGCAATTGTGATACCACACATGGTAGACGGGGTGAAGAAATATTTTGTGCATACACACTCATTTATTCCGGCACAGCGTGTGGATGAACATATAAAGACAGACAAAATTCCGTATGATTTGTGGATTGATAAAGGGCTTGTGACGGTGACGGAAACACTTGGAGGAATAAAAACTGATTATAAATACATCTTAAGCTACCTGAAAGACCTGATAAATGAGTACGATTTGAAACCACAGCTGATCTGTTATGATCCGCATAATGCATCTGCATTTTTGTCAGATTTGGAAGATCTTGGAATGAATGAACTGTCTGTGACGCAGACCGCAAGGGTACTGAATGATGCAACAGTTGATTTCCGGCTGGAGATTCTGGCAGGAAATGTTGAGATAGAGGGTGAGGAAGTAGGAAAAGAGGGAAACAAAATTATTGTTCCTGTTGATCCATTACTCACATGGTCCATAGCAAATGCAAAGACAATATCGAATAGCTATGGAGAAATAAAAATTGATAAAGAGCTGAGAACGGAGCGTATCGATCCGATTGACGCAATTATAGATGCCTGGACAGAAGCCATGAAAGAAGAATATCGTCCGGACATTAATGAGGAAGTAAATGAATGGCTTGAAATGTATGAAAAATATATGAAAGGAGGAGAGGAATAATGAATCCATTCCAGAGACTGGGGAAAAGAATATCAGATTGGTGGCATGGAAATATCACAAATGGAATTATGTCACTGAATTCATCGAATTTTTTGGACTGGATGAGGATAGGAAACAAAGGAAAACCGACATCGGAAGTTACATATTTTACATGCCTTAAAATGCTATCGGAGACATTGGCAAAAATGCCTATTAAATATTATCAGAAGACGGATAAGGGAATAGCGGAAGCAAAGCCCACAGATATATCGCGGTTACTTTCAGAGCGTCCGAATCCGTTTATGACTCCAACTACATTCTGGAACACAGTTGAAATAAACAGAAATCATTATGGAAACGGATATGTGTATATCCGGAGTGTTTTCGAAAGAAAAAAATATGGCGGTAATCTTAAAATACTGGATTTGTGGGTTATGCAGTCGAATTGTGTACAGATTGTGGTAGACGATGCTGGAATATTCGCAGGTGTTGGAAAACTGTGGTACGTGTACACAGATCCTATCCAAGGAAAGCAGTATGTATTTGGAACGGATGAGGTAATGCACTTTAAGACATCATTCTCTTTTGACGGTATAACAGGACTTCCGGTACAGAAGATATTACGTGAAACCGTATCAGGGGCATCCAAGTCACAGGAATTTATGAATAATCTGTACGAAAATGGTTTGACAGCAAAGGCAACACTGGAATACACAGGTGAACTTGATGAGAAAGCCAAAGAAAATCTGCGAAAGTCATTTGAAGAGTTTGGTTCCGGTGTGAAAAACATGGGACGAGTTCTTCCGGTACCGCTTGGAATGAAGCTGACACCGCTTGACATTAAATTGACCGATTCACAGTTTTTTGAATTAAAAAAGTATACGGCATTGCAGATCGCGGCGGCATTTGGAGTAAAACCGAACCAGATTAATGATTATTCGAAATCATCATACAACAATAGTGAGGCACAGCAGTTGTCGTTTTATGTGGATACAGAACTTTTTATCATTAAGCAATATGAAGAGGAGATTAATTACAAAATATCCACGTACCAGCAGGAAAAAGATGGATGTTACTACAAATTCAATGAAAAAGTGCTTTTCCGTACAGATAGTAAAACACAGATGGAATATTTTAAGAGTGCCGTAGGAGGATCCGTTATGACGGCGAACGAAGCCAGAAGGAAGCTGGACCTTCCGGACAGAGACGGTGGAGATGTGTTACTCGCGAATGGCAGCATGGTGCCGCTTACAATGGCGGGTGCAGCATATACAAAGGGACAGCAGATTCCAGATGATCCGGAACAACCGGAGAATGAAACAGGATCGGAAACACAGCCGGACACAATAACAGATCCGGATGATCCCAACAGGGATAAAGATGGAGAGGAACAGGAGGTGTAAAAAGGTGGCAGTAAAGAAAAGATTTAATTTCACAAAGAAAAAGCGTGGAAAAACAGAGAATGTGGGTTATCTGGACTTTGAGGCAAAAGATGAAGACCAGGGAAGATGTGCGCTTTATTTCTACGGGGATATTGTATCGTCTGCATGGATATCTGAATGGTATGAAGAGGATAAATGTCCGACAGACATTGCCGAATTTCTTGATCAGTTGGATGGGTATGAGGATATTGATATTTATTTCAATTCAGGTGGCGGAGATGTGTTTGCAGGATTGGCAATTTATAACCAGTTAAAGCGGTACAACGGCCACAAGGTAGGATATGTTGATGGAATGGCAGCATCCATTGCATCTGTAATCATGTTTGCGTGCGACGAACTGCATTTTTCAACAGGAGCGCAGGCAATGATACATAAACCGTCATGTATGGCATGGGGAAATGCAAATGATCTGGCAGAGGCAATCAAGCAATTGGATCTGTGTGAGGACTCCATTGTAGATGTATATATGCAGCATGTACAGGATGGGGTGACCAGAGAAGAAATAAAGGACCTTATGAGTAAGGAAACATGGTTTAATTGCGAAAAAATGCAGCAGTATTTTGATGTTGCCATTGAAGAAAAAGCAGCAGTCGCAGCATGCGCATCAGATTATTTTGAAAAATACAACAATTTGCCGGATTCTTTGGAGAAGCCAAAGACGAAGGATATTGTAGATGCAGTGATCGAAGAACTGAAGAATCGGAACAACGAAGCTGCAAAAAAAGAAAAACAGAGAGTGGAGGCAGAAAAAGACGAAATTCTCAAAGATTTATACCAGTATGGAACGTAAGCCTGCTAATAAAAAGTCAAGTGTTTTTTGAAGAAAATTTCAAAAATCCGATTTGATATTTTGTGCATAACTTTTAAGCCGCCAAAAATGCCGGCTTTGAAAGGGGTGATATAGAAAAGGGTGTTATTCTGTCTGTTCTAAGTTCCGCAGACACTCTTTGACTTTACCATAGTAAATGCGTAAGAACTTATTCGCTCCGGCTGTCATGTAGACATAGTAAGGCTTTCCCTGAGACCGTTTTTTGTCAAGAAAACGGTACACCGGATCGGCTTCAGGAGCATTTTGCAACAGGGTTGTCATGATCTGAAACAATGTCTTGCGCAGCCTTGCGGAGCCGACTTTTGAAGCCCTGTTGCTCTTTGACTTGTGCTGGCCGGATTCATCAACACCGGGGTCTACGCCCGCAAAGGCGGTCAGTGCTTCCCTGTGGGTAAACCGGGATACATCGCCGATCTCAGCGATGAGCTGGGGGCCATAGGTTTTCCCAACGCCATAGATGCCCATTACGGTGCTGTATTCGGGAAGTGTGGATGCCAGTTCGTTCATTTCCCTGCGGAGTCGTTCTACATGTCCGGAGGCAAGATTTAACTGCTGGATGCTTTGCTGGATCAACAGCTTATAAGTCTTCTCCTTTGGAAAGACGGCAACCAACTCCTTCGAGGCATTAAACAGTTTTTCGGGCTTGTCCTGCTGAAAGATATAGTGGTGCTTCTTACAGAAAGACTTGTAGCGTTCTGTAAATGCCTTTAACCCAATCTTGCGGACACAATCCGCATGCCAGAAAGAATAAGCATAGTCAACCCATTTTTCACTCCCGTCCTCACGGGTGGGGCTGTCAAAGAGTTTGTTTACACCAGGATAAGTATTATCCAACAGTGCAATCAGATTTGCTTTTGCGGCAACCTTTTGCTTCATAAAGAAGCTGAATTGAGAGTTTAAAGTTTTTAACTGAGTACGTGTATTGTCCATACCTGAATATTGGCGCAGTTCCGTCCAGTTGTCAAGCGTATAGCGGGCAATTTTGCGGGCATCCGCCGGATCCGATTTCACCTTGCGCAGGGAGTTGTTGCCAAAGTTTTTAATCAGGTGAGGATTTACAATGGAAACAAACAATCCAGCCTCGGATAGAGCCTTTACCATAGGCTCATGATATCTACCCGTACACTCCATAACGATCTTTGTGGTGCCGTCTAATGAACTCAAATAATCTGCCAGTTCATTGAGGTTTTGGGATGTGTGGGAGACATCAAAGGGCTTACGGATCACAGTGCCGCCAGGCTGCAGGACTGCAACGGTGCTTTTACCCTTTGAAACATCAATACCTACTGCGTTGTACATTCTACGTACCTCCAAAAGTGAATTTGCATGGATTCCAGCATTTCTCATTGCCTATTCAATCTCCTGGGGTATCAAACGAACGTGAAGTAGTAGTTCAACCTGCATAAATCGAACGGCTGCAATGACAGGCTGGCTGACAGGCTTTCGTACGGACGCCAATGGTCCTAGGAGGTGTCGTCAGACCGATGCCTAATCATTATACAGCTTAAACAATGAGAGGATTAAGTCCCAACTGGCTGTTGGGTACTGAAACCCTACACTTATATATTAGGAGGAGGAAGAACAATGAACAAAAAGGAAATGGAAAAATTTTTAAACCAGATCAATGCAAAAAAGCAGGAGGTAAAAAATCTTACAGACGCAGATAAGCTTGATGAAGCTAAGAAAGCAAAGAAAGAGCTTATCGAAATGCAGGACAAGTTTAATCTGCTTTATGATTTGGACGAGGAGGACCAGGATCACATTGAAAATCAGGTAAAGAATGGAACTGCAAAACAGGTTGGTGGAGAGGTAAAGCCGGATAAGAAGAACCTTGTAAAATCCTTTGTCGACATTGTACGTGCGGAATTTTTAGGAACAGAGCCGGATGCAAAAGATGTTGAAGTGTATAAAGATGCAATTTCATCAGATATTACACCAGGAAGCAACAGTGAACTGGGAATTGGTATCACAATTCCGGAAGATATCAGAACCGATATTATCGAGTTAAGAAGATCTGCTGACAACCTGGAACAGTATGTGAATACAGAAGGTGTCACTACGAAAAGCGGAACACGAAATATCGAACTGGATGCAGAATCAACTCCATTTGATAACGTGGATGAGGAAAAAGATTTTCCGGAAATGGATGAGCCAAAGTTTAAGCAGATCAAGTATGCAATTAAGAAAAAAGGTGGGATCTTAAAGATCACAGCAGAGCTGCTGGAAGATACAGCGACTAACATTATGGCATACATTAACAAATGGATTGCCAAAAAAACGAAAGCAACACGTAACGCTATGATCCTTAAAGTGCTTGATACCATGACTAAGGGAAAAGAAGTTGCCATTGAAAATCTGGATAGCCTGAAAGACGTTTTTAATGAAGACCTTGATCCGGCAATTGCAGAGGCAGCTGTGATCATCACAAACCAGAGCGGTTACAACTATCTGGATAAGCTGAAAGATAAGGACGGAAATTATATTCTGCAGAAAGATCCAACATTACAGACAAAGGGAAAGCTGTTGTTTGGAGAGCATCCAATTATTAAGTTGTCGAAAAAGACACTTAAGTCAGAAAAAATCATGAACAGCGATGGTCACACTGTGGATGGATATAAGCATCCAGTATATTGTGGAGATTTAAAATCTGCAATCACTTTGTTTGACCGCAACGTCCTGTCTATTGACATGAATGACAAAGGAGCAGGACTCTGGGATAAAGATCTGACCGGAATCAAGGTCCGTGATAGATTCGATGTACAGCCGGTTGATGAAGGGGCTGTGATTAAAGGACAGATCATACAAACTGTTAATGGTTAGAAGCGGTGGGGCGGTATGACCGTCCCATATATGAAAGTAGGTGATGCACTATGACGGTGGAAGAAAGAAAGCAGTATAAGGCAGAATTGCTGGAACAGTGTAAAAAATACAGTCACATTGATTATGAGGATGATATAGATATCCTGGAACTTATGCTTGATACAACATTGGAAGAGATGGAAGAACTGATTCCGAAGTTTGATGCGTATAACATGACCAGCAGACAGCGATTGATTGCCCTTGTATCGGTGAAAAATCTGTATGACAACCGTGAAAAATACGGTGAAGTAAAGCAGTTATCGAATGCTGTATCATCCATGCTTTTGAAAGAGATCTATGGAGGTGCAGCAGTTGCAGACGGGCAGGATTAAGATCATCCGGAGAGAATCACAGGTAGTTGATGGACGAAAAGAGTATACAGAATCGACATTCTATGAATGTTGGTGTGAGGTTAAAAGTCTTAGCACTACAGAAAAATACACAGCATTGCAGACAGGAATTGAAAATGCAATAGTGTTCGAGGTTCGGAACTGCCAGAAAGTGGAGGATATAAGAAAAAACCTGAAAGAGTTTTCCGCAGAATACAAAGGCACGGTGTTTAAAATCTATGATGCATCACCCATGTTTGTGGATAACCAGAAAGTACAGTTGAAATGCCGTGAGAGTGAATAATGTGTCAGATTGTGACACGGAGGCATACATGAAAATTGAAATGGAGTTTCAGGGACTGCAGGAACTGTTAAAAGCATTTGAAGATGCGGCCAGTGATGCAGAGATTGCAGCAGTTAATAAAAGGATTGTTGGGAAAGCAGAACCGATTGTTAAAGGAATCATGGCAAAAAAAGTCCCGAGATCAGCTGATATTAAAAAGAGTGGTCGAGGGTTCGGTTCAAAATCGTCTGTAAGAGCACACGCTGCAGACAGTGTTCCTGTTGGAAAACCAAAAGTAAAGGGGCTGGGAGTGTCAGCGGAAGTTGGATGGGATAAATCTGACAATAGCGAACACTTCTACGTGAAATTTATCAACTGGGGAACTATTTATCAACCGCCTCAAGAATTTATTTACGCAACAGGGCGTGAGGCAGATGCGGAATTGCAAAAAATCGCAGAACAGGAATATCAATCCTATTTAGACAACACATTGAAATGAGGTGAGAGCATGAGCAGCAGTCAAGACATCATCAAAGATGCATCCGACGCATTGAGACCTATATCAGACAGAGGAATCACTGTGATGCAAGGGTGGTATGACAAAGACATCCATGACAGACATGTGACATTGTGGGATTTGGGAGAAAATGACGAGAATTTTTCGGACGACGATGCAGAGGGAGTGACGCTGTCATTGCAGGTCACTATATTTTCAGAAAGTGACGAGGTTGAACTGGCAAGGGAAATCAAGTCACTCATGAAAGAAAATGATTTTTCGTTTGATGGCAGGAATGGAGACGATTCCAAGCCGGAGGACGGAATCTATATGAAAGCACAAAGGTTTTCAAAGTTTTATGAAATGGAGGAATAAAAAATCATGAATGAACAGGAGCAGGTTACACAGGTAAGTGAAACAAAAAAAGAAATTATAAGAAGCAGAACATGTGGATGCAGAGATTTCTATGTAGCAAGAGTTACACAGAATGTCGCAGCTGCATATGTGGCTGATATACCAATGAAGTTAGCAAGAGCGATTAAGGCAAAAATTGATGAAAAGTGGACATCGGAAAAGATTTATTCAGACGATGGCACAGAAGAAGTAATTAATTCTTACGAGGGAACAGATGTGGAATTGGAGGTGAATGCACTTGCACCGCAGGACAGAGCATATATTTTCGGTCAGCTTTACGAAAATGGATTTTTAGTTAAGTCTTCAGATGATCAGGCACCAGAAGTTGCTATTGGATGGAGAGAACGAAAACTTAATGGAAAATATGAATTCAAGTGGTTGTATGTTGGAAAATTTTCAGAAGGAATCAGCGAAGAGGCAAATACCAAAGAAGGAAAGCTTTCTCCAACAACCAAAACGGTCAAAGGATCATTCTACGAGAGATCCATGGATAATTTATATGAAATTTCTGTAGATGAGTCAAATCTGGTAAATGAGAACACAGATGCTGCAGCTGCAATTAAGAATTGGTTCTCAAAAGTTCAGGAAAAAGATAAAGCAAGTGCATAATTTTAATTAATAACAGGAGGAAAGCAAGATGAAGAAAAAAATCACAATTGATCACAAAGAGTACGAAATGCAGAAGATGTCCATTGCTGAATATATGGAATATCTGAATATTGCAGAAGAAATTGACACACATGCACGATACACCGGAAAGGATATTGAAAATATGTGTGAGACTGTGTGCAAAGTATATGGAAATCAGTTTACCAAAGAAGAACTTATGAATCCAAAGACAGGATTAGAACCAGCAGATCTGATCCTGGAATTCCAGATGATAGATATGGGTGTGGCACAAAGACTGACCGAGAAGATGGAGACTATTCAAAAAAATATGCAGACCGCAAGCTGATACCAGAAATTGAGATCACTTGCGGCGGAAAATATTATTTTATAAATTCCATCACAGTAGGGCAATACAAAAAGTACATAAGTCTCATGGAAAAAAATGAGACAGCACAAATAACGGAAGCAATGTTTTTCAACGAGAAGATATTGCAGGAGCTGTTAAATAATGAGGTACCAATCGCATTGATCGAGAAAATCGATGCGATTGAATTCCTCACTACTATAAAAACAGTGCATTTTATTATGCAGAACGTGATCATGGAAAAAATGTTGAATGTGGTGGAGGTACAGCAGATTGAAAAAGAACCATCTGCATTTGACGAGTATGATCGCGAGAACGGATATGAAGATGATTTGGAAGAGGACGAAGATAACCGCTGGAAAACATGCGGAGAAATTATAGATAGGATTGTGAAAATTGCAATCCGGATTTTGAAAAATTCATATAGCCAGTGCATGAAAGAAGATATCGAGGAATTATTAGATTATCTGAAATTTGAACTGGATACTATTAATGAAAATCAGTAGAGGGGAGGAAGCAGAATGGCTTATACGAGTGTTAAAGTTACAGCTGATTCAAGCAGTTATCAACAGCAGATGAAATCGGCAGCGGCACAGATGCGTGCCCTGTCAGCCGAATATACAACAGCTGCCACAAAAGCAAAATTGTTTGGATCTGAAACAGACAGTTTGAAAGCCAAGGCGGAATCTCTCACACAGAAAATATCATTACAAAAAAATATTGTACAGCTGAACAGTGAACAGCAGGAGAAGCTAACAAAAAAGCTGACAGATCAGAAATCTAAGCAGGAAGAATTAAAGTCTAAGATTGATGAGGCGAGAATTGCATATGAAAAGTCAACGGAAGAAACAGGGAAGAACTCTGAACAGTCCAAGGCTTTAAAAAAAGAGCTGAACGAGCTGGAGCAGCAGTATAAAACAAATGAAACTGCAATTGGAAGAACGGAAACTGCATTAGCTAATCAGACAGCAAAAACGGAAAAATCCAAGACATCTCTTATGGAAATGGAAAAAGAGCTGGATGATGTAAACAAAAAATTAAAGCAGCACGGTTGGAATACATTTGCAGATGGATGCCAGAAAGCCGGAGAAAAAATTGAAAAAACCGGAAATAAGATGTCTAAATTATCAGCTGCAGTTACTGCAGCTGGAGTTGCATCAGGAAAAATGGCAATTGATTTTGAGGATGATATGGCAAAAGTGTCCACAATCATGGACACAAATGAGATGTCAGTATCTGATATGAAGGATGCCATTATTGATCTGTCTGATGAGACAGGAATAGCAGCAGGAAATGTGGCAGATGATGTATACAATGCCATTTCAGCAGGGCAGAAGACCGGAGATGCTGTTAATTTTGTTTCAAGTTCTACGAAGCTTGCAACAGCTGGCTTTGCAGAATCGGGCGATACATTAAATATTTTAACAACCATATTAAATGCATATGGGTTGAAGGCAACAGAAGTTACTAATGTATCGGACATGCTGATACAAACGCAGAACCTTGGTAAAACAACTGTAGCAGAGTTATCGTCTGCTATGGGTAAAGTAATTCCTACAGCAAATGCAAACCATGTGGCATTGGATCAGTTGTGTTCTGGATATGCGATCATGACTGCAAATGGTGTTGCAACAGCAGAATCCACTACATATATGAACTCGATGTTAAACGAGTTAGGAAAGACTGGAAGTACAACGGATGTTATCCTGCGTCAAAAGACCGGAAAATCATTTAAAGAGCTGATGAAAGGCGGATCCAGTCTGGCAGATGTTTTAAAGATTGTGCAGGATGCAGCCAAGGATGATAACAAGTCACTGAATGATATGTTTTCATCAAGTGAAGCTGCAAAGGCAGGAGTAATTCTGTTAGGTGATGGATCGAAAAAATTCAATTCAACATTAAAACAGATGCAGCAGTCCACCGGAGCAACAGATACAGCTTTTAATAAAATGAAAACTACATCTCACAGTGCAAAAATTGCAGTGAATGAGATGAAAAATTCTGCCCTGAAACTTGGCACAACGATGCTCAATTCGGCATCACCTTCCATTGAGAAGGGCACAAAGAAAATACATGAATTAACACAGAAGTTCAATTCATTAAATGATAAACAGCAGCAGACAGTAGTAAAAGTAGGGCTTGTTGTAGCTGCAATAGGACCGGCTACAGTCGGTGTGGGAAAATTAGCAAAAGGCGTCAGCACCACTATAAAAGGGGTGCAAAAAGGAATTGAAGTTGGTGGGAAAGTAGTATCCACAGTAAAAAATGTGGTTGCAAAAATAGCAGCGAAAACAGCAGCAACGGCAGCCGGAACGGCAGCGGACACGGCAGCGACAGCAGCAGAAGGAGCACACTCTGCAGCAACAGCAGCGGCAGCAACCGCAACCGGTGGAATGACTGCGGCACAGGCAGCATTAAACACAGTAATGAATCTGTGCCCGATTATTTTGATTGTGTCGCTGATTGCCGGATTGATAGCAGCAGGTGTTGCATTATATAAAAACTGGGATAAGGTAAAAGAAAAATTATCCGAATTATGGGGCAACATCAAAGAAAAATTTAACGCAATCAAAGAAACCATAACAGGAGCTTTTACAAAAGCAAAAGATGCCGTCACGAACAAAATGAAAGAGATGGGGAGTGCAGTTAAAAACAGCACAATAGGTAAAACGGCATCCAATGTCTTTAAAACTATAAAAAATAATGTAGAGACAAATATGAAAGGTGCCGTTAAGAGTGCAAAACAAACACTGGGAGATATGAAAACGGCATACCAGGAAAATGGGGGAGGAATAAAGGGAATTGCTGCTGCAACCATGGTGGCAGTGAAAAAGAAATATCAGACAGAATATGATGCTATAAACAAATTGACAGGTGGAAAACTGGACACCATGGTCAAAAAAACAAAAGAGGGATTTAAAAATGTAGTAAACACAATTACAAATAAAATCTCAGATGCAAAAAAGAGCGCGACAAATTTTGCAAATGGAGTAGTTAATGGAATCAAAGGGATTCCGGATAAAGCAAAAGAAGTTGGTTTAAATCTTGTGAAGGGATTGTGGAATGGAATCAATAATGCAAAGCAATGGGTTGTTGATAAAGTTAAAGGATTTGGTGATTCAGTTCTTAGTTCTTTAAAAGAATTCTTTGGAATTCATTCACCATCCAAGGTAATGGAAGAACAGATCGGAAAGAACCTTGCGCTGGGAGTTGCCAAAGGTATTGAAAATAACAAGAAATATGCTAAAAAATCTGCGTCCGATATGGGAAGCGAGATTGTAAAAGCTGCAAAGAAAAAGCTGGATACTTATAAGACACATCATAAAATGTCTCTAAAACAGGAGACAGAGTATTGGAATACGGTAAGAAAAGAAGTAAAAAAGGGCACATCCGCAAGAACAGAGGCAGATAAAAAGTATCTTACCGCTAAGAAATCATTACATAAGCAGCTTTTACAAGCCAAGAAGGAATATGCAAAAAGTGAAAAACAGATCAACGCAGACCTGAAAAAGGAAGTAAAGAGCTTAAATAAAGAGTACACGGATGCAGTAAAGGAAAGAAAAAATTCTCTTCTTTCATCATTTTCGTTGTTTGAGTCCTATAATGCCGGAGAGACAGTATCAAAGAGTGATTTGCTGGTAGGAATGCAGACGCAGGTGGAAGCCATTGAGGAATGGCGGAGACAAATTAATACTCTACAATCCAAGATGGGAAATACAACATTATTTAAAACCATACAGGAGATGGGAGTAAGCGGTCTGCAGCAGGTAAAAGCTTTAAATTCCATGACAGAAGAGGAATTAAAAAGATATACCTCTCTATATAAAGAGCGCCAGAAGAATGCAAAAGATGAAGCTACATCAGAGCTGAAAGATAAAAAGGCAGCCACAGATGAGAAAATTGCAAAGGCAACTGCAAGTGCACAGAAAAAGCTTGAAAAGGCACAGGCAACATATAATGCAGCATGTAAAAAGTTAGGTGTTAATGGTGCTGCAGCAGTGAAAAAAGTGGTTGATGGAGCAGAAAAGCCATTATCAAAATCACTGAATAATATTGCGAAAAAGACAAAATCGGCAATAGGAGAGGCAGTATCTACTACAAAGAAGGGCGCTAAGGCACTGAAAAATGCAATGGATTTTAAGTGGTCATTGCCAAAATTGAAGATGCCGCACATTTCTGTTACCGGAGGAAAATCCCCGTATGGAATTGGTGGAAAAGGATCTGTACCGAGGTTTAATGTTGAATATTTCAAAACAGGTGGAATCATGACAAGCCCCACAATTTTCGGAATGAATGGAAATAGTTGGATGGTAGGAGGAGAAGCAGGCGAAGAGGCAATCCTGCCTTTGCAGGAATTTTATGCAAAGCTTAGTAACATTCTTGATCGGAAGTTTGATGCAGTGCAGAGAGCCCAGACAGTAGGAGTTACATGCTATACATACATTGACGGAGATGAGATTGCAAGCCGGACAGTGTCAAAGATAGATAGCAAAATGGTAATGGATAGGAAAAAAATAAGGAGGTAAGCACATGAAGGTGAATGGAATTGATATTCGAAAGTATGATGCAAAACAATTGACAGTAGATGTGCAGCCTCCGGACATTAATGTTAATTATGAATGGATAACGAGAGCATTGCTACCGGAAGAGTTTGATACGGATGTAGCGATGGGACATTTGAAGTTGTCAATATACTTTCGAGGAAAGGATAGAAATAAGATTATTCGGTCTGTATCAGCATTCATGCAGAACTTTACAAAATCATGTGACATGGAGCTGGATGGATATAAAGGAACTTATAAAGGATATATGACATCCAGTGACTATGAAAAGAAGAGCGTGAAAAACAGATATGTTGTAAATCTGGAATTTGATGGATTTTTCTTTGATGATCAGTTGAATCTTACGTTTGATGGGAAAAGGACCGCTACAATATACAATGCTGGGACACGATCGGCACCATGTATTGTGGAGGTATCTGCAAAGAGTGTTTTGCAGAATTATGTAATAAAAGGATTGAGTGAGGATCCAATTATCATAGAAAGACTGGAAGCAGGAAAAACAATGGTTATTGATGGAATTAAGGGAATTGTAATGATAGATGGAAATAATGCCTTTAATAATGTAAATATGTGGGAATTTCCAAGAATGAACACGGGTGAAGTAACGATTGATTTTTCTACTGATACGGCAAGGGTAAACGTAAAATACAATCCGATGTGGATATAGGAGGCGGTTGTATTGCAAATTTTTGATGAAAATAAAAATCGAATTGGCACATTGACTGGATTTAAAGATCGAACTATAACCACGACGCTTGATTCCGGAGACAAGGAAATGACTTTTCAGTATCCTGCAACCGGAGCAAAAGTTGATGCATTAAAGCCAGAGTGCTATATACGGACAAAAACGGATGAGTTTGTTTTAAAACAGATAGATGAGACTGATAATTTTAATACATATACGGCCACATTAAATGTGGAAGAACTAGAATCAAAGGTTTTTACGGCCGGATTTGAGACGGTTGAAAAGACTATCAGGGAATGTTTGGAAACCGCTTTTGATGGGACAGGGTGGAGCATTCGCAATTGTGAGATTACAAAAAGACGAACCATAAGGGAATCTGACCAACAGACAGGATGGACCATCTTGCAGAAAGCATTAAGTACATATCGGTGTGAATGCATAATCGATACGTTGCAAAAGGCGATTGATATCTATGATCGAATTGGTGAGGATAAGGGTGCTTATTTTATTGAAGGACTTAATTTAAAAAAAGTGACTCGCAAATCAGATACCTATGATTTTTATACAAGAATCTACCCAATAGGAAAGGATGGGCTGACACCGGAAACAGTGCTTGGAAAAGATTACATTGATAATCACCAGTACAGCAATAAGGTGAAAGCATGTGTATGGAAAGATGAACGGTATACAGTAGTACAAAGTCTGATAGAAGATGCAGAAGCAAAGCTGGAAGAAATATCGAAACCGTACAAACAATATACTGCAGAAGTACAAGACTTAGCAAAGCAGAGCGATATATATAAGAATATATTGGATTATGGAATTGGTGATACAGTTACTCTTATTTCCAAACAAAAAGGAATAAAGGATAAGCAGAGAATTGTAAAGATTGTGGAGTATCCTGAGTCACCGGAAAAAAATACGGTAGAACTTTCGAATGTAAATAAAACGTTTGCGGAAATACAGCAGGAGGAAGTGGATGCGGAAACAGATCGTGCAACTGCCGAGGAAGATAATCTTTCGAAGGATATAACAAATATAACTGTAAGGGTTGATAAAAATGAGGATAGCATTGAGGCAGAGGTTGCAGATCGGACAAGGGAGAATCTTGAACTTGGAACAAAGATATCGCAGACAGCACATAAAGTCTCAGTAGCAGCAACAGGAGGAGATAAATATGTTGGTATAACGATTCAGCTGTACGATGAGAATGGAAATTTAATTGACACAACAAGTGGTGCTGCGAACATTACAATCACAGGATTTGTAACGTTTAATGATTTGGCCAATGCCGGAAGCACGACAATTAATGGTGCAAATATTACAACTGGTGAAATTAGTTGCGATCGGCTAAAGGGTGGAACCATAAACGGACAAAGGTTTTTCCAGACGGGAAAATATGGTGATCTTGTTATAGACAATGGAATAATTTTTGTACCAGATACAGGAGGTATCTTAATCGGACAAGACGAGGTTGCAACACGGGATTGGGTATATGATAGTGCAGTTGCCAATGCAGCAAGAACGGCACAAGAGGCAGAGCATGCAGCTAAGGCAGGAGAAGCAAGCCATTCTACTGTTGCCACAAATGCAGAATATCTTAAAGGATCAAGTGCATATGTGACAATGAGTGGAAATGACAATTTAATTCCTAGTAGTAATTCTGTATGGTGTGGAACTACACCTAATCCATTTGCGGGAGGATATTCTAAAGGTGGATGGAAAACTACGTCAGACCGCAGGAAGAAAAAGGATTTCTCTGAGTTGCTGAACGATGCACGATATGAAAATTTTTTCAAGCAGCTAAGGCCTATGGAATATCGATTTGTTGATGATTCAAATGGAATACACATAGGCTTTGTCGCACAGGATGTTGAAGAAGCTTTAATAGCATCGGGAATCGGAAACGATGAGCTCTTTGCGTTGGAACATTCCTATTTCACAAGATATGACTTTGGTTCGGATGAAGAATGGAACAACTTTTTAATCAGCAACAATGGAGCATCGGATATTTACGTCCTTTGCTATCAGGAGTTTATAGCTCTTAATACGGCAATGATTCAAAAGCAAATGATTGATATGGAATTTATAAAATGTGATAATTTCGTTTTGCATGGCGAGATAGCAATATTAAATCAAAGGGTGCAAGAATTGGAGGAAAAATTATGTTAACAGTACAGAAAACAATTAATGTGAGTGGAGTATCATCAGTTGAGGTAGAGGGAAAGACAACCCCATTTGTATACTTTAATGCGCAGATTCAGGTAGATGGAAAGCGCAGTGTAAATTACGCAATTCAAAATGAAGAAATCTTTAATGCGAATGAAGAAATCTTTGAAGCGGATCGAAAAGAATTTGAAGAGACCGTGAAGCGGTTAAAGGCATAGAAAAGTAAAAGAGGGAAAGGGGGGCGAGAAGTTTGAGCTTACCTAAAATGACAACAAATATAAGTCTGGAAATGTCAGGTGACATGAAAAAGTACATGGTATCTGCGATTCAGGGAGACAGAGCAACTCGTAATATACATGTAAAGCTGATGAATGACGGAGAACCCTATAATATTCCTGATGATGCACGTGCGATTGTTAATATTAAAAAGCCGGATGGAAAGTTTATCTATAATGCATGTGAACATACAGAAAATATTGTAATTATCGAGCTTACCAGCCAGGCGCTTGCGGTATGTGGAACTGCTTATTGCGATGTAGAAATTCGAACAAATGACAATAAACAGATTATTACATCGGAGTCATTTGAAATTGAAATTGAAGAGAACCAGCGGAGTGATACTGCGATAGAATCATCAAATGAAATTACAGAAGTTGAGGCACGGATCAATAAATGGATTGAGGTATTAAGCGAAACAAATAATGCAGCAGTACTTGCGGAAAAAAGCAGAAATGAAAACGAGCAGAAGAGAACTGTAGCTGAAACAAATCGTATTAATGCAGAAAACAGTCGGTCAACAAGTGAAAAAGAGAGGGAAAAAAAGGAAGCTGAAAGAGAAAATGCAGAAAATAAGAGAGCAGATGAAGAGGAAAAAAGATCATCTGCAGAAAAGGAAAGGAAGGAGCAAACAAATAAAGCAATAACAGCGGCAAATAGTGCGGCAGAATCGGCAAATAGAATCACAAAAGAAATAAATGAAAAATTAGAAAAAGGAGAGTTTAAAGGGGAAAAAGGTGATCAGGGAGAAAAAGGGGAAAAGGGAGAAAAAGGAGAGTCCGGAGAAATAGCAACTGCAGAGAATGCAGGTATCGTAAAACCGGACGGTGAAACTATTACCATTGATCCGGACGGAACGATACATGGTCAATCTGTTGGGAAAAACACTCTCACAAAGGTTTACTTTAATTATGGTTCCTATTTTCCAGGTAGTTCTTTTGAAGAGTCGGCACAGATTCTGGCCGGATATGATCTGATCTGTTGCGAGGGCTCAATCAGCGGATGGACGGATTCAGAGAAGCGGCAAAATGAGATGGCTTTGGTGCAGGAAGTGCGCAGACGCAATCCAAAAGTGAAGTTCTTCCGGTACATATCCGTTAAAAATAAATATGATGCTACATCGAAAACGCGTGTCCCAATCAATAAATATGATCTTTACCAGCAGATTCGTGCCACGCTGCATATGGGCGGTACTTGGACAACGGATAAGGATGAAGATGGATATGAAATTGTGACTGGTGGAATACCGTATGATGGTATCTTTTGGGATGATTTTGATTCCTTATCGGGAGTGACAGAACTTAATGATGGTGATGAACAGTCATGGGAAAGTGTTCTCGAAAAGCAGAATGATGTAATCGAGGAAGCGCGGCGCTTTGGTTTATGTTCCTTTGGAAATGCCTGGCATGTTATTGAACTTGTATCCGGGAAACCAATTGATAATGAACCATATTACAATCCGAAGTCCTTAAAATCCTCAATCGGAGAAAATGATTATCTGATGGTAGAGTCGTGTGAATTTTATCCCAAAGAGCCGATTGATGGATTTGGTTATTGGTCTGGAGAAGATTCGTCTTACAAGGTTTACAACTACATGAAAAATTATTATCCAACACAGAAAGCGAATCTTGTGTGCTTTTCGAGTGGAGGATATAGCATGACCGTGGAAGAAAAACAGTGCGCATTGACATGGATGCTTATGGATCTGCTTGTAATGGGCGGCAGATATGTATGCTTTGATCAGGGACTTATCTATGATATGCCGGAAGCACTTAAGGCATTCTATTATGATGATTTGTCGGATGCGACGATTACAAGGGTTGCCAGCGGACATTATCAGATGCGTGTAAATGGTCATACCATCATTACAAAGAGAGAATCCGGATTAGCAAATTCCAAGGCTACTAGTAATTCTTTTAAATTGGCGCACATTTGGATAGATGGTGTTGAAATCAAGAACCTTTTTGCACAAGCTCCATCAATCGCGTTCGCAATGAGTGAGCAAATTGAAGAGGTAAACACCCGCCTTGATACGTTGGCACCAGACATCAAGAAGAATGTCAGCCGATATCATAGGCTTATGATTGACGATTGGATTCCTACCCGTGAACCCGGAGCGTACCCCAATCTGGTTCCAAGTTCCAATGGAAGTGGAAATGGAATAAGTATTACGTCACGTAGTGGTTATGACATGGAAGGCTCTGTTCAAAATGGATGGGGATCATATAGGTGGACAATTGATGCAACAGCCTATCGAGGAAAAACATTGGAAATTGGATGCTCGAAATTTACATTATCAGCTACTAACAAAGCATCCATTGGAATTGTTATATATGATGCACAAACATGGAGCAATCGACAAACAATATATACGACTACCAACAACGAATCGGATGTAGGAAATGGAAGCGGATTAAATATCAAATATACTGTGTCTGAGGCACAGAATACTATAATGTTTGGATTTTGGGGATTTGGAGCCGCGGCGGACGATTTCTTTTCCGTTGATGATTTTTATGTAATAGATCCAACATCTATGGAAGAATTATTGTCAAAGTCAGATTATACCAATCGAAGTATAGGATTTGACAGTTGGGTTGATTCGGTATCGTGGAAACGTCCAGACGATCTGACCACACTTCCGTATACAATAACGGCAGATAAGAATGATATTACGATTGAGTATAAAGAGGACGGATATGCAGCCTATAAGGGAATTTGTGTTGTTATGCAAACCGCTGGAACATTGACACCAGGAAGTACATGGGAAATTGGATGTGAAAGCTTTATCTCGAATGCCGAAGACAATATTAGAGTACGTGCGTATGTATATGCTTTGGCGGGATGGTCTCCTTATATTATTCCGTCAAAAGTAGATCAGTCGGCACTCCATGACGTTAAGTGTCCGCATGTTACGGTTACAGTTCCGGAGACGGCAAAAGATGCGAAGGGATGTTATATAGAAATTCTTAATTTAAGTGCAACTCCATACAATACGTTAAGTGATGGCACAAAAGAGGCACACAAGGCTGTAATCAAAGGTTTCTACATGTGTGATGTAAATGAGGAGAATGTTATCATCCGCGGATTGACACCAGCGAATACATGGTTGCAAATCTGCCGAGTGAAAGATTCAGTTCTTGCAAAAGATGCGAAGATGATTTCAAATGCGTTGTATATTACGGATTCGGGAAAAATGTTTATTACGGATTTTAGTGGTAACAAGATAGATATCGTAAAGGAATAGGAGGAACAAGTAGATGAAACAAGCAATATGTACTATGGCAGGAATTGTTGGATCAACAATAGCCGCATTATTTGGAGGTTGGGATGAGGGACTTGCTACGTTAATTATATTTATGACGGTAGATTATATTAGCGGACTGATTGTGGCCGGAGTGTTCCACACCAGCACGAAAACAGATTCAGGAGCATTGTCGAGCCGTGCTGGATGGAAGGGAATATGTAAAAAATGTATGACACTGTTATATGTTTTGATTGCATACAGATTAGACCGCCTGATTGGTGCTCATTATATTCGAGACACAGTAATTATTGCTTTTATTATAAATGAATTAATTTCTCTGATGGAAAAGGCGGGGTTGATGGGAATACCAATGCCGGCAGTATTAAAGGATGCAATTGATATTTTACAAAAGAAGGGAGAAAAGAAAAAATGAGAGATACAAAGATGCTTCATCCAGAATTGCAAATTAAGCTGGACTTATTGTTAAAAGCGTGCAAAAGTGAAGGAATTAAGATTGCGTTTGCAGAAACGTTGCGAACGGTGGCCGAACAGGATGCATTATATGCAAAGGGGAGATCAAAGCCAGGACCAAAAGTAACAAATGCTCCCGGAACATCATATGCATCCATGCATCAATGGGGAGTAGCAGTAGACTTTTATTTGCAAATGGATATTGATGGAGATGGAGATACTGCAGACGATGCATATAATAATGCGAAAAAAACATTCAATCGTGTGGGACAGATTGCAAAAAAACTTGGATTAGAGTGGGGTGGAGATTGGAAATCAATTAAAGATTTGCCACATTTACAGCTGCCACAATGGGGCAGCACTCCAACAAAATTAAAAGCAAAGTATGGAACACCGGAGAAATTTATGAAGTCTGTGGAATGGGGAACATCCAGCGGAAAGAAAGCGGCAACAAATGCGGAAAAAGCACAGAAGAATACAGACAAGTCTGTAACACGGATTGAATCTGCTCAAAGTTTTAAAAAGAACTATGGAGGATCATACATAGCAAAAGTGAATTGTAATCTTTTGGCAGGAGCTGGAAGTGGAGTTGTTGCACCTATTAAAAAGGATACAAACGTACAATGTTATGGATACTTTACAAAAAAAAATAAGCAGGTATATTTATATGTTCGATGTGGAAAGAAAACCGGATTTATAAATTTGAAAAAGTTGAAATAAAAGGAGAGACGTAAAATGTTGTACTATTTAGGAAAAATTGGGGATCAATTTAAAAAAGAAGAGTGTAAAGAATACAAAACAAAAGGCGGAGCATTAAAGGCAGCATTAACAAAAGAAGATTCGTGCGTATGGGATGAGGATGGAAATTTGATTAGAGAAGCCACAGAACAGCAGGAAGCCCCAGAACAGCAGGAAGCCACGGAACAGCAGGAGACCCAGGAGCAGCAGGAGGCCCCAGAGCAGCAGGAGACCCCAGAACAGCCAGAAGAACAAACCGTTGAGGCAGAGCAGAAAGATAAAATAATTGTTCCGCAGGGAAAAATGGAAGTGACAGTGGTTTGTGACGGAACATTGAATATTCGTAGAACTCCAGAATGGGGAAATGAAAATATTTGTGGACGTGCTGTCCGGGGACAGAAATATCGTGTAAAAGAAATACATATGGTAGATGGAAAGAAAATGGTAAGAACTGTAGGGGACTTATATTTGTCAGGAGATTCAAAATTTGTACAGTTTGAGCAGATTTAATTTATTACAGGGTGGCATGTCGCTACCCTGTTTGTTTTAGTGTAAAAAAGAAGGTACTGTCGAGAAAGTACTATAGCACCTAGTACTTTGGAAAGGTACTGTAGATAAAAAATAACCAAGGATAAAATAAGAATAAATTAAATTGAAAAAAGCCTATAAAAAGGATAAAAAGGAAATTGTCAGACAATGGTGGTATACAAGTGGGTTACAAAAAATGATAGAAAATGCAGAATCTAGGCATTAAAAATTAAAAGAATTTTAAAAGTTTTAGACTATTTAGAAAAACTTTATTTGTCCCTGTGATACAGCTGC
>ERZ1034984.604-NODE-604-length-39397-cov-15.258019_pt1 | contig 39397 bp, 34 predicted proteins | sample MGYA00520589_ERZ1034984 | MGnify/ENA primary metagenome ERZ1034984 (study PRJEB33766, sample SAMN09781790) | gut metagenome | biome: gut microbiome | host: Homo sapiens | place: Madagascar | study: EMG produced TPA metagenomics assembly of the PRJNA485056 data... | reverse complement strand
ATGGAAAACAATGCAAAAGAAAGAATTAGTGAAAATTTTAAGATATGGAATAGAACATAGTGCATATCTAAGAGACAATGTCGGTCGAATAGATATTGACGAAAGCAATGTAGTGTCTATCCTGAAAAGATTCCCGACAATAACCAAACAGACGATAGTTGATAATAGTTGGTACATTTTTAGTAATGAGGTACCACGAGATTTTTCTATGTGGCGTGAAACGGGAGGATCAACAGGAATACCTTTGAAGTTCCCGGCTCTTGCCTCTTCCTATTATATAGAAGACGTTTGCCAGATGATGCTTTATCATGAAATGGGATTCCGCTTAGGTGATGAAATTGTATATTTTGGTGGAGATAGAGTCTCAGAAGAGCAATTGAGTAAACATGAATACTGGTTAAAAAAAGATTATCTAATTTATGGTAGATATTGCTATTGCATAAGATACTTTAATGAAGAAACTTTGCCATATTTCACGGAGTCATTAAATAAAGTGAAACCTAAGATTCTTCGAGGTTTTACTTCCTCTGTTAAGGAATTTTGTAGATTGGTTAAGAAACAAAATGTAAAGTTGCAATTTCATTTGAAGGGTATCTATCTTACAAGTGAAAGTTCAACGTTAGAAGATCGCAATTATATAGAGTCGATATTACATTGTCCTGTTTGGGGACAATACGGGCATACGGAATGCTCAATTTTTGCAGTTAGTAAGCCCAACGATTTGAGCTACTATACTAATCCTCTATATGGGTATACGGAAATTCTTGATGAAAATGACAAACAAGTTCCAGTAGGATCTATTGGTGAAATTACTGTTACTGGCTTCAATATCTTAGGAATGCCTTTTATCAGATATCGCACAGGAGATTTGGCTGTTTATGGTGGTGAAACAATTTATGGTGAAACCATTTTGAAAGAGTTATTAGGGCGTTCTCGTGATTTTCTGTTTGATGATAGTGGAAATAAAATTTACGCATTATCATTGTTGTTTGATATTGATAACCTAAAGCTTTTAGATTATGTAAAAGCATGGCAGATTGAGCAAAATGAAGAAGGTAAAATTATTGTTCGAATAATTAAAGACGAGTCATATAACGATGCTGTAGAAAGGGGGATCATTGGTGCCTTTAAAGATAAAAATATAACAATCAATATTGTTTACGTAAACGATATCCCTAAGACAAAACGAGGTAAACATAAATTTATAATTCAAAATTATCAGTCATGACATACGCACCTATAGCACTATTTACATATAATCGTGCAGACAAAACGCAGCGAGTGGTGGAGTCCTTGCTGAAAAATACAGAGGCAAAGTATTCCGACCTTTTTATCTTTTCAGATGGCCCTAAAACGCCAGAGAAGAAAACTGGGGTAGAAGAGAATCGTAAGTATATCCATACTATTTCAGGTTTCAAATCTATCAGTATTATTGAGCGTGAGAAAAACTGGGGATTGGCTAACAGCCTTATTGCCGGCATTACCGAAGTCATCAACAAGTATGGAAGAGTAATAGTTGTAGAGGATGACTTGATATTATCTCCTTATTTCTTGCAATTCATGAATGAGGGTTTGGAAAAATATAAGGATGATGATAGGGTAGGAACGATTTGTGGATATGTATTACCTGTTAAGGAACCTTTGCCAGAGACTTTTTTCTTATATTTTATGCATCCTTGGGGATGGGCTACTTGGAAAAGAAGTTGGAATTTGCTTAATACCGATACTAATTATTTACTTCGGAAAATGAGATTTAAGGTAAATAAGTTTAATTTAGGAGGAAATTGTGGCAGTTATGGCAATTTATATTGTCAAAAGGTTGGATTGGTGGATTCTTGGTATATCAGATTCTATGCTTCTCTTTTCTTGAATAAAAAAATAAATTTATTTCCTGGTGTAACGATGGTTACAAATAGTGGCATGGATGGTTCTGGAATACACTGCGGAAAAGAGTTACAGAAAACTAATAATTTTGATTTGGGCGTTACACCCATTAAAATTAAGAATATAAATGTAGAAGAGTCTGAATCTGTCTATCTGGTTTTTAAGGCATTCTATGATGAGCAAGTCCATATTCCTACATTAAAAAAACAAATAATAAATTTGAAATCCTTTGTCAGAAGATTACTGTATTTAGATTGTTTGTAATGGAAAACCTTATTTTTCTCACAGCATGTGTCAATCCAAAAGGAATGGCATATACGAAGCTGAGTAATCCGGAAATTCGACTTCAGCAATACAAGGATGCTCTTGATTGGTATCTCGAAAATACTACGATGAAAATCTTGTTGGTTGAGAATTCTGGCTATGACTTCTCTGATTGCTATCAAAAGCAAATCAGAGAAGGAAGGCTTGAATTTATTTGCTACGATGGAAATGATTATGATCGAAGACGAGGTAAGGGGTATGGCGAGGCTGCAATAATGGAATATGGCTTTGCTCATTCTCTTTTAGTGAACCAGAATTCGGGATTGCAGATTATTAAGATTACGGGTAGACTTATAGTTCGGAATATAAATGAACTTTGTCATAGTTGTAATAATGCAAATACTGTTTATGCAAATATTAGCAAGGACGATTGGAATGGCAATATAGCAACCAGTCAAGTTGTGATGGCACCTAAGGATTTCTATTTTCATTATTTTCTGACTCGACGAGAGGAAATCAATGATAGCCAATGTCGTCATTTCGAACATGTCCTTTATGATGGTATTGTAGAATGGAAAAAAGCAGGTGGGCGACATCGAATGTTTTGGACTCCTCCCAAACTTGAGGGCATGAGCGGTACACATGGTACAAAAATATGTTTTACAATATCTGGGATTCAACTTTTACGCTATCATATTATGTATATATTACGCCAATATTTTGGGTATCGAGGTTATGAGAATCCTTTTTATCATGGACGACCTAAAAAAGCATTAAGCGTATGACCAAACAAAACATGAGCAAGCATCTTGATTGGGTTGATGGTTTGAAGGGCATCAGTGCCATCATCGTTGTTTTGCAGCATACGTTTGTAACTATTTTCGGATTGTCGGTATCTGATAACTTTAGAATACCTGTCGTTCATAATTTATGGGATGGCAATTTTGCTGTATCTGTTTTCATCATATTAAGCACAATACTTACTTGTCATGGCATAGAGAAGCATCGCAAAGAATTGATCAAACGATACAGGTATATCGTACTGAAACGCTATTTCCGATTGGTGGTTCCTGTGGGAGTTATCATTGTTATGATGTATTTACTCAACTTAGCAGGTCTTTTCTATGCAGAAGAATTTGGCGCAAAAACAAATAATTGTTGGTTGATGAACTCCACCGAAACATTAATTCATTTGCCAGGCAACATTCTGTGTGCACCTTTGGGTGGATGTTATACAATATTGCGTGTAGGATGGATGCTGAAATATGTATTCTTAGGGACAATGTGGGTCGTCATCTTAGATTTGTTGTTAGCAGAAAGGAAAAATAGTTCTAAACTTTTTTTATTGGCTATTTGTACTTATATTGCTTGGAAATGTGATTTCTATTATATTAATGTGGTATTTGGTTATGCCATTTATACATTTAGAGATGAATTGCGATATGGGGGGGCAAAGAAATATATTCTTCTGCTCGTTCTCCTATTAATATTTTGTGTCAGTGATTTGTGTTATAAGACTGATCAATGGAATATGGTACGTGCTATTTGTATTGTATGTTTGGTCTTTATCTCAAATTGCTCTATTAAAATTCTAAGTATGAAACCTTTGGTATGGCTTGGAAATATTTCTATGAACATCTATCTTCTCCACATGATGGTATTGTATATGATTACGTGTCGCATGGCAAATGCTTTGCCTTTATCGCTGATGGATGTGAGTATCATGTTTGTAGTAACACTATTGATAACTATAGTGTTGGCGTATGCTTATACTAAATTTGTTGAAATAAGATTGAATGGAGTTGTGGATAAACTTTTGGAAAAATTATAGATAAAAACTATGTATAAAGATAAAATTAGAATTTCGTTCAGTGACATTCAAAACCATATGCAGATAGAAGGAAATAATGTGCAATCTGTTTGCTCAGGTTTTAGAATATCCCATTCTAAAATCTTTATGTTGTCCCATTGTGAGATAAGAGAATATGCAGTTTGCGGATACTCTTATGCGTTAGCTCGGCAAATTAAGATAGAAAGAAAGCAAGTTAGACCTGTTTTATCTAAAAAGAGTGTATTAAGTTATATGGGACAAAGACTTTGTGAAGATGTACAATACGTGATTGTTAATTCTGAACATGACTCTTTAAAATCAAGTCCATTAACATATAATTATTTATTTAGATGTCAGGGAAATGAACATGATAAGAAAGGTATTATATCATATCGGCCTTTAAGCAAAAAAAGGTCGCAAATTATAGAATTGCCCAAATTTGTCTTAGATACAACAGAAGAAAAATGTAAATGTTTCTTTGATAAGGAGAAGCATTGGACTTTTTTAATGGGGATGTATGGAATTCCTCTAGAGGCAATTCCTTGTAACTTATCTGTTAATACCATTTTGGCTATATATAATTCAAGGTTCTTTTCTTATTACAAAGTCCTATATGAAAAAGAACATAAATATAAAAGAAATGTGCATTATTCTGCAATAACTTCATTTCCTATTCCTGCCCAGTTAGATTTTAAAATAGAGAATGTCATCTATAAACTTGTCGATTGTTTAATGTATTGTCTGAAAGATTCATTATATGAAAATCCTCTTTCTGCTGATGGGAAAGTATTTTATTTTCAAGAATTAATAGATATGTGTGTGTATGAAATTTATTTTAGGGATTATATGAAGAATCGTGGCTTGGATGTATTTGAGCAATTGAAAGAGGCACCCTTTATGCATGGACTTATTTCTTTAGAAGAGTGTATAGAAAAAACTTATACGTGGTTAATGTCTCCAGATAATATTGTTCGGCAACGAATTATCTTATTGGATACAAGAAGTCCCGAACTTTTGGGAAGGATACATAACTATTATTTCAAATGAGCAAGATTAAACAAATTTGGTTGAATAATTTTAAGTTTTTTGGTGATTCTAAGCCAATAGAACTTAACGGCAAACATCTTTTGCTATATGGTGAAAATGGAAGCGGTAAAAGTTCCATAAGTTATGGACTGCATACATTGTTGAACGCTGCTACTAAAGATGTAGAAGATGTTAAGGCGCAATTTGCTTTGCCACAAAACAAAGATGAGTCTCTAGTAAATATTTTCTCTCCTTTAGAAAATGGACCAGACCACACAGAATCATTTATATATGTAGAGGATGACAGGAATGAATTATATAAAATTTCATATTCAGGATTAGAGGAAAGTAATGGTGCCAATTTGTTAGAATCAGATTTAGCCTCTGATTTTGTTAATTATCAGGCTCTTTTTAGATTTCAAACACCTCATAAACACCATACGTATAGTTTGATTGATGTTTTTGAGTATTCTGTTTTTCCACATTTGGCATTTCCTAATATTGAGTATCATGGGAAAAACTTACGTAATGCAAGGGCAATGTTACAAGAATACAAAAATGGGCCTGGTCATACAACGAATATCAAGGGGGAGCGTATCTTGGTTTATAAAAGTAGCCCAGAGTATAGAGACTATTTGGCTTTAGAGCAACATCTAAATAAGTATATAAAAGAATTAATAGACTTCATCAATGCAAACCTTTTTGATAAAATAAAAAAGTTTGGTTATGATTTCCGTATTCTGCTAACATATATTCCTGCTTCTCATGTAAAACGAGATAAAGAATTGGACTGGAAGGGCTATGATATAACAATGGAATTGTTGGAATATGAAGGTAAAACTGTTCATGTAAAGTTTCCTAGCAATTTCTTGAATGAGGCAAAATTAACGGCATTGGCTTTTTGTATTAGATGGTGTGTCTTGGAATATCGCTTAATGGAAGAAGTTGTGCCTAATGCCATGAAGGTGTTGGTGCTGGATGACGTGATGATTAGTTTGGACAGATGTAACCGTACCAAACTAATCAATATAATATTGGATGAATTGGCTCGGAAATTTCAAATCTTGTTTTTTACGCATGATCGTTCTATTTATTCGTATGTGATAAAAGAATTGATGATACGTAACAATTATAGCAAGGAAGAGGATTTGATTAAAAATGATATAGGTTGGACTCTGTTGGAAATGTATATTAGTCATAAAAATGGGCATGGGCAGCCTATTCTTCAACCTTATCTGTCTCCTTATGCCAAGGCAAGAAAATATTATGAAGGTGATGGTTGTGCGATAGACTATACAGCATGTGGCAATGAGCTTAGACAAGCGATAGAGTGTGCTTTTAAAAATTTGTTCCAACGGCTAAATATTTTAAAAAATCAAGATGGAACTTTTATTGATTTTAATAAAACTATGATAGGTGATTATATAACCTTAGCAAAAGAACATTTTCCTCAATTACAATTACCTTTAGAGGCAATTGATACTTTGGATGGTATTAAAAACTTTCTGTTAAATCCAACTTCTCATTATAATCCAGAAATGGATTATTACGGTCAAGAGTTAGAAATCGCTTTTGACGCTTGTAATTCCTTGATGCAATGTGTTGTAAAGACTATTGTTCCTGAGAAAGGAAAGGTTGTCATGGTTATACCAACAAAAGATGGGGTTAATCATCTATATACAATAACTTTAGGCGGGGCATTAATCGCCTATAAGGTTATGGGGCGAGCTCAATATTTAATAAATTGGAGTCTAAAGAAATTTTCTTTTACTTATAGTGGAGCCCCTGAAAAAGTTCATAAAGAAAGGAATATAAATTTGCAGGATTTTTATAAAGGTAATGTTGAATATTTGGATGAAAAATATGGATTGGCAGATGGCTATGTTACAGATTCTTTAAGTAAAATACTTTATAATGATAGGGCTTTAAAGGACTATCTTCTATGAAGGTAATTGTGTGAAGAACTAAAATTTGCCTATATTCGACGGCTACACATGGAATCGTGATAATAAAAAATCCACTGTGTTTGAGTAAAAAAGTTAGGTTTTATGTTTTAAATAAAATGCGTTGCAATAATTTATTGATTTTATGGCTTAGTTTGAATTTAATTGAAGGACGCAATAGGTACCGATATTAATTTAATTATATGGAAAATAATATTTGGAAAGAGATATATGATTTCACTGCTGTCCCGTTTAGAAATCTTCCGGTCCGAATAGGCTCGGCATATAGTAATCGGTGACTCTTTCTCGGGAACAGTCTTGTTAAATAATTCATTAATTGGGGTTTTATCCGTAAGGAACAACCCGACGTTCTTTGAAATTGTGTGTAAAGATTGATTTATGTGCATCTTCTTTTTGGTTAGAGCCAATAGAAGGTATGTACAAACGGCAATCCAAATCAGGAGATAGATAGCATTCCTGTAAACTTGTCTACTTTACAGCAGGCGGTAATATCAAAACGCATATTAGCCTTGGCAAGTGTGTTACGAGGAACGGCATAGCTGATACCGCAATGATACAATCTACTTGACAATGCCGTTAGACAATTTTCAATATCTCTCAGGCTACCACGATTAGTTAGCTGAGCATAGCTCATCACAAGAAACTGATCCTTGCATGTAAAGTTCCTTGATCTGTAATTGCCCTTGTATCGGTCAACACAAGCCTTGAATTCTCGTTCTGGGATATTTGACATGATTTGAGAGAATATTGTTTTTCCGTTGTTCATCGCACGCTTCTTTTTAGTTGTGTTCAAAGATACAAAATCAAATCGAATACACAATTTTAGATGAATAACTGATTGATTATAAATGAATTAAATAGATATCGTCTCGTTTAAACGGGACACTAGTGATATAAAACTTATGATATGAATTTTATTGGTAAAATATTTAGGGTTGCAGCAACGATTCGCATAAAAATATACCCTATAGTAAATCGCATAATCTTAAAAGAGCAAGGTGCAGTCTTGGGCGAAAATGTACAAATCCCAGGAAAGGTTTCATGGTCGATATGGGGGGCAAGGTTTTTATAGGAGACCATTTCTATTTTTCTTCCGGATATGGTGTAAATCCTATTGCAAGTAACTTGCAAGGTGCAATCTATGTAGAACCAGTAGCGAAGTTAACTATTGGAGAGCATGTGGGTATGAGTAGCACAAGAATGTGGATACATGATAGTGTTACTATAGGTGACAATATAAAGATTGGAGCATGTGTGCTGATTACTGATACGGATGCTCATCCTTTAGACTATTTGGCTCGTCGTACATCCAATGAAGGCACAAAGTCTGCTCCAATAGTCATAGAGGATGATGTATGGGTAGGTGCTCATTCTATCATTTTGAAAAGTGTGACCATTGGGGCAAGAAGTATTATAGGGGCAGGAAGCGTTGTAACAAAGAGTATTCCTGCTGATTGTGTGGCTGCAGGAAATCCTTGTAAGGTGATAAAAATATTAGAGACTTTTTAATGTAGAAATGATGATTTGAATTATATTCAAAAAGACCCGAAGATGATAAGCAAAAAATGTATGCTTCCATAGAAATAGAAGATGATGGAACTCCTTTGCGGCGTTATTTCTTAAATGAAAGAGATGATGTACTCTTAAAGATCATCTTGAATTGCTTTTTGACATTGCAAGAAGTTTTAAAGAAGAATGGGAAAAACCACAAGAGAATATATTATGGAAATCTACAGGCTTTAGAGGATTCATGAAATTTTTTCCAGAGCTTATTCTAAAAAAGGCATGGAGTAAAAAGTATTAACTCAGGAATATTTTTCCCAGTGTTTCATGGCTTTTAAACATGATTTGGGAAATAAAAAACTTACATCAACTAACTATGGGTTAGGAGAAAATGCTTAAAAATAGTTGTCAGAAGAAATATTGAATGTGTTAGATACTTTTCAATATTACAAAAATAAATAGATATTTTTTATAGAAACTTAAACCATAGGTTATGAAATATGCTTATATTGATGAATATGGAGCTTTCGGATTTAAGTTCGATAATCCTGGCTGTACTTCTTCGATGATTTTAACAGCAGTACTTGTAGATGACAGGGATGTTGAACTTGTAGAAAAGAGTGCTTCTGAAATCTCCGAAAAGTATTTTGGAGTAGGAGAAATGAAATCTAAATCAATCGGAAAAAATCATCAAAGACGTATTAATATAATGAACGAGTTGATGAAGCTTCCTTTCAAAGTTTATGTTTTCGTTATAGATAAGACGAAAATCTATGAAAATTGTGGTCCTCGTTATAAACCTACTTTTTATAAATTCTGTGATGTTAAAATATATAATGAGCTATGTAATAATTTTAAAGAGGTAACTATTGTTGCGGATAATGTTGGCGGTTCGGAGTATATTCAGGAATTTTCTTCATATGTAAAAAATAAGTTGAAAGCAACTCAATTGACTCTTTTCGATCACCATGAGTTTTATATGCATGATAGCAAAAGTAATCATATAATTCAGATAGCTGATATAATTAGTGGCTCTTTGGCATATAATTTTGATGAAAAAAAGAAGACTAAAAATGAGGGGCATGATTATTTGGAACTTTTGAAAAAGTACCAAAAAGTTATTGGCGTAACCACATTCCCATATAGTTACGATACTTATTCTGTTGAGAGCCGTCCTGAAGATGATAACTTTGAGCATATTATAGCGTCAACATGCTATCGAAGAGCTATTTCTTTTATTAAGCAAAATGAAAATAAGGTTGATGAAGAAGTAAAAATGCAAGTTGTAACTCTAAAATATCTTTTATTTAGGTTTGCAAATAATAAATTTAGAACGTTTATTCCCACTAAAGAACTAAAGGCAAATTTGGCAGATCGAGGTTTTGGGCATATCGATACTTTAAAGTTTAGAACACGCATTATAGGAAAATTGAGGGATGCTAATGTTATAATATCAAGTAATTCTAAAGGGTATAAAATTCCTGCAACAAAAGCAGAATTGTTTGATTATGTAAATTTGGAACAGAGTATTGTGGTTCCAATATTGGGCAGATTAAAGAAATGTCGTGATCTCTTATTTGAAGGTACTGAAGGTAACTTTGATTTGTTTGAAAAGGATGAATATAAACTGTTAAAAAAAATAACGCAAGATCATGCTTCTTGAATACAGAAATGGTATAGAGGAAATATTATATAATGATAAAATATTTGCTTTGAGTGTCAAGAGAGAAAAGTATAAGATAACGATTCTTTTAAAATGAACCAATGATGAAACAACGTATTGATTATATTGACCGAATGAAGGGCATGGCAATCTTCTTGGTTGTCATGGGACATGTTTAAGGTATGGCTTTTGCGCAGTCTGATGATGTTGCGTATAGAGTTATTAGTTCTTTTCACATGCCTTTGTTTATGCTCTTAAGTGGTCTTGTTGTCTGCTCAGGTTTACTTTAAAAAGTACATTTATGGGAAAGAAAAAGTATAACTATTACAGCGTAAGGTTTTAACACATTAAATATAGGTCTTTGCATATTAGGTGGATGATCAAATAGCAATCTTTATAGTTTAATGAGATAAGATAGTATGGAAACGCAGAATTTTATAATAGATGAAGAGAAAGTTTTGGAAGTGCTCGAAGATGGCACATCTATGGACTTTCTAAACACTAAGGTTTATGCTGATGCTTTGGAAAAAAGTATAGAGTGTGTTCCTGACGGAAAATCATTTACTATTGGTCTTTATGGTGATTGGGGAACAGGTAAATCTTCTATCATAAGAACCTTAGAAAAAAGATATGAGAGTTCCCAAGCAAAAAAATATAAGTTTGTAACTTATGATGCTTGGAAATATGCAAATGACTCTTTCCGTCGTATGTTTCTTTTTGAACTTCAAAAGCAACTTGGTGTGAAGAGGACAGAAAAGATGGACAGGTTCTATGATAACATAAATGAAGATATAGAGGTAAAACACAAAAGCAATCCATCGTATGGGATTGCAATTTTAATTGCAGCGTTGATTATTGCATTAATTTTGTTGATTATCCCCAAAGAAAATATATCATGGAGCTTTGGTTTTACAACAGCAACATCTATAATTACATTAATCATTATTTATTTGAAGCATTCAACTGATGACTTAAAGGTAACTTGTCAAAAATCAAGATTGTTTGCTCCAGAACAATTTGAAGAATGTTTCGATGAATTAGTAGATGCCTCATTAAAAGACAATGTACTGGACAAATTGTTGAAATGGGTAAAGAAAGATGATTCACCAAAATATGATAAGCTGATTATTGTGGTTGACAATTTAGATAGATGCTCTGCTCTACAGGCACAAGAGATGTTGACTGCGATAAAGTCGTTTTTAGGTAAGCGCTCTAATGTTATATTCATAATTCCATTGGCAGTAAACTCCCTAAAACATCATCTGGTTAAATCTTCTTGTGGAGAGGATAATGAGAATGAAGCCAATGAATACTTGCGTAAGTTCTTTAATGTATCAGTATGGATAAAACCTTTTCAAAATGATGAGATGTTTGACTTTACACAACGGTTAAACGATGAGTATAATCTTCATCTAAGTAAAACAAGTGTTAGTAACATTTCTCGTGAATATGCTACAAATCCGAGGCGTATTATCCAATTGTTGAATAATCTTATTATTGAGTTTTCTCTTTATGAGAATGAGTTTGTTCAAGCTAATGAGTCTGCTATTTGTGTTTTAGCCATTATTCGTGAGGAATTTCAGGCATTTTATTCTAAACTGGTAACAAATCCATATTTACTTTATAAAGAATTGAGTGATGTAGATAAAGATGATAATCCGAAAATAGAGTTATTTTTGCAGAGAACTAAAGCAACGATGCTGCCTTATAAGGATACTATAGGAATAATAGATCGAATTATATCAAATTCAGCCGTATTCCAGTGCTTGCCGGTTGATGTGTCTGAAGCTTTGGAAACATCAAATATTTCAAAGATTTCTGATTTTATAGGAGATAATGATAAGAAGAAAAATTTAGTTTTGGACTGTTTGAAGGATAAAGTCAACAAAGTTCTTTCAAGAGGTTTGTCTGATACAGATTTACCATGTCTTTTACGTTCTATTATAGGAATAGATAGTTTAGGCTTTTTAAGTATAGCTGATTATAAAATTCTTATAGATTTGCTCAATGAAAATATAAAGTGGGAAAAGCAAATTGCTTATTTACAAGATGTTGATTTTCATCCAGTCGTAGATTTTGCATGCAAACTTCGTGATGAATCGTTTGGAATCTTTTTTAATGAGATTGTAGAATACTATTCAAGTCTTAAGACTGATGGCAAAACATATTCTGACAGAGTTATAGATAATATCGGTTATATAGCGTCAAGGGCAATAGATAGTGATTATGATAATACACTGATAAAATGTTTCTATGATGCTTATATCGGTAATCCTCAAATTTTATTTAAATATACATATCTGAAACCATCATCTCTGTTTAGTTCAACATTAGTCAATGAAGTTGTTGCAAAACTATCTTATGAAGATATAGTAGAAAAGACTGGCTCTCAATATCAATTGATTGAAATAAATAAACAAATAGATGAAAAATCGGATGTTATTTTTCAATCTTATATTAAGCAAGTCTTATCATTTACTCCTTCATATTCTTTTGATCCTAATAATAGTGATGAAATTCTTGAAATAACTGCTCATGTAATAGATTACATGAAGCAGCTTCCAAATATAAATATTACCGATGCTTCTGCTTTATCTGAATTTTGTAATCGATTTAGCAATACAGTAACAGTACAAATAATAAGATATACTACTGAGCAACATAATTTATATTCAGAAATAGCTTCTTCTAAAGAGTCGTTGAGGATATTGTGTGATTTCTTAAAATATACTTCTTTAAGGTGCGGAAAGATATTTGTTCCGAATAAAATGGTAGAAACTCTTATTGCTTCGAAGGAAATAAAAGCTGTCGCAATGGAAATCTTTAGTGAACTTGTGGTTAATGAAATTGAAATCGCAGATTACGCCAAGGAACTTGTACAGTATACGATATATGATGATGCCTATTTGAAGGTTTTAGAAAACTTATTGGCTTTAGATACAGAAGGTAATTTCCGTATAAGTATTGATCTTGTTAATGATAAGATTTCTGAGATGTTGGATTTCTTGTCAAATGATACTGATGATATGGTTGAAAGCTGTGCGGTACGACTTGCTTCTGTACCTCAATTGCAATCGATAATGACAGATAAATTGAGTTCTAAATCTATTGATTATCTTATAAAATTGCCAAGTGAGTTGAAGGCAATGATGGTTGAAAAATTTGCAGAGCATTTGGGTGACTTTGAAGCCAATATTGGTGTTTTGGAACTTATTGCATCTCATGGAACCAAATCCAATGTGAAAGAGCTTGTCAAAGTGATAACAAAAAAAATGATGACCAATGGACAAGAGTCAATAGCTGTTTTCCTTATTAAAAAACTTCATTATTGTAATAAAAAGAATTTCGAACTGTTGGTATCTAGCTTGAAAAATTGTTCTGATGATTCAATTTCTGAGGAAGATAAGAATGTTTGTTTTGAACATTTGAGTAAGATAGTTCCAACTAAATAGTTATGTTTAGAGAGAAACATTTGTTTTATTTAAATAGAATATACTTATTAGTGGGTTCATAGATCAAAATAATGTATCAAATAATGAAAATTGTAAAAGCCATTCCACCTTATATATATAAAGGTGCGAGTAATTTTAAATATTATCCATGTGAAGCATGGGAAAAAATAGGGGGTAAGGTTTCCAGGAACTTTTATCCTCCTCAGTTTCTCCATAGCCTGATATATAGAATAACTTTGCCTTCTGTCTTTAAAAATAAGAAGGAGGCAAGGCTGCGGTTTGTTTCTGGATATAGTATCCAGTTTGATACATTCCCTGATTATGCTTTCTATGAGGTGATTCCTATTATTTGGGATTGTTGGCCTAAGCAGGTGGAGAGTGTAGTTGCGTTTTTCCGTAAGCATCAGGTAAAAACGGCTATTTTTACTTCTTCTCAAACTGCTGATGTGTTTAGGGATTTATTTCCCAAAATGAATGTCCTGACAATAACGGAAGGAATTAAAATAGATTTGTATTCTCCAGGAAATGTATTACCTGATAGGAAAATAGATATTCTTGAGATAGGACGTAAGGATGGTAATTTCTTCAAGAGTTCTCTTCCTGAGGGTATCAACCATATTAAGACCGGAAACTTTGCACGGACTTTCCAAAGTGACGAGGAGTTTAGAGCAGCTCTTGCTGATACTAAAGTGACAGTTGCTGTGCCCAGATGCGATGTAGACAAGAAGACTGCGGGCAACATTGAAACGCTGACTCAAAGGTATTGGGAATGTATGTTGTCTCGTATTGTGATGGTAGGCCGTGCACCGAAAGAACTCATCAATTTGATCGGTTATAACCCTGTCATTGATTGGGATGGAAATGATGCTTCTCCTTTGGTTTCAGATATTTTAGGGAATATCGGGAAATATCAGGATCTGGTCAATCGTAATTACGAAACTGCTAAGAAAATGGCATCCTGGGAGATGAGAATGAAAGATATAATGATATATTTAAAAAATAAAGAATATAGCGTATGATACGAGTATTTCAAAAAGTAGCTCATGTTATTCAAATGATGTGTTCTACAACATATAACCATTGGATTTGGTTTATTCGTGATATCAGATATGGAATGTTATGCCGTAATCGGGATGATTTGGAAAACCGCCTGTTAGTGGGCGGACATATCATCGAAAAGGGCATTACCATGCCTAACAGAAGATATGGTTTTGGTATAGGTGTTGTGAGATTGATTCAATCTATGTGCGACAAATATATGGCAAAGTATGGCTCGGATAATGAACAATTGCAATTTGCTTTAGATGACCTTCGCGAATATCTGCAAATCCATCAAGATAACGGCTATGAACTGCCTGCTGATATGGTAGCGAAAATAGAGAGGACAATCGATATGGGGGGGCAAAGTTCTCTTGGAGAAGTTGATTGTTTAGAGTTTAAAAAAGAAGAATTATTCAAACCAACTTCGGATTTCAAGGAATTTGCACATAGTCGTCATACTTGCCGCTGGTACAGTGGAGAACCTGTAGATAAGGAACTTATTTCAAAGGCGATAGATTTAGCACGAACATCACCTTCTGCTTGTAACAGGCAAAGTATTAAGGTGTATGCTGTCTCTGGTGAGAAGAAAGATGAGGTAATAGGACTGCAGAATGGTAATAGAGGCTTTGGTGAAGATATCGGTCAAATGTTGGTTGTTACATCTAACCAAATAGATTGGGATGCAGATTTCAGAACCTCAGCCTATTTGGATGGTGGTATCTTTACCATGAATCTCCTTTATGCATTACATTATTATCATATCTGTGCTTGTACCCTAAATGCTCATCTGTCTATTAAGAAACAGAAAAAACTAAGGGAAATCACGGGCATGAAAGCTTCTGAGATACCTGTATGTTTTGTCGGTATCGGCATGCCTACAGAGAAGATGAGAATTGCCAAGAGTAGACGACTATCCATAGAGCAAGTATTGAACTTTGTAGATTAAAAGTTTATCTCTCTTTTAACCTGATATCTTATTCTTTTGAAATCCAAGTGAAATGGAAAACTTGGATATGAAATTATATACGAATATCAAGTCATATTCAGTTACATGGCTGGCAAATACATACGATCAAAGTAGTTCACAAGGTATCATTGCTAATTACTATCTTCCTGAGACAATGGAAGAAATGACAGAACTGTGTAAAGACTTATATGACAGGAAAGAAAAGTTTTATGTAGTAGGAAATACCTCAAACATATATATCCGTCCGAATACCAACATTGAACATCTGATTTCTGTGAAATTGCTTCATCAATTTTATGTAGAAGATGATTTCATGTATTGCGAATGTGGAGCAAGTGTGAAACAGATTGTGCGAAAAATGATAAAGGATGGAATGAAAGGGTACTCTTGTATGATTGACTTGCCGGGTACGGTTGGAGGTGCCATCTATGGCAATGCCAGTGTCTCTACAGATAGTATAGTTCAGCAGCTTGTTGACGTGAAAATATTGTTGAGGGATGGTAGCGTGAGAACTTTTTCTCCTTATGAATTAAAATTCTCTTTCCGTTCCTCTTCTTTAAAAAGAAAAGAATGGGATGGTATCATCCTGTCATGTCGCTTGAAAAGAGTAAAGGGAGATCAAAAGAAGATAGAGGATGAGGCACAGATGGCTCATGCATGGAGAAAGGCCTACCAGCCTGAAGCTGCGAGAAATTTAGGAACCACTTCCTTGTTGTCTATAGCTGACAGAACATTGTTAGGAATGGCATTGCGTTGTCTGGCCAGTCTTGTAGGATTGTTTGTTCCTTCAAAGAAACGAAATGATGTTAAAACAAAATTAATCATGGCGTTGTTGGGTAAGCCAGGGTTGGCAAAATATCTTTTCGGTCTTAATCGCTATATGTGGTTGGATTCTGCTGCCCATCTATGTTTTGATGATTATGTAGATGTCATCAATCAATTATATGTTAAACCAAGATTAGAAATAGAAGTTTGGTAATTATGAAAATAGGAATAGTAACCTATCATCGTGCGTTGAATTATGGAGCTGTATTGCAGTGTATGTCTTTGTATTCGGCTCTGAAAAGATTAGGGCATGATGTCGAAGTTGTCGATTATCGTCCAGAGGCGATAGAGGCATACAGAATGTATTTCAGATGGAAGGATTTTAAGAAATGCAGGGGTATCATCGCCAAGTTGCGATATTTGTTTTCCTGCATGACACTGATTGTTTCAAGATTTAAAACAGTCAGTAAGTTTAATCGCTTTCTGAAAGATAACATCAAACTGTCTTCGGTTGTATCTTCTGTGAATGATGCACCTAAGTATTATGATGTTGTTTTCTTTGGGAGTGACCAGATTTGGAATCCTGCTATTAATGAAGGTATAGATCAAATTTATCTTGGTCAGATGCCAAAAGACCATGCCAAGTTTTATACTTATGCTGTAAGTATGGGACGTCTGGATTTATTCAAGGGTAAAGTAGAAGAGGAATATTGTAAGTATATTTCATCTTTTGATAGACTTTCTGTGAGAGAAACGAGTTTGCAGGCATTTCTCAAGGAGAAGTTGGGTAGAGACTCTAAGGTGGTTTGCGATCCTTCTTTGCTGATTACCAAGGAGGAGTGCGAGGCTATGGCTGTAAAGCCAAAGGATGAGGGGTATGTACTCTTATTTATCCTTGATGGAAATCCTGATGCATTAGGATTTGCTAATAGAATAGCCAACCAATTGGGTAAGAAAGTAATTCGCATAGGCGCTGTACAGAATCCATTCCATCGCTACCATTGTGAAGTATGTGCAGAGTTGTCTCCTGCAGAATTTCTTGGTTATATTCAGTATGCAGATTGTATCGTCACCAATTCTTTCCATGCAACTTCTTTCTCTCTCATCATGCAGAAGAACTTCTATACCATATTGAGAAAGAACAATAATGACCGGGCTAAAACCATTCTGGGTGTTGCTGGGTTAGAAAACAGACTGGCAGATGCTAAGGCTCATGTAGAATTCAAAGAAATCAATTATCAGGGAATTAGGGAAAGACTTGAAAGATATAAGGAGAGTTCTATGGAATGGATTCAAAAATGTCTTGATGATGCCAAATAGAAAATATATAAAGATCAAAGAATAGTGCATATGTAAAACATAGACAAGCTACCTTGATTAGTGTCTTATATCGAGTGTGGAATCATTTTCTTGTTGTAAAACTTGGACTTATGGATTGGTCTAACATAGAAACAGTAAAGGTGCTATACCGTTTGTTGGCAGTAAAAGGAATGGCTATAGCAGAAGGTGTGGCAAGTCAGTTGGCTGACAATGATTTCTGTTTGGTTTCTGGCTATGCCAATGGTGTGGATATGGTTGTGCACAAAACGGCATTGGAACGAGGTGCTTCTACGATTATGGTCTTATCAGAAGGAATTAGTTCTTTTTATATTAAAAAAGAGCTAAAGTCGGTATGGGATTGGAATCATATATTAGTTGTTAGTGAGTTTGAGCCATTTGCTAAATGGTAAGTTTCAAGGGCTATGCAGAGAAATCGCACTATCATTGCATTGAGTCAAGTAATGTTGGTCATAGAAGCTGGCGAGAAAGGTGGAAGTTTGGATGCAGGTTTAAAGTCTATAGAGAAAGGCAAGAAACTGTTTGTTCCGCAGTATGCAGAGTTCACCGTTTCTGCTTTAGGAAATAAACGACTTTTGCAGAATGGGGCTTATCCTTTAAAGATGAGTCGGACAAGTATGAAGGCGAATTTGGATAATCTTTATGCTTCTGTAGGTGCCATGCAGCCTGCAATGACTTTGTTTTAGTCTTTGCTGTAATATGGAAAGTTTATTTGAACTTCTATAGTACACAATTGATATATTCATGATAATAATTTGGCGATTTGTCAGAAAAAACATATCTTTGCACATAGTAATCAAATAAGATATATAAGATGAAGGATATTAGAATAAGCAATTTCCGTTGCTATGACGATAAAACGATGGATTTTCGCAAGGGAATCAACCTTTTGATAGGTGACAACTCAAGTGGAAAAACCTCTCTTATTCGGGCGTGTAATTTTGTCGCTAACTCCTTGTTTTGTGGGTATAGTGATGAAAATACTGTATGGAAGAGTGTGGATGATGCGGATTTTAAGATGAATGTTGATGCTAATAATACCATACTCCCAGAAGCTCCAATAGCGATTTCTTTTCATCTTGGTCTTTCGGACATTCATCCTATCATAGATGCTGAAGGTGAGACGATAGATTTTGATTATTCTACAGAATTACATCTTGAGAAAAAGTCAAAGAAAAACAGCCGTAATCTGATTCAAGGGTTAGTTCCTTTGAAAAATTATGCTGCTCAGTTGTATTCTAATTCTCATGTTAAGCAGGGGGATTCGTTTGTACAAAACAATGTCTTGCCAGTATATGCTTGTTTTACAACAGAAGATATTCATGCATCTCGTAAGATTGACAGAAATAAGTTTAAAGAATATGCACAAAAACCATCCTTTGGTTATTTTGAATGCTATGACTGCCGTGGACTATTTGATTACTGGCTTGAACGATTGCTGGTTTTGCAAGAGGCTGAAAGCGGAGAGCTGGAAATTAATTGTGTGAAAAAAGCAATTCAAAAATGCTTAGGAGCAGATGGCTGTAACATTATTGAAGAGATGGTGCTTAGACCTGTAAGGGGAAAGGTGTATTTTAAGTATACGGATGGTAGATTTGTTGAGTCTTCCATGCTTTCTGATGGATATAAGCGATTGGTCAATATTGTGGTTGATATAGCTATAAGGTGCGCTTTGTTGAATAAGACGATGCTTGGCGATGAAGCATTTATGCATACCCATGGCACTGTGATTATTGATGAGATAGATGAGCATCTTCATCCTGCTCTGCAGAGTAAAGTGCTGAAAGCTTTACACACAACGTTTCCTAATGTTCAGTTTATTGTAAGTACCCATGCTCCGCTTGTTATTTCTTCGGTAGAGAATACGGATGAGAATGTGGTGTATCGTTTGTGGTACAATCATGAGACGCATCAGTATGAGCATATGGAACTGAGGACTTATGGACTCGATTCCAATTTGATCTTGGAAGAAGAGATGATGGTTGGTACTCGTGACAGTTCGGTAGAACAGAAGTTGAAGGATATTCAGCAACTCGTAAGTATGCGTAAGTTGGAGGAGGCAAAAGAGCGGCTTGCTGTCTTGGAAACGATAACATCGCCAGATCAGCCTTCTTTGGTGAAGATTCGTTCTATAATCAATAGACTTGAAAGCAGAATGGTATGAAATATATAGAAAAAAACTTCGAGGCCTGTGAGGTCGTAGCTTATGAAAAGGAATTGGCTAAAGCTAAATTAGATAAAGAAAGCCTTGCTGATAATTCTATACATCCTTCGCTGCAAGGTCCTGACGTGTATGACTTGGTCAAGAGTTTTAGCACTTTCAAAGATCTTAAAGAGTGGATGTTTAAAGAACAGGGTGGAATCTGTTGCTATTGTGGGTGTAGGTTGGAATATCCTAATCATCCACAATATGTGGTAGAACATGTTTTCCCAAAAGATAAAAACCGCATGCTGGCTGGGGAATATGAAAATTTTCTGCTTTCTTGCCGTCCGACTATCGAGGAAGAACAAGGAAGAATGGCTGCCCCAAAGAAAGAGAAAAAGAGTTTTTTTCATTGTGATAAGGCGAAAGAGTCCGAAATACTGACTATTACGCCTTTGCAGGAAGATTGCCAGCAGTTCTTTAAGTATGATGAGTTTGGTGGAGTTGTGGGTGCTGATGACAAAGCACAAAAAGATGTTGATACACTGAATCTTAATTGTAAATGGTTAAGCAAGCGTAGAGAGGCTGCTATTGATGGAGAGATTTATGATGAAGATGGTAATTTGCTTCCTGATGAAGAACTGCTCCAGCGTCTTGACTCCATCATGGATCTTGATAAAGATGGAATGCATACGGAGTTTTGTTTTGTGATAAAGAGTGTGCTTCAAAGTCTTTTGTCTCAGAAAGATGCGGAAGGGAAGTAGGTAAGAATATTATAAATGTGTAATTTTTCTTCTTGTTTGAGAAGTTTGAGTTTTTTGAAAATATAGATATAATACATGATACCAAAAATAATTCATTATTGCTGGTTTGGGCGTGGACCATTGCCTGAACTTGCACAGAAGTGCATTGCTTCTTGGAAGAAGTATTTGCCTGATTATGAAATAAAGGAGTGGAATGAGGATAACTTTGATGTGAATATCATTCCTTATACTGCTGAGGCATATCAAGCGAAGAAATATGCTTTTGTGAGTGATTATGCTCGTTTCTGGATTCTTTATCAATATGGAGGAATCTACTTTGATACGGATGTCGAGGTGATTCGTCCTATTGATGATATAGTAGAAAGAGGAAACTTTATGGGGTTTGAAACAGATCCTAAACCCCAGTTGAAGGAAGACGCGAGCGAAGCGAGCGTCAACCCAGGCCTCGGCATGGGGGTGGCCCCAGGCCTCGGCATTATCAAAAAGATGCTTGATTTTTATGAGGGAAAACATTTCGTATATGAGGAAAATATGAGAAATCAAATAACCGTGGTTCACATCGCAACGCAAGTGCTTTGTGAAAATGGATTAAAAAATATTGTGGGTATACAAGAAGTAGCTGACTGCTTTATTTATCCATCTGAGTATTTCTGTCCCATTTATGTTACTACCGGTCGAATCCATATAGAAAAAAATACTCGGACTATTCATCATTATGCTGGAAGTTGGGTAGACAAGAAGTTCTCTATGAAAGAATTGATCAAGAAAATATTACCAGAGAAGTTGGTTATAGCTATAATAGAAATAAAGGCTCGAAACAAAAAATAAAGTAGTATCATTGGTTAAATTTTTGTAAAGTGAAAAATATATCTCGTTTTTTTACCCTTTATTGGATTATTTATTTTCCAACTTGTATTGCTTACAATGATCTTCCAGGCTTCTCCAGTATTGATGAGGTAATGACAGGATTATTATTGGTTTATACTTTTATAAAGTTTAATAATCGCAGCATAAACAGGCGCCCATGGAAGGAATTTTTGATGTGTGCGGGGGTTATTGCATTTTACGCAGTTTATTCTTTAATATGGGGCGTAAATGTAGTAGGTGGAATATTGTTAGATCTTATGCAGGAGATTCGTCCCTTTACTATCATATTCTGTACATGGATACTGAATCCTCGTTTTTCTGAAAGGCAGAAGAGGTGGATGTTAGGAATAATGGTCTTAACTCTTTTCTCTTGGATTATATATCATCCAGCAACATTTGAGAATCAAAATGCAGAATTTCCTGTTCTTGGGCAACTTGCTATATGCACAGGTATGTCATGGTATCTCTTTACTAAAGAAACGAAGCGCAACAGAATTATAGCTCTTTTGTTGGTATTAACAGGTATGTTGGCACCTAAGTTTAAATTTATGGGCGAGGTGGTGTGCTTTATAGGTTTTGTCTATTTTGTCAAAAACAGATTGAATTTTAAGTCCCCAAAAACTATTATATACGTAGTTTTGATGGTAACAGTCATATTAATGGTAACGTGGACAAGATTTGATACTTATTATGTATCAGGATTGAGTAACGATCAATTGGCTCGACCTATGACTTATAAGACATCCCTGCAAATTCTTTGGGACTATTTGCCATTTGGATCTGGTATGGGATCCTTTGCATGCAATGGCGCCTGGAAATTTTATTCTCCTTTATATTATAAGTATAATTTAAATGGTATCTGGGGATTGGATGAAGGTGGAGGCTTTATCTGTGATGCCTATTATCCCACCTTGGCACAATTTGGTATCGTCGGTGTATTTTTCTTCTGCTGGTTCTGGAAGCGTAGGCTTATTGCTTTCAATCAGATAGTAGATATGCGTTATTATCGTGTAGCCATGATTACTTTCTGTTGTCTTGCTATTGAGCAGACTGCCGATTCTTCTTGGCTTTCAGGTAAAGGTATGGGATATTGTATGTTGATAGCATTGTGTCTGAATGCCAATAGAAATGCTATGGAGCAGATGATGAGAAGAAGACATCAATAAAATCTAATAATAATGTAAGTAATATTCTTTAAAATTAAAATTCATATTGTCGAATTTATCAGTTTTTTTGCCCTTTCCCCAAGTTGCATGGATTGTAGAACAAGATATAATTGTAGGTATTATATCGAATCTTTTTTATCAGTTTATATTACACTATTTGAAGAAGAACTATCATCATTCGAAGATATTTGAAATCGACGAACTTATCAATAACAAGAAAAGGTCGCACGAAGCGACCTTTAAATGCTGACGTACCCTTATATATACAGGGCACAGTTTCACTAGTGAATAATTCATGGGATGCCGAAGCTGTGATGAATTAAAGCGGATTCAAAACATAACAAGAACTGAGGAAGTCCCTCTTCCCTAATTCTTTCGGGTTCTCCCCATTCGTTTTGCCCCCTTAAGGTATTAATCAACTTGCCTCCCCGCAGGGATCCAAACTGAACATCACTTATTTAAAGTCGCTACCCCCATAGTCCGACTATGAATGCAAAATTACAAAAAAAATGGAATATCCAATAGAAATAAAAGGAAAAACGATAAAACAGGTACGCAAATTAAACTTATCTGGTAAAAATCTTAAGTTTATACCTGATAATGTGTATTAATATACTAATTTAGAAAAGTTGGATCTGAGTAAGAATAGGATAGAGATAATTCCGAAAGAAATATTAAAATTGCGTAAACTTAGAACCCTGGACTTGGCATTTAATCAAATCAAGAATTTGCAAAGTGCAGTATTTCAATTGCCTAAGCTTAGAATTTTAAATCTTCATGGTAATCAAATTAAAAAAATGCCCAAACAAATTGCAACATCACATATAGAAACTCTTATATTGAGTAAGAACAATATCGTGAATGTGGATGATAATTTAATGGCAAAGTTTAAAAGAGTTGATCTTACTGATAATCCTATAACTCAAAATGTAGCAAAAAAGAAAATAGATGAAAAAGCGAATGTATCACATGAAGCTCCTTTGGCAAACTTAAATATAAATTTTGTGGAAAAGAAAACAGAAGAGAAGAAGATGGAAATGAAAAAACATAAAATATTTATTAGCTATGCACATACTGATAAGGCGTATTACGATAGATTGATGATTCATTTGAACGTGTTGAAAAACTATGTAGGTGGTATTGATGATTGGTCTGATCAAAGAATAAAAACTGGTCAGCGATGGAAAGAAGAAATAGAGAAAGCTTTAAGAGAGGCAGATATTGCTATTCTTTTAGTTTCTACAGATTTTCTTGCCTCTGATTTCATCCGAAATAACGAATTACCACCAATATTACATAAGGTTGCGTCGGCTAATACGAAAATAATGAGTATATTGATTAAACCAAGTATGTTCTTGGATTTTGACTTGGCAGAGTTTCAGGCTGTAAATGATGCACAAAAAACATTAGCTGATATGAACGAAGCGGAACAAGAAAAAACTTATCTAAAGTTGATGTCAGAGATTAAAAATATAGTAAATTCATGATTGCATGGAGCCAATTCATGCTTAGTTAATTCGATTTTTAGACCTAATGCATCTTTACAATGCCTATGAAATAGTATCGCAGCATTCTTTCTTGAAAAATAATGTACTAATGTTGTGAAACTTTGAGTGGCTATATTTGTAAAAAATGAATAATGATTTCAATTTAAAGCTTATTATGAACATGAATAAATTCTATTCCAGTGGGGTAAAATTAAGCCTTTTCATTCCATGGGCTTATGATAAAGCCCTGTCTTTTATTTATAAAGGTGCTATGAAGAAATGCGGTAAGCACGTTTATCTACGTCCATCATGCTCTGATTTAAAAGGTTTGTGGAATATGACTGTTGGTGATTATACAAGTATTCCCAAGGGAGCTACGTTTTATTGTACGGAAGCTCCTCTTACAATAGGTAAAAAAGTGATATTTGGCCCCCATCCTACAATTATCACTGGAGATCATCGTATTGATGTGATTGAAAAATACATCATGGATTCCAAAGAAAAGTTGCCAGAGAATGATGCGCCTGTAGTCATTGAGGATGATGTATGGACTGGTGCAAACGTGACAATATTAAAGGGGGTGACTATTGGAAAAGGGTCTGTCATTGCTGCAGGTGCTGTAGTTACCAAATCATTTCCTCCTTATAGTATAATAGGTGGTGTTCCTGCAAAATTGTTAAAGATGAGATTTACACCAGATGAAATAGAGAAACATGAAAGATTATTAAATATTTAAAGATATGATAGAGTTATCAGAATTGGAAGGTTTAAAAAGAGCTCTCCCTGTATTGGAGGGGCATTATGAAATGTACTTAGAGGAAAAAAACAAGTCTAATTGTTCTCGGTTAAAGAAAGATAGGGAGCGTGCAAAGCATACTATGTTTACTCATGCGGAATATTTAGAGAGGTCTTTGACAGATAACCCTTATGTTCTGGCTGCTGTCTTTGATGGCAATCAGTTCCAATTTGAGGATTTTGTCAATTTTGTAGATAGCGATATGCCAGGATATATACAGAAAGTTAAAGATAAAATCGAAAAATTAGAAGCAGAGATGCATAAGGAGGAATAGATATGGGATTGTTTAGGCTCGTTTTTATATTGCAGTCGTATCTTTTGCTAATATTTATCTATCTTCTTAATCATTCTATAACTATTGGCGCAATATTGAAAGACTTGGAAATTGTAAGTGAACAAGTGTCATTGCCAGATTTGCCTAATTGGATTTCATATATAGTTTATTTTTTGATTGTTTTGGTTACAAGTAAACTGATGCTGTTGTGGGTTCCTTCACTAAAAGATAGTATTGAGGTTAAGTCTGAGAACATTGACAAAATATACCCAGCAAGTGAAAGTTTCCTTCCTACATTTTTTGCATACGTGTTCTTAGGGCTGAGTATTAACAATTGGACATCTTTGTTTTTTGTGTATGTAGCATTAGGTATCTTTTGTTTATGTTCAGAAATGTATTTATATAATCCTCTCTTCTATATCTTTCAGTATCGTTTCTATTATATTGAAATGAAAAGTGGTTCTAAGATATTGGTAATGAGTAAGTATAAATTTCAATTAGGGCATAAGAAAGATTTCACAAGACTGAAGAAAATTAATGATTTTAGTTATATAGATTTAAATGATGATTAGTATATGGATTATTTATTGGCAAAAATAAGGGGAAGAAATGGCGGCCTATCTATGGTCTTGTCTGATAAAACCGTTTTCGAAGACATTCCTAATTTTATGAATGCTCGAGCTTATGATGATGATTATAAGTTGCAAGATGGGGAATGGTTTGTAGTTGATGAATTTAGTAGCAAATCTTACTGTTTGGATATATTGCAGAATAATTTTAATGCAGCTGAGTACTCTAATTTACCCAAAAAGCTATATAGAAAGATTGCATATGTAATTTCTGTACAGGAAGATGAAGATGGTAATGAAATTTATATTTTTCAAAATGTCACATCTTCGTTATTATTGTCTAAACAAAAGTTTATTTCGTTTGGACCTTTTCTTGATATTGCTGTAACAGGATTCACAAACACAGATCAAGCAAGTTTGGTTAATAATGAGAATATCTTGGTTCTTAAGGAATTACCAGATTGTTATTATGTAAAAGCTGAAGATAAGTTATATTTCAGAAATTTGAGTTGTATCACGTCTATATTTGACGGTATCAATGAGTTGTACAATGAGGCGACAGATGAAGAAGTTCGGACGCTTTTTGACTTGGAAATGGTTAATTTGGGTGCTGATTTTGGAACAGATAAAGTAAAAATTCCTAATAGAAGGAAAATAAAAGAAGCATTGATAAGGTATAATTCTTTCTCAGATGAAAAAAAGCAATTGTTGCCAACTTATGTTAGCAAGTATTGTCCAACATTGTTTGATGAAGAAACCCAGAAATTCAATATAAATAGCGAGAAAGAATTGACAGAACTTCTCAATGGTATGAATCAAAGATATTATACCACGGAAATTGATGAAGAGAAGAGACTTGCTAATTCTATAACTGTAGTTTTAGATTAAAGACTATGAATCCAAGAGTTTTAGTTGTAGCTACGAGTAGAAAGACTCGTGGCGGTATTACTTCGGTAGTGAAAGCTCATGAGACTGGGGAACAGTGGAAGAAATTTCATTGTCGCTGGATACAGACGCACAGAGATGGTCCAGCATGGAGGAAAGTGTGGTATCTCGTTACTGCACTTATTGAATATATGGTGTTGCTGCCGTGGTATGATATTGTGCATATCCATGTGGCAACAACGCAGTCGGCAAGGAGAAAGAAATTGTTTTTTGTGTTAGCTAAGTTGTTGCATAAGAAGACAATTTTGCATTTCCATCCTTCAAATGAAAAATTCCTTTATGAGCCTAACAATCAGAAGCTGTATCGTAATCTGTTCTCTAAAGCAGATTTGGTGCTGGTGCTATCTGAGCAATGGCGTAGATGGATAAAAGATTCTCTGGGCTTAACAGAACATATTGAAGTGCTTTATAACCCTTGTCCGATAGTAGAACGTAAGCCAGAACTTAAGCAAAATGAAATTTTGTTTGCAGGCACGGTGATACCTCGCAAGGGATATGCAGACTTGATTCGTGGATTTGCTAAGATTGCAAAAAAGCATCTTGACTGGAAAGTTGTGATTGCTGGCAATGGTGAGATAGATAAGGCTAAAGCTGTTGCAAAGGAGTGTGGTATAGAAGACCAAGTTGTGTTTTTAGGATGGGTGAATGGTCATGCTAAAGACCTTGCTTTCCAACGTGCTTCTATTTATTGTCTTGCAAGTGATGGCGAGGGCTTCCCAATGGGCGTGCTTGATGCCTGGGCCTATGGCATTCCTTGTGTGGTAACCCCAGTGGGTGGTTTGCCTGATATCGTGGTTGACGGAGAGAATGCATTGGTCTTTCCTGTGGGCGATGTGGATGTATTGGCAAGGCAACTGGAGAGAATGATTAGCGATGATGAACTTCGTGAAAAGATTGCAGATGCCTCTTTAGCGTTGGCGCATACGACATTCAATATAGAATGCATTAACAAAAAAATGGAGAAAATATATGACAGGTTCAAGTAACGGACATTTATATTCATTGGACATGATGAAGTTTGTGGCTGCTATCTTCATCACCAATTCTCATTTCCAACCGCTATATGAGGGGGTGAATACTGCTTTTGCTACTTTTGGGGTGCAGGGCAATGCGCTGTTCTTCTTTGTAGCAGGGTATCTGCTGATGATGGGATTTGGAAAGCATAAGGAGCTGAGCTTTATCGATTGGTTTAAAGGGAAAATCAGGAGGTTGTGGCCTGCGGTGTTTATCTGGGTGGTGGCAGCTAACCTGATATGGGATGCTCCGCTGACTTTCGATAAAATGATATTGGGGAGTGATTATTGGTTCCTGCAAACTATCGTGGTGTACTATGCTTTGTTCTATCTGCTGATAAAGGTTTTGCCTGCTAAATGCCGATTCTGGGGGGGCAATAAATACATGTTGTCTCTCTTCGGTCTGGCGGTAGCTTGCTCTGTGGCTTATTTCTTTTGGATGCCTGTGGCGGAAGGTTCGCCTTTTCATACGAGCTTTCATTTCGTATGTCATTTCAGCATCATGATGATGGGGGCTTTGGTGTATGTCTGTCGTGACAGAATAAGTATGGGGCATTGGGTGAAGGATGTTTGCGGTATGGCGCTTTCGTTTGTCTTGTATTTCCTGATATTGGCTATCGGAAAGAACAAGACGGGATGGATGTATGATGTCCAGGTGCTGGCGCTTGTGCCTCTGCACGGCTTTGTGTATTATGGTTACAAAGTGGCATCGTATAAATGGACTGACTGGTGCTTCGGCAAGAGGTTCTTAGGCAAAGGTATCTCTCTTGTTGCTGGACTTACGCTTGAGATTTATATCGTGCAGTTTATACTTATTACGAATAAATGGAACAGTGTGTTCCCTTTGAACATCGTTATTGTGTTTGCTATCATTTGCTTATCTGCATATCTGCTAAAGGTAATGACCGCTGCTTTTCTTTCGCTGCTATCGAAAGATAAGTTTGCGTTGGAGGTTTAATGAAATATCTGTAATGTATGAAGATACTAATTAATGCATATGCTTGCTCGCCTGGTATGGGAAGTGAGCCTGGGATGGCATGGAACTGGGTGAGCAATCTCGCCAAGTTCTGTGAACTATATATTATCACCGAGGGGGAGTTTCGGGACAAAATAGAGGAGGTGGTGCCTACCTTGGAACAGGGGAAGAACATGCACTTCTATTATAATCCGGTATCGGAGGAAATCAGGAAGATGTGCTGGAATCAGGGGGACTGGCGCTTCTATAAGTATTATCGGGAGTGGCAGTGGAGGACGTATCTCTTGGCTAAGGATATCTGTAAGGAGGAGAAGATAGATGTGCTGCATCAGCTCAACATGATCGGATTCCGTGAGCCTGGCTATCTCTGGAAATTGTCGCAAGAGAATGGTGTGCCGTTCGTTTGGGGGCCTGTGGATGCCAAGGACAAGTTCCCTGTGGCTTATCTGGATGGTGCTGGACTGAAGACCAAGTTGTTTATGCGTCTGAAGAACTTCCTGACGGCTATCCAGCTAAGGTGTTCTGGTCGTGTGAGAAAGGCTGCGCGACAGGCATCGGTGGTTTTCTCTGCTTCATCCAACTCGCAGCGCTCGTTCAAGAAGTATATGGGTATTGATTCTCCTTTGCTCAATGAGACGGGGTGCTATGTTCAGGATCATCCTATTATGGATAAATCTGGCAAAAATACCTTTGATGTGCTCTGGGTTGGCAAAATGGATTTCCGCAAGCAGTTGGGCTTGACTTTAAAATCTGTAGCTAAGAGTGGAAACGATAAGTTCCGTCTTCATATTGTTGGTGGCGGTGATACAGAATCCTATCAGTCATTAGCAGAGAGTTATGGCATTGCTGATAAGTGTATCTGGCATGGTGCTGTTAACCATGATGAGGTGCAGAACATCATGCAAAAGTCGGATGTATTCCTCTTTACCAGTGTTGCTGAGGGTACTCCTCATGTCGTTTTAGAAGCTATTGCCAACAATCTCCCTGTCGTTTGTTTTGATACTTGCGGTCAGGGTGATGCTGTGAATGATAAGGTTGGTAGGAAGGTTCCTCTTTCTTCTCCTTCTCAGTCGGCTCATGATTTCGCAACTATCTTGAATGAATTTGAAGGAAACAGAAATCTGTTGAAACAAATGTCTGAGAACTGCAAGCAGAGACAGATAGAATTATCTTGGGAAGAAAAGGCTAAGACCATGGTAGGGTGGTATGAGAAGATTGTTCATAATAGATAGATTTTAGCAATACAAATTATTAAGTAACTACTCAGCACCCCTATGGGCATGAGCAGTCAACTGTAGCTTCTATTTTAGAAGAAATAAAACAGCAAATATAATTTTAAAGGTTTATTCAATACTTCATTATGAACCAGATTGCTATCATTTTATATTCAAATCCAAAAGCCCCAACAAAGTCGGGCATTCCCAATAACAAGAAAATTGTTTTGGAGAATGATAATCTGAATATTCTTGAGGATATTAGACATCAACTCCAGTTTGAAACGGAAACATACCATTTGTTTAATACTGGAGCTTTAATCCAACTATCTCAAAAAACAAAAGATGTTATTAAAGTTATCTATGACAGTTATCATAGCCAGTTACCACAACTGATGCAATTAGTTAAATATTTGGAGAAGTTTGAGGAAGGTGAAATGTTTTACTACTTTGATGGGGAACGTACTCCTATCGTAGAACGATTAACAGCAATTCGATGTTTACCTTATTTTCCTCAAAGAGGTTTTGTGACGGTGATACATAATAAATTCTTCCATTATTATTCTTTGATGGGATTTATGTTTAAACACTTTTCTTTCGGATTTGATGATATTGAGTGTAAGGTTGGTGAAGAGGATAAGAAAAAACGTTGTTGCCGATTCTGTAATTCTACAGGTAAAAGTAATTTTCGTCATATAGCTCATGCTATTCCTGAAGCTTTGGGAAACAAATTGTTGTTTTGCAATGAAGAGTGTGATTCATGTAATCGTAATTTGGCTCATGTAGAAAATAATTTTGTGCACATGATGGATATTCGTCGAGCATTGTGCAAAGTGCCATCAAAGAGAACGTCAAAAGTAATTTCACTTTATGGAGATAACTTTACGCTTCTTACTGATGAACAGGGCTTCCCTAACTTGTATATAAAAAGAGAGATGTTGCTCCCTAAGGGTAATGGTGTGTATTCTTATCGTTTGAAAAATAGCTCAGAGGTAACTAATGAAGGTATGTATAAAGCATTGGTAAAGATGGTTATTGATTTAGTACCAACATCAGAGCTTGTTCATTTTAGAAATACCATAGCATGGATAAATGGATGTCAAGCTGACCAAAACTTACCCAGTATGTTTTATGCCATTCGCTCAGCAGGAGAATATTGCTATTTGCAACCACGTTTAGATATATTCTTTAATTCCAAGGAGAAATACTGCGATTCGCCTTATTGTACAGCTATTTTGTATACAACAGATATTCAATACATATTTGTTGTGCCCTTTGTTGATATAGACCGGGGACAATTCAAATATAATGAACAGTTGATAGTACATTGGAAACGAATGTTTGCAATGTTATCTCCAAGACAATGGGTTGAACAAAATACATCTGATGCTAATCCTGCATATACTTGGCTTGATTTTGATTTTTCAATAAACAATAAGAATGTGCATATTTTGGATGGTACTGACAAAATATTCAAAAAGTATAAAACAGAAGAAGAAAAATGGAAATTAAACAATCATCAATTTCCAAAATTTAGACAAGAATTAATTGTCGAGGAGGAGGTAAGTTATGTCTGTTTTGAAAAAAAATGCAATTGTTGGGTAAGCCAAAAGGATCTGTCCGATGTATCAATCAATCATGTATTAGGAGATTCTTATATTAAAATGGATGTTTCTAATAATAGAATCTTTGTTTGTTTAGGATTTAATGTGTTCAATTCTGATAATACAATACCTTTCTTTAATTGTAAAGGAATGGTGACATTAGCTGTTAAATCTATGGAACAGTTTATTATGATTACAGAAGAAAATGATAGCGCTAATATTGAAGTGGATTGGACTTTCTATAAAAGTATCGTCTTGCAAAGTGCAAAGGCGATAGAGAAAAAAATGAAAAAGCATAGAATAGGTACTCCATTTGTAAACTGTTCCTTTGAAAAGGCTTATGATAATGAAATGGTAATTCGTAGGATACCAGTATCGCTTGGTTAGAGGTATTTTGTGAAAATAATACTATAATTATAAAGACAGTTATGTTTAAATTAAAGACATTAACGATTTTGGGTAGTAAGGCAGAATTAGCCTCATTACCAGAGGGCAAATTGCTAATAAACACAGTAAATGCACATTCTTTTAATACGGCAAAGAAGGATCAGCTCTTTGCTGATGCCCAGACAAATGGCGATGTGTTGATTCCGGATGGTGTGAGCATCGTAAAGGCGTGCAAGTGGATTAAGGCTTAGAGTCAGCCTAAGGAAAGAATAGCTGGCTGGGATTTGTTCTCTTTCGAAATGAACAAACTGAAAAAAAGTGGTACGGTGATGTTCATGGGTAGTTCGCAGAAAGTGCTTGACTTGATTGTGAAGCGTGCTGCCGTGGATTATCCTCACCTGAAGGTGGTGACTTATTCGCCTCCTTATAAGCCTGAGTTCTCGGATGAGGACAACAAGGCTATCATTGATGCCATTAATGCAGCCAACCCAGATTTGCTTTGGATCGGTATGACGGCTCCTAAGTAGGAGAAGTGGACGTACTCTCATTGGAATGAGTTGAGCATCCATTGTCATGTGGGGACTATAGGGGCTTTGTTTGACTTCTTCGCTGGTACTGTGGAGTGTGCGCCAATGTGGTGGCAGAAGCATGGTTTGGAATGGCTCTATAGATTGATGAAGGAGCCTAAGCATATGTGGCGCAGATATATCATCGGTAATAGCTTATTCCTCTGGAATATGGTGAAAGAGGCGTAGGGGTTCTAAAATCATCCTTCAATAGTCTTTAAGACCCTTTCGATTCCCCTTACAGGGGACAGAAACCTTCTTTACCATTAAAGAAGGCTCCACCTTTTTCACCAAGCCTCTCTTCCCTCAGGGACGAGAGGATGTAACCGCCCTCCGGTGCTCTGAACCGCTACGCTTTAAGGTTGGCGGGGCAAAGCGGTCTGCGCCAGGTTGTGCGGGCTGGGACCGCCTGGGGTAGGGGTAGGTTGGGATTCAGAAGGTGGCTATAGTGCTGTATTGGGACCAGATGTAGCGGTGCAATTGGTACCATGCTATCGTTGCAATCGGTACCAAGCCTTTATGTGATTCACGATTGTTTCAAGAAGATTCCGAAGCAGTTATTTGGATAGCTGAGGTATGCGTATTAAGACTAAACTTTATGAAACAGGAAAGTAAACAAGCTATATATGAGATAATAAAGCGCATTGATGACCAACTTCGGTATGAACATGATGTGCTTAGCTTGATATCCTCTTTGTGGAATGTTTATCAGAGATCTTCTACTGGTGAAGACTCTCGGTATAACATTCTTGGAGATGAGATAGATAAGCACTATTTTATGAATGACGATTGGCCGCAAGATAAACTCTATTTATCAGTGCTTCATATACTTGATGATGAGCTGAAACTCTTGCGTTTCGTAGAAGGTCTTATCAATATCAAGTATGATGAAGTTATCATTAATGACTTGCAGAAGATTCTTCAAACGGAAAACTGTCAAATTGTTAATGATGAAGGTAGACTGTCTATTATGCAGGCGACAGATGACTTGCTTCTTGAAGTGGATAAGAATATTCCTTTTATTAGATGTAAGTCAAAAGTGACTTTCTACTATGAATTTGCCGAAGAAGATGTGGAAGTTCCGAAAGAGCATGAATGTTTTATGTTGACTTTCAACAATAAATGGAATGACTATGGTTATTGTACTTGGTTTAGATTGTTCTATAAAAAGGGCAGTAAGATAGATGTTGTAGGTCAGCTGAAAATAATGAAGCTGCAGACCAAAGATACAAGTGAAGTCCTTCCTGAAAAATTCTATAAATTGGACTCTGATTATTGTTCTTTAGGGTGTGACCGGGAATACTATAGCAATATGTTTCGGTTATTCGAGGATAAAGCATACGTTTATCTGGGTGAACTGCGAGATGCTGCTCTTTATAGCCATATTCAAGAGCAGTTTGAAAAAACTAAGCTTTTCACGTATTCCTTATTGCGTACAAATGCAGCCGAGAGAGCTCTGAGAGAAGGAAGATACTATGTTTATGGTAGGGATATGAAACAGTCTTATTCCTTTACCTACCATTATGAGCCAAGATATGATAGGGATAAAGAATCGCCTGTTGACATTGATTTTGATTTCAAGTATAAATGTAAGCCTTATCAACGAGCAATAGGATTGATAGGAGAGAATGGAGTAGGAAAATCTACGTTGTTGAATGATATAGTAAACTCTTTTGTTGGCAAGGATAAAAGTGCTTTTCTAACCCTGCCTCCTATCGTGAGTAAAATCATGGTAATGTCCTATTCTCCTTTCGATAAGTTTCCTACTGCATCAACAGACTTCACTACGGAATATCATTATAGTGGATTGTTGAAGAATGACTCGGAATTGTACTCCTTAGAAGAACAAATAGTTACATTTAAGAAAAATCTTGTAAGAATACTAGAACGTGGCTCTGCTGATCACCTCAGAAGGAAATGGTGGCGTATCATGAGTGAAGTTATCAATAAAGATACCATTGCTGGTTTTTATGAAAAAGACGATAATGAAGACTATAAACTGGTAGAAAATAACATAAATGAGTTTTGCCAGAATATGAGTTCAGGGGAATCAATCTATGTTTATTCCTTGACTGAAATCATGGCAAATATTCGATATGATACTCTACTCTTGTTTGATGAGCCCGAACAGCACTTGCATCCACATGCAATTACAGTACTGATGAAAGCCATCTATGATGTATTGGAGGAATTCGAATCATACGCAATCATAGCCACTCATTCTCCATTGATTGTCAGGGAAATGATATCTGATAATGTATATACCCTGGATAGGATAGATAATACTTTGAGCGTTGCTAAAATAGGCATAGAGTGTTTTGGTGAGGATGTATCTGTATTGAGCGATGTGATATTCAAGAATATGTCAGACGAAAAAAAATATGAGCATTTTGTAGAATCTGTTGCCAAAGATTGTCATTATGATTATGCTGAAATAGTTGAAAAACTAAAAGGGGCACATAACAAGCTGGGCATGAATATGAGATTGCTTATACAATCGATAATAGACAAACATAACTATGAGAAAACTTAAATTTGTAGATACTAGTGATCTTGATTTCATCAAAGGTGTTATTGACTCCACCAATAAAAGAAAAGGTGAAGATCAATTGCCAAAGGAAGAAACCTTTAAAGGGCGATGTCATGCAAAGGTTGAAGCTTATAAGGGTTATATCCGATCCTATGATGTTGCTTTTGCCACCAACAAACTTCAATCTTTGGAAGGAACACATCCAGAAATGGAGACTTCTGACATGGAGGAGATGAGGAGTCTGTATTCATATTCCCGAACAAGAATTGCCAATCTGCGAAAGGAAGTATTGATTGATGATGGTTATGAGAACAACTATTGCCCGCTATGTGAAATCAATTTGGTAAATACAATGGATCATTTTATACCTCAGTCTGATTATCCTTTATTTGCCGTTCACCCCAGAAACTTAATACCATCATGTATAGGTTGTAATGGACATAAGTCTGACAGTATTACAGACGATGAAGGAAAAAGAAAATTCTGGAATGTTTATCTGGATACGCCACCCGAAGAAAACTATCTCTTCTGCAAAGTGGAAAATAAAGATGGTTTACCTCATATTCGGTTTTATATCCAACAAGGAAGTATTGATGATGAGACTTTTAGGCTTGTAAAAAACACAATGGATAAAGAGGGACAGAAAATGTTCCAAGTTTATGAACAGGCATGTGGAAAAATCATCATTGACCTAAAGAATAAACTTGTAAACTATATGAGGAGAAATGGTGGAAATAATTCTCTTGGAGAATGCTTTCAGGCAATCAAAAAGGATATTGATGACAATTTCAACTCGAACAAGTGTGAGGATGTGGTAAAAAGGGCATTGATAGACTCGCCTGTATTTCAGAAGTGCGTGGAAGAAGAGTTGAAGAAATTGAAGATAGAATACAAAGTGTAGTTTGGGGTTATGAAATTGATATTGTTAAATACTGAGCAGACGCAAAATGGAAAACAAGCGAGATAGGATATTCTTTAATGGAACAGACTTGTTGTCAACATTGTTCTTGCGGGAAAATATTATAGATATATTTGTTTCCATAGGATTACTTTTGCTGTTACTTGAAAATTTAGAAATAGTGCAAGCTTTTATTTTTAGATATTCAAGTAACTTCTTCTATGCCATTGAGAATCAATTGTATGGAAATAAAATGCTGAATATTTGGTTTACAGTTATTCTCATTTATGGTGGAATAACTGTCTGCTATAAATTAAAAGAGAATCAGCATGTTTCTTTATTTAGATTAGTGTGCTATTTGATAGGATTCATTTTGCTGTTTTATAGAAATAAATTCTATTTCATAGATAGTGCAATTCCTTTGGCTAGTTATAGCTTTTTGTGTGAAATATTCTTGTTGTTATTTTTTGTTTTAGATGTGAGTAAGTGTTATGTACCACATACTGCGAAAAAACTCTATCAAAAGGGATTTGTAAATACTGAAACTCCTATTGATAATTTGAACCCAATTAGAGAAGCGTATGCAAAAAGTTTGGTTAGTCAACTACTGAATGTAGATACCACCAAAGAAGCTTTCTCTGTTTCTATCTGTGGAAAATGGGGCTCAGGTAAGACAACATTTTTACATAATTTACGTAATGCCATAGGTGAAACTGCTTATTATGTGGAATTTAATCCATGGAATTGCCAAACGCCCAATCAGATTATAAGTGATTTTTTCGAAGAGCTGAATGATAGCCTTGCGCCTTTCTATGGTCCTATCGAAAAACGTCTTGCTAACTATGTACGGGAGTTGATGGATGGAACGAACATGGTGAGTGATTTTGTGTTTAAAAAGATATTTAGAATAGATGGCTCCTTAGAAAAATTAAAAAATGATATCAGTAATGAATTGTTACATTTGAAGAAAAAGGTGTTCGTTGTAATTGATGATGTGGATAGATTGGATAAAGATGAGGTCTTTGAAGTTTTGAGACTAGTGCGAAATACGGCAAAGTTTTGCAATATCATATTTGTTGTATCTATGGATGAAAAATATGTTATCGAGCAGCTTGGGAAAAAAGGTATTTTAGATGGAAAATTATATTTAGAAAAGATTTTCCCATTGGTTGTAAAACTTCCTAAGATAGACACTTTTGAACTTTTGGATAGCTTCAAGCATGATTTGCGTTTAATGGGGGCTCCTGTGAAAGATATAAATTCAATGTTTACTAAGTTGAACGAACTGGAATATCAAGTCTTAGAAAATGCTATTGTCACATTTAGAAAAGGAAAAATGTTTGCTCGTCAATTGGCTGCATCCATGGCTTTCTTGAATAATTCTTTGGGAATCCATCAATATGTCTTAAAAGATTTGATGTTCATTGAACTTTTGAAGTTTATCGATGATGAGAAGTATCAACAAATAGCAAACTCACCAACTGTAATTCTTAGAGTAGAGTCTTTGAAGTCTAATGGGCAAAAGGTATATCGCTATGATGGAGACTGTAAATCTTTATCGAATAAAATTTTGGCAATCTTGTTCGGCAGTATTAATGAATATTGGGTAAAGAGAGGGGCAATACAAGCTTGTGATTCTTTTCTGAATTATTTTTGCTATGGTAACATTGCGGAACAGGTGTCTCGTTTGGAATTTTCGGTAATGTTGAAGTCTTCCCTAAATGAATTTGCTTTGGATGGGGTGAAGAAGATAATGTCCAGTTGGTGTAAGAGTAACAAATGTAGGAAAAATAGTAATAGCATATATGATAAATTTGTTAGTTACGATATTTTTTCATGCCAAGATGACGATACCATTAGAGCATATTTTTATGCATTGCAGTATTGGGTAGAATATGATGATGCTTGTCCTGAATTACATTTGGAAATCTTACGTTATCTTTTAAATGAGAATGTTCATTATTCTGTAGATGATGGTTATTTACGGAAATTGGCTTATAATAGATTTAAAGTTTGGGTAAGCAGAGGCGGTAAACTTGCAGTAAGAATGGCTAAAATACTGGCATGTTTATATGTGCCAGAATTTGGGAATCATCTTATTCTTCAAAACAAAGAAATAGAGCTGTTTATGATTAAAAATGTTGAGTTTTTATTAAGTCATAAAGACTGGGATGCCATTAATATAGTACAAGAAGATGGAAATTTATTGAATATGGTGTTGAGAAATTCTTTGGTAAGTCATGGAAGTGTAACTATAAGTTATGTAAATTCTATAGTGATAAAATACTTCTCAGAACAAAGTCGGAAGAGTCATAATTACCAGCGATTAAAAGTGTTATTGTTAGATGCACTGAATGATAAAACTTTAACTTCTGATTCCCCAAGGAAGCAAGCTGCACATAAAATTATTTATAATGTGTTTGGCACTATATCTCAAGGAATGGAAGACTTTAAAACTTATTGTGATAAATGTTTTGTAAAATGAAAATAGAGGTAAGTATCGGTGAAAGCCGTATAGTGTTTTCGTACCTGATGATAGTTCTGTTTCTGTACCAAGCTATAACTACAATAGTTATTGATTCACCGATACTATCCATAAAATAAAGTATCATATTGAAAATATGAAGTTTGATAAATCGTAAGTATTCGGTGAAAGCCGTATTGGGTGCCTATATAAAGTTTCGTGCCTTTGCACCGTGATTTTAAATTATAATGTCGAAACACCAGGAGATATAGACGGTATCGTATATGTAAATGTAGATGACAACGGCTATTGGAAAGTGGCTTTAGCGAAAGATATGAGAGCTGTAGGTTTCAACATAGACATGAATAAGGTCTTTTAATTGTAATTTCTGTATATTGCTAAATGAACCAAAACAATCCCTACATAAATTTTTCCTTTGGCACTTCGCCATCGAACCATTCATATGGCATACTTTTTATGGCGAGCAATGTCCGGCAGTCTGTATCTCGCCTTTGACGGAATAGAACCACCTGAGTGCATAACATACTGGGTAAACAATCAGAAAATATACCAAGGGTGTTGAGGATAAAAATACTATCATTAAGAGATTACCCTAAAGAGTGATATTATCAGGATGGTATGAAAGGCTATAAAATGTTGCTGAAGGTTAAAATGTGGAGTTTTTATGCGCTAATATTTGGAGGAAAAGAAAGTTTTGCTTTTCTTTGCATAAAGAATTATTTATTATGGCACAGATTGCAATAATGAATCAAGCTCAACTGCAAATCCTTGATTTATTGTCATTTTGCACATCTTGAAAAGATAAAGATTGCTAGAAAATGTGGAGATAAGTTGGACTGTATTAGTTTTTATCGTATATTTGCAAGAGTAAAAATACGTAAGCTATGACAGCAAAAGAAGATAAGGAAAAAGAAAAGACCCGTAGAGAAAACCTGGGCAAGTTTATATATCAACTAACATATTAAAGAAGAAATGATTATGGAAGGAATGTACATTGTTTTAGGTGGGGTAGGTA
>ERZ1034984.601-NODE-601-length-39617-cov-18.347707_pt1 | contig 39617 bp, 30 predicted proteins | sample MGYA00520589_ERZ1034984 | MGnify/ENA primary metagenome ERZ1034984 (study PRJEB33766, sample SAMN09781790) | gut metagenome | biome: gut microbiome | host: Homo sapiens | place: Madagascar | study: EMG produced TPA metagenomics assembly of the PRJNA485056 data... | reverse complement strand
CAGGCCGGCGCTCTAACCAACTGAGCTAACACCCCGTTCAGCTGCGAGAAAGTACTATACAGGAGATTGCAGGAGCACGCAAGAACTTTTTCAAAAAGTTTTAAGCGCCTGAGAATTGCAGCCTCACTAATAGCCGCGCATGAAAACCGGCCCGCTTATCGCGGGCCGTCCTACCATTACTTCGCGCGCTGATCAATGCGCGTCATGGAAAGCACGCGCAACGGTTCGCCCTCGACGGGCGGCTCGATCGACTGCGTCCAGGCATTGTCCAGCAAAAATGCCAGCGGTACCTCTTCGGCCCCGGCGCCTGCCGACTCGATGTTCGCGTCCTCGTGCGCGTTGGCCTGCGCCAAGCACGCCGCAAGCAGCTTGTCGGGGCGAAGGCTGCCCGTGGGCTTCTGCTCGAGTGTGAACGTGAGCGCGCTACCTTCAAGCACCATGTCGCCGACAAGGAACTCGGCCACCTCGAGCACTTTTTCCTTCTTCTTGCGAATGACGTGCACCTGTGCGGGCACCGGCAGCTGCGCGGGAGCCGCCGACAGCAGCGCGCGGTACGTGCTCAGCGGAAATGCCGCCGATGCCGCCGGAGCCTTCGGCTCGATGTAGACGCAGTCTTTCACCATCAGGTCGGGCACGCTGGCCTTTTGCAGAGCGATAAGCGCCTCATCGGGGCGAACGTAGCGGGTAAGCTGCAAGTCAACCATCTCGTGCGTGCCGCCGACGCCCACCGGCAAAGCCGCGCCGAACGCGATCTTCATATGCGGGCTGAAACCCTGCGACACGGCAAAGGGAAGCTGTGCACGGCGCACGGCGCGCTCAAGCGCGCGGGCGATTTCCAGGTGCGAAAGCAGCGCAAGCCGCCCCTGCTTGGCGAACGTGATACGCATGCGGAACGTCTGCTGCTCGGCCATACTATTCCTCCCCCTTCGTTGCGCACTCGGGCGTTTCGGCTGCTGCGGACGTTGATGCGGCCTCGCCAGCATCTGCGCTAGCCACGACCGCCGCTTCGCCTGCATCAATCGGCGCTACGCACGCGCCCTCACCCGCAGCCACCGGCTCGTGCGCGTTCGAGCCGCTTGCCACGCGCGGTTGCGCGAGCCGGTTGTCCACGCCAAGACCCGGGCACGCGCCGCAAGCGGCGCAGCGTTCGAACGTGCAGTCGGGCGTGGTGCGCTCGGCCGCCGCCTTCTTGCGCTCGTGCGCCAAAAAGCGCGTGGACACGCCCGTGGAAATGTGCTCCCACGGCATGACGTAGCTGGTGTCGTAGCTGGTCTGGGCCACCACGGCGGGGTCAAGCCCCACCTCGGTTGCCGCATCGCGCCACGCCTGCTCGCGGAAGTGTTCCGTCCAGGCATCGAAGCGCGCGCCGCGGCGCCACGCGGCCTCCACCCACGCCGCCGCCTGCCTGCCGCCGCGGCTCATGACGGCCTCGACGAAGCTGGTGGACGGGTCGTGCCAGTGCACGTCGATGGCGCGGTACTTCACGGAACGGCGCAGCAGCGCAACGCGACGCAGCGCCTCTTCCGGCGCGATCTGCCCGTCCCACTGAAACGGCGTCTGGGCCTTCGGCACGAACAGCGCGCACGACACCGACATGCGAATGTTGCCGCGCTGCTCAACGGGCACGGCCTTCTTCGCGCGATCGTAAGCGCGCTGCACCAGGCTGGCGATGCCCTTGATGTCGTCGTCGGTTTCGGTGGGCAAGCCGATCATGAAGTACAGCTTGCAGCGGCGCCATCCTGCGCCGAACGCCGCGTCCACGGCACCGAACAGGTCGTCTTCGGTCACCTGCTTGTTGATGACGTCGCGCAGACGCTGCGTGCCGGCCTCGGGCGCAAACGTCAGGCCGCCTTTCTTCTGCCCGGCCACCAGGCCCGCCATGTCCACGCCGAAGCTGTCCAGGCGCTGCGACGGCACGGAAATGCGCACGCCCTTGCCCTCGAACTGCTTGTTCAGGCGCGTGAGGATATCGGCGATCTGCGAGTGGTCCGTCGATGACAGCGACGTAAGGCTGACCTCGTCATAGCCCGTTTCCGCCAAGCCTTCGATAACCGAATTCACGATGTTGTCGGCCGAGCGCTCGCGCACGGGGCGGTACATCATGCCCGCCTGGCAGAAGCGGCAGCCGCGGGCGCACCCGCGCAGCACCTCCACGTTCAGGCGGTCTTGCACCACCTCGGTGAACGGTACGATGCACGGCTCCCACCCGGGGCTTTCCGCGAACCCCTCGAACACGCGCTTCTGGATGTGCGCAGGCAGGCCCTCTTCGACCGGTTCGATCCAGCTGCCCGCCTGCTGCGCTTCCTCGGCGCTGCGCCAGCGGTACAGGCTGGGCACGTAGTAACCCTCCATGTGCGCCAGGGCGCGCAGAATGTCGGCGCGCTTGGCGCCTTCACCGCGCATGCGGCGGATGACCTGCAAGCATTCGGGCAGCGTCTCCTCGCCTTCGCCGATGATGAAGAGGTCGAAAAACGGCGCGTACGGCTCGGGGTTGAACGTGCACGGACCGCCGGCGATCACGAAGATGTCGTCTTCGCCGCGGTCTTGGGCATGCAGCGGGATGCCCGCCAGGTCAAGCGCCTCAAGCACGTTCGTGGCCACCAGCTCGTGCGACAGCGTGACGCCAAGCGCATCGAACTCGGCCACGGGCGCGCAGCTTTCGATGGAGAACAGCGGCAGGCCCTCGCGGCGCATGGTGTCGCAGAACTCCGCCGCCGGCAGAAACGCGCGCTCGGCCACCATGCCGTCCACGGCGTTCACCACGTTCACCAGGATGCGCAGCGCCTGATTGGCCTGCCCCAGCTCGTAGGTGTCCGGGTACATCATGCAGAACCTGAAGTCGGCTTCGGGCTTGTACACGCAGCCGAACTCGTGGTTCAAGTAGCGCGCCGGACGTTCGGCGCTTGCCAGCAGCGGCTCAAGTCGCGGCCACAAATCTGTCACGTTATCCCCCTTGATTCTGCCCGCAGGCCACATGACCTGGGCTTTTCACGAAATGCGGAATGACCGCGAGAACAATCAGGCGCGCTTTGCAACGCACCCGGAGCTTGCTTCTTGCACGCAGGCGGGTATCCGGCGTTAGCGCGCGGCGGGCTCTGGCTTCGCGCCGTCGCGCCCAACCAGCCAGCAGCAGCACGCCACCCGCCGCAGCGAACAGCTGGTTGGCTGCACGCCACCGTGTCCAGTCGATCGACAGCGGCGCGCTGCTCGCCGAAACGCGCGCGGCTGCCGCCGCGCCTTACCGGCCCAGCTTCGCGCGCAGGCCCGCCACCACGTCGCTGGCTTTCTGGCGCACGGCGTCCACCGCGGCCGCGCCGTTGTCGGCGGCCGCGCCCGCGGCCTGCTTCGCCACGGCGGCAACCACCTTGTCGCGCGCGCCAGCCACGTACTCGGCGAACTTCGCCACCGTCGGGCCGCCCGCATAGTACTCGATGGCCGCGCGGCCCATAGCCTGCGTGCCCGAATACCCCACGGCAGCCTTCACGGCCCAGCCAAGCACGGGCACGGCAGCCGTAAGCTGACGCGCCACCGTGCGGCACGCGAACGCGCCGCCCACCAGCGCCGCAAGCTCGCGCACGCGGCCAGCGTCAAGCGACTGACCGTAGGCGGCCGAAATCTGCAGCAGCATCTTTGCCTGGTTGAGCGTCATGACGGGCAAATCGGCGCCCGGAATCAAAAACAGCAGGCCAACACCGGCATTTTGCACAGCCGTGGCGTTGACGGTTTCCAGCGCCAGCGGACGGCGCACGAACGGGAATGCCCAGGCAAACGCCAGACGCTTGCCCTTGCACGCCGCCGCAACCCACGCGCCCATGCGCGCATCAAGCGTGGCGCGCGCTTCTTCGGTCAGCTCGATGGGTTCGTGAATGCCCACGTCGCCGTCTTGCGGTGGCTTCGGAGCGCCCCACGATGCGCCGATGGCCGGCGCGCTTGCCGCGGCAGTGGACACGTGCTCGTACACCTTCGCCGTCAGCTTCGGCGCCACGATGTCCGCCTCGGGAATGGCGTTGCCCGCGGCCTTCGCGATGGCGGCCACCAGCTGCGGCAACGTGGTTGCCACCATGGTGGGCACGCCCACCGCGCGGCACGCTGCCGCGCACGCCCCCACGCGCTCGTCAAGGCCGGCCACAATGGCGGCCATGTCGTCGTCAGGATTGGGTTCGAACCGGCGTCCGTCCAGGTAGATGAGCGATACGCGCGCCGTTTCCGATGCGCTGGCAAACGCCTGGCGCACGTGGGCCTGCACGTCGCCGGGCGCGCTGGGGTCCACATACACGCTGACGGAGATAGGCACCGCGCGCGCGGCCTCAACGTTGACGGCCTCTTCAAGCACCGCCCCGATATCCACAGGAAGCTGCATGGCGTTCCTTTCCTAGTGCTGTTTAAGCGCGGAGTTGTGCGTCCACACCGACCCGATCATGCCGAGCATGAAGAAATTCACCACCATGAACGACGAGCCGTAGCTCATGAACGGCAGAGGAATGCCCGTGATGGGCATAAGGCCACAGTCCATGCCGATGTTCTCGAGAATCTGGAACAGCCACATCCCCACGACGCACATGACGATGACCATGCCGAACAGGTCGCCGGCACCGCGCGCTATGCGAAAGCATATCAAAACGAGCGCCGCGTACAGGCCCAGTAGCACCAGCGCCCCGAAAAATCCCAGCTCTTCTGCAAGCACGCAGAAGATGAAGTCGGTGGGCGCCTCGGGCAAAAGTCCCAGCGAGTGCTGCGTACCCTGGAACAGGCCTTTGCCGAACAACCCGCCCGAACCGATGGCCACCTTCGCCTGTTGCAGGTTATAGCCCTCGTCGGTGGTTGCCGTGCCCGACTGGTCCATGAACACCAGCAGGCGGTTGCGCTGATACTGCTTGAGCAGCTTGTATTCGCCCGTTGAGGACTTGAACACCTCGTCGACGGCGAACACGGCGGCGATGGTCGCTATGCCCACAGCCAGCGTGATAAGCAGGTATTTCGGGCGCGCACCACCCATGACCAGGGCGAACGCGGCAATGCACAGGTAAACCAGGCCCGTGCCCAAGTCGGGCTGCGTCATGATGCACACAAACGGCACCAGCATGATGCCTAAGGCCTTCAGGTACTCGCGCGGATCGTCAAGCCGCCCGCCGTAGCGCGCCATCACGGCCGCGTCCATCAGGATGACGGTGATCTTCGCGAACTCGCCGGGCTGAATCTGCATGCCCAGCTTGATCCAGCTTTTCGCGCCCATGCCCGCGTCGGTGCCCAGGCCCGGGATGTGCGGCGACAGGATAAGCACCACGTTCACGATCAGAAACAGCGTGGTGTATTCCGACAGGCGCCGGTAATCGAAGCGCCACATCAAGATCATGCAGATGACGCCCACGGCCACGCCGCCAATCTGGCGGCTGTACTGGTAGTCGGCGTCCACGCGCACGGCGGAGTACACGATGGTCAGGCCGTAGCCCACCAGCAGCACGATGACAACGAGGAACGGAAGGTTCAGCCACGGAAAGCGGCGCGAACGACCCGCCGAGCGCGACATGGATGCTTCCGGATGACGCAGCGAATTGATTTGAGGCAATTGCGGCATGGTGCTCCCCCTTTCCGTTAGTCCGAACGTCCGCCTGACGTGCTTTTGCCGGCGCCTTCCAGCGAACGGCCCGACGAACCTTCGATGGTTCCCACATCACCCGATGCGGAATCGGACGCAAGCGCGGCGGCCATGACCTTCGCGGCAATGGGGCCGGCAACCGCCGAACCGCCACCGCCATGCTCAACCAGGCACGCCGCCACGTACTTCGGGTTGTCGTAGGGCGCGTAGCAGGCGAACCACGCCGTATCTTCCATATCCGTATATTCTGCCGTGCCCGTTTTGCAGGCCACGGTTTCGGGGTCGATACCCTGCTCGTTGAAAAGCTTCGCGATGCTTTCGGTGTCGGTGGTGACGCCGCGCAGCGCGTTGCGGATGACGGCCAGGTCGCTCATGGACACGTCCGGCGTGTCAACCACCTGCGACTGATACGTCAGCGCCACGTCGCCCGCGGCGTTGCGCACCTCTTTGAGCAGGTGGGGTTTGACGATGTTGCCCGAAGCGATGGCGCCATAGCCTACGGCAATCTCCAGGGGCGTGACCAGCACATAGCCCTGGCCAATGCACATGTTCGTGTAGTCGCCGCCCTTCCACTGCGCGTCCTCGGGCGTGTCGCGGAAGTATTCGGCTTTCCACTCGGGCGTGGGAATGCGGCCGGCCGCTTCGCCGGACAGGTCGATGCCGGTGGTTTGGTCAAGGCGATACTTCTTCAGGAAGTCCTGCAGAAGCGTGGCCGACTTGCCCTTGTTCGCACCAGCGTCCCAAAACTTGTAGCCGATGTCGTAGAACACGACGTCGCACGAGTTCACGATGCCGCCGCGCAGATCAAGCGTGCCGTGGCCGCCTTCCTTCCAGCATTTCTGCACATCGCCGGAATTGAAGCCGTCCCACTCGCCCGTGCACGTCCACGTTTCGTCGGCCGTTGCCATGCCGTTTTCAAGCGCGGCCAGGCCGGTAAAGGCCTTGTACGTGGATGCGGCCGGGTACGTGCCCTGCACAGCTCGGTTGAGCAGCGGGCTGAACGCCTCGGTTGATTGCAGCAAGTCAAGCTCGTCCTGCGTGATGCCGCCGACGAACGTGGAAGGCGTGAACGTGGGATAGCTGGAAAGCGCGACGATGCTGCCGTCGGTGACGTCCATGACCACCACGGCGCCGCCCGTGCCTTTGCCCGAGCCAATAGCCCCGCCATCAGGGCAAATAGTGTCCGCAAGCGCTTTGTCGGCAGCGTACTGCACCGACGACTTCAGCGTCAGGTACACGTCCGAGCCCTTGACAGGCTGCGTTTCGCTGACCACTTCCACCACGTTGCCCTGCGCGTCGGCCATGACCTTGCGCTCGCCGTGGTCGCCGGCAAGCAGGTTGTCGTACATCTGCTCGACGCCGCTTCTGCCTACCGCATCGCCCAGCTCCAAATCGCGGCCTTCGGCCACGCTGGCCACGTCGTCGGCCGTGACGCTGCCCGTGTAGCCCACCGCGTGCGCCGCCAGCGCGCCGTGCGGGTAATCGCGCACCGTGCGCGTTTGCACGGTGATGCCCGGGAACGCGTCGGCGTGCTCAGCGATGAACGCCACGTTGCGCATGCTGGCGTCGCTTGCCACCACGCGTTGGCTTTGCGCGCCGGACGTGGAGTCCTTGATGCGCTTGCGCACGATGCCGTCGGGCACGCCAAGCACCGTGGACAGGCGCGCCACCACATCGTGGTCATCGGCCACGTCGGGGTCGGCAAGCACCGTCAGCGACGTGCGGTTTTTCACGATGGCGTTGCCGTCGGCGTCAAGGATGTAGCCGCGCGGGGCCGGCGTGTACACAGTGGTGTATTGGTTATCTTCCGATTCGCGCTTGAATGCGTCGCCGGAAAGCACCTGCATGCTCCACAGCTTCGTGGCAAGCGTGCCGAAGATAGCGCCCGCCAAAATACCCACGGCCACGAAACGAGATTTCAGGCTGTCGGCAGGATTCGCCACCGGTTGAGCGGGCGATGCGCCGCGCGCCACGCCGCCGGCAGGAACGCGGTGCGAATCGGGCAGCGACGACTTCACGCCCACCGATTGAATGGAGCGCACATCGCGCTTCACGCTGACGTTTTCGGTTTTGCGGCCGCGCAACACCACGTACAGCACCACCAAAATGGCGGCAACAACGATAAGCGCGATAACAGCGGCGATGATTGCTGAAAGCATGCCGCCTCCTTAGCGAAGCTTCGGCGTGCGCAACCCGCGGTCCTGGGTACCGCCCGCCAGAAGGCGCACCATCACGAAGTACAGCACCAGCCCCACGGCGCAATCGTACAGCGCGCACGGCAGCGCGCGCGTGACCAGGGCTTCCACGGGGTTTGCCGCCAAGCCGCACGCCATAAGCAGCATGCCGTAGGCCAACTCGGCCAAAAGCGCGCAGGCGACGAAGATGGCAAGCGGCATGAACAGCGTGTCGTTGTCCATAAGCGAGAACACGCGCGAGGCGATGAAGCACGCGATGACCAGCAGAAGCGCCATGCCGCCGACCGGGCCCGTGCCCGTCAGGTCGTACAGCAGGCCCATGACAAACGGCAGCACCGGGCCTGCCTCGTTCGGGATAACGATGGCCACCACGATGGCGTACGCCAGAAGAAAGTTCGGCTGCGCGGAGAACAGCGCGATGGCGGGGGCCAGGGCAATCTGCAGCACGAAGGCCACGATGGCGCCGATGACCAGCACGAAGTTGTTCTTCTCTGCCATAGGTTAGCGCCCCCCTTCGTTCGACGCGTCGTTTGCGTTCGTCGAGCTGTTCGAGCCGTTTGAATTGTTCGAGCCGTTTGACGAAGCGGTGCCGTTGTTGGAACCGGAGCCCGAGTTCGAGTTCGCGGACGTAGAACTGTTCGAGCTTGACGAGCTAGAAGACGCAGTCGACGAGCTCGAGCTGGACGTAGACGAATCATCGCTATCGTCCGCATCGGAGCCCACGCTGGATACCACCAGCACGTCCTCAAGCGTAGAGATGGCGTCGTTCGGCGAAACCACGGCGCGGCGCGACGTGTCGCCCTGCTGCGCGTCCACCTTCACCACCGTGCCGATGATAAGCCCGCGCGCATAGCTGCCGCCGAGGCCCGACGTGACAACGACGTCGCCGACGTTCACCTCGGCGTCGGCGTCAAGGTCTTCCAGGTACAGAAGGCCCACCAGGCTGCCGCGCAAGATGCCCTCCGCGCGGCTTGACTGCACCATGGCCGCCGCGCCCGACTGCGGGTCGGTCAGCAGGCGCACCGTTGCCGTGTGCGAGGACGTGGACACGATCTGTCCCACAACGCCCGACGTGCCCATGACCGTTTGACCAGTGGAAACGCCGTCGTCCGAGCCCTTGTTGATGATGACCGTCTGGCTCCAAGCCTCGGAGCTGCGCCCGATGACGCGCGCGCCCGTGCCTTCGATCTGGTACGTGTCTTTCAGGTCAAGCAGCTTCTGCAGGCGTTGCGCTTCCTGCTTGTACTCTTCCATTTGGGAATACTGCTGCACCAGTTGCTCGTTGTATTCGCGCAAGCCCGAAAGCGTGCTTTGATCGGCCGTGATGTTGTCCACCGTGTCGCCGACCGTGGAAGTGGCCGACTCGATGGAGCCGCCCACGATGCGCAACGGGCTGACCGCGCCGGACACAGCCGACTGCAGCGTGTGCAGCGGGCCGGTTTCGCCTTCGCGCCCGTACACCGTCATCATGACGACGGATGCAACAATAAGCCCAATGAGCAGAACTCGGCGCATAAGCGCCGAGCCTTGTTGTTGAAAATTGAGTGCCATAACCTAAGGCTTGTCCTATTTCGAGCGCATGAGCGTCTGCTTGAGCGCCTGCGGAGTTTCAAGAACCTTCAGGCAGCCCATAACCACGTTCGTCAGCGCCGTTTCGCTTACCCACACGGGAATTTCCAGCTTGTCGGTAAGGTAGCGGTCCAAACCGGAAAGAAGTCCGCCGCCGCCCGTAAGCAGGATGCCGTTCTGGATGATGTCGGAGGCCAGGTCAGGGTTCGTTTTCTTGAACGTCTCCTTGATGTGCACCACCATTTCCTCGCACGGGGCGATAAGCGCCTGGCGCACATCCTCGGACTGGATGGTGACTTCCTTGGGCTGTTCGGTGATGACGTCCTGACCGGAGATGATCATGTCGCGTTCGCGGCCGTCCTCGAACGGCAGGATGGAGCCGATCTTGATTTTGATGATCTCGGCCGTGCGCTCGCCGATCTTGATGCCCAGAAGGTCGCGCAGGTGCATGGCGATGGCCTCGTCCATACGGTTGCCGGCCAAGCGCAGGCTGGAGGACGTGACGATGCCGCCCAGGGAGATGACGGCCACCTCGGTGGTGCCACCGCCGATGTCGACGACCATGGAGCCGGTAGGCTCGGTGACGGGCAGGTCGGCGCCCATGGCAGCGGCCATGGGTTCCTCGATCAGGTATGCTTGGCGCGCACCCGCCTGCACGGCCGCTTCGAACACGGCGCGCTTTTCCACGGAGGTTGCGCCGCACGGAATGCAGATGACGATGCGCGGCTTGGCCTGCCACGGGTACTTGCGCGGCGCGGCCTTGTTGATGAATGCGCTGATCATGGCCTCGGTGACGTCGTAATCAGCCACCACGCCGTCATGCAGCGGATGCTCGGCGGAAAATGCGTCGGGCGTATGGTTGATCATGTTCTTGGCTTCGTGGCCGACGGCCAACACGCGATGCGTGCTTTTCTCGATAGCCACAACGGAAGGCTCGTTGACCACAATGCCCTCGCCCGGGATGGCGACCAGGGTATTCGCGGTGCCAAGGTCAATGGCCATGTCACACGACATCTGGCCAGTGAGCCCCGAGAAAAAATCCAAGAATGACATTTAGGCAAACCCCTTGTGCTACGTTTCTAGTGAAACCCGATTCTAGCACAGGGCATTTGCGCCCTCATCACATGCGCAAGGAAATCCATCAGGGGCACGCATTAAGACTTTTCGCCGCGATGTGCACGCCAAGCAACAGCAAGAGCGCTCGCAACCGTGCGGTCACAAGCGCTCTTGCAAGCACGTTTACCTTTTACTGCGTTTGCGCGGTTAGGCGTTCACGTAGATGTAGATGATGCGGATGGTGTCGGCTAGGTTGCCGGAGGCGTTGGCTGTGCTGTAGTCGTACAGCAGCACGCTTGACCAGTCGTGCGACGCGCCGTTGATGTCCACCTGCCCGCTGAACGAGCAGTTCTCCTTCACCAGCGTGGTGCCGTCGGTGGCGTACGTGGAGTACGCCGTCTTGTCGGTGGGCAGCGTGGCCGCGCCGTCGACCACGGGCACGCCCGCGTCGCGCAGCGTCTTTTCCACCACGTGCTCGTTCTTCACCGCGTCGGCGAAGCTGAGCGACCCGTACCCCAGCGACGCGGTGGCCGCGGAATAGCCCGCCTGGATGATCTTGCCGTCCTCGTTCAAGCCCAGGTACACGCTTGGCGTGCCGGAACGCGTGTCGGCGGGCTCGGTGGTCAGCGCGATGGTGACGCTTTTCTTCACGGCGTTGCCCTCTTCGTTCACGTCTTTGCTGGACGTGACGGTAGCGCCGTGTTTCAGCTGCTCAACGGCCTGGTCCTGCGTCATGCCCAGCACGCTGGCCAGGTTGGGCACCTCTGTTTTCTTCGCCGTGGCCGACGCGGCGTCCTTGCCGGAGTTGTCCTGCGACAGGTTGCCCACGTCGGTGGACTGCTGCTGCGCCTGGGTTTGCTGCACCATGGCGCGGCTGGACTCGTTGGCCAGCTGCCAGGCGTAATAGCCAAGCGCGCAGATGAGCGCGATCAGCAGCACCACGATGACCACCAGCACCTTGCGCACGCGGCGCGACTTCTTCAGGTGCGGATGCTCTTCCACCACCGCGGCCACGCGGCCGTGCTTGCCGCGCACGTGCACGGGGTCGGGCGCCGGCACGGGAATCTCGTCGCCGAACACAGGCTCGTCGCGCGGCTCCAGGCTTTCCACCGGGTCGGCGTAGTCTTCGCTGGTGTCGCCCTGGTACTTGAAGCCGCCCGCGTGCGCGCCGTGGCTGGCGGGCACGGGCGCGAACGCTTCAGTCAGGCCCAGGTTCGTGTCGCCATCGGCCGTGCCGTTGTCGGCATAGCTGCCACCGGCACCGATGGGCGCGAACGCCTCGGTCAGGCCAAGCGACGTGTCTTGATCAGGTTGTTCTTTGCGAGCGCCACGGGCTACGTTGAAGCTGTGTTTAGACATGGTCTCACCTTCCTATTGCTGCAACTAGTGCATGAAGCACGTGAAGTACACGATGGCCGCCACGATGATGATGGCCACGCCGGCAAGCACGGCCTTCTGCATGCCCGACATGGGGCCGGCTTCCAGGTCCTCGAGCGTTTGCTCGTTGTAGTCGTCGGCCGGGCGGGCGGCGTGCTGGGGCGCTGCGGGCTTGGGCTCGAAAGCACTCGCGGGCTCAGACGCGGGTTCCGGCTCGGGCTCGTAAGCGGGCTCGCTTTCGCCAGCCGGCGCTTCGGCTTCCCATTGCGCCTGGTCAGCAGGCATTTCTTCGACAGCTTCGGCCTGCACCTGGGGCGTTGTGGCGTACGCGCCTGCCTGAATGACCACGTCATCGTCTTCGCCGGCATTCACCGTGATGTGGGAAAAGCGCTTGTCGTCCGCCACGGGGGCCTCCTGCCTTGCTTTGCTTGCTTGCCGTCTGCGTTTACCCGCTGATTATATCGGATAGCCGCGCCGGGCTCGCGCGTGCGCGAGAAAAACCACGGAGCGCCGGCAACGCGCGGCGCGGGGCGCGGCCGTTGTGCGACAATAGCGCCATGCAACAACGCCATACATTAGTAAGAAAGGCGGTCTTCATGGACCTGGTCCAAGGACAGAACCTGCACGGGTTTACCGTGCTCACGGCCGAGCCGCTGCCCGAAATCGACGGCACGGCGTACACGCTTTTGCACAATGTCAGCGGCGCGAAGCTGCTGTACCTGCAAAACGACGACGACAACAAGGCCTTCTCCATCGCGTTTCGCACGCCGCCGGCCGACGACACGGGGGTGTTTCACATCCTGGAGCATTCCGTGCTGTGCGGATCGGAGAAATTCCCGGTCAAAGAGCCGTTCGTCAACCTGCTGAAAACCAGCATGCAAACGTTTTTGAACGCTATGACGTTCGGCGACAAGACGCTGTACCCCGTCGCGTCCACGAACGACCAGGACCTCATGAACCTGGCTGACGTGTACATGGACGCCGTGCTGCACCCCGATATCTACCGCAAGCGCCAGGTGTTCGAACAGGAAGGCTGGCACTACGAGCTAGTGGCGGCCGATGAGGCTGGCGAAGGCGAAGCGGGAGCAGATAGCGAAGGAGCCGGCGCCGGCGCGGCTGCGCGGCCGCAGCTTGCGTACAACGGCGTGGTGTACAACGAGATGAAAGGCGCGCTATCCGATGCGTCCAGCGTGCTGTACGACCAGCTGCAGGCGAGCCTGTTCCCCGACACGCCGTACGCGTTCGAATCCGGCGGCACGCCCGAGGCTATCCCCACGCTTACCTACGAGCACTACCTGGAAGAGCACGAGCGCCACTACCGCCTGGACAACAGCTACCTGACGCTGTACGGCAACGTGGATTTGGACCGCATGCTGGCGTTTTTGGACGAGCGCTACCTGACGCCGGTGGCTGCCGAACAGGCGAAACGCACTGCCGAGCGCGAAGCGGCCGGACTGGCGCCGCTTGAGCCGCGCACGTTGCCCGAGCAGGCGCCCGTGTGCGCGCTGGGCGTTCACCGCACCATGGCAACCGCGCCGGAAAACGCCTGCATGGGGCTGGGCTACGTTATCGGGCACGTGCGCGAGCGCACGCGCATCGTGGCCTGCGACATCCTGCTTGACGCCATCGCCGGCAGCAACGAGGCGCCGCTGAAGCGCGCGCTTCTGGATGCGGGCCTGGCCGGCGACGTGCAGGCTTACCTGGCCGATTCCGTGCAGCAGCCGTTCGCGGTCATCCAGCTGCGCGGGCTGGGCGAAGACGCACGCGAGCGGTTCCGCACCGTGGTGAACGACGAGCTTTCGCACCTGGCCGCGGGCGGGCTTGACCATGCGCTGGTGGAGGCGTCGCTATCGCGCGCCGAGTTCGTCATGCGCGAGCGCGACTTCGGCGTGGCAGACGGCGTTGCGCTGACCATGTCGGCGCTGTGCGGGTGGCTGTACGACGATGCGCTGGCCACCACGTACCTGCGCTACGAGGACGACTTCGCTTACCTGCGCCGCGCGCTTGACCAGGGGTATTTCGAGGAGCTTATCCGCAGCGTGTTTTTGGAAAGCCGCCACATGGCCGAGGTGGAAGTGGTGCCGGTCAAGCAGGCCGACGACGGCGAGGCCGCGCGCCTGGCAGCCGTGGCCGAGGGTTTCGCGCCCGAGGATTTCGCGCGCGTTGAGGCCGAGGTGGCCGAACTGCGCCGCCTGCAGGAGACGCCCGATTCGCCTGAGGCGCTGGCAACGCTGCCGCAGCTGACGGTGGCCGACATTGGCCCGGCGCCCGTGGAACCCGCATATGGCCTGGTGGAGGGAACGCCGGTGCCGTGCATTCGTCATACGCTGCCCACGCGCGGGTTGGCGTACGCCTACCGCTACTTCGACATGAGCGCGCTTGCGTTCGAAGACCTGCCGTATGTGGCCGTGCTGGGCATCGTGCTGGGCAAGCTGGCCACGGGTTCGCACACTGCGTCCGAGATCGACACGCTCACGAACGGCAAGCTGGGCAACTTCTCGGTGTTCTGCGAGATTTATGAGGACGAGGCCGACCCGGCCACGTTCCGCCCCGTGTTCGTGGCGGGCGCGTCGGCGCTGGCGGAGAATATCGAGTGGCTGGCGAAGCTGCCGGGCGAGATTCTGGCGTCCACGCAGTTTACCGACACGGGCAAGATCCGCGACGCGCTCAAGCAGCGCCGCATCGGCATGGAGCAAAGCTTCGCGAACGCGGGGCACTCGGCAGCCATGGCGCGTCTGACGTCGTACTTCCTGCCGGCAAGCGTGGTGCGCCAGCAGCTTGGCGGCGTGGGCTTCTACCAGTTCCTGAAAGTTTTGCTGGAGCATTTCGACGAACGAGCCGACGATCTGGTGAAACGCCTGGGTGAAGTGTCGCGCAAGCTGTTTGGCGCCGAAAACCTTACCGTGTCGTTTGCCGGCGGCGATGCTGAGTTCGCCCGTTTTTGGGAGTGCGCGGACATTTGCGCACCCGAAGACAAGCGCCCGGCGGCCGCGCTTGCGGTTCCCGAGCCGAAGGTGCTCAACGAGGCGTTCATCGTGCCCACCGACGTGTGCTACGTGGCCTGCGGCTACGACCGCCGCGCGCTCGGCGCGCCGTACACGGGCGCGTGGCAGATCGCGTCGCGCGTGTTGTCGTACGACTACCTGTGGAACGAGGTGCGCGTGAAGGGAGGCGCGTACGGCGCCGGGTTCCAGGCTGTGCGCTCGGGCACCGTGCGCTTCTATTCGTACCGCGACCCGCACCTCGACGAGACGCTTGCGCGCATGAACGCCACGCCCGCATGGCTGGCGGCGTTCGAGCCCACGCGCGAGGAGATGGACGGCTACATCGTCAGTACCGTGGCCGGGTTCGACACGCCGCTGAAGACGCGTATGCTGGTGCGCCGCCAGGACGGCGATTTCTTCAGCCGCCGCAGCCCCGAGGCGCGCCGCGAAACGCGCCAGCAGATGATCGATGCCACGCCCGAGCAGCTGCACCAGCTGGCCGGCACCATCGAAGGCGTGCTAGCGAAGGGCGCCCTGTGCGCGTTCGGCAACAAAGAGATCATCGAGAGCGCCAAGGCCGACCTGCACGTGGTGGATTTACTGAACGAGTAACGAGTCGCGCGGCTTGCGAAGCTGGTTGAGTTGGCAAGCTGGGTGTGATGAGATAGCAAGCTCCCCGCATTCCCGAACGGAATGCGGGGCGCTTTTGCGTGCGGGGGGGTTCGTTGAGCTTGCTTCCGCTATTCCCCCGCGAACTCGTCCACGAAGTGCAGGATGATGGCGGCGCTGGTGGGGGTCATGCGTTCGCCGGGTAGTTTGCGGGCGGCCGTGGGGATGCCGCGCGCGATGATGGCCGCCGTGGCCGGCGCGGGAATGGCCAGCTCGCCGTGAGCGCACATCACCGTGCCTTCGCCCGTTTGCGCCGGCGTTGCCACAATGCGCTGCGGGTTTGCCTGCTCGATAGCCAGACACAGCAGCAACGTGTTGCGGATGCGCGCGCCGTCTCCCACCTCGTGGAAGTGCGTTTCGCCAACCGCGCAACCGTGCGCTGCGGCCTCGGCCTCAGCCAGGATGGTGTACACCACTCGCAAGTCGGCCTTCACGCGGTCGCTTACGGCCAGCGTATCGATGGTGGCCAGCACTTCGCCGATATTGTGGTGGTGCCGCTCGGGCACGCCCGCGGCGGCCGCCGCCTGCTCAAGCTGCTCGCGCGCACCTTCCGGCAACTGCAACAGCGTGTCACCCAGAAGTTGAGCGCGCGTGGCGTTCTCCGACAAATTCCAACGCAGCGCGTTCATGACGCCGCCCCTTTCTTCGCGCGCGACTCCGCACGCCGATTCGATCATATGAGCCTGATAACCCGCCCCGAAACCGTTGTCGATATTCACGACGGAAACGCCCGAGGCGCACGAGTTCAGCATGGCCAGAAGCGCGGCCAGCCCGTTGAAGCTGGCGCCGTAGCCCACCGACGTGGGCACCGCGATGACCGGGCATTTCGTCATGCCGCCCACCACGCTTGCCAGCGCGCCTTCCATGCCGGCCACTGCCACGATGGCCGCGGCGCCCGCAAGGTCGTCCGCGTGCGCAAGCAGCCGGTGGATGCCGGCTACGCCCACGTCGTACAGGCGCACCACGCGCGAGCCAAGCACCTCGGCCGTGACGGCCGCCTCTTCGGCGCAGTACAGGTCGCTGGTGCCGGCGCACGCCACGGCAACGTAGCTTGCGCGCGCAGGCGCGGGAATGGCACCGTAAATGCCCAGCTTAGGGATGGGACGATACTCGAACGCAAGGCCGGCGGGCGCTTCGCCATCGGCTTGCGCCAGGAGACAATCAACTTCGCGGGCTTTTTCTGCGTCAAGCCGCGTTACCAGCACGCAGGGCTGGCCGGCCGCAGCAAGCGCGCGGCAAATCTTGGCGATTTGCTCGGCCGTTTTGCCTGCGCCGTACACCACCTCGCCCGCGCCCGTGCGCGCCGCACGCTGCGTATCAACCTTCGCGAAGCCCAAATCGGTGAAGCCCCGCCCCGCAAGCATTACTTCCGCCTGCTCAGGCGCAAGATCGCCTGCCGCCACGCGTTCAAGCATTTCGCGCATCCGCCGTTCGTCCAAGCCATCCCCTTCCCTATCATCAATCGCTTCACTATGCTTTCGTGAATATTACACAACCTGAAGCTGGCTTCAGGTCAAGGAGCGTTCGCCAGCGTACACGAATTCGCTACGCAATAGCGCGCCCAAACGCAAGGCGGCCCCTGCGAAGTACGCAAGGGCCGCGTGATTGCAGGTTGCCGCTTGGCGCCCTGCCGCTAGTTCGTGGAAGTCGTAGTAGTTGCCGAACCGCTGGCAGCCGTGCTGGAGGAATTCCGGCCGGCCGTGGTGGCGGCAAGCGCCGCGGCAACGGGGTCGGTGGTGGTTGCCGTGTCGGCAGCGGTATCGGACTTGCCAGAAGCCTGGCTACCGGATTCGCTATCGCTTGAAGAAAGCGCGCCCGCCGTCAGCTTGATGTTGGACAGGTCCATTTCCTGGCCCAGCCACTTCTTCTGAATGACCGCAGCCACGCCATTGCTGTTCAGCGCGGAAAGTGCATTCGAAACGGCCTGCTTGAGCTGGGTGTTTCCGTCAAGCACGCCCACGGAATACCCGCCGACGGACTGCATGAGCGCCACCATGTGCACACCCATGCCAGCGTTGTTCGCCACGTACGTGCCCACCACGGCATCGGCGGCCACATACTGCACCTGGCCCGACTGCAAGGAGGAGAACGCGCTCTTCAGGTCGTCGGTGGTGGTGATGGTGCTGTCGTCGTACTCGTTCGTCACAGCCCAAGCGCTGTTCGACGACACCTGCGCGGCAATTTTCGTGGCCGCGGTGTTCGTGGGCACCGTGGAGTTCGACGACTGCGCGAACAAGGCCACGGCCGTGGGCAGGTACGTGTCCGATGTCCAGAACGTGGCGGACGAATCGGCCTTGCTGACGCCCATGACCAGGTCAACCTTGCCCGACGACAACGCAGAGGCCGCCTCGGTTCCCACATCGGTGACTTCAAGCTTCAGGCCCAGCTGATCGGCCAGCGCCGCCGCCATGTCAACGTCGATGCCGACGATTTTCGTGGAAGAGGAAGGCTGCCCGGCCAGCGGCGCGTTGCTGGCGTTCACGCCCACGCGCAGCACGCCCTCTTGCGCGATGGTTGGCTTGCTGACCTGCGGCGTTGCCTCGGGGGGCGAATAGGGCTCCTGCTGCTGCTGGCAACCCGTGGCCGTAAGCAGCATGGCCGCCGCGCACGCAACCGCAGCGCAACATGCCGCAAAGCGCTTGAAATGCTTCATACCGAACTTCCTCCATCTAGTTCTTGAAAAGGCTTCTTTCGACTGACCTAGTTTTTGACCCCACACTCGCGCACCGGGGTTTAGCTTTCGCGCCGCCCTCTCCTCCGTCGCGACGGTATGTCGCTCGTATAAACGGAAGGTGCGTCTTACCTCTAGGATACGCCATGCTCGTCGGCGGCCGAGGCCGCGCGGCTTACGTGGATCCTTTTGACCGCATCTGCCATGGACTAGGGCCCCGAGGGCCCGCAACTACAGACTCGAAAGAAGTGGTAAGTAGTTTAGCAGATGCGCGCCCGGCCGGCACAAGCATGCGCAGAATCTGCAGGGGGGCGTGCGCGCGGGCAAGGTTTCGCGTGCTCGCGGGAGCGATGTGCGCAAAAGGTGCGCAAGGTGGGGCTGATACGCTTGAGGGCATGACCATTGCCGCGAACATAGCGAACACGATTGCCCTGTACGGGCTTGGCGCCGCCGAGGCGTTGGCCGAAACCGTGTGGCCGACGCGCTGCGCCGTGTGCGACGCGCCCGGCGAGCCGCTGTGCGAGCATTGCCGCACCGCGCTTCGCTACGTGGATTGGTGGCGCGCCTGCCCGCGTTGCGGCGCGCCGTTCGGACGGCTGCAGTGCTGCGAGTGCAACGAGGTGATGCTGGCCGCCATCGGGCGCAGGCGCCCTGCGTTCGACGGCATGACAGCCGCCGTCACCTACGACGACGCGGCCGCGCGCATCGTGCGCAGCTGGAAAGACGGCGGCGAGCGGCGCCTTGCCCGCGAGATGGCGTGCCTGATGGCGCCGCAGGTTCCGCCCGGCTGGCTGACTGACGCGCCCGTGTGCGTGCCCATCCCCGCCAGCGGCACCGCGAAGCGCCGGCGCGGATTCGACCACGTCGACGAGCTTTCGCGCGAGGTAGCCTGCGCGCTTGGCCTGCGCCGCGTCGGCCTGCTTGTACCACCGCGCACGCTTGACCAGCGCACCCTCGGGCGCAAAGGGCGCATCGGCAACTTGAGCGGCCGCTTCCGCGTCATCGAAGGCGCAACGGCGCCGCCGCACGTGCTGCTTGTCGACGACGTGTGCACCACGGGCTCCACCATGTCCGCCGCCTGCGACGCCTTACGCGCAGGCGGCGCCCAAACGCTCCACTGCCTCGTGTTCGCACGGGTGTGAGGAGCCGCCATCCCCTACGCAAGAAAGGCGGCCCGCAGGCCGCCTTTCGTTTGCACTTCATTGTTTGCGATTTTCCCTACGCACACGCCCTTACGCGCGCTCGCGACGCGACTCGCTTTCCGCGAACTCCTGCACATCAACGTTGATGGAGTGCTTGATGGGCTTCCAGTTGCACTTCTTCACCAACGCCACCAGCGCAATGGGCACGTACGTCAGCATGAAGAACGGGAACGTGAACATGTAGCGAATCTTCTTCGCCGTGGTGGAATGGATGGAGTCCCATTCCACGAACGTGGTAAGCACGCCGAACATGAACATGAACACCAGGTAGTTCATCAGGCAGAAGCAAATCGACGACACCGACGAGGCCACCATGACGCCCGTCGACATCATGCCCGCCGCAGCCAGCGCGATGATGATGGCGTTGAACGTGACGCTGATGATGGTCAGCAGCATGCCGGGCGCAATGGTCATGAGCATGTCGTAGCACGCGAAGCGGCTGCCCTTCGGGTTGGTGACGATGCCTTTCGCCAGGCGCGCGCCGTAGTGCCAAAACACCTGGTAGAAGCCCTTCGCCCAGCGGAAGCGCTGGTTCCACGAATCGCGGAACGTGATGGGCTGCTCGTCGTAGAGGATGGCCGTGGGCGTGTAGCTGATGCGCTCGCCTTCCAAGATGGAGTTCGCCGAGAACTCGATGTCCTCGGTAAGCAGATGCCACTTCCAGCCGCCGTTGCGCTCGATGACCTTCGCCGAGATGAAAAAGCCGGTGCCCGAGATGGCGCAGCTGGTGTTCAACGTCAGGCGCGCCTGGTTGAGGAACTTCGCCTCGCGCAGGAACCACACGGCATAACCTGCGGAAATCCAGTTGCTGTCGTAGTTTTTGGAGTTGCGGTAGCTGGTGGAGGCCACGGCGCCGTTGTCGAACGTCTTGTTCATTTCGCGGAAGTAATTCACGTCAAGCACGTTATCGGCGTCGAACACGAAGTAGGCCTCGTAGCCGCGATCGGCATACTGGCTGAGAATGACGTTGAAGCCGTAATCAAGCGCGTAGCCCTTGCCCACCTGCTCGGAGTTGAAGCGCGGGAACACCGTGGCACCAGCTTCGCGGGCCACATCGGCCGTGTTGTCCGTGCAGTTGTCGGCGATAACGAACACGTCGATGAGCTCCGACGGGTAGTTCTGCACCTTGATGGAGTGGATAAGCTGCCCGATGACGGCGCTTTCGTTGCGCGCGCTGATGACCACGGCGAACTTGTGGTTCTTTTTCGCTACCAGCTGTTTGGGTTTGCGGGTAAGAACCACGAACACGTAGTACAGCTGGTACGTATAGCAGATGGTGAATGCAAGAAACACGCAGAAGTTGAATATGTCAACAAACGAAACCTGCGAGAAGAACTGATCTAGCACCTTTGCTCCTTTTACGGGCCGCACTCGCTTCGCGGCCGACCTATGCGCCCTGATGGCGCTTTCCCGCCTCCGATGCTTGCGCAGGGAAGCCGGGAACGTCCCGCGCGCTGATTGCGTTTCGGGTTCATGCTGTAGGCGGAACGTTTCAAACTTGTAGAATTATAGCGGCCGAATTCGCGTTTGTCCTGCATCTGCGCGCGTTTGCCACTTTTGCATGGCCAGCGCGGCGCGAATTGTCGGGTTTGCACACCTCTTGCGCACACGCTCTCCACATTCTCCGCCAGCCGCCAGGCGACGGGCGGCTATGGCAACTGCGGCCCATGCCCGGGAAACCAAGCCCTATGCGGTGCGAGAAATTGCTGCCCGCGCCTAGGAGAGCCAGGTTCGGCACGGCGAGAGCAACTGCGGCTCATGCCCCGAAAAGCCAGACTCCGTGCGGCGCGAGCAACCATGGCCCGAAAGTGCTTCGGGACACGCAGTAGAAACGGTGTTGAGACGCCCAAGCCCGTAGCAACAAGTACCGCAGCAGCGCAGCCCCTCATTTCGCGACAACTCGCAACACCGCGAACCGCCTTTCGCTCCAAACCGCGATGCCTCGATTCTCCAATATCGCGCAAAGCAAGCAAATCGACTAGCGGCAACATGCCGGCGCGCTCTCGGTCGAATCACGGGGACAATTCCCGCAAGGTCAGGTGCGTTGCAAGCCGTCGAACCTGCAAAACATTTGCAAGGTTTGATCTTCATAATGAAAAGCCCCGGAATCTGACCTTGGTGCACATTTGGGACACGAACTGGTGCACAAACGAAAAAGGCCAGGACCCGCAAGGCCCTGGCCTGGTGTTTCATGGAGCCGGCAACAGGATTCGAACCTGCAACAGGCAGTTTACAAAACTGCTACGCTACCGTTGCGTCATGCCGGCACGCTATTTTCGCGTTTGACTATTGTACGTGAAATTCCGGACTTCTCAAAGCACGACTTTCACTTCGCCCCAGGAATCTCCAAAGCTCGGTACAACCGATCTGGCACCAAGCTAACCAAGTCATCGGTCCACATGTTCAAATCCATGGGAGCATCAGACCGGAACCAATCGTTCAGCACCTCGCATTCAAGCTTCGAGAAAGTTTCAACAAGGAATTGCATATTATGATCAACGGGAACGTGTCGGTACGATTGCAACGTTTCCAGCAACACACCTTTGCGATTTTGCGGCATGATGGTCTGGCCAAATGGCGTGTTGATGCTGTACTGGATTGATTTGCGGCTCAAAGAGAAAATCAACTTCAAAGGTATTTGCTGCATCATCGCCGTAGTTATCGGCATGCTGTTCATCGTGGGTATCATCACGCCTGAGGGCCTGACGCTCGACCTCGATCCGAAGTATTCGTTCGGCAACGCTATCGCATTCGCATCCGGCGTCGCATACGGCCTGTACCTGTTCTTCTCGCGCTACCGCGAGGATTGCGACTCGAACGTGCGCAGCTGGTGGAACTTCCTGTTCGGTTCGCTTTCCATCGTCGTGCTGCTCATTTGGCACCACTTCTTCCTGCAGCCGCTTGCTTACACGGAGAAGATCAATGGCGTGACCCAGTTCGACGCAGACGGCCAGATCATCACCCATGCGTGGAACATGTTCACCATGAGCGGCTCGTCCTGGGCAGTGCTCATCGCTGCGGCGCTCATCACCGGATTCGGCGCATTCTACCTGCTGACGTTCGCGACGAAGCGCCTGAAGGCTGGCGAACTTGCCGCTATCTCCTATCAGGAAACCATCATGGCTTCCCTGTTGGGCCTGATCATGTTCGGCGAAGTTATGACGACCTTCCAGCTTATCGGCGGTGCGCTGATCATCATCGGCGGTGTTGCCCAGATCTTCTTCTCCACGAAGGCCGCTAACGAAAACGCTGACAATGCTGAAGCGGGCGCCGCGCTCCCCGCGCAAGTCGGAGCAGGCGGAGCAGGCTTCATCGATCCGACCCCGGACGGGATGGATCCCAAGCTTGAGGCCATGGCCGAAGCTGCACAGGAAGCCGCTGACGATTACGACAGCAAGCATCCCAAGGAATAAGCGCTCTAGCTCCTGTATTCACATGAAAGGCATGCCGTTTCGGCGGCATGCCCCTATACCGGCCGGCTGCACCGCTGGCCAACTGAAGGGAGGGACTCCCCATGAAACCTACTGTCTACATGGAAGAGATGGACGCCTTCACGTATCGTGACAAACTCGCAGGCGATTCCGTATTCTTCATCCCCGTCGGCGCACTTGAGCAGCACGGTTCGCACATGGCCATGTGTGTTGACGCAGCGCTCACCAAAACCATGGCCGGCGAAACCGCTAAAGCGCTTGAGGCCGCAACCGGGGGAAAGGTCAACGGCATTGTGACCGCCCCCATCAACTACGGCTTCCGATCGCAGCAGCGCAGCGGCGGTGGTTTCCACCTGACGGGAACCACCAGCCTGCGTGGGACGACGCTCATTGCGCTTGCCCACGACATCGCGCTGAGCCTTATCAGACAAGGCGCACGCAAGATTGTGCTGATGAACGGCCATTACGAGAACTACCAGTTCGCATTTGAGGGGATGCAGCTGGCTCTCGAAGACGCTCGCGCCGAAGGCATCAACGACGCGAAGATCCAGCTGCTTTCCTACTGGGACTTCGTCGATGACGCCACCATCGAGCAACTGTATCCTGACGGATTCACTGGCTGGGACCTTGAGCACGCAGGCGTTATGGAGACGTCTTTGATGCTGCTGTTCTTCCCTGAGCTGGTTGATATGGACCGCATGGACCCCGAGCTGTATACGGGGCTTCCCGCAACGCTGCCCAACTACGATGTGCTGCCGATCATCCCCTCGTACACGCCGCCTTCAGGCTGCCTGTCGCACCCGGGCGAAAGCTCCCGCGAAAAGGGCGTCATCCTGCGCGACACCGCTGTTGCGAACATGGTCGAAGCAATCAAGCGTGAATTCGCCTGGTCGTATATCCGTTAAGGCATGGGCGGCGCCGAGCTTTTGCTGGCGCCGCCTGTTTCATATCGTACGGCTTTTTGCCGCCTGAATCTTAAAGGAGGTTTCCGTGTTTCGACTTTTTGAATCGTTCTGCATTGCCAAACAATCGGTCAACTCCTTAGGAGATTTTCACGAACCTAGATAGGAGCTCATCATGAGTGCCATCAGTACCGACATTCCTTGCTCGGGCGTAGAAGAAAAGAAAGTCCCGCTCAAGGTTGCGCTTTCTTCGTTCCTCGGCAACTTCATCGAGTGGTTCGATTACGCCACGTACACCTATTTCGCCATTACCATTGGCATGGTGTTCTTCCCGGACTCAGCGGTCGACTCCACGCTCATGGCGTTTTGCGTGTTCGCCCTTTCGTTCATTTTCCGCCCCTTGGGCGCATCGTTTTGGGGAACCATGGGCGACAAGAAAGGCCGCAAATGGTCACTTTCCGTTTCGATTCTGTGCATGACCGGGGCAGCGTTTTTGATTGGTTGCTTGCCGACGTATGAAACCATCGGCATCTTATCGCCCATCCTGCTGCTGGCGCTTCGCAGCATCCAGGGCTTCAGCGCTGCGGGCGAATATTCCGGAGCCGCCGTGTTCCTGGCCGAATATGCTCCCGCAAACCATCGCGGCAAGTACTGCTCGCTGGTTGCCGCCTCTACCGCCATGGGCTTGTTCGCCGGCTCCACCGCCGCGCTGATCATCAAAATGGCCATGCCCGAAGTAGACGTCATTGCATGGGGTTGGCGCATCCCGTTCTTACTGGCAGGCCCCCTGGGCATCGCGTTCCACTTCTACATCAAGAAGCGCGTTGACGACTCGCCGGTGTACGAGGAGATGGAAGAGGAAATCGAAGAAGAAGAAAAGGCCGAAGCCTCTCATCCCACCAGGCTCGTTTTCACGAAGTACCGCAAGCGTCTGCTCTCGAGCATTGCCGCTACCATGGTCAATTCCGTTGGTTTCTACCTGGTACTTACCTACCTCCCCACGTATCTGACGCAGTATGCCGGCGTAAACGCAGCCGACGCTCAGCTTGCCACTGACGTAGCGTTGCTTGCATACATTCTTATCGTGCTTGCAGCAGGCAAGATTTCCGACCATGTTGGACGCCGGCGCATGATGCTCGGCGCGTGCATTGCATTCATCCTGCTAAGCATTCCCGGCTTCATGATGCTCAACACCGCATCTCTGCCCATTATCATCGTAGCCCAGCTGATGCTGTGCATCACGCTGTCTATCAACGACTCGAATATCGCCTGCTATCAAGCGGAGATGTTCCCCACGGAAGTTCGTTACACGGGCGCAGCACTGGGTTCGAACATTGCCTACGTGCTGTTCGGCGGAACTGCTTCGATGGTGGCAACGGCGCTCATCGACTTCACGGGCAATGGCATGGCTCCTGCCTATTACATGATGGCCATTTGCTTGGTTGCCGGCATTATCCTATGGTTCACCGCTCACGACTACAATGGTATCGAGCTGCACGATATCAAGTAGGCCACGTTCAATGCACCGTAACGCAACTGGCACGGTGCTGAAGACGTAAACCGCGATATACTGGAACCGACCGTTATGGTTGCCGCCGAGTTTTGGCGGCAACCATTATTTTTGCAGCACAAGGAGCATCTTATGGGCAAGCCCGAACAGAACAACGAGACGACGCGCCCCGCGCAAGCAACCGGGTCTGCCTCAACCACAGCAACCGAGCCAAGCAACCAGCAAAAGGTGAGGAAGCGTTACCGCACCGACCGTCACTCCATCGACCGCAAACGCTTGCCTTTGCCGTTCAAGGTGTTCGGCGTTTTGTGCTTGGTTGCGGGCGCCGCATCCGCCGCTCTTATGACGCTGACCATTGTGCTTATGGCCATTGCCGTTGTTGGCGGAGAGTACGACCTGGGCGCCTCCACGGCAACGCTCACCATCTTCATCATCAACCTTATTTTTTACCTTATCCTTGCCGTGCTGTTCGCGGTGTTCGGCATCAGGCTGCTGCGCAACAAGCGCAAACATGCCGCGCAAGGTACCGAAGCGATGATCTTCCTGCTAGCCGGCGACATCATCTGCAGCATTATGCTCAACGGCCTGGGAGCAAACGTCATTCCCGACGCCGTTATCGCCGTGTTCCTCATTGTCATGCAGTCCTATCTTGACCCGGCGCTTGCTGGCGAGCGTGACCTGCAGCGCAAATTGCGCGATATGGAAACGCGCGAGCAAGCAGAAGAGGGCACGCTGGGCCTTGATCCAACGGGCAAAGGCTACATCACGCTGAACTTCTTCAACCTGTTCTGGATCTTCGTCGTCTGCAGCATTTTGGGCCTAGTCATCGAAACCGTCTATCACATGCTGGTGGTTGAGCCAGGCGTGTACCAAGATCGTGCAGGCTTGCTGTTCGGTCCGTTCTCGCCCATCTACGGCGTTGGTGCCATGCTGATGACCATGGCGTTGAACCGCTTCCATAAGGCACCGCTTTTGGTGGTGTTTCTGGTCAGCGCCGTTATCGGCGGCGCATTCGAGTTTGCCGTCAGCTGGTTCATGCAATTTGCGTTCGGCATTGTAGCTTGGGACTACACGGGCACCTTCCTTTCCATTGATGGCCGCACGAACGGCATGTTCATGGCCATGTGGGGCGTGCTGGGCGTCTTCTGGATCAAACTATGCCTTCCCTGGATGCTGAAGCTGGTCAATCAAATTCCTTGGAATTGGCGCTACACGCTCACCTCCATTTGCGCCGTCATCATGATTGTTGACTGCTGCATGACGCTGATGTCCCTTGACCGCTGGTACCAGCGCGAAGCCGGCATTGCGCCCGATAACGCCATCTCCCAGTTCATCGACGACCATTTCGACAACCAGTACATGGCCGAACGGTTCCAAAGCATGTCCATCGACCCGGGCAACGCTACGCGTACTTTGTAGAGCTTCCCCTCATCGCGTCCTGCGCGCCTTGTAGGCACCTCGCAGCGAAGCCTACTAGCACCAGATTCGAATTTCGCTTATCTTGTCATGCGATTTTTAGACCGTTGGCCGTTGCCTGTCGTTGATGCGACTGCCTCGACGACAGGCAACTATGGAATCACCGCTGCAGCGTTTTCGCATCTGCGACGATATCAGTAAGCGATTCGCAGCGTCCAAGTAATGCCGCGGAATCGAGCAATGCTTTGCTATCGAGCGATTCACCCTCACCAAATAACTGGTTGCAACAACCCATAGATGAGCATTCCTGCCCTTTCGGCAATTCGCCTTGCTCAGTTTCAGGCAGCTCATCCCGCACTTCCAAGATGTTTCTCCAAAAGCGCTTGGGCATGAAATGCCTGCGCAACTCCGGGTGATACCGAGCCGGAATAGCTACGGCATCATAAAAGCCTTTCCAAGCAGCCTGCATGGTTGCTTCATCCTGGGCATGCAGCGGAAGATGCACGTCTCCTGTTTGCGCAAGATACCACCCCTCGCCATCGTAAATTCCTGCCACGTTATGCACCTCGTCGTAAAGCACGAAGCGCTGCGTGTTGAACCTGCCGGCAAACCAATCCATCAGAAGCGGCACCACATTCGCTTTTGGATTGCAGCGCGCGAACCATACGTCGTTCTCGAAGTGCTCGAACCGAATGAATTGCTGCATAAGGTGCCGTTCGTTCATAACCGAGCGACTAAGTTTCGCAATAGGGCCGGCAATAGGATGCGCCAAGTCTTGCACAAGCTTTCGGTTCTGCGCTGCAGGGCGCGCCATCACGTATCTGATGAAGCGCCAAACCGCCATGCCCGCCGACGAATCGTCCGACAGCGACGCATGGAGCACCGCTTCCCACGCCTGCCGCCCTACGCGCTTGCACACTCCAACCTGCACGCGATGCGCCAAGGCGTCATCAGTGGCGATAACGCGCACGCTCTGCCCCAACCGCGGCTGCAGCGCGCCTTCACGGAATATATCCTGCGGCTGCTCGTGAAACGCATACGTTTTAAACACTGCCGTAAGCAAGCCTTCCGTGCTTCCGTCATACACATAGGCAACGTTTTCAAGCGGCTCAACCACTACGTTTGGCTCGTGCGATGCTTCCAACATTCCACCGTCGACTTGATACGTCATGCTGGCACCTTTTCGCGGCCCTGCAAAGCATTCTGCCAACCAAAGACGCCATCGGCCACTGCGGCTACCGAATGACCAGCATCCAGGCGTTTCCCGCCCAAGCCACTTTGGCTCTGCAGGCTCCGCGGACTCCGCGACACGCCATTCCACCCCGCCCCGCTTTCGCACACAGACGCCTTTTGCTTCGGCAGCGCCGCAGCACCACCGTTGTCGCCACGGCCAATGGGTGCTCTACCAACACCCTCATCAAACAGGCTGAGCTGCCCAGGAAGCACTTTGCCCGACCGCGCACCATGTTTCCCGCCATCGATAGGGCTTGCAAGTTGCGCACGCAGCGCTTCCGGGCTAAATTCAACCCCGCGCCCCTGGTACTTCCCATTGCACGTGATGAAATACCGGGCACGCTTGAACGCAATGCCTAGTTTGCGCAGCTCCTGCTCTCGCAAGCACGTTGTCCGACGCGCTTTCACGATCAAACGCGCACCGCGAGGGCCGATTCCCGGCACGCGCAGCAACACCTCAAGCGGCGCCGTGTTAACTTCCACGGGAAACGAATCCAAATGATTCAGCGCCCAAGCCGCTTTCGGATCAACGTCTTCTTCCAAGTTCGGTGCATCGGCGCTGATGATTTCCGAGACATCGAACTTGTAAAACCGCAGCAACCAATCAGCCTGGTACAACCGGTGTTCGCGATTCAGCTGCACACCCGCATTCTGCGGCAAGCGCGCATCGGCGCTGACCGGCAAATACGCGCTGAAAAACACGCGCTTCAGTTCCAGCGTTTTATAGAGCGCCTGCGACAGATTCAGGATTTGGTAATCCGTTTCCGGCGTAGCACCGATAATCATCTGCGTCGACTGCCCGGCAGGCACGAAAGCGCGCCGCCGTTCCTTCGGCCTGGTAGATGGCAGATACGTTGTTTTGCGCCGCGTCAACCCGCGTGTTTCACGGTCTTGCGCCATGTTGTCGCGAATTTGACGCATGGGCTGGATGATGCGCTGCTTGTTCTTCTGCGGGCACAGCAGCTGCAAGCTCTTTTGACTGGGAAGCTCCAAATTCACGCTCATGCGGTCAGCCAAATGGCCCAGTTCGTCCACAAGTTCGGGCGAGGTTCCGGGAACGGCTTTCGCATGGATATAGCCCCTGAACTTGTGCTCTTCACGCAGCAGACGCAGCGTGCGAATCATCAATTCCGTTGTGTAATCAGGGTTGCGGATAACCCCGGAGCTTAAGAACAGCCCTTCAATATAATTACGCCGGTAAAACCCGATGGTCAGATCGGCCAATTCTTCAGGCGTAAACGCCGCACGTGGAACCTCGTTGCTGCAGCGGTTCACGCAGTACGCGCAATCGAATACGCACACGTTGGTCATGAGCACTTTCAGCAACGTGATGCAGCGGCCGTCGGGCGTAAAACTATGGCAGCAACCAGCGCCCATGGCGTTGCCCAGCTCGCCTTTCTTCGAACCGCGCGATACGCCCGATGAGGTGCAGGCAACGTCGTATTTTGCCGCATCGGCAAGTATGGTGAGCTTCTCCAATACGTCCACGACGCCCCCTAACAAACATCTGTACGAAATTTGGTAGGCTTCACTTTATACGTACAGCCGTTCGTTGTCAAGAACATTTGTTTCAGTTTTGGAAGCTCGCAATCCAGCTATCTTAAACGCAAACGGGGCTGCGCAACCGCGCGACCCCGCACCTTCGGCATCCCTTTACTGCACGCCCGTCAAATCGAACGCCGGGATGAAGCTTTCTTTCGCCGCACCGCCCTGCTGCCAGAAATAGTCTTCAATGCCCAGCGAATCTGCGTAGTCGAGCAAATCCTCATATTCGCTATCGGGCACCCGTTTCGCCAGTTCAGGGCATCGTTTCAGCTGCCCTTGCGCCCACACATCACCTGTAGCCGCCGCATCGGCAAGCACCGGCGTGTACTGGTTCATCAACGACAGCAGCACGCTTGTGCCGTAGCGTTCCCACATCGTTCGCACCACGCGTTTCGAATCCTCAAGCGCACCCGGCAGCATCAGATGCCGCACCACCACGCCACGCGTCAATCGCGGCGCACCGTCAACCTCGTCGCCTTCGGGCAAACCCGCACACCGCACCATTTCATCAAGCGCCGCCAAGGCAACCTCGGGATAATCCGGCGTCGAAGAATACCGTTTTGCCAGGTCAGACGACATGTACTTGAAATCGGTCAGGTACACGTCAACCGTGCCCACGTTGTCTCGCACCGCCTGCGCCGTCTCATACCCCGACGTGTTCCACACAACGGGCAGTGCAAGTCCCCGCTGCCGCGCCAACGCAACTGCCGCACGTGCCTGCGGTGCGTAATGCGTAGGCGTCACGAAGTTGATGTTGAGCGCGCCTTGCCCCTGCAGGTTCAAACACATGTCGGCCACCCGCTCAACCGACACCTCGACACCCGCCTGACCTGCAGCGATAACCTGGTTCTGGCAATAGATGCAACGCAGCGGGCAATGCGAGAAGAAAATGGTGCCGCTGCCGCGCTGCCCGCTAATGGGCGGCTCCTCCCACATATGCAGCGCCGCGCGCGCAACCATCAAGCCCCCGTCGGCACCGCACACGCCGCGCTGCCCCGCCGCTCGGTTAGCCCCGCATGCACGCGGGCACAACGTGCAAGCAGCCAATTCACGATTGAAATCCACCAGCTCCAGCCCCTTCGCAATCCTCATAAATAGCGAAGGACCCGAAGCGCACGCAAGGCCAACCTGCCCCTGCAATGCGCTGCGAGTCCCCGCAACACCGCTGAACCGCGCCTTGTCGGCGCGCGACGCTTAGTTAAAACCCGGGTATGCCCCCGTCATGCCGTCGTCGTCGATGAAGCCGGCATCGCCGAAATCGTCGCCGTGGTCGGCGTCGTCATCGTCGTCGTGGTCGTGATGGTGGTCGCCATAGGCCTGCTCGGCGCGGGACCAGTCAAGCCCCTCGTTCGCGCACGCCTCCTCTTCGCGATACACCAGTGAAAGCGCTGCCGGCGCCTTGTCCGAGCCGCCGATGATGGCCAAAAGCTCCAGCAGGCGCTGGGCCGCTTCGGCCTGCGGCAGGATCAGATCGGCATCGTCTGCCGTGGTCAACGCTGCCGTGATCTCGGCCATGAACATCTCGACCGTGTACGTGCCGTCGAAGCGGCCGTCGTTCACCGCCGCAAGAAGCTCGTCACCGGCAGGCGTCAGCGCGCCGGCGCGCGCGCCCGCAATCTCGCCCATGTCCGACGACGTGCGCACCGCGTGGTACAGCGCATCGGCCTCGATGGCCGCGATAAGGTGCGAAACCGCCTGCAGGCTGTACGCTGCGCGCGCCAGCTGAGCCGAGCCCGGGCCGCCCGCGTCGGTGACCGACCCCACCAGCAGGTCAAGCACCTCGCGCGCACGCTCGATGCAGTCCTCTTCGCCGCCCACGAAGCACGCCAGGTTCTCACGCGCGGCGAACGCGTCGGGCACGGACACGTCCTGCACTACCAGCGGCGCTTCCACGGCCACCAGGTCGTCAACGCACGCCATGGCGTTCAGCTCGCGCGCGAACGTGGGCGTGGTGCACGACAGGTCCACGATAAGCGTACCTTTGCGCGCGCCCTGCACGATGCCGTTGTCGCCGAAATACGCGTCCTCAAGCGCTGTCTGCACCGTGAAGTACGTGATAACGGCGTCGGCGGCGCCCGCATCGGTCACGCGATGCCAGCCAGCAGCGCACAAACGGTCGGACACCATGTTGCCTACCGTGGGATGACCTGCGTAAACAAAAGCCTTCGTCATGGCTTTAACCCTCTTTCTTGATTTTGCGGGCAATGCGGTCGGCTACCGAAAGGTCCTCGCGCTTGTCCCCTCCCCAAAACACGACGGCCAGCATGCCCGGACCGACGTGGCTTCCGATAACCGGCCCGATGCTGCTTTCCAAGAACAGCAGGTTATCATCGGTTTTCGCCAACAGCTCCTTTAAACGCGCCGCGTCTTTCGGGCAGTCGGCGTTGCCGATGACCACGCAGCGGCCCGGCGCATGGTCGGCCATGCGCTTCTCGCAGTACTCCGCAAGCTGCTTGATGCCCTTCTTGCGGCCGCGCGCCACGCCCGTCAGCGCCAGCTTGCCGTCGATGCTGATGTTGAGCAGCGGCTTCACGTCAAGCTTCGCACCCGCGTACGCCACGGAATTCGGGATGCGCCCGCCGCGGTGCAGCGACTCCAGGTCGTCCACCATGAACTCGGCGTCCACGAAATAACGCGCCTCTTCGGCCCATGCGGCCAGCTCGCGCGCCGTCATGCCGTTATCGCGCTGCTTGAGCGCCTCGTACACCAGCAGCGCCTCGGCAACGGAAGCCAGGCAGGTGTCCACCACGTGCAGCTCGGCGTCGGGATGTTCGGCCAGAAGCTGGTCGCGCACGATAAGCGCCGTGTTGTAGCTGCCCGAAAGGCCGCTGGTGAAGCTGAGGTACACCGTGGGCACGCCGGATTCGATAGCTTGGCCGAACACCTCTTGGAACTTCGTGATGGGCACCTGCGCCGTGGAGGGCTGCGAACCCGCGCGCATGCCTTCGTAGAACTCGTGCGACGTGATGGAACGGTAGAAGTCGTCGCAGTGGTCGCCCTTCTCGTCGATGTAGGGGAACTCCAACAGCCAAACGCCTTCGCGGTCGACCACTTCATACGGCAGGTCGCAGCACGAATCGATAATCAGATTGCATTTCGGACGCGCGTCCATGCATCTCCTTTCGCCGAAAAGCCCGCGCGGTGCGGGCTTTGCTTTTTCACCTAGGATTTTACGAAGCGCAGACCAAGCCTGCAGCGGGTTTCGTCAACTTTCCCGAAATAGCGCGGGCGCACTCGTAGGCGATGCCGATTGCCGGGCCAACGTGCAGGCCCACCACCGGGCTTACGGGCAGCACCTTCACGCTGCGGCCGAGCATGGGCTCGATAACCTCGTGTGCCCATTTCACCGCCGGCGTTTTGTCGCCGATGTAGTGCACCACGATATCGCACAGGCCATGCTCTTCGATGTCGGTCTTCAGCGCCGCTACGATCTTGTCGAGCGCCTTTTTGCGCGTGCGCACCTTCGCGAACGTCACGGGCGTGCCGTCGCACACGGTAAGCACCGGGGCAAGCTGGATAAGGTTGCCCAGAAGCGCCGCCGCGCCGCCGATGCGCCCGCCCTTCTGCAAAAACGTGAGCGTTTCGGGCGTGAAGAGAAAGCGCGTGCGCCCGATGGCGTCCACGGCCGCCTGCGCAACGCCGTGCAGGTCCTCGCCCGCATCGCGCGCCGCCACGGCCTCAAGCACGGGCAGCGCTTCGTCGAAGCCGCACGACGTGGAGTCGACAAGCTCCCACTTGAAGTCGATGTTGCGCGCGGCAACGGCGCGGATGGCTCGCAGCGCGCCGTCGTAGGCACCCGAAAGGCCCGTGGAAATGAAGATGCCGCACACCTCGTCGCCAGCGCGCGCCGCGTCCTCGAACACGTCTTCAAGCAGCTTTTGGGAAGGCTGGCTGGACGTGGGAATGTTGTCGATCATATCGTAGATGTCGGCGTAGAACGCGTCTAAGTCCATGGTGGCGTCCTCGTATTCGACCCCGTCCCGGTTCACGTACAGCGTAACAACCTGGATATCAAGCTCGCGGGCCATCTCCTGCGTGATCGACGAAACGGAATCGGTGATGATTCTAATCATATGCTCCCCTATCGATGAGCGCGTTGCGCCCCTACCAACCTTGACCTCAACACTACGCGATGCCGCGCAGCTTGCCAACAAGCGCACGGCGGCGCTCACAAAGACCATATTCCAATCCCACCGGATACGTGTGCGGGTTCAGCATGCGCTTCTGGCTTTCGTCCAGGCTGGCCAAACCCTCTCGGCAGCGCCGCTGCGCTTCTATGGCGCTACGATGCGCCTGGTCAAGCACCACTTCGCCATTGCGCGCCAGCGGGGAAAGCAGCGTTTCGAACCGCTTGCCCGACAGGTTTTTCTGCCGCAGGCTGTCAAGCGGGTCGACGATGACCTCGCGCTCTCCCACACCCGCGTTCACGTCGAACACCATGTCGCCGGCAATGTGGCCGTCGTCGTGGTAGTAGCGCCGCACGTCAAGCACGCCCGGCACGGTCAGCTTCGCCGCCGATTCGCTGATTTTCAGCCGGTCGGTCCACTCGGTTTGCCCCGGAGCGCGCGTGGCCGACAGCTTGTACACGCCGCCAAGCGTAGGCTGGTCGAACGCGCACGCAAGCTTTGTGCCCACGCCCCAGCTGGTCACAGGCGCGCCTTCGTCCAAAATGGACTGGATGGTGTATTCGTCCAGGTCGTTGGACAGCACGATGCCGCAATCGGCAAGTCCCGCCGAGTCGAGCATGCGCCGCGCCATCTTCGCCAGCCACGCCAAGTCGCCCGAGTCGATGCGGATGCCGGCCAAACGCTGCCCGCGCTGGCGCATTTCAAGGCCCACGGTGATGGCGTTTTCGATGCCCTGCTCCACGTTGTACGTGTCCACCAGCAGCACGCAGTTGTGCGGGAATTCCTGCGCGTAGGCGCGGAACGCCGACAGCTCGTCGGGAAACGACATCACCCACGAATGCGCGTGCGTGCCCGACACCGGCAGCCCGTAGCGCTTGCCCGCCAGAACGTTCGACGTGGAAGCGCAGCCGCCCACCACGGCGGCGCGGCTTGCCCACATGCCGCCGCCAGCGCCCTGAGCGCGGCGTAGGCCGAACTCGGCCACGGGCGCCCCATGGGCCGCCAAGCACACGCGCGCGGCTTTCGTGGCGATAAGCGTTTCGAAGTTCACGCAGTTCAGCAGCGCCGTTTCGATAAGCTGGCAATCCATGATAGGGCCCATGACGCGCACAAGCGGCTCGTGCGGGAACACGATGGTGCCCTCGGCGGGCGCGTCGATATCTACGCGCAGCCGAAACGTGCGCAAGTACTCCAAAAACTCCGGCCGGAACAGCTTGCCGCCGCCGGGCGCGTCAAGGCTTGCCAGGTAGTCCACGTCGTCTTGCGTGAATGCGAAGTCGTCGATAAGCTCGGCCAGCTGGTCGAAACCGCAGGCCACGGCATACCCGCCGCGAAACGGGTAATCGCGGAAGTACGCGTGAAAGCACGCCTGCGTGGCACCCTGCCCCGTTTCCCAATAGCCCTGCGCCATGGTCAGCTGATACAAGTCGGTCAGCAGCTCGTATTCGTTTCTCACGTTGTTGCACGCCTCCTTGCGCGAAGCGCCCCGACGATGCGGGGCGCGGAATTGCTAGTTACCGTTTTGCGGCGTCTGGGCGCCCTCGCCGGTGCCGGCGGCCTTGTGGCTGCGACGGCGCGCGCGGCGATGCTGCCCGGACGCAGCGCCGGATTGCTGCGGCTGGTCGGAGCGCGCATGCCGAGGAGCGGCCTGCCCTTCAGGGCGGTTTTGCGAAAGCGCCGAGGACTTCTGCCCCGGACGCACACGCGGCTTGCCCTGCTCGGCGGGCTTGCGCTGCTGCTTGGCCTGCTGCTTTTCGCCGCCCTTACCGCCGCGTTCGCGCTGCTCAGAGCCACGCTGACCCTTCTGCGGCTGCTCGGGCTTGCCACCGGATTGCCCGCGGCGCTTCGAAGGCTGCATGCCACGACGCTTGGCCTGGCCGTCTTTGTTCTTCGGTGCGCCTTGCGCCTGCTTGCCCTCAGCTGCGCGCTCGGGCGCAGCGGACTGCTGGTCGCGCGCTACCTGGCGCTCGGCCGCTTCGGCAGCGCCGCCCGTCACCTTCGTGGAGCGGCGGCGACGCGGCTTGCGCGTAGGCGCCGCCTGTGCCGTTTCCTGCTCGGATGCACGCTCGCGTTCTTTACCGCGACCGCGGTTGCGACGGCTCGAACCCTTGCCCGCGCGCTCCGTTTCTTGCTTCTGGTCGCGCTTCTTGCCGCCGGGCACGTGGCGCACGCTGGTGCGGTCGGCCAGCTGGTCTTTGCCGGAAAGCTGCGGGGTGGCAAGCGACGCCGCCGCGCCGAACACGTCTGCAGTCTGCGCGCTGTTCGCGCGCTCCCACGCGTCGCAGCCAACGCACTTCGGGCGGGCGCCTTCCTCGGCCGGCTCGAAATCGGCAAGCGGCACGCGCACGGGCTTTTCGCCCTCCACGCGCAGCGAAACCACTTCGCGCGGCACGTCCAGGTCGACCACTTTCGCCGGGCCATCGGGCGTTTCAACCTGCGCGTTCTTCTTGGGCGCGCGGCTTTTAAAATCCTTATACGCGTCGTATTCGTAGCGCAGGCAGCACATAAGGCGCCCGCACACGCCGGAGATCTTCTGCGGGTTCAGCGACAGGTCCTGCTCTTTCGCCATGCGGATGGACACGGGGCAGAATTCGCCGCCTAAGCGTTTGCAGCACAGCTCCTGTCCGCAATGGCCCAGGCCGCCCACCATGCGCGCCTCGTCGCGCACGCCGATTTGGCGCATGTCCACGCGCACGTGCAGGCGGCTGGAAAGCGTGCGCACCAGCTCGCGGAAGTCCACGCGGTTTTCCGACTCGAAGTAGAACACGGCCTTGTCGCCATCGAACAGGTATTCCACCGACACCGGGCGCATTTCCTCGGACGCCTTTGCCGCCAGTTCCTTAAACACCGGCAGCGCTTCGGCGGCTTTCTCCTCAAGCTCGGCGGCGCGGGCGCGGTCGGCGTCGTCGGCCACGCGGATAACGGGCTTCAGCGGGCTTTTCAGCTTCTTCACCTGCTCGGGCGTGGACTCGAAAGCGTTGTCGGACACGTGTCCGAACTCCGTGCCGCGCGCCGTTTCGACAACCACGTCGTCGCCGGCGGAAATCTCAAGCTCGCCCGCGTCGAACCACAACGTTTTGGGGTTGTAGGGCAAATTGACAGGCGCTATGCGAACCATGGCGCTCCTTCTTTCTATCGTCGATACGCCCGCGGCGCCGCATCCGGCATGCCGCGACCGTACAGTATGTCGCGAATCTCGAACAGCATCGCGTCGATGCACGTTTCAGGAGATACATTATAAGAGATGGCGGCGTCGCAGCGGCGCACAGCGGCGATTGCCGCGGCCGCGCGGGGCGGCGTGGTTGCCGCGGCGGCCGCCTCGATGGCCTCGCGCGCATCGTCGTTGACCACCGTGTCGGGCGCGCCGGAGGCAACTACCATGACGTCGCGCAGCCACGAGCGCGCGATGCCGGCCAGCTGACGCAGCGACTCGAGCGTTTTCGCCGTGATCTGCCGCTTGTTGCGCGCCTCTATCTGGCGAATGGCCGACTTCGCCAAAAAGTCCGCGTTTTCCGCCAGCTCCGCTTCCTGTTCGGCACGCACGTCATCCAGCGGCAGTTTCACGCGAACCACCAGGTCAGCGGCGAATCCGATGATGTCCCAATCATCGGCGCGGGCAAGCAGCGACAAAATTTCCAGCACGCGGGCGCGAAATTGCAAGCGCTCATTCGACTTCAGGAACTCCACGGCGCGCGTAAGCGACCCGTCGCACGCCTGCAGCGCCACGCGGGCCTGCTGCGCCGAGGCGCCGGAGTTCTGCACCACGATGCCCGCCGCCTCCGACACCGGAATGGTGCGAAACGGCACCACCTGGCAGCGCGATACGATGGTGGGCAGCACGCTTTCGCGCGTGCGCGCAAGCAGGATGAGCACCACGTCGGCCGGCGGTTCCTCAAGCGTTTTCAGGAACGCGTTTGCTGCCTGCGTGCCCAATAGGTCCACGCGATCAAGGATGTAGACCTTGCGCTGCGCCTGAATGGGGGCAAGCGACGTGTCGGCCACGATGGAGCGCACCTGCTCCACCAGATAGCCCGCCGCGCCTTCGGGGGCGAAAAAGCGCACGTCAGGGTGCTTGCGGCGCAAAATGCGGCTGCACGCGTCGCACGCCCCGCACATGCCGCCGCGCGGGCCTTTCGGCCCCTTCGGGCACATGATGCCCTGCGCGAACGCGTACGCCGCCACCGTTTTGTTCGACCCCGCCGGGCCGCAGAACAAATACGCGTGGCTTACGCGCCCCGACGACACGGTGGCGCGCAAGAAATCGCGCACGTAGGGCTGCCCTAGTATGTTCTCGAACGCATCGGCCATGGGCGCCTACTGCTCTTTCGGCGCGGCGGGCGCCGGTGCGGGGCGCGCATCGTCGCGATAGTCCACGCGTCCCTCGTGGGCGCGCTGCACATCCAGGCGCTCGAAGTAGGCCTCGTTTTGGCGCACGAATTCGCCCATCCACGGAAATAGGTCTGCCAGCTGGGCAAACACCTGCACTGCCGTATGCGATTTGCGACCGGACGACTGCACCAGGCGCACGCGCTTCGGGTCGCGGCGCGCAATATCCAAAAACGCCGCGTTCACGCGAGCGTGGAAGTCCTCGCCGGCGCGCTCCATGCGGTCGGCACCCGCGCGGCGCGTGGCGCGCGCAAGGCCGTCGGCCGTGCTGCCGCCGGACACCAGCAAGATGGTGCGATCGGGCACCAGGCCTTGGCAGGCGAACGCGTTCGCCGCGTCTACAAACGCGCGGTCAAGCCCGCGGCCGTAACCCTGATAAGCCACGGTGGAGTCGGTAAAGCGGTCGCACAGCACCACGGCGCCGCGCGAAAGCGCCGGCACGATCACTTCGCTGACCAGCTGCGCGCGCGCCGCCTCGTAGATGAGCAGCTCGGACGCGTCGCACATGTTCACGTTTTTCGGGCTGAGCACCACGCCGCGCAGCTGTTCGCCCACGTCGGTGCCGCCCGGCTCGCGCAGGCACACAACCTCGCGGCCCATGGCGGAAAGCGCGTTGGCCAGAAAGCGGATGTGCGTGGTCTTGCCCGCCCCGTCGCCGCCTTCGAACGTGACGAACACGCCGCGCTCGGGCGCTTCGGGCGCACCTGCCGGGACGCCAGCCTGAGCAGGCGCAACAGGCGAAGCGCCCGCGGGCGCGACCTGCCTGGGGTCGCGCATCGTGGGCACTTCGCTGACGATGCCGGTGTTGTGAATCTGGGTCACGGCGCTATTCCTGCACGGCGCCGGCCACGGCCGCCGCCACCACTTCCACGGCGCGCGGGTCGAACGGCTCGGGCATGATGAAGTCTTCACTGAGCTCGTCGTCGGACACCAGCGCGGCCAGCGCCTCGGCGGCGGCAAGTTTCATCTGCTCCGTGATGCGCGTGGCGCGCGCTTCAAGGGCGCCCTTGAAAATACCGGGGAACGCCACCACGTTGTTGATCTGGTTCGAGAAGTCCGAGCGGCCCGTGCCCACCACGCGCGCGCCGGCCTCGCGAGCCACGTCGGGGAAAATCTCGGGCGTGGGATTGGCCATGGCGAACAGGATGGCGTCGTCGTTCATGGACTTCACCATGTCGGCAGACACGATGCCGGGGGCCGACACGCCCACGAAGATGTCGGCGCCGTGCATGGCGTCGGCCAGGCTGCCCTGCTCGTCGTTGAGGTTCGTGGTGGCAAGCATGGCGCGCTGAGCTTCGTTGATGCCCTCGGAGCGCGAGTTGATGATGCCGCACTTGTCGCACAGGATAAGGTTGCGGAAGCCATAGTTCAGCAACAGCTTCGCAATGGCGATGCCAGCCGAGCCGGCGCCGTTGACCACCACGCGGCAGTCTTCCTTCTTCTTGCCCGTCAGGCGCAGCGCGTTGATGACGCCGGACAGCACCACGATGGCCGTGCCGTGCTGGTCGTCGTGGAACACCGGGATGTCCAGCTCGTCGATAAGCCGGCGCTCGATCTCGAAGCAGCGCGGGGCCGAGATGTCTTCCAGGTTGATGCCGCCGAAGCTGGGGGCGATGAGCTTGACCGTTTCCACGATCTCGTCGACGTCCTGCGTGTCCAGGCACAGCGGCACGGCGTTCACGCCGCCGAACGCCTTGAACAGCGCGCACTTGCCCTCCATGACGGGCATGGCCGCGGCCGGGCCGATG
>ERZ1034984.598-NODE-598-length-39761-cov-9.441621_pt1 | contig 39761 bp, 65 predicted proteins | sample MGYA00520589_ERZ1034984 | MGnify/ENA primary metagenome ERZ1034984 (study PRJEB33766, sample SAMN09781790) | gut metagenome | biome: gut microbiome | host: Homo sapiens | place: Madagascar | study: EMG produced TPA metagenomics assembly of the PRJNA485056 data set... | reverse complement strand
CTTTCCCCGCCCCGCCTTCGCCCGGAAATTCCACAGAATTTCAGAAGGCGGGTCTCTCTCCCTCGAAAAACGTCAGTTTTTCGAGGGCTCAGATATGGCGAGAGAGCACGGTCGCTTCGGCGTTGCCGTAGGCGTCCTTATGACCGGCGGCCCAGACGGCGTTGGTCAGCGCGACGGAATTGGCAGCGGTCGAGGAAGCGGTGCCGGTGATATCGCCGACGGCGGCAACGCCGGTTTCCGCAACCTTCTGGATATAAACCGCGCCCTGCTGCACGGGCGTACCGACCGCGCAATGGACGGTGCAGGTGCCGCGCGTGAGCACGTCGACAGGTTCATTCTTCGCATAATGCGCATCGCCGTCGAGGTTATACGCCTGCTTGACGGCGCGCACGGCGAAGCCGATAAACTTCGCGGCGGTATCAGAAGCGCCGAAGGGGGAAACCGTGCCGTCGGAGTTGAGCACAACGGGCGCGCCGAACTCGATGTCCACCTTCGCGGGGAAGGTATCGATCACCGCATCGCGGGAACGAGAAACCGTGCCGGGATAACCATAGTTCATGACCTTGCCGATAACTTTACCGGGCATGTTCTATACCTCCAATTTCTTTGTCGATGGGGGAAACTGTCAGGCTTTCGCCTGATAGTGAGGATTGCGGCGCGCCATGATCGCGCGGCCCAGCTCGCCCGCATCTTCGGGCTGCGCGGGTTTCGCATCCTTCGCAGCGGCCTTCGCGCGGGCATTGGAAATGGCGGCATACGCGCCGCCGGAAGCCGCGGCTTTCTTATCCTGCACACCGCGCATGATGCGGAGCTGCCGGGCGGCCGCATCGGCAGCGCTGCGGCGCTCGGAAGCGGGCAGCTTGGCGATGATGGGCTTGATGACCGAAATGGCGGCGCGCACAGCGGAATCCGCGGATGCGGCGGGCTTTTCTTCCTCGCCTTCCTCATCCATGCTTTCGGCAGGGATGGTGACGGATTCATCCGGATCGGCGTCGGCGGGAGTTTCTTCCCCGGCCTTTTCGGTCAGTTCGGCTTCCAGCTCGTCCAGCGGATCGGCAGGCGCAGCGGGCGCGAGCGCGGCGGTCAGTTCATCGAGCTTTTGGCACAGGGCGTCGAACTGGCCCTTCAATTCGCCGAAAGAGGCTTCCGCATCGAACGCATTGGGATCTGCCGCCGGAGCGACGGGCGTTTCGTCCTTCGGCTTTTCAGCGGCGGGCGCGGCGGCCTCGACGGCCGCTTCCATCACGGGGGCCGCCAGCTTTTCGGCAACCTCGGCAATGGCTTCCGGGTCGGCGTCATGATTGGTGACAGAGAAAAACTTCGCAAGGAGGCTGTTTTTGGGCATGGTTTTCTTTCCTTTCTGCCCCTCTTTCAGGGGCTGAGGCTTTTTGTCGCCCGTCAAATTGCTGCGCAATTCGCCGGGTACGCGGCGGCATATTTCCGCGCTTTGCGCTTCAAATTGCTCGCCGCTAGTCGCGCCTTCCGGCGCTCCCTTCTGTTCGCCCGTCAAATTGCTGCGCAATTCGCCGGGTACGGCGGCTGTGTAGCCCTGCGGGCTGTACTCGCCGCCTAGTCGGCCCTGCGGGCCTCCCTTCTGTTCGCCCGTCAAAGCACTTCGTGCTTCGCTGGGTACGGTAGCTGCGGAGCGCTGCGCGCTGTCCTCGCTGCCTAGTCGCGCTTTTGGCGCTCCCTTCTCGTCCTTAATGGCTACGCGGTTTCCGGCGCGTCCTGCTTCCACAACCGCCACGTGGTTGCCGCGGATGTGGTGCTGCTCCGCTTCCCCTTCCGCATCCGAATACTTGCATTCATACCCGCAGGACACTTCGCGCAGGCCGCCCTTGATGCGGCGGATCAGTTCGGCGCTGGTGATGAACAGATCGGCAAGCAGCAAGTCGGAATCTTCATCCCTGCCGCGATGCACGTTCTGCACATGGCCGCAGATATAGGCCGTGCCGTTCTCCGGGGTGACGTTGACCGGCGGATGACCGAGCGTGACAGGCTTCCCCTCGAAGCTTGCCATTGCGGCGGGGCTGAACACTGCTTCTTCGGAACGGAAAACGCGAACGGGCGTATCGCCATCCCGCCCGATTTCACGGGGGAGATATTCGTAATAGCCCGTTCGCGCAATGGGGACATTCTGGCAGATGAGAAACCCTTCGTCGGTTTCCGTCATGTGGTCGCTGAGTTTGGAACCGTAATATGCAAGCAAGGTTGCATCACTCTCCCTGTACAGTGATGGTAACAGGGCCGTCGTACACGGCAGACAGGGTTCCACACACGACGGCGGCTTTTTCTCCGCGCTTTGCGCGGAAGATGACAGGACGGCTCTTCGGTTCTTTGCGGGCCTTTTCTTCCGGTTCGGGCTGCTTCGGGGTGGTGACGGGCTGTGCGGCGTTCTTTTTTGCACTCATTTTTCTCAAATCTCCTTCAAAAAAATAAAATTGCTGAACTGGTTGTTGAGTTAAATTGAGTTGAATTAAGAAATAACGCAAATTTCTTGCAGCGGCGCATGAAAAAAAGCAGGTTTTCTACGCTGCCTGCGCGAGGCTCTGCATCTGCGCAAGATTGCGGATGGTAACCATGTTTGCGCCGCCCATGCAGACCCTGACCGGGAAGCGCAGATCTTCCAGCGCAATGACCGGAAGGGCGACACAGCGGCAGTTGAAAATATCGCCGGGATGGTAATTGCCGCAGGTTCGTTCCTCCCCGGCAATGGCTTCCGGGGACGGCGGCGACGACCACAGGCAGACGACGCCGTCCATCGCCCTGTGTGAATCGCGGACGCGTTCATCCTCCGACGTGCGCCAGATATAAAACTTCAGCCCCAGCGATTCCGCGCGGGACTGAACGAGCGCGGTAGACGCTTTCGCGGTTTCGGTGCGGGCGATGAGTCTGGCGCGATTCCGGCACTCGGCAGGCAGTTTCGCTTTCATTTCCTCCGCAATCTCCGCCGCGCGCTTGCCGGACCGATACCCTTCAAGCGCGAGCTTCGACATGCCCGGCGCAAGTTTGCGGGGAATCGAACTGATCAGGCTGCTGTTCTGCTGAACAATATCACGAATGCGCGCGCCGATCTGCGTCTGCATCTCTTTCTGCAAGGCGCGGAACAGCTTCCTTCCCTGCACAGAACCGGCGGCCGCCTGCCGCCACGAGGAGGACTGCGCGCGGTTCAGGCGGGCCACCATGCGTTTTGCGGCCTGCTCGCCGCTGAGGTAAAGGTCTGCCCAATAGGACGCCGAATTGAGAATCCGCATGAATTCATCCGGGGTCTGCGCCCTGCGGAGAACGGACTCCATGCTCTTCATGAGGCGCTCAATCTCCCGGCGATATTCATTCTCAATGCGGATATATTCCGCATGCGTGAGGGCTTCAAAGGCATTGGGCGGCAATGGGTTCACCTCCTGCCCACGATAAGCGTAACAAAAAACAGACCTTCCAACGGAGGGTCTGTTTTGCTGCGCGCTGTGGATTTCTGGTTTATTCTACCGGCTTACCGGCCTTGAACGCTGCGCGCGCCTGACGGATGGACATTTCGTTTGCGCCGCCGCCAAAATCCATGTATTCGTCTTGGAGGCTGTCATCTTCCCAGCCACAGATGGGGCAGAAATCATGTTCATGGAGCGTATCGAGCGTATAGTTCAAGCAGCAAGCGCACTGATATTTCCCATTCTGCGGTTCGGTGCTATACTTGATGTTTTTTTCCATATCTTTCAACCTGTCCATCCCAGTATTTCCTTCCTTCCGTCGGATGATAATAAGATGTCATATCTCCCTGTCGATTTGTGGTCGCATATTCATTGGTTCTGTAATTATAACGCATTCGCCCTTCAGAGGTCAACATTTCGTCCGTATTTTCGTCCATCGGCTTAGAAAGGAATTCAACCCCGGCTTTATTATATGCCGCCGCGTTCTTAAAGCCCATGCTCTTTCCATGGCGGCGCTGATGCTCATCGAGCTTGGTCTTGGTCGTGATTCCGCCCGTCGGCGTTTCCTTCGTATTTCCCTTAAAGCCCACGGTTACGTTCGCATAATCGTCCGGATCATACGATTTGGTGACGGTATGGCCTTTCGGGTCGGTCGCCGTACGCCGCGCGCCTTTGCTTGGATCATACTTCTGCCCGCTCAGGCCGCCCTTGCCCTGTATCGTTCCATTCTTTCCAACCGGAACATGCGTCCCATTTTCCAGCGTGATCCACTGTTTGGGATCGCTCTTTGCATCGGCAGCAGGTTCCGGCAGCGGCTGCGCGGCGGGCTCCTGCGGCGCGCCAGCGCCGAAAAGATCGATCTCGCCCGGCGCCATACCGGTGCTATCGTCGGCCTTTTCAATATCCTCGTCGGTAATGGTGGCGAACACGCCCGTCTCATCGCCAAGCTTGCGATACTCGCGCAGGGCCGTCCGCTGCGAAATGATATTGGACGCATACGCATCCTTGATCGCGGCCGACTTCTGCTGCAAAATGGACGCAAGCTCCTGATCGGACGGATTGCGGATGGAATCGAAGGTGAAATCGAGATCATCCGGAACAGCGCCCCATGCGCTCATGCACAGAACCGGCACCAGCTTATTGAGCACCGGCCGGAGGACGGCTTCCTGCTTCTGCTGGATAGAGTCATAATAATTGCGCAGGTCGCTCTCGCCGGTGGCGTTCATGCCCTGCGGAGCGCGGCCGAACAGCTTCGTGGCCGGGATTTCGGACGCGCCTGCAATATCCATCATGAACAGCTCGTAAACGTCCGCAACGCCGGAGAAGGTGTATTGCAGGCTCTCGAAGCTGTCCGTGCTGTCCATCACCTGCACGCCCATGCTGTTCATCAGCTGCGCCTGCGCAGAAAGCACCTGATACAGTTCGCGCTGCTGCTGCGGAGAAGTGGCCGTGAGCAGCTGGCCGAAATCCTGCATTTTGAGGATGCGCAGATTCGCCTGGAAGATGAGCTGCGCGATATTGGCGCTGGCCGCGTTGCGCTTGGTCAGCTCTTCATAAACGTGTTCCAGCTCCGACGCGCCCCACCAGTTATTGGCCACGCGCTCGATATACGGAAGCTCCCGGCCATAAAACGGCAGGACGCGGCTATGATGTACGCGCACAACGCTCTGCGCATAGCCGCCGCCGAGCGAGAAATCGTAATACTCGGGGAGGCCGAACTCATCGTCGGAAGGATCGGCGACAAGCTGAGTGGACGGCGTGACGCCATTCCAGCGGTCGAGCACCAGAATGCCGCGAAAATCTCCGGGCATGATCATGGCTGCGTCGAGCGGCTGATCGAGCATTTCCTCCTGCCCGCGGATCATCATCAGCCCGGCGGCCCCGCCGTACAGGCGCGACCACTTCAGCCCCGCGAGGATCTTCGCGCGGATGTTTGCGCGGCGTTCCTCCCGCCTGTACGAATCCAGATACTTCGGATCGGCCACCGTATCGAGCGTATACCAGTTCTTCACCATATCTTCGGCGGGGGTATCGATAATCCGATTGGCGATCCAGTCGTTGCGGTAAAGCGCGGTCATGAGCGCCATGTTGTCGGTCATGCGCGAGATGGTATAGCCTGACGCAGCCAGAAGGTTATTCTCGGCCATGCCCAGCCGTGCCGGAACGTTCACATAGCTGTCGCGCGCGTTCTGCACGCCGTCGGAGATAAAAGGCTTCTTATCCGCCATGTGAGTGGAAGCCGCCCGTTTCGCAGGAGCTGCCTGCGGTTTCGTATGCTTATTCCGTTTGCTCAAAGCGCAAGCCCTCCTAATTATCGCTGCGTTTGCTGTTCTTCAGAATTCTTGTGACGCTGATTACGGTTCGAACATAATAACGAAGCGCATCGCAGGCATGGTCGAACTGCTTGATCGGGCGTTCAACGCCCATCATAGCCGCCTTCGAATCCCACGAATACGCTTTGAATTCATCAAGGATATTTTTGTTTTTACGGTTGACGCGGAGCTTTCCAAGGCTCATCAGCATGGAGGTATCCCGGATGCCGTCCATCACATCGTTATCCGCCTCGCGGACGATATATCCGAGACTGCGGAGGACAAGCCGGAACGAAGCGGCTGACGGGTCGATGATAACGGCGCGCACATCATCCGGATTCAGAAATTCAAGCATGTCCTCGCCGTACTGTGAATCGGACTTCTGCGGCACGCCGCCGGTACTCTTTCCGCTGCGGCTATCGTAATAATACTCTCTGTCAACATATGAGATTTCCGTTTCAGGATCGAACAGAATATGCAGAAACACGGTCGGGTTGACCGTGCCATAGTCGACCGCACAATACCCGATGCACCGCATCCGAACTTCCGGCGGCAGTTCATCATAGAGAAATTCATCTCTGAAATGCGGGTAAATCAGCCCCTCTGCCAGCGACCACTTTCCGAGGATATAGCGATCATAATAGACCGTGCCGTAATATTCGGCCTTGAGGTTGGTCGCGACGGCCGGATCGAGGAACGGATTATCATCCAGCGTATACGCCTGCTGGTAAATATCCGCGTTGCTTTCAAGAAACTTCTTGAACCAGTGGTTCGGGTTATCCGGGTTGCAGGTTCCATCAAACTTGCTGTACGGCTTATCAAGACGGGACTTGAGCATGTCAAAAACGTCTTTGTTCCACGTGGTGACTTCATCACCGTAGCAATACTTGATGGACGAACCGCGCAGTTTATCCACATGCGCCGTGTTATCCGCGCCCATGCAGAAAACGCGTTCGCCGAACATGAAACAGCTGTTATCGCTGCGGATATTCGAGACGCGGGCCTCGCCGTATATTCCCTGCATCGGCAGGAGGATATTCCTGCGAACGGTTTCGCGGGTATTTCCCAGAATGACGCAAAGCCCTTCTTTTCCTTTGACCGCCAGCAGGCGGCGCGGGAGAAGATAATAATCCATATACGTCTTGCCGGAACGGGTCGCGCCGGTTTTGACGTTCCAGCGATGCGTGCAGCTGCGCCAGAACTCAAGCTGCATTTTACTCGCCAGCGGCATCGTCCCACCTCCGGATGATTTCCAACAGCGGGTCGTCCGGGCCGCTCTCGCCGCCCGCGGCGTTTGCAATGGCGGTCAGATCCTTCAGCATCGCCACAGCGTCCCGCAGATCGCCCCCGCGGCTCACCCTGCGCCCATCCTCCGTAACGGTATGAGTGAAAAAGCCTGAGCCGTCCGGAATCTTTTCAATCAGGGCGGCGACTTTTTTCAGCGCCGCAAAGGATTGATCGGAAATTCCGGCAATCAGATCGGCGCACTGGTTGCTCTGCCGCTCGGCAATTTTTTCGACGGTTTTTTGCCGCGCTTTTGCGTCGGTTTTGTCGCGCGCTTCCTTCCAGCCTTCCTTCGCCGCTCTCTGCGACAGCGTGGTGGCGGAAACCCCGTATTTCCGGGCGAGTTTTCGCTGGCTGATTCCTCCGGCAATGTACTCCGCTCTTATCCGCTTCCAGTCAACGCTTTGCACACCAGCTCAATCCCTCCTGAAAATCAGCGTATAGAAAAAGCAGCCGGTAACGGCTGCTTATAACACAGGTTAATATATACTGGCCTTACCGGCCTTTTATCGAATCGGCTTTCCTGCCTTGAAGGCTGCGCGCGCCTGACGGATGGACATCTCGTTTGCGCCGCCGGCATAATCGATATCCTCGTTTTGAAGATCGTCATCCTCCCAGCCGCACACCTGGCAGATTTCGTAGTTTCCAATCTTATCAAGCGTATAGCCCAGGCAACAGGCACATTGATACTTGCCGTTCTTCGGTTCGAGCGAATATCCGCTATTGTTTCCGACCATATCGCTGCACCTTCCCCTCCCAATATTTTATGCCGTCTTTCGGTTTATAGTATGTAGCCATATTACCCTGTTCATTGGCCACACCATACTCGTTTGTACGATAATTATACCTCAATCGCTTGCCGTCAGTCAACTTGATTTCTTCAGTATTCTCATCAAGCGGACGACTTAAAAAGCTTACACCATCTGCATCATACCGTGCATCATTTTCAGCGTGCCGCTTTTTATGGTCAATCCGTCTGCCACGTTCCTGAATACGCCCGGTCGGCGTTTCCTTCGTATTTCCCTTAAAGCCCACGGTTACGTTCGCATAATCGTCCGGATCATACGTTTTGGTGACGGTGTGGCCTTTCGGGTCGGTCGCCGTACGCCGCGCGCCCTTGCTTGGATCATACTTCTGCCCGCTCAGACCTCCCTTGCCCTGTATCGTTCCATTCTTCCCAACCGGAACATGCGTCCCGTTTTCCAGCGTGATCCATTGCTTTACATCGCTCTTTGCGTCCCGCATCTCGGCGCGCAGCAGCGCTTCCACAATTTCCGCCACATCGTCCGGCTTTGCCTCCGGCCGCAGGAGACGCAGCAGCTTCACCAGAATCTGTCGTCCCATCCGTCTGCACGCCTCCCATCTCAAAAAATTGCATAGAAAAAAGCAGCGCCTTCTCGGCACTGCTTCGCTGATGATACTATACCACAAGTCAAATCGGCTGTAAAGGCAGAAAATTTGCAGAAAAAATGCAGAAAATCCGTTTTTCGGCCGTTTGAAGTTCATATCTCCGAACACGAATTCGCGCTATCCGTTTCACGCCGCCGTCGCGTATATTTTTTTCATTGCAGAATTCCGCTTTTTCCGGAGCGCATCGCGCGAGATTTCTTCACCGTAGCGTTCCTCATATGCGGTTCCGATCTCCCGATAGGGCGCTTCTTCAAACTTCTGCATGCTGAGAACGAAGCGCTCCCGGTCGCTCAGGCAGGTAAGCCACGCCTCGACCAGCCGCACGGTTACAATCTTGGCGCGGTATTCCGCTTCCATCTGGCGCAGTTCCCGAATCTGGTCTTTAAGATCCTGCGGATAGGCGTTCTCCGCAAGCATCACGCCAATTTTCTCCGTAGGGTTTCCCACGCCGGAGCCGCGCGGCATGCCGGAATTCTGTTCGCCAGTAGCAAGAATCAAATCGCTTCCAAGATGCTGTTTTCGGGTTTCAATTTCCGCCTTATATTGCTCGATCATGATTTCAAGATGCGAGCACCTGCCGAGGCAGGCCTTATACTGTCCAAGATATTCGCAGACCTTATCCGGCGCCATGCTTCCGCCTCCCTCATTATCATCTATCCATCAAAACGGCAGTTCGCCTTCATCGACGCGGCTGAAGCCGGATGTATCATACTCACCGGAGGGCGTAAGCGCCGGTGCTGCGGCGCTGCCCGCGCTGCCCGCATTTCCATCGGCATCGCGTGCAGCGGAAAGGAACTCAATATCTTCCGCCACAATGTCGACCGCCGTGCGCTTGGTCCCATCCTGCGCGTCGTAGGTGCGAATCTGGATCTGGCCGACCACGCAGCACTTGCGGCCCTTATGCAGGTATTTTGCGCAGATCTCCCCAAGCTGCCGCCATGCAGTAACCGTAAAAAAATCGACTTCCTGCCGTCCTTCTGTTGCGCCCACGGCCTGCGTTTCCACTTGCCCGTGGGTACGCGGCGGCATATTTCCGCCGCCTTTGGCGGCTCCAAATTGCTCGCCGCTAGTCGCGCCTTCGGCGCTCCCTTTTCTCCTCCGGCGATTGACCGCCAGCCCGAAGGAGCAGAGCGTCGTGCCGCTCTGCGTGGTGCGAAGTTCCGGATCACGGGTAAGATTGCCGATCAAAATAACCTTATTCATGTTTTTCGCCCTCCTGCCGGTTCTGATATTCTTCACGGTTCACGCTGCGTTCGGCAGCGAATCCCTCCGGATAGCGCTTCATCAATTTTTCGATGTTGGCCCTGAGAACATCTTCCAGTTCAGCGCCAATGGCGGTAGCGGTTTCAGCCAGATACCAGGCGACGTCGCCCAGTTCCTCGATCAAATGCACTCGGTCGAGTTCATGCCCCTGCGCGCGCCATTTCTTCACCAGATCAATCACTTCGCCCGACTCTCCGCACAGGCCCATCGCGCCGTTGGTGATAAGCTCTTTTTCATCCAGCGCCTGATTGATCGTGCGTGCGGCAAGGAACTGGTATTCTTTTACGGTCATCGTTTTCGCAAGCCTTCCTTCAAGCGTTCGCAGGCATTTTCCCTGAATTTCGCGCTCGGCCCGCAGGGCGCGCAGTTCGCGGGACAGAATTGCCTGTCCGCCCTGCAAAAGCCGGATCCTGCGTGCGTACCGCTCCCGGTCATGCTCGGCCTTTTCGAGCGCTCTTTGCAGCAGGCGGTTCTTTTTCCTCGCTGCCCAAAGCAGCGAAATCAAATATTCTTCCGTCATAAAGCAACCTCAGCTGTCGTATTCGTTCTCGGCGATTTCCACGCCCGTTTCCCGCTTGCAGCGCGCCAGAATATCGCATGTGGTGATTTCCTCAACCATCGTCTGCTGGATCGCATCCAGAACGCGATAAATGCGCGTCGCGCCAAACCCATGCAGCCGGTGAAGCGCCAGCGCGGCAGCGCTGTAAAACATCTGCATGGTGAACCGGGTAAGCTCTTTCCGTGAGGCATGATACCCGTCGTTATAGGCCTTTCGGAGATCGTCCTCAGTGATCCCGTTGCGGGCCATCTGTTTGGCGCGCTCTAAGCGCTGTTCAAGGACGAGATTCATATACTGCTCGTTTTGCAGCGCCGTCCGCGCATCGAAAATACCATCGCGGCGCATATCGCTGCAAAGCATTCGCTCCGCTGCCGCGCGGTTCGCCTTATCTTCCTTCGCCTTGTGGCGCTCCTGCGCGCGCCTCTGTGCACGGTTCATTCGTATACCCTCCCCGTTTTGCGGCTTTTGAGCTTCACACGTTCTGTCAGGTCAAACCCTGCAAGGTCGATATTCGTTTTCAGCGGCTTAATGAGCGCTGAAACGCGCTGTTCCTCTTCGGTGCGTTGCGCTTCATAGTAGCGCTCCACGCGCGTCAGGGCCTTATGCGGGGTAGGATCGGCATACCCCTCGTGGTTCTTCAACTCAATCGCTGCCATGCGCAGCCGCTCCCTTCAACGCTTTGTCAAAATCCCCGCCAACCGCTTTTGTGATCTCATCCTGGATGGCCTCCGCCGCGGCAATCCACCCGGCAAGCGTTTCAACCTCTGCGGACTGCACTTTTTCCATGACGCACTTTTTGCAGCACGAACGGAGCAGATCGGCCAGATTGGAAAAGAAGCCTTCGCAGGAATAATACGTATAGGTTTCTTTCTCGCCCTCTGTAGGCTTCTTGCGGGTGCCTTCGCGCTCGCGCATGAGAATATACTGCTTGCCGTCGGAATCGGCGTAGAAACGGCTCACAAGGTGCATCATGACAGCGCCCCTCCCTTCTCGCCGCTGACCGGCGTCAGATCGCCAAAGACCTCGGGCAGCCAACCGGCAAATTCATTCAGCAGCGGCAGCGCGACTTGCCGTATCTGCGGATGCGGGCGGCCTGTCGTGCCAACCGCTCGCAGGCGGAAGAAGTGCCGCCATTCGCGCAGGTTCATTGTGGCGACGATTTCGGTCTTGAGGCTGGTGGGCAGCACATCGCGCGCGAACTCGGGGGCAGCGCCGTTTTCCAGCAGCGCGAAATACGCCTTCTCGCACGCCTGACACGCCTGCGCCCAGATTTCATAATTCGCCGTGCCCGGCTCAAACTCCGAAGGACGGATCACGGTAATTTCGCTGCCGAACTTCGCCTTGTTATAAGAACAATAGCGCGTCGATTCCTGCGCGTAGCTGGCGACGCGGTGACGCACGATTTCATGGCTGACCCCCCGGTCGATTATGAAGCGCACCGTTGCTGAATAGTGCTCGATCATCGCTTCATGCCCGTTGCGGGTGATTTGGGCAACGAGCGCGGAATCATACGTTCCCCGCGATTTATAACACGTGCGGGCGGCTCCCGCGATAGCGAGCAGGGCGTCTTTACGGCTCACTGCATCGAGCGCGCAGGGGCGGAGGATTTCATAGGAAGGTTCAATGATTTTCATTTTCCCGCCCCCTTCTCCCGGTCGATCTCAATAATGGTCATGATCGCATAATTTGCCAGATCCATCAGCGTGTCGCGGATGCTCTCCTCGGCGATTTGCTGCTTGCCATTGCGCAGGGTTAGGTTTTTCAGCCGATTGAGCTTATCTTCAAGGCGGATGCAGGGCATTGCGAGGCCGTACTCGGCATAGCTCTTGCCAAAACTATCACCGTAATCGGCGTTCTTGCGCTCGTACAGTTCCGTCAGTTCCCGGCTGATGATGGAATGCTGCTCAACTTTCTTCATTGCGCCTCGCCTCCAAACCGCTCGACTTTTCCACATATCCGGGCAGGCCGGGATGATATTTATCGAGCGCCCATTTCCAGCTCGGATGCGCCCGAAAAATTTCATCGAGATACAGGGTAAGGTTTTCGCAGCGATCCTGCAGTTCGCAGATTTCGGAAACATCTTTGCGGTTATGGCCCTCAGCGGCCGCAAAGCCGGAAAGCAGTTCCGCTGCCAACAGGCAGATATCATCTATCTTGGCGGCTTTCCCATCGAGCGTGGCGAGCGCCTGCGTCTGCTGGGCAATCGCGTGCAGCCAGTCGATAACTTCATCGATAGACATTTCCGGTGCAGTAAGCGCGAGCGCCTCTTTCGCCTCTTCAGGCGTATCCGCAATTATGCCAGCCCAGCCGCATGCATCGCAGGAAGAGCGATAGAAACAATGGATTTCCTGAAACCCACGCATTCCGACATGCAATTCCATCAGGCGGGCCCTCCCGCCGCATTTGGGGCAGAATACGTTGCTCATGTTCAATCCTCCCATTTTGTTTCCCGGCATTCCTGAGCCGACGGATACCGCGGCCAGCAGCGCCATGTTTTCCCATAGTCTTCCGGGCGCATGCCTCTGAGGTTTTCGCGTTCGTATCCGCTGATCCGTCCGAAATACCCAAATCCGTTTTGATCGAGCACATCGGCATGCAGTTCCGGATGAAATTCATTGCAAATTTCGATCCAGCAGGGTACAACCATAGCGCCCTGAATCTCGCGGAAAGGAATCGGCGTCATTTTCGTGGCCTCACGAAAAAGGTCGGGGCGGCGCATGGCCTGCTCGTTCGCCCGTTCAGGGCTTTCCGCCGCAGGGGACGCCGCATGGCAGGCGGGGCATTCATAGCAATACTCGATCCCGTTGACATACGACAGATCTGCGGAATCTGCGAGGTTCATTTTCTGCCCGCACCAGCGGCAGATAATTCTGTTCATCGCGTTATTTCCTCCCACGGCGCATTCGCCGTTTCCTCCTGCGTGGGCTGGCGTTTCCAGCTGCGCCAAGCCTTGTTGAGATTTCTAAGATTAAGCTCCACGTCATTGTTCAAGAACATGTAATCCCGCTCCATGCCCTGCAGCACTTGCCAGCCGGAAAATTCCCATCTCAGCAGATCCGGCTTATCCGATCTATGCTCGATCCAAATCGGAACGCCGCCCAGCACGCCTACGTTCAGGCAATCCAGCTCGTCCAGTGTAAACGGGAGCATTTTGCCGGTGCCGGCAAAATGGCCGTCCTGCTCAAGCATATCGGCGACAGCGGACAGAAGATTATCCAGACATCCCGGCAGCGATAGGGTTCCTGTCTTGAACGAGCAACCCGCACAGCCGCTCTTCCTTACACAAATCCGTAGAGATTTTTCGATTTCTTCACGCGTCATGGCCATCTTCCTTTCGTTCTCCCCAACTGCAATAATCGTGATCCGTCTCCCACGACGTCTCCCATAAGCCCCGCGCCCCGCAATCGCACGCAACGTGCATGGCGCAATCTTCCGTTCCCCTCAGGCGACATTCGCTGCAGCGAACCACGGGATCCTGCTCCCGCGTCATCTTCTCGATTTCTGCCGGGCTAAGGCCCGTATCCTCATAATCCGCCAGCAGATCCACCACGGCGGCCCGTGTATAGCGCACGGGCGCGGTAGCAAGGCCGGGCATGAGGCGCGTGGTGATTCTCTTCATGGCTGGTTTTGCCGTGTTCATTCTTTCTACCGTCCTTTCCGTTCCCTTCGTACAGGTTCAAACAGGCTTATCTGCCCGACGATTTCATCCGTTTTCTCCGCCCCTGCCGCCTCCGCCAGCGCCTTCAGATTCCGGAACCGATGGAGCGTGCAGGAAGAAATCCGGCACTGCTCCACATTCTCCCGGCTGCCTCCGCAGCAGTCGAGGCATTTCGCCCGGATGGCGCGCAGGGCTTCATCCGTGCCTGTCATACGGATTGACTCAGCGCCGCCCGCAGGGCGGCCATCATTGCTATAGCGACAGGCAATACAGCAGTGGAATTTCGAAAATATTTATGCACGGCTTGTCCCCTCCCACGGAAATTCCTGCACGAACTCTTCGCCCATGAGTTCGCGGAGAGAGTCTTTCATGAACACGGCGCAGCCATTATTCCGGCATTGCCGCACGGCGTTTGAAACCCACTCTTTGAGCGGAATCACCTTGTTACGCCTGTTCCCGGTCTCCGCGCCGAAAATCACCCATTCGGGCATCATTTTGGCGATGCCCCTGCCCCCGGCGGGGTTCCACGGCGCGAGCATCGGCTCGCAGGACATGTACGTATGCGCGTTGCAGTTCCAGTGCAGCGGCTGTTTCATATCCGTGCAGGTGGTACCGTACCACATGTTCTCGCGGCGCTCCGGCAGGATGCCGGAATCGATCAGCGCGTCATACCGCGCGGGGTTCTTCGTCAGGAACAGATAACGGTGCTGCGGAGCTTTTTCGCACGCCCTGAACACTTCCGCGATCCACTCATCCGGCACCCAATCGCCGAAGAGGTCGGCCATTGAGCAGACAAAGATGCTGCGCGGCTTTTTCCAGCACTGCGGATCGGCCAGCCGGTAACGATGGAAGGTCGGATCGAACTCAAACGGATACAGCGCTGCCCGCTGCGTTCTTCCATAATCTTCAATGGGGTAGTGCAGGTCGTGGCAGGTTCCATCAGCGCAGGTGGTGCCGCCATATTCCGGATACCCCTCTTCATCGCACACGGCCGTTGCGGCCCGTCCGAACCGCTTTGCAATGCCTCTTGCATAGCAATATTCGCAGCCATGCAAGCAGCCGGTAACGGGATTCCAGCTCGCATCGCACCAATCGATTTTCGTTTTGATTCCCATCAATGCGCACGCCCCTTCCGCCGTTTTTTCTTCAGATGTTCAAGCACTTTATTCCCATCGATGTCGGAAAGCGCCCTATACCAGCGGCCATTGAAAAAGCTCTCGATTTCCTGCATCGTCAGAATAATTTCAGGGTCGCTCCTCCTGCCTCTGACCTGCTTGAGCGCGCTTTTATAATCCTGCACGGCCTGCATTACAATCCCTGCGGCCAGCGCGTTCCACGCGCCCCGCTCTGATAAGGTAGGCATTCTTTGCACAGCTCCTCCCTTCAAAATCCCCTTCCCGGCCGCCTCCACGCAGCCGGAAGGCGTCCCGCACCTGAAAACGGCGCGGCCCTTCAAGCGCCCGCGCGGTTTTTCTCGCCCTCATACCGCGGAATCAGCGAAGCCCACACGCCGCCGCCCAGCATCGGCTCGCACGCGATGTGCTTTCCGAGCATGCCGACGGGGAAACCGGCTTCAATCACCGCAAGCAGGGAGCCGTTCGTTTCGATCCTGCGCGCGCCCGGCGTTTCGCAGACCCGGCTGAGCCTGAACGGTCCATCCGGGCGGATGACCATGATCCGGCTGGCCTTATCCACGCAAATGCTGATGCTTTCGCAGCAGCCAAGCATGTGCATGGTGTTTCCGTTCAGATAGAGCATTTTGCCGGTAAAGCGCACATACGGCGTGTTCTTATACGCTTTCGGCGGGGTGGATTTTTTCTTGCGCGGGGTAGCTTCTTTCAGCATGGATTACACCTCCGTTTTATCCATTGATCCCGCAGGGGCTGATTTCGACAACGACGAACGGTTTTTCCGAATACAGCTTCCGAACGACCGCCTCGACAACCTGCGAATCGTCATGATAGGCGACGCCATTCAGGGCATCGCAGACGATCTTGCCCACGTTATCCCAGTCGGGCTTCTTTCCGGGCCGGATGATTCCGGCAAGCATGCCGTCCGCCTTTTTGCGGCTGGCGCTCTTCGGCACGGTTTTATACGCGCGGATTTCCACCCGAAGCGCTTCTTCCTTCTCGAAGAAAATCCCGAGGCATTGCCGGGCGTATTCGGTGCGAACGACGGATTCATACGTCTGCGTTTTCTGCGGCGTATACATCACCGCATGCCCGCCGACCATCGCCGCGCGCGGCCGCCCTTTTCCGCAGGGTTCGCCGGGAATGGTAAACCGGGCTATTTTTGCCGCTTCCCGCATGGCTTGTTTTCCCCCTTCTTTTTGCCTTTACAGCGATATTGAATTTGCCGCTCGATCGCGCTCAGGCGCAGCCACTCTGAATATGTTCTTTCCTTCTTCCCACACGCGAGCGCCGACCGATGATTTTTGCGAACAGCATCCGCGGCCATGCGAAGCGCTTCTTCCGGCGCGCAATACAACACCTGCCGAAACTTCCAATCCCGAACGGACAGTTTCACAAGGGCGTCAAACTGCTCGCTCATACCCATGTGCTCCTATCAATATCAGAAAAGGTCATGGTTTCCGGATTAAAAATCACGCTGATAACGCCTGTGCCGCTCTGGCGGCCCTTGCCGACGATCAGGGAAATGTACTTCCGGCCGCCGGACGTGAGCGCATCGAAAACGGGCTTGTCCGCCTCAAACACACATTCATAATCAGCGTTGTCGCAGCGGTGCATCAGGATGATCACATCCGCATCCTGCTCAATATCGCCCGATTCGCGCAGATCACTGATGCGCGGGCTTTTGTTCTCGCAGCCTTTAGGCGGGCGCGAAAGCTGTGCAAGCGCAATGACGGGGATTTTGAAATCGCGCGTGATGGCCTGCAGCGCGCCGGAAATGATTGCCACCCTCCGATAGTCGTTCTGCACCTTTTCTTCAGAGGAAAGCAGCTGCAAATAGTCCACAACCAGCATATCCAGCTCCCCGGCGTCGCATTTTTTCTGAACCTCCGCGCGGAGTTTTTCAACATTCCTCACCGAAAACAGGAACTCAACCGGCAGCGCCCCGACGGCGGGCATCGCGCCGACGATGCTTTCCAGTTCCTCCGCGGATATTTCCGCGCGGCGGATTTTGCCTCCCGGCACATTGGCCGCCCATGACAGAAAGCGCATGCCATACTGCGAATCGGTCATTTCGCGGCTGATGATTCCGACCTTATATCCGGCCCGCGCCGCCGCAAGCGCCATATGCGCGCCCAGCGCCGATTTGCCGACGGAGGGTCGCGCGCCAATGACGACATATTCGCCCTTCTCAATGCCGCCGAATGCCTTATCGAACGATGTAATGCCAGTAGGGATCAGCTTCGCGCCGCCGTCCATGCGCTTTTCGAGCGTGTTCCAACCGGCGAAGAGCACATCGCCCATCGTCGCCCATGTGGCCGTGCCGGTTGTGAGATCACGGATATTCTGGCGCATGGCGTCGAGCACGGATTCCGGGTCTGAGGCCGGATCGGCCGCAAGCCGGTTCGCCTCCCGCGTGAGTTCAACAATCTGCCGCCGGGTGGATTTTTCCTTTACAACGCCAATATAGCTCCGGATGGCGGACGGCGCGGGCACAAAGCTCGTCGCCTCAATGAGCGCGTCCGTGCAGCGCGTGCTGGCCCCAACGCTTTTTGCCATTTCCGCATCGACGGTAACAAGATCGACGGTTTCACCACGCGCGTACAGCGTCCTGATCGCGCGGAACGCGCAGCGCATCATGGCGTCGGTAAAATCATGCTCCATAAGCTGCAGGCACTGTGCCGCCGCTTCTTTATCCTGCAGCATGCTGCCGATCACGCCCAGCTCCGCCTCGCGCGATGAAAACACGGTATCCATTTGTTCATCCTCCCTTCTGTATCAAAATCACAGGATAAAATCGGGAAGCGGCGGTTCATAGGTTCCGGCCTTTTCAGCGCCTGCGCGCTTCCCCTGCTTTTCGCGCTCGTGCAGCTGATCGGATTGTTCAATCCCGCCGTTTTGCTTCCATCGTTTCAGAATGCCTTCGACATAGCGCAGCCCCTGCGCCGCCGCGGGCGCTCCCACCATGCGGTTAATTGCCTCGAGCACCCATTCGGCCGAATAATCGGCAATTAGCCGCTCGGCCCATTGCAAACTTTTGGCCGACTGCGTAATTCCGGCATCCTTCATCGCCTCGAAAACCGCTTCCTGCGCTGCGGCAATCGCGCGCAGATCCGCGTTTTCGTCTGTTACGCAGTCGCTGTCTTCGGCGGCCGGCTTCCGGCTCTGTTTCGGCGGTTCTTCGCCTTCCGGGGCAGGATATTTCGGCCTGCTCTCCCGGATTCGCTGATGCTTGCTCCAGTTCGGGAAAAGATAATATGGCCTGCCGTCCCTCTCATAGAGGAAAATGCAGTCTTTCTCCGCAAGCTCCGCGAGCGCCGTCTGAATCTCCCGGATGAGCTTCTTCTCTGAAAACGTGAAAATATGGCCGCTGATATACGCGGGGCGGGCGTCTCCGCGCCCTGCATCGTCCGCCTGAAGAATCAGCCCGATCCAGAGCCGAAAAGCAAAATCCGAAAGCGAAGCGATTTTTTCAGAATCGCACAGGCTTTCTTTGATGATCCGGTTCGGCATCTTACACCCCTTAATCCGGAGGCCGCGGCAATTCGCAGCCTCCGGGAAACGAAGAATCAGGCAAGGACGACGACGTTCTGACCGGTCAGATTGTCGCTCAGATATTTCTTGATGTTCGCGACGGCCTCATTCTTCCATGCGCCGCCATCGGCTTCATGGAGCGAGATACGGGCGCGTTCATCAATGCGCAAAGTAAAGTTACTTTCCGGCTGATCCACCTCGGGGAAGGTGCGCATGGGCTTGAGGCATACAGGATTCTTAAACGTCAGATTGGACGCTGTGGTAACGCCCTGTTTTACGGTAATGACCTGCGAAACGCCGTCGTCGGCCAGATTGCAGTTCTGCTCCTTGACGAGATTGCTGACCACCTTGAAGAGGACTTCGCGGGATTCCGTCGGGAGGAAAGTTGAAAGCAGCATGGTGTTGAAGGTTTCAGAATCCAGCCATTCGCCGAAGCAGATTTTCGGAACATGCGCATCGCACATGGCGATGCAGGAACGCACTTTCCGGTTTGCGGAAGGAGGCGCCATAAGACGGACAGTGCACTGGTTGCTGACATGCAGAATCAGCTTCGCGTTCGGGGTATCAGGGATAAGGCCCTCGACGTTGGTTTTGATGTAGTCGATAACGCCGTCAAGGGTGAAGAAGGAATAAGGAGAAGGGATGGGCGCATCCTCGGGAACCGGCGCAAAAACCGGCACATAGCGCCGTTTTTCGCGATCCCAATAGTGCGGGAAGCCGCCGATATCGACGAGCTTCCTTTCGCCTTCAAGGCGCGCTTTTTCGAGCTCAGAGGCGCGCTCATACAGATACCGGACAAGCTCAGTAGAACCGCCGAAGAATCCAGCATTCATCATAGAATCCATTGTTTCAATCTCCCTTCATTCAATCGGCCTTTGCCGTTTTTCCGAGGCTGACAATCTGCGGCAGCGGGGTTTCGTTGCCGTCCATGTCGATCTGGCCGGGAATCTGATTGGTGACCTGCGAGGCGATCACTTCGCCGTTGCTGTTCTGCGTGAGGAACACGGTCTGCGAAATGGTGGACGGTGCGGCGAGCTTCGTCTGCACGTCGTAGTTCATGACGCAGAAATCGCGCTCCGCATTGGGCGTGGCTTCAAGGACGAGGATCAGCTTGCGCTTCTTCTTCGCATCGGTGTTCGGATCGACGAGGTTGCGCAGGAACTTCGCGAACTCAGCGTTGAAGCGCTCGGTCAGCGCGCCGTTGCACAGCGCGTCAAGGGAATCAATCGGGATTTGGGTTGCCATTATTTATTGCCCCCTTCCTTTCCGGCAGGCGCCTGAAGGGCCTGCTTTTTCCCGGAAGCGAACCGGGAAACGAGCTGCATCACTTCGTCATATCGCGCGGCGGGAACATCCGCAAATTTCGCAATGCCCTGCTGCTTCAACGCATCGCTGATTTCGCCCTGACGGCCGGTTTCGCTGGCTGCCTTCATGAGCGCAGCGGCCTGTTCCTTCGTGATGTTCGCGTTCCGGTCGTTCCCTGCGAGATGCGGGAAAACATCGCCGATGGAAAGCACGCCGTCCTCGATGCCGTTCTTCAGCTCTTTGAGCCGGAGCATATGATCGGCAGTCCAATCGTCCCTGCGGGCGTTCAGATAGCCTTCCAGATCCGCCAGGGCGATGCCCATTTTTTCATAGACCCTGAGCGTGGTGGCAATGAGCTTTTCGCGCTCTTCCTTATTGCCCATTTTCTGCGCAAGGCCAGTGGAAGCCGTTTTGCGGCAGGCGGCAACGGCAATCTGCGTCACATCTCCGGGAATCATCTGCAAGATGCAGGCGCGGATGCGGCGCGCGGCCATATTCGCCTCAAGTTCATAGATATCGCGGTCGTCGGTGAGCTTATAGCCGCCCGTGCGCGTGCTGCGATAATGGGCCAGTTCAAACTGGCGGGAAACATACATGTTGGTTTCCAGATCCCACGCATAGGCGCGAATGACGCTATGCCCAATGCCCATGTGATCCTGCCTGCGTTCGAGGACTTCATAGCCGAAAGTGCAGTTGCCCCAGTTGCGCGCAAGCACTTCCGCCAGCCGGATCGACGGGCCGGTCACGGTCTCCTTGCCGCGCGGGAAGGTATAAACGGCGGCATCCGCAAGGGTAGGACGCGCGCATTCGCGCAGAATACGATCCGCCGCAACGGCTGCATCGCGCGGGAACTGCCGGGCCATAAGCACCTGGGCTTTCACTTCGGCAACGACGCGCGCTTCCGCATTCGCCGCAAGGGCGTTGCCGGACGCATGCCGGTGCGAATCCTGCATGGACGCTGCTGCGGCAGGGGCTACGGCGTAGGGATTGGAAATGACGACCTCTTCGTCTCCGAATTCAACCATCTGTTTTTGCTCCTTCCTCTCAGGCTCTCGCCCGGATACTCAAATCTTCATAGAATTCCACGCCGGGAATCTTCGCTGTTCCGCGCGTCATGCGCGCAATGCTGTTCAGCGTGGCCATATTGATGCTGCGAAGCTCAACGCCGGTGTCGGAATAGGCCGGAACGGCGGCCGCGTCGATCACGCGGGCTTTCCAGATTTTGCTGACGCTCGTGCCGCTAGCCTTCGGGGCATCCACCACGGGCATCGGCTGCATTTCCTCAACCATTTCAGCCATTGCCATTCCAATGGCCGCGCCGTGATCGTCCCCGCTGTCATGCGCCGCGAGGGCCTGCGCCAGAAGGCGGTCGGCCTCTTCGCGCTGGCGCTTTTTCGCAGCCGCCTCGGCTTCCCGGCGGGCCTTTTCAACCGCCGCCTGATAGCTGGTCATGCTGGCCTTGATGATGCGTTCCGCCTCAGTGAGCGGCAGCAGCATTTCCTTTTCGCGGTCGACTATCGCCTGATGCGCCGCCTTTGCCACGGCCTTCGTCGGCGCCCAATAATCCTTGATCTTCTTGGCGCGGTTCTTGATCTCGAGCAGGAATTTCCCGGCCTGCTCATAGTCCTGCGTGGATTCAATCCGCATGCCGTGCGCCGCGTTCACGGCCAGCATGCCGGATTTTTCAAGCTGCTTTTCAACTCTCTCGTCCTGTGGCATTTCAATAATCGTCGCTTTTTGCTCCATCGTCTTTCCCTCCTTGTCTACGGCCGGCGTTCCGCCGCCATCGCGTTATAAATTGCCATGCAGTGCAGGAAGGTTTTATAGCCGTCCTCGACCTGCTCAAAGCGGAAGTTTCCATCGCGCAGAAGCTGCAGCCCATACCGGCGGCGAATGAGAACGCCGTGGCTTTTCAGAGCTTCTGCGTAGCCCGCAATCTGCGTCGCCAGCATCACCGGATGATAGGCGCTGGTGCATTTCAAATCGACAACATCGAACCCGGTTCCGTCATCCGGCTCCACAAAACCGATCAGGTCAAGCGTTCCGGCGTAGCGCAGCGTTTTGTGGTAGGTACGGTATTCGCTTTCCGCCCAGTGCGGTTCATACTCCGCCTGAAACTTCTGAAACGCCTGAAAATACGGTTTCGTATCCTCGTCGGTTTCCTCAATCCCGTATTTCACGAAGTTGCTCACCTGCTCATGAACGCGGGTTCCGCGGTTCGCCGCCTCGCACATCACATCCGCCGGAATGCCGTTATAAAGCATGAGGCTCATGGGTTCCATGATCTGCGTAACGGACGGAATGGCGACGCCCCGAAGCAGATAACGGTGCGGTTCTTCTTCAAACCGGATATCGCACACAGGAAGCGCTGCTGTTTCCATCAGCTTTCTACCTCCGCCGTCTTGCAGTGCTCTTTGCGCCACTTGTCGAAGCAGGTCTCGCACAGGTCGTCTCCATCCACATCGTGGAAATAATCCTCGCCCTCGTAAATCTCCTCGCCGCAGCGGTCGCACGTGAGCGCAGGGCGTTCCGGCTCAGCGTTCGGGCAGCGCGGATCGCACGGATCATGCAGGCAAACGCTGCACATTTGACATTCGCACCCCTTTCTGATATATTGGAATTGCATTTTTTGCACCGCTCCTCGATCTTGAGGAACGTCAGGCGCTTCCACGCTCCACCGCGGAAGCGTTTCTTTTTGCCTCGCATTCCGCAAGGGCTTGAAGAACCAGCCTGCGGGCGAATTCAAAATCGCTGGCATAGCCCTGCCTGCTCTTTTCCCGCTGAAACCGGGCAAGGTCGCGCGAGTCAAGGTTGAACTTCCGGATGTAAAGCGTGTCACCGCGCCCGTACTGCCCGCTCATACGCTCGCGCCTCCTTCTCGCGCCTGATCACGCCGCCCACGACTTCGCCTGCCAGCACCAGCAGCCCCTCAAGACACGACATGCCCACCATACGCACGCCCATATTCGTCGGCATGAAAACCGTAGCGTACAACGCCTGAAGGCCTACGGCGGCGACTGCGCACCATCTGATCCAGCGGTTCATTTTTGTTTCCTCCCCTCGCCTTTTTTTCGCCTACATGGAGCGCATTGGCATGATCAAACGCCTTTGCAAACTCCTCTCGCGACCAGCCAGCCTTCGCGGTAGCGTTCAGGATCCGCGAAAGCGCGCTGGCCTTCATGGCAATGCTCAATTCTCGTTCACCTCCCTTCGTTTGCGGTGCAACAACCACAGCTGCCGCGCGCGCGCATGCGCGGTAGATTTGGATTCGGATTCAAATTCGGATTCGGATTCAGGCCGCAGCCCGCCGCAATCTGCCGCGCTTTGCCGCAACCTGCCGCAGCCCGCCGCAATCTGCCGCGAAGCGTGGCAACCCGCATCCACATTGGAAAAGGAGAGCGGGAAGTCAGGTTCAAAATCTGCAGCGCATGACAAGCCCCGGAGGCACTATACCTGTCGACCCAGCCATACTAAATCGGGTGGTCGCGCCGCCTGATCCAACACCGTGCATTGGGAGGGGACTTCCAGATGTCGAAATAGCATGCAGGATGTGCTCAGCATATAGCTGCTGATCCATTGGGCCGCTTGTCACAGCCCGGATTGATGAACCTTTCCCCCCTTTCTGATGGCCGTACCATCACAACTGGAAATGCTCATTCGGACGGATGGAGCAGATTGCGCAAGCACCAGTATTTTTGTTTTATGGACTCTTTTGAGGCATCCGAACAAACATATCCAGTTGTGAAGGTACGGGCTGTTCAAAATCAGACGCAGCGCTGAAGTTCTTTATCGCTGAAACGCAGCGCACTGGCCAACCTGCGGAATTCATCCAGCGTGAAGCTGCCCGGATCGCGCAGCCTGCGCGTGAAAGTTGAAGGATTCATTCCAATCTTGTGCGCAATGTCCGCCTGCTTGAGCCGATCCCGCATCATGCATGCGGAAACCAGCACACGAAGGGACTGTCCCGCCGCTTCAGAGCGGCTTTCCATGCGCTGCTGCTCAGTCAAAATCACCTTTGGCATTTGCTCGTTCCCTCCATGCTTCAAATTTTCTGGGCTGTATCGGTCAATGCTGCAATGAGCAGCTTCAGGGCCTGCGAAAAGCTTGATTTCAAATCGTCTCCGGCGGAGCAAGCAGTTCGTTGACGGTACAATGCAGGGCAGCGGCAAGGCGTTGGAATGTATCAATACGAGGTGCTTTTGTTTTCCCGCTTTCGATATCGCTGATAACGGCCTGCGGAACGCCGCTGTGCTTCGCCAACTCATATTGACTGATGTCAGCCTTTTCGCGCATTACGCGGAGATTATACATTGTTTTTCCTCCCGAATAATCTGTTTTCCGATAACATTATAATTGTATTCCGATAGATTGTCAATAGCTATTCCGATAATTTCATGATAGAATCTAAATAGCAATTCCGATAAGGTGGCGATATTATGATAGTTGGCGATAATATAAAGCGCAAAAGAGAAGAAAAGGGCCTTAGTCAGAACAGACTAGCGAAGCTTGCCGAAATTTCGCAATCCGCTATCAGCGATATTGAAAGTGGACGCGTTACGCGTATGCCATCGACAGGAACCCTATCAAGGCTTGCCAAGGCTTTAGACTGTACCGTCGCCGAACTCATGGGCGAAAACGTAGAGACCCGTATGCCGACCAATGAAGAATTGAAATTCGCGCTGTTTGGCGGAGATAAAGAAATTACGGACGAGCAGTTTGAAGAGGTAAAGCGCTACGCGCAGTATATTAAGGAGCGCGGGAGCAATGACAAATGAGGCACTGCTCGCTTTCGCCGGACGGCATGGTTATTATGTAGAGTACGTACCCCTTGAAGCAAATCAATCTTTTACGATTGAAACGCAGCGGTGCTGCAACATTTTTATCAAAAAACGCCTCCCCCGCAAGGCAAGCAAAGTCCGTCTTGCACATGAACTTGGGCATTGTGAATACGGCGGCTTTTATAACCGTCATTCTCCTTTTGACATACGCAGCCGCGCAGAGCATCGCGCAGATAAATGGGCATACTACAAGCTGCTCCCACCTGAGCACATTCGCACCGCCATGCAGCACGGTTACACCGAAACTTGGCAGATCGCAGATTATTTTGATGTAACATGTGAATTTGCACAGCAAGCAATCGAGTATTACAAAAAGGAAGATTTGCTATAGTCCCCTCTCGAAAAGGCCCTCAGAACCACTGTTAACTGCAAGCTTTCCTGACCGACGCAACTTTACTCTCATAAAACGCAGTACAAAAGAAGGCATCCTTTTATGGCAAAATGTATCCAATGTGGAAGAAAAGGTCTGTTCTTCAGAGTAAATGGGGAAGGGCTTTGCGCCTCTTGCGCAGAAATCAAGGCGCAAAAAAAGGCGCTTGATGAAAAGCAGCGAAAAGTAGACGAAGAAATCAATCTGCTTAAACCGCAGCTTGAGCACTTGCGGAGTGAAAACGCTGCGATGCAGGAGCAGCTTGCGGCCACAGAAAAAAAGCTGCAAACTGCGCAAAACCGAATTCTGAAATGTAAGTCCACTTTCCAAAGCATGCAATATGCAATGGAAACCTACATGAACCCACGTGCGGATAGAAGTCAGATTGCGCCGCTTTTGAAGGTTGACCTCGCTGAGATTCTTGGCGAAGAACCAGAATTAAAGTGCCTGACAATGAAATCGCTGCGTTCCCTTTACAGACAAAACGAAAAGCAAATTCTACAGGTTACAGAATCTTACCAAAGCCAATATACGACAAAGGCAAACGCTGCAATTTATAAGCTAATGGTTCTCGCCCTTCATTCGGAGCTAACCGTCATCATGCAAGGGCTTTCTTATGGAAAGCTGGACGATGCCGTCGATAAAGTAAAGGCCCTTACAGCGCGCTACCATACCATCGCCGCCGACGGCAATCAAACCATCGTCAATACACTGAACAGGTTTATCGGCCAGATCGAAAGCCTCTATATAGAAGCCGTCAAAATCGAATACGAATACTATGTGCAGCGCGAGCGCGCCAAGGAAGAGCAGCGCGCCATTCGCGAGCAGATGCGGCAGGAAATGGCCGAAAAGAAGCAATTAGAGGCCGAAAGGAAAAAAATCGAGGCCGAAGAAAAGAAATATCACATTGAAATGGCGCGCGTGCGCGATCAGCTCACCGTAAAAGTGGAGAATGACGAAGAAAAAGAAATGCTTCGCAAGCGCCTTGAAGAGCTTGAAGCGCAGCTTCATGCGGTCGGAGAGCAAAAGGACGAAATCACCGCCCTGCAGAACGGCAAGGCCGGCACTGTATATATCATCAGCAATATCGGCTCGTTTGGCGACAGTGTTTTCAAAATCGGCATGACGCGCCGTCTGGAACCGCAGGAGCGGGTGGATGAACTTGGCGACGCCAGCGTCCCCTTCCCGTTCGATGTGCATAGCTTTATTTTCTCAGATGACGCTGTCTCTCTCGAAAACGAGCTGCATAAGCGCCTGAACGCACAGCGCGTAAACAAGGTGAATCTGCGTAAGGAATTCTTCCATGTATCGCTCGATGAGCTCGAAAAGCTGGTTGAAGAAGTCGATCCGAGCGCAGCATTTGAAAGAACAATGCTCGCCGAACAGTATCGCCAAAGTCTGTCTATCGACGCGCCGACGGAAGAGTACGTCGATCTGGATGTGGAATGAATGATTTGCGGCAATCGCGCCACGGCCATAGGAAACAAATGAAGCGCGCACTGCGCGTCAAATAAGGAGGAACAAACATGAAGAGATTCATCTCACTGTTACTGTTGGTATCGGTCATGTTTCTGTTCGGCTTTGCTTACGCCGAGGACCTTTCCAAGTTGGATGACGAGCAGCTGATTGCACTGAGTGTCGCAGTCAACAGCGAAATTATCCAGCGCAACCTGAACAAGAAAGTAAAAGTGCCGGCCGGAACCTACATCGTCGGGCAAGATATTCCTGCTGGGGATTATACGATAAGACCGACCGGAACTTTCCTCCGCGTGGATATTTACGAAGGCGAAGTGAAGCTTGGAAACAGAACCGGAATCTTTTCCGTAAATCAGGAAGAGATCATCGGGAAAATATCGCTCAAAGAGGGCCAGATCGTTGAAATATCATTCGGCGGTTCGACATTTGAAAAATACGCCGGTCTCGGATTCTGATCCGCAGCCAACGCCAATTTCGAAAATTTGAATAGGGATCCCATGATGATTTCTTGCTGATCATTAGTTAACATCTAAGCCAGCAGAGAATTTTCCATACGAAAGGAGCGACCGCATACGACGGAGATCATGAAATACTCAGAAGCCACTTTTGAAAGCATCAAGCACGTTAACGAGTACGGACAGGAATACTGGAGCGCAAGGGAACTTCAGAAGGTACTGGATTATTCCCAGTGGCGATATTTGAACGAAGCCGTTTCTCGTGCAAAGCTTGCATGCGCAAATAGCGGTTATAATGTAAATGACCATTTTGCGGACGTCCGCAAAATGGTGTCCATTGGTTCTGGTGCAACGCGAACCATTACCGATTACCATCTTTCCCGCTATGCCTGCTATCTGATTGTCATGAACGGCGACCCACGAAAAGAGGTAATCGCCGTTGGGCAGACTTACTTCGCCATTAAAACCCGTCAGCAGGAATTGATCGAGCATTACGACGAGCTGAGCGAAGATCAAAAACGTCTGGCAATCCGGAACGAAATGAAGCGTCACAACGTAGCGCTTGCCAACGCCGCACGCGACGCGGGCGTGATTGATTCGCGCGACTTCGCCATTTTTCAAAACAAAGGATATCAGGGATTGTATGGCGGCCTTGGTGTGAAAGAAATTCATGCACGCAAGGGCTTAACAAAGAGCCAGAAAATTCTGGATCATATGGGCAGCACCGAACTGGCTGCCAATTTGTTCCGCGCCACGCAAACAGAAGAAAAACTCCGGCGGGAAAACATTCAGGGAAAAGAAGCCGCAAATCAAACCCATTACGATGTCGGAAAAAAGGTGCGCCAGACCATCGCCGAACTCGGCGGCACCATGCCGGAAAATCTGCCAACTCCCTCGAAAAGCATCCAGCAGCTTGAACGTCAAAATGCGAAAAAAGCGTTAAAAGAAAGCAAATAGCGCCAACCATCAATGGAGGCTTTGATTATGGGCATCAGATTCCACAAGCATGTCGATCTCGGCCCGTTTCGGATCAACTTCTCCAAATCGGGCATCGGAACCAGCTTTGGCACGAAGGGCTTCCGCGTTGCAAAGACCGCGAGGGGGTCGACGCGAGTGACGACCTCTATTCCTGGCACCGGAATTTCCCATGTCAGCGAAACTTCAAGGAAACGCAAAAGGCAACCGCAATATCGACAACAAAGCGCCTCATCCGGCTGCCTTGGAAAAATCATAATCTTTATTCTTGTGCTGCTTATTTTTGCAGCGCTGAGAGGAAAGTAATTGTTCCCCGTCCCTTCCGGCGGAGATAAAAGGAGGAACATTCTCATGGCAACAAAGCCCGAAAAGCTTCCGAGTGGCAACTGGCGCTGCCGTGGAATGATCTATGTCGACGGAAAACGCAAATTCAAATCATTTACTGCCGACACGCGCAAAGAATGTGCATATATGGCTTCACAGTATGAACTGGAAGGGAAGCGCCATAAAGAAGTGCCGCGCCTTACAGTGGGAGAAGCCATAGACAAGTACATAGACGATCGAACAGAAATACTGAGTGCGAGCACAATCAGAGGTTATCGAAAATATAGAAAATGCTACTTGCAGCTTCTAATGGACATGCCGCTTGCTTCCTTGTCGGCGCAAGTTGTTCAAAAAGCCATAAACATCGAAGCTGCACAGCATAGCCCTAAAACAATTAGAAATGCACTTGGGCTTTTTTCTGCTGCGATTTCTCCACATGTCCCCGACATAACTCGCAACATAGACCTTCCGCAGCCCATTAAATATGACGCCATTATTCCAGACGACATCGCTGTTCAAAATTTAGTGCAGCTTACTCGTGGTAAGCAGCTCGGAAGCGCAATTCTGCTGGGTGCATTTGCAGGGCTAAGGCGTTCTGAGATTGCTGCTCTCAAAATGTCGGATATTGATACTTTGGATAATACCATCACTGTAAACAAAGACACCGTAATGAATGAGCATAACGAATATGTGGTAAAGCCTCCGAAAAGTTATGCGGGAACGCGAAAATGCACGGTTCCCCAATTCGTGATTGACGAAATAATAAAAAACCATGTTGAAACGAGTGAATATGTAGTAGGTATGACTCCGAGCGCAATTACCAACGCTTTTGAACGCGTTAGAAAAAAGGCAGGGGTCACTTGCAGATTTCATGATTTGAGGCATTACATGGCGTCGATTATGCTTGCACTTGGAGTACCGGACAAATATGCTATGGAAATCATGGGGCATTCTACACCCGATATGCTGAAAAGAGTTTATCAGCATACAATGACGCAGAAGAAAAAGGAGGTTAAAAACCGAATTGTAGAGTATTTTGAGCAAAACTGTGCCACAAATTGTGCCATGAATTTAAACGATGATTGATTTATATATGTTTTTGGCATGTTAAGCATGGGTTCGAATCCCACCCTCTCCGCTTAACAGGCCATGCAAACAAAAACGTTGCATGGCCTGTTTTCTTTGTTTCATAAGGATTTTTTTGATGTTTCAGATTCACACTGCAATTTCATTTTTTGCACGAAATTGCATGTTTTGCGGTCAAACTGTGCCATGAATTGTGCCACGACCTATTGATTCAGTTTCTTCCTCCGTTCCCAAGATCAACCGGATTGCTTTTTCTGCTCTGCTAGCAGCACTCACGATCAGTTTCTTATCATTCTTCAGCGCAGCCAACCAGCTTTGAATGTAAGCGGCATTATTGCGAAAGCTTTTCTCCGTTTCAATCCCCAGTTCATGCAGAATGCCGCAGGCGCCAATTTCTGCGACCAGCTCTTCTTTGGAATAGCTCTCACTGCCGAACGCCGCCACTTCATCGGTTTCGGCAAAGCGGTTGAGCAGGCTTTTATGGCCTGTGCTGTGAGTCAGTTCATGGAAGGCCGTTGCATAATATCCGGCGCTGCTCTCGAATTGTTCCATCACCGGGAGGCTGACAAAATGCCTGCTCGGGCTGTAAAAGGCTCTATTCTGCTTACTGTGTTCAATGGTGAGTTTGGCTCGATCAGAATAATCTGAGATAATTTCGTCTGCACGCTCAACAGGAGACGCTGTATCAGGAAGATGTTCCGCGCTGTATTTGGGGATAATCCCTTCACAATCACTGATATGAAAAACGTTGTAGTACCGAAGCACCGGCAAGGGATCATCGACTGGCAATCCATTGGAATCACGAACCACGTTTCCGGAAGAATCTTTCTTTTCCCGGTGCATCAGCTTCCAGAACACGACGAGCTGCGCTTTCGCGCCTTTCCTTACCTTGCTGCCCTCATCCTAACACTGCTTGAACGTAAGATACTCTCCGGGTCTGCCAAGAAGCAGTTGGTTAATGAGACTGTACGGCCTGCCATTGCTGCGGCGTATTGCGCCCTCTGCAACGCCCACCCACGGGCGCTGCCATGGTATGATGCCCTTTTCCATTTCCGCAATGATGCGGTCTGTAACAACCGCATAAACGTCCATTTTCCGTAAACCTCCTTCGTCAGTAGTCGGGGAGTAGTTCCGGATGGAGTACCACCATATCCGGCCGCTGCTCCCATTTATGGCCAAGAACCGCTTGGAGCCGCTGAAGGTGCGCGCTCAGTTCACTTACCGCACACCACACTGCAGCATGTTCAGGCCGTCCGCTGGTCGGCAGGGCATACACCCAGTCGCCATACAGGAAATACTGCCAGCCAGTACAGAAAGCAATCAGCTTGCCGTTCTTCTTGATATCGAAATATTCTTCGCGAGAACACATCTGGCAAATTTCCCCTTCCATCAGCAGAACGAGCTGGCAAGCATGATCTTGCCTTCAAGCATTCGAAGTTCATCTTCGCCGAACCCGGCTTCCCGCAGGACCTGTTCCATTTTATCAACAGCCGCGGCGGACTCCGGCGACGGATTGCAAAGGAAATGGTTATACACACGCTCGAACGAGCAGAGGATGCTCTGCATTTCGTATCCCCCCTATCTGGCCGTTACCTTGAACGTCACGGCATGACCGGGGTTCTCAGCCGCCAGCAGACGCTTCATATCGTCAACCATCATGTTGTTATCCAGCGCGGCCTGAATCACTTCGACCAGCTTCTTGCCATCGAGATACGCCCAGATATACGTGCGCTTCCGTTTCATTTTCATGCCCTCCCTGATTCTCTCTTGACTTTTCGCTCTACTTCTGATAGGGTGGGGCTGTGGTAGAGCGGCACAGCCCGTTTACCCTCTCAGGCTTTCCCTTGACTTGCTACGGTCGTTGGGGGGAAAGCCCTTTTATTTTGCCTTGATTCTGGCCTTGAGCAGTTCAATGAACTCTTCAAGAGTCAATCCCTGCTCACTGGCTTCGATTGCCATCAGGTGAATCTCAAGGGCTTCTGCTTCCCTTGCCACCTTAATGACCTCGCTTGCCATCAGCTCGGCGTCCTTTCTGCTTTCTTCCATGTTCAAAACCTCCTTTCTGCTCTATCAGGGGTGATCCCCTCCATGCTTATATATTACACTATTTTTAGATAGTTGTCAACACAAAACATACGATTTGCAACACTTTTTATGAAAATTTTCGTATGTTTTTACTGATTTTCCTTTTCGTACTTCTTACGGAATCCAATATACTTTCCGGACTTGATCCGCCTGTCAATATAGGGCTCGTTCTCATCGATAATCCACTGGTTGCCAAACTTTTTCGCGGTTTCGAATTCTCCCTCGCGAGCTTTTTTCAGCGCATTGCTGCGGTGTTTATGGTTCCTTTCGGCATACTCTTTGAGCGTAATATACGCCATTGCTGTATCACCTCGTAGTTATTATTGTAACGCGCAAACGTAGCTTTGTCAATTTTCGTGATTGGCCGCAAGCATACCAAGGGAAAGAACAAAACTGCTTCCATCCCTGCCTATTACTGTAACGCTTTCCATGTATCAGCCCTCCATTCCAGACGCGAGCATGAGCGGTTGTTGTGCGCCGGTATCCAGATAATAGTCTGCATGGGACATAACATATTCGTAGCGTTCACGGCCTTGAAAGCTGTCTACAACGTGCTGTTCCTCTGCGCTCATATCGGCATATTTCTTCTTGCCGTAGCTCGGAGGAAGCCAGCCTTTTTTCTGCCCGGCGAATAGGTTGAATTTTTCCAGCAACTCCATGTCCTTGAACAAAAGGTGCGCGGTGCCCTTCTTGTAAAACGTAACGGTGAAGTATTTCGTATCAATGTTCCGGGTGTTCTGGGTAGCCTCGACGGTGCGGAAGACGTTCTCCATATCGCCGGGCCAATCCGTACGCCCGCCGTCCAGAAAATCAAAGACCTTTTCGATGTCCCGGAACTTTGACGCAACCCTCCATGAACGGAACCGCTTGTCCCAGTTGCTGAAAGCATCATAGAAAGGGATGATGACCTTTTTACCAACGGAAAAGCAATCATTTGTTTTCCAGCCGTCATAATAATGCCGGTTGGGGCTATCCTCATTCCAGCAGCGAGCGGTCCATTCGTCAAAGAGTTGCACGATAGTATCCTCTACGCCGTTGATGACCTTCCCGTTCATTTTGATGACCAGAGTGAGGATATTATACACCGAAAAATCATAGTCCATAAGGGCATTGACTGAATCGTGAAGCTCGTTGATGAGATTGCTGGTGAGCCGCTGGGTAATGCTTTCCTGCTTGAATATCATGCTCCAATATTTTCTGCGCGTTTGCCGGATATAGGCATTGATTCGAGCGTCGCGGTCATGACCGCCAGCATGGAGTTTCAGCTCTAAAATAGGGCTGGCATATTTATCGCTCGGCTTATCCAGAATGTGGGGAATCATTGCCTCGTATTCTTCAATCAGCCGGATTCCACAAGCCACTTCGTAATTATAGCGATTGACCCATTCTTCAATCTGATTGTATCGCACGATTTCGGCGTATTCCTGTGGCGTTTCATGCGTCTTGTAGGTTGGAGCCTTGCGCATATCCTCCATGATGGTGCTGTCTGGCTTTTTCCGTGCAACAGTTTTGTGAACGATGGCAATCTCAACGCCGGTAGGCCGTTCTGCATCAGCAAACGCACCCGATACATACTCAATACTACTGTCCGTTTCCAACGCCTTGAGCAGCCGCTGCCGCGCCGGGGTGCATGGATTGCGGATGGTTTCAGCATTCAGAATGCAGCGTATCGTCCCTCCATGTTCGATAAGCTCCAAGGCGTGGAGCAGATGTTCCGCACCTCTGTCAAAGGGTGGATTCATCAAAATCAGGTCGTAGCGCTTCTGCGTTTCAAAGGTCAGAAAATCGTCATGCACCACGCGGAAGCCAGCGTCATCCAACTGCCTGCGCAAAAATGAATCAATCTCCACACAATCGATGTCGGCTTGTTCCAGAGCCTCCCGCTTGGAGTGCTCGTCATAAACAGGGAAGCCCCTGCGGGCTTTGTACATTTTGTTGGCTGCAGCACGGGCGAGGTCGCCTTTTCCTGCGCTGGGTTCCAATACGCTTTGGGCGAAATTCCAGTCGATACCCTGCATCAGCTTATCGGCCAATGCAGGTGGCGTGGGATAAAAGGTCTTCCGGGCATTTTCATTTTCAATCGAAGCAAGGTTCATCATACGCATTTCGCTCATCCTTTCTGCCGGGGGCTGCTCCGGCTCGGCTTTATGTGTCTTTATTTCCTGTTGAGGAACTCCCAATCGTATACTTCGTGGTCTGCTTTATTGCCTTTCCAAATCTTCAGAACTTTGAATCCGTTGCATCGGAGGTCGGCAGCAAATTCAGCGTTAGTCTTATAGTCGTCATACCTCATGATTTTAAGGTTTCCGTTGTTTGTTCTGACCAGCGCTGTTCTCATTGGGCTTGCCTTCTTTCTGCCAGGGATTGGCCGTCCCGGCTCAGCTATGGCTGGTTATGTGACTTGCAGATAAACATATGGCTGCGGATTTCAGTCGCGTTGGCTCCCGTATAATCCCAGACATCGGGATGTTACTTTCACGGGCGCGGCCTCCATTCCTCACTCGTCCCAGCCGAACAGGCAATGATAGAATAAGGCGTTCAGATTCTTCTTCGCCCAGCTCTTCGCAGCTTCTTTGGTGAGATGGATCACCTTCTCACCGTTCGCGCGCCTGTTGACACTGACGCGCTTGGCATACCGCGTGCCTGCCCCGCCTTTGCAATGCAGAAAATACTCTCCGTTTGCATCGGAATAGAGCGTTTCCTCCACGCGAAAAATAGGATCGAACGTATCTCTGGTGGACGTTACCAGATGTCTTGCATTTTCAATCTTGAATTCCATGACCAAACCTCCTTGCGTTCATGTGTATTAGGTTATGTTTGTATAATAATATATATTTAGCCACTTGTCAATATTATTAGATAATTTTTTAACGTATTTGCGTAAAAAAATAGGGCCGACGCCGGAACGCCGCCCCCTAAAAACCTTTCGGTTTTTGTATATGGCTAATTTGCTCGGTATGAAAACAAACAAAATCAATAAGCTGAAGAATATTCAAACAGTATCAGCACATACTAAATTCCAAAACCCATCAATTCGGGAGGCAAATTCGTGAAAAATCCGCAAATCCAGTTGAAAAAGCATCAAAAAAATGATATTATGAATGCTCACAATAAAAGATGGAGGCATTTACATATGCTTTTGGAATTTTCTTGCTCCAATCACAAATCAATCAAAGAAAAAGTTACTTTTTCCGCATTAGCAGGAAAAGATAATACATTTGAGAGCTCATTGAAACAGTTTGGCGATTATCGTATTTTAAGGACGGCTGTGCTGTATGGAGCTAATGGATCTGGAAAAAGCAACTTTGTTAATGCATTTCTATTTGTTAGATCGTTGGTCATCAGCAGTATTAACCTTCAGCCGGGGCAAGAAATCAGGCAATCAGTTCATAAACTTTCGCGCCCCGATTCCGAAAGCGAATATTGCATTCAATTCGTCAAGAATGGTATTAGATATGCATTTGGCTTCGTGCTTAAACAGCACCTTATTAAAAGTGAATACCTATATTATTTCCCGCTTGGGCGGCAAGTAAGAATTTATGAACGGGATGAGAACACATTCTATCCGGGAAACAAATTTAAAGGGAAATTTGAAGCCTGCAAAGATGTTTTCAAACAAAACAGGCTTTTTTTATCGTGTGCTGCCAATTTTAGCAATGTTGTGCCAGTTTCAGAGGCGTATGATTTCTTTCTGAATGATATTGTCGTATACATAGCAAGCAACAGCATGAATGATGCCAGCGCAAATTGGATGCAATATTCTTTAAGACAAATTCATGATGACCCCAAAGTCAAAAAACTTGTTTTGTCTTTGCTGCGCCTCTTAAATACTGGAATAAAAGATGTAAAAATTAAAATTGAGGAAAGGCCACTTCAGATGATGGAATCTGCACAAACTCCTTCGGATGAAGTAAAGGCTACTTTGCGTACTGATTTTTCAACGCAAATTGACGCTAAAGTAATATATGATTCTTTCGAAGTTGACTTAAAACGCGAGGAGTCCTTGGGAATCAAAAAATTATTTGAAATGCTATGCCCAATGATTGATATTCTTATTCATGGAAAGATTCTCGTATGCGATGAATTAGAATCGAACTTGCACGAGGCACTGGTCCATGGTCTTATTCGTCTTTTTTGTCATCTTGGGTCGGATCAGTTTGCACAACTCATATTCACGACGCACGACACCACATTGTTGGATCTTAATTTGTTTAGACGCGATCAAATTTGGTTCACCGAACTAACTAAAGATACCCGTGCAACGGAACTGTATTCGTTAGCGGAGATAAAAAACGTACGAAAAGATGAGAACATCGAAAAGGGATATATTTGTGGGAAATATGGTGCTATTCCAATGTTGAATTCTGAATTAGCAAATTTTATGGCTGAACTGTAAAGGAGTATTCTCATGAACAAAAGGCGCGATCTAAAAATACCGGAACGGATAGAAAACGTTCGTGAAAAGTGCAAAGCACTCCCTATTATAAAATTCAAATTAGATGAAATTCTTTCACACTTTGAGACAAACATGGATGCTGTTCGCAAACAGCTTATCACCGCAGAAGAACTTGCTACTGGAAACAAAACTGATGAAGCTCAGTATATTTGGCGTTCGCAAATTGTTTTCTGCGTTAGTGCTCTAGATTTTTACATGCATGAGCTTGTAAAATATGGGCTGAGTCAAATATTTGACAGAAGATGGGAAAGAACCACTGGCTATAATAAATTGAAAGTGTGCATGGAACATGTCGAAATTATTCGAAATTCTCCTGAAGCAGAATGGTTTTCAATATTCATTAATTCACTTTACTCTTCCTCAGCATTGGGATCATATAAAAGCATAAAAGAGCAGTTAAAAATAATTGGCATAGACATAAATGAAGTAGAGCACATAGCTTTTACTTCAATAAAAAGACAAAACGAACAGAAGGGGTGTCTTGAAAACAAACTTGATACTCTTTGGGGCCGTCGAAACCAAATCGCACACCAGTCTGACAGAATGTCCGAAACCGCACAAGTACAATCTATTGATCGTAAATTTGTTGAAGATTGTATTAGTGATATCAGCAAAATAGTTTTCGCGATGAATAAGCTAGCTATAGAAAAAAGTACCGCATAAAATGATTACCATTTCTTCTGAATCGAGTAATCAAATTTACGTTACAAAACAATTAATTTCTTAAATTTGCAGCGCAAAAAGCCGGGGCTTTCGCCCCGGCTTCTCCGTTTCCTATTCTTCCGCCGGAGGTTCCGTTTCCCCCACAGTCTCATCGTCCTCCCCGTATCCTTCAAACGCGGTCTTGGCAGCGCTGAGCATGCCGTCGTTCATCTTTTTTACGGCCGCCTCGATCATATCCCTGTCCACGCTATACCCGGCCTGATACAATTTGTTCACCACATAATCAAGCTTTTCCTCGCCGCGGCCCTTGCCAATCATCTGTTCCGCAGCGTCCACCAGCGTAACGACCACATTCCACAGGCTTTCCCTCTGCTGCGCGTTCGTCTTTTCATTCAGCCATTTGCGCAGCGGCGGTACGATCTTTTTACCAAGCAGCGCCACAAGAAAATTGAACGCCACGCCGCAGACGGCCACAATGAGCGCAGTCAGGTCTACGGTTACGGCGGGCGTGGGCGCAGCGGCCGGAACGTCGGCGGCTGCAGCCTCGCTATGCGCCAGCGGCGCATACAGGCACAGCGCCAGCACAAATGCCAGCACCAGATAAAGCAGGATTTTCTTCATGATCTTTTCTCCTTTCCTCGTGTAGCCATATAGGAATCAAGTTCCGATTTCACGGTTTTCAGGCGGTCGATGCCGTTCCCCGTGATTTCGTGCATGAGAAGGGCGTTCTGCACCTTGAGAATCTGCGCCATATCCTCGGAAAGCGTATCAAACTTCCGGTCGCCCGCCTCAAGGCGTTCATCATGCAATTTGAGGCGGTTCTCGGTCTGTTCCAGCCGTTCCGTCTGCTTCGCCTCCCGTTTATCCTTCTGCGAAAGGAACAGGTGCTTGAAAGCGTCAATGCCCTTGTCGAAAGCGACGATGACGGCGAATACGCCGAGCACGAACAGAATGGCGGTCTGCATCGCGCTCGAATTTACGATTGTCGTGTCCATATGCCGGATGGTCTCCATTCTTCATAGCGTTTGCGGCCGCATGCTTTCTGCGCCCGTCAGGGCGGATTGCGGCCGCATGGATGCGGGCGGGCCGTCATTCTCCGATCCTGCACGCTTCGCACGGTGTCAGGCCGAGGGTGCTTTCCAGCGCGCTGACGCGCTTTTCAATCTCCGCAAGCCGTTCCGCAACGGCGGCGGTTTCGGGGGCCGGTTCTTCTTCAACGCGTTTGAGATACGCGCCGTGCATCCAGCCGTTCTGTCCACCGGCGGCGATTTTCGACCAACCGGCGTTTTCGCTGAGCACTTCCACCACGGTTCCGATGGGAACGCGCCGGATGACTGCGCCGTTGGGTTCGCTGCGCATGTTGACGGTTCCGCCGCTGGCTGCCGTTACGGCCGCTTTATAGAGCACGGTCATTGCCACTTCTTCGTTATCCTCCTCTCCTGCAGCGTCTCCCGCTTCCCACGGAGTGGCCCAATGCGTCCACGCATATTCGGCCATACCCTGACGCAAAACGCCATAGGCATGCCCGCGCGCATGGATGAAGGTTCCATCCCCCAGATAAAGGCCGGTATGCGCCATGACCATGTTCTTCTGATTGGCGCTGCGCCGGTATAAAAAAACCGGCTCGTCAGCCGGAAGCGAGTCGATGGTTCCTTTGGCCTTCCAGATGGCTTTCTGCATCCACTGGTTCGTTGCGCCGGAAGGGAACTGCACGCCCCCGGCACGCGCGCATGCCTTGGTGAGCTGCGCACAATCCCAGCAGTGCTTCCCATCCCATTTCGCGCCGATGCCCATAATCTGCGAGCGGAATTCGGGATACTGCTCCGCCTGCTGCAAGCGGCGCTTGAGGCTGCATATCCAGCCGGTCGCACCATAAATATAGCCGTCGCCGAGCATGCTATAAGCGCGCTCGACGGCGGCCCGCTGGGCTTTATTCAAATTGAATCACCTCCGAAAATGCGTCATTCGGACGATTCAGGTGCTTCGAGCGCCGCGACGCGCTCTTTCAGCGCCGCAATGGCCGCGTCAATCGCGGTCATATCCTGATTAAAGGTTGCTGCATCCACAGGATCATGCGCGGCGGGCCTGATGAGGCCGAGACCGGCAGTTTTGCTTGCCATGCTTTTTCCCCTCCCTGCTTATTCTTCCGCTTCAGGTTCCGATTCCACAACGGCAAAGAGCGAAGGCGCGTCGCCAGGCGCATACAGCAGCGGATTCGCCGCCTGAATGCAGCGATAGACGTTCTCGCCATCGCGCACGAGCATGCCCACGGCAACCGCCATATTGTAAACATAGGGATAGATTCCATCCTCGTCGGGGCAGGGACGCACGCCGTAGAGCGATTCCGTACCGGTGGAAAAGGGCGGATAAATCGCCTGCGCGGTCAGCCCGGCCTGACGGGAAAAGCCAAGCATGCCGTCATAGCTGAACGTCTCGTTCAGCGCATAGGTTTTGCCCGGCTGCCACGCGGGAAATCCGCCCGCAAGCACGCCCGCCGTCGCGGCAGGCTCTGCGCCCGATTCCTGCACCATGCGCATGCCCTCGGCAAGGATATTGCGGTTGCGCTTATAAATCCCAAGCGCGCGAAGCCTCTGCTCAACAGTGACCGCCATGGTTATTCGCCCCCTTCAATGATGTTCAGCACTTCCGTTACATCTGGATTGGGATCGAGCGGCAAAACGACCTGCTCGCCATCCACATTTCTTGTCCAGCTTGCACCGTTGTAGTAGTCGCCGACGGTGAGCCCGAGGGGAGCCGCGTCCATCAGCGTGCGCCCGAGCGCCGCTTCCAGCTCTTCCTTCTGCGTGGCCTGCGCCACGATGACATTCTCAACGAATTCATGATTTTCTGTCAGGACTGCGAATCGCATTTTTTTCATCGCTCCTTTCATGCGGGCACGCGGATCAGCAGCCAGCCCTGATACCCGTTCCCGTTATGCGTATAGTGCGCGCCGCCGCCGCCGGATCCGTAGTAGGTGGCGGCGGTGGAAACTGCGGCCGCTGCGCCGCCCTCGCCGAGCGTCTGGCCCCGGCCGCCGCCCGTCGCGCCGCCCGCGCCGCCGTATGGCTTGTCGGTAGCGTTATGCACGGAACCAAGGCCGCCGTCGCTGCCGTTTGAACCGCCCTTGCCGCCGTAACCGTACCAGTCGACGCC
>ERZ1034984.597-NODE-597-length-39774-cov-39.389008_pt1 | contig 39774 bp, 46 predicted proteins | sample MGYA00520589_ERZ1034984 | MGnify/ENA primary metagenome ERZ1034984 (study PRJEB33766, sample SAMN09781790) | gut metagenome | biome: gut microbiome | host: Homo sapiens | place: Madagascar | study: EMG produced TPA metagenomics assembly of the PRJNA485056 data... | reverse complement strand
TAAGCCGCGATCTTTTCCTTGTTCGCCTGGTAGTACGCCGCATTGTAAGCCGCGATCTTTTCCTTGTTCGCCTGGTAGTACGCCGCATTGTAAGCCGCGACCTTTTCCTTGTTCGCCTGCCGGTACGCCGCATTGTAAGCCGCGATCTTTTCCTTGTTCGCCTGCCGGTACGCCGCCTTGTAAGCCGCGATCTTTTCCTTGTTCGCCTGGTAGTACGCCGCCTTGTAAGCCGCGACCTTTTCCTTGTTCGCCTGGTAGTACGCCGCCTTGCAGGCCGCGACCTTTTTCTCCCGGTCGCTGCGTTCCGCGGCCTGCAGTCGCTTGTCCCGCGCCGTGCTCTCCGCCCACTCCCCCAGGCTGATGTCCGCATCGTCCAGTATGCAGTCCGGGTACGGGCAGCGGAAGCAGTCCCGCTCGCAGACCGTCAGTCTGTCGCCAGCCATTTTTCCGCCTCCTCCTGCACGGTCCGCAGCGCCCGCACCGGCTTTCCGATGTACGCGCAGTATTGGATCTCCAGCGTCGCCCCCGGGCTGTCCGTCGCGTTCGGCAGCGTCCAGACCTCGTCCGCGCTGTCGATCATCGCAAAGCAGATGCGCATATAATCCGCCTTGCTGAGCCCCGCCGGCAGCGCCGCCGGATTCAGCACCGCATGCCCCAGCCCCTGGACGAACCGCGCCGCCTCCGCAAACCGTGCCTTGTAATCATTGCATCCGGTGATCTTCCCGGCTATGTAGACCTTCATGTTGCCGCCCAGCAGGTTGCGCCGCCCCAGCACCGCCTCTGCGTCCTGGACAATCCGCGCCAGCCGCTCCAGCTCATCCGCCGCCGCCAGGCCAATTCTATCTGCGGCGCAGCTCCTCCATTCCGCCGTCCCGAGCTTCTGCCGAAGCTCCTCCGGTACCTGCTCCACCCGCCAGAAGCTGCAGCGGGTGCAGTCCTGCCCTTTTCCGGCCGTGCTGATGCATCGCAGCGCAGCCGCCAGCTCCTTTGCTCTGTCCGTCATCCTTCGCTCCTTTCCTGGATCCATTGATCCAGCAGCACCTTGTAGATCATAGCCACCCGGTTTCTCCCGTTTGGGCGGAAGGCCGTGCCGAAGGAGAATACCCCCTGCTCCAGCCCCGCCGCCAGCGTGTCGTTGGAGATACCAAGCCCCTGCGCCCGCAGGTATGCGGCCGCTTCGTTCAGCGTCAATGTCGGTATCATGCTTTACCCCTTGCCTTTCCCCCGGGCCGTGTGCTATACTGTTTCCGGGATTCGATGATTGTGGTTGTCGTTCCTGTCTTTCCCTGCACGGTGGCGGTCCGTGCAGGGATTTTTTACGCCTTCAGCGTTGCCGCCCCTGCCCTGTGCGGGATGCCGTGGCTTTCGCCCCGCGCACCCCACAATTAGGAGGTAGAAATGTTCGGAGCACGTCACCGCACCCCGCACAAGGCAGGCACTCTTGTAAAATTTTTCCCACTGCGGTAAGATTGTCTTATCTCACCGCAGAAATGAGGCCCTAGCCAATGAATCTGCAACTTACCATCCTGCGCCTTCTGGATGCCTCCCACGGCCGTATGGATTCCACCCAACTCCGAAATGCCCTGCCCAAGGATGCCGCGGCCGTTCGCTATGCCATGCGCTCCCTGCATCAAGCAGGCCGCATTTCCGGCGCTCTCTCCCCCGGCAACGATATCTGCATCACCACCGCAGGCCGCGAATTTCTCTACGCGCACCAGCTACCGCAGCAGCCACCAGCTCAAGCTGAGGCTGCAAAGCAGCGTCTCAAGCCGCGTCTGCCGCAGCGCCGCAGCGATATCCTGCAAGCCATCGTCGCAGTCATTGGTTTGCTCGTCGCGCTGCTTGAATTGCTGCGCAGCCTTCTCTAGCTCCCGCTGCCGCAGCAGCGCCGCCAAAAGCAGCAGCGCATGGATCCCCAAAAAGGCCGCTTCCTTCACTTCCCATCACCCCCTCACTTTTCCTTTTTCTCCGCCGCCCGCGGCCGCAGCGCCAGCGCGTCCCGCAGGCCCTCACCGTAGATCAGCAGCCGCGCCAGCGCGTCCCCGCTCAGCTTCGCCGCAACCTCCATCACCTGGATGGCCTCCTGCTTCTGTTCCTGGTTCATGCGCTCACCTCCTTTCAGTAGCCGAAATAGGCCCGCGTCACCGCATACCGGATAACCTCCAGGTTCTTCCGGCAGGCGTCGTTTGTCGCGTGCATCCGGCAGTAGTCGTAAAGCGCCGCCTGCTTCTCCTTCTCCAGCAGCTCCACCTCGTCGCCATACAGCACATTCCGCTTCAGCTGCTCCAGGCTCCCCAGCTCATCCACGGCAATTCTCGGGATTCGTTTCCTCATGTTCGCTTCCTCCTTTTTCCTCCTTCTCTGCCGCCAGCGCCTCCAGGCCAATCACGACCAGTTGCCGGATCAGCTCCGAATAAGAGCAGCGTGTATACGCATCATCCTTGCGTAGTTCAAAAACTTTCCGGTCAATATCCCGTGGAATCGAGATGGTTGCTCTTTTCATCTCTGTCATTTTTTGTCTCCCTTCTAGGTTCATACGTTCCGAACCTGTGTCTGTCTAAAGAATAGTGCATAGGTTCAGAACTTTCAAGCCGCAATGTTGCACAAATTTTCCCGCTCTAATTTGGTGATGATTTTAAGAACCTCTAATTGCATAGCTGCTTTTCGCTGCTGTATAATGGCGTAAGAGGTGATGTGTCATGCCAACAGAAAAGCCCCGTGTCACAATTACAATGACCGAGGATCAGCTTCAGCAGATTGAAGACTTTCGTTTTTCCAATAAAATAAAAAACCAAACGCAGGCCATTTTAACCCTCGTCCGCCGCGGCATCGAGGAGCTGGAGCGCCAGGACGCAGACAAAAAAAATGCACCCCCCAGCCCCGATGTTTCGAAGCTGGAGGAGCGCAAGCCCGACCGAGTGGAGCAGCTGCAAAGCGCCTTGGTCCGCGCCGGGATCATTGCCCCCGGCGAAGACCTAACCCAGGCCGACGCCGACTTTCTCTTCGGCATCTTCCTGGCCCTCAAGGCCCATTTCGATCAGCGCCAGGAACGCGGCAAATAGTCCGTCATCCCCGTCCGTCTGCTCGATGCGATACAGCAGTCCCCGCACCATTTCCCCGCCGCGCACGGCATCCCCGCGCGCGGCGTTCTTTTTGCCCCTTCGCGTTACCTTTATTTTTCTCATCGTTTCTGTTCCTCCCATTTTTCTATTTTTACGGTCCTCCGCCAATCTGGCAGATTGCCCAAAAATACCCCTCGATTTTCTACACCCACGCCCGTAGCTGTCATGGTATAATACAGGACACGGGCCCGCTCAGAGCACGGCGTGCAAAGCCCAGTATTTACCGCAAAGGAGGCCCCGCTATGGACGAATCCCACGACTTTTTCTGCTTCCCGGATAACGAAAACGACCCGCTCGTCTGTATTGAAACGGAAGACGGCTTTATGGAATGGCTCCCCCTAAGCCAGCTTCTCAAATCACGGCAGCAGTCTCTTGCCGTTCCCACGTCCGATGCGCAGAAGGACACCGATCTCGTCCCTTATATGGAACAGCAGTGCCTCGTCCGGGAAAAATCCGCTTTGCAAAGTCAAAACAAAGAGCTGCAGTCACGCCTGGAGTACATATCGCGCTGCTACAACGAACAATCCGATGCCTTCACCAAACGGGAGCAAGAGCTGGAAACCCAGAACAAAGCGCTGCAGGTGCAGCTCGATGGAGCCTGCGTTGCCCGTGATTCGCTCCGCTGCGAGCTGGACGGGATGAAAAAGAAATTCTCCCCGCGCAATCTTTTTGCCCGCTCCTTTGCGCTGCTCCTCTGCGTCGCCTTCCTCACCGGTATCATCTGCTTCAGCTCCGGCAAGAAGTCCGGTTACGATTCCGGCTATCAGGACGGCAACGAAGAGGGGCTGACCGCAGGCTACGACAGCGGCTATGATGACGGCAAAATCGCCGGAGAGCGCCAGGGCCTTTCCCGCGGCCGCAGCGAAGGCTATCGCGACGGCTATAGTGACGGCCAGCGTGTTGCCGCCGTCCCCTCCATCCGCTCCGGCACCGGCACCGGCTCCTCCCGGCAGAGCGCCATCGCATCCGGCTATATCGGAAATATTGGCACCGGAAAGTTCCATACCAGCTCCTGCAGCTATCTTCCAAATCAAGAAAATCAGATTGTCTTTTCCAGCTACGACGAGGCCGTTGCCGCCGGCTATAGCCCCTGCGGCCATTGCCTCTAGCTGCAGCTTGTCTTGCTCCCGCCCGGCGCGCTCCATGCGCCGGGCGGTTTTTGTCGTTCATGCCCGGCATGCTGCGCTGCGGTTCCGCCGTAGTCCCCCTCGTTCCGCCATGGTATCTTTTCTTTCAGCACTTGTCCCAATTTTTCTGTGCTATCTTTGGCAACTATTCTCCCTTGCCTTCGCCCCAAACGGTGGTATCATGAATGTAGGTGGGCTAGTGCAGGATCCTCTGTGCCGGCTCTCCCGTTGCCAGCTGGCAGGTCAGCCGCAGCGTGCCGCCCTGGGTGTATTCCAGACAGAAGCTCTGCGCCCAGGCCGTCGGCGCGCCCTCCAGTTGAATTTGTACGGTCTCGCCGAGAACCGTAATCTGAATTGTTTGCATTGTCTCACCCCCTTTGCGTGTTCCTGCCCCCACCGTACCATGGCAGCCCGGCCGCAGCAATACGCATTCTTGCGTACTTTCGGATCATTTGTACCTACTTCGACGTGCAAATATGATCCTGCACAAAAGGAGCGCGATTTCATGAGCATCCCCGAGGTTATTTCCAGCATTATTGCCCAAAAGAATTCACTAGGCATGACGAACCAGCAGATCGCAGATACCGCCAAGGTCTCCAAAGCGACGGTAGACCGTCTGCTGCGCGGGGATCCCGCCGCCGGCCCCAGCGCGCAGACTTTGTTTGACATCGCCGCTGCCGTCGGCTGCCGCTGCGATATCGCCCCGCCGCCTGACGCCGACAACGGCAAAGACGATTCCAGCGAAGCAGCTCCTAATACGGCTGGTCTCAGCACGGCCCAGATCTGCGCCCTATACGATGCCCAGCGGGCCCGCCTCTTCGCCCAGTACGACGCCCAGCGGGTCCAGCTCTGCGCCCAGTTCAACCGCATGCTTGCCGTGCAGCACCGCTGGCTACGCTTCACCGTCACGCTGATCCTTGTTTTATTTTTCATCCTCATCGCTATGCTGGCCTACGATGCCGCCAACCCAAGCATTGGCTGGCTCCGGTAGCGCCCTATCCGTCGGCCCCGGCCGGCGTTTTTTGCCCGCAAAAAAGGCGGCAGACCCGCCCCGGCCTGCCGCCCCGTCTCAAGAGGTACCCCCTATGGATTGTATCAAATGCACCCGCCCCCTGCCTGCCGATGCCGCCTTCTGTCCCTTCTGCGGCAAGAAGCAAGCCCCCGCGCCCCGCAAGGCCCTCAAGCGCCCCAACGGCACCGGCACGGTCTATAAACTGTCCGGCCGCCGCACCCGCCCCTGGGTGGCCGCAAAGAATAAAGTCATCATCGGATATTACGCCAAAAAAACAGAAGCCCTGGAAGCCCTGGAGCGCCTGGCCGGCAAGCCGATCTCCGAGCGGTATAATATGACCTTTGCCGAGGTTTTCGACGCGTGGAAGGTCGAGCACTACCGGGAGATCGGCACAAGCGGAATTGCAACCTATAACCGGGCTTACGATGTTTTTGCCCCGCTGCACGATGCCAAATTTCGCAGCCTCCGAACAGCGGACTTCCAGGCCGTTCTGGATGCCAACGCCGGGAAAAAGTATTCCACCCTCTCCAAGTATAAGCAGCTCATCACCCAGATGTCCAACTGGGCCATCCGGGAGGAGATCATCACCACAAGCTACGCCCGCTTCGTAAAGCTGGAAGGGGAAAAGCCCGCCGAGAAGCCCATCTTTTCCGCTGCGGATATCGCCGCCCTGGAGGCCGACGGCAGCCCCGCTGCCCGGCTTACCCTGGTTCTGATCTATACCGGCATGCGCCTCGGCGAATTGTTCTCCATGCCCGTCTCCGGCTTTCACGAGACCTACCTGGTCGGCGGCGAGAAAACCGCCGCCGGACGGAATCGCATTATCCCAATCCGCCCCGAGGGCCGCGCCTATGTCGCCGAGCTTGCCGCCGCCGCAGCTGGCGATCTCCTGATCTCCGGCTACGCCGGGCAGCGGATCGCCGCCAACTTCCGAAAACGTGATTTCTATCCCCTGCTGGAGCGCCTCGGTATCGACCGCAAAACCCCGCACGCAACCCGCCACACTTTCGCCAGCTGGGCCGTCTCCGCCGGCATTAAGACCGAACACCTGCAGAAGATCCTCGGCCACGCCAGCTACGACACCACCGCCAACATCTACGTCCACGCCGACACCGCCCAACTCGTCGCCGCCGTCGAGCCTCCCCACTCCCCTTGATACTGTTAGCAATTTGTTAGTAACCCACATCAACCAAAGCGGAATACCAGAACATTTTCGCAGGCAAAATCCGCAAAATACCCCCACTATTCCGCCCTATTCCAACTCGTTCCAAATTTCCCCGTCCGGAACTCGCTTGACGTGCGGAAGGTCGCAGGTTCGAGTCCTACATCGTCCACCATGAAGGCCCTTGAAAGCATGCCGTTTTCAAGGGTCTTCCTTATTCCTGGATTTAGATATTGTTAGTAACGTGTTAGTAACAGCAGTACTATCCCTGGTACAGCTCTAGCCACGTCCGGACTTCTTTCACCCGCTCCAGTTGCCGCGCATGCAGGTATTCATAGACCGCCATCATTTCTGCCGGTGGTTCTCCCTTCTCCTTGCGGTACTGGGATATCTTCCGCGCCGTCTCTTCATGTAGCAGCTCCATGTGGTGCATCTCTTCCCCGGCCAGATCGTAAAACAGCCGCGCCATGCCGCTGTCCGTATCCTTGCACTGCGCTGCAGCTTTTGCGTATTTCTCCGCGTCCCCGATCTCTTCCTCGATCATCTCGGATAGCATTCTTATTGCCCTCATGGTTACCCCTCCCGGATATATGCGAACAAATTATCTATTTCTCGTTGGGAAAGCTTGATGGTGATCCCCACAAGCGGTATCTTGATCGGCAGCGCATCCGCGCCGATATACGGCTGCACCGCCTGCTGCAGCGTGTCCAGGTCAATCTCTTCCGCCTCCGCATCGTAGACGCCAAGTGCCGCCACAAGCGGGTGAGCTGCGTACTGCTGCAACAGCGCCGGCAGGCGGGATGCCAGAAGCCCGCCGCCCCCGCCGACCAGGACGCGGTCCCACCCGCTCAGGCTCGGCACAACATCTCGGTCGATGAATTTTGCAAGGCCTGCTTGCACCTGTGCGATTCTCATATTTCCCTCCTAAGCTTTGGGGCGGCGTTTGCCGCCCCTCTTTTTGTCAGCAGCTGCAGCCGCTGCATTTCGGCAGCGGGTTGTAGAGTGTTTGCGCGGTGGTTGTCGTGCCTGTTGTAATGTCTGCGACCTGCTTTGGGTAAAAGGTGGCGTTTGCATAGGTGACAATTGCATTGTCGCCGCAGCAGCGCCGCTCCGCTTCCTGGGCAACCGCCCCAAGACACTCCGCTTTGACCGATGCCACATCCTGCCGTACCAGGGTAAAGCTGTCCTCCGTGCGCTGGTTGTGGACGGCCTGCTGCCCCAACGTCCCACGGATATCCTTTAGCTGCCCGTCAATGTACTTGTACATCTCCAGCATCTTCTGATCCCCGTAGATGTTCGCGTCACGCAGCGCGACTTCCGATTGCAGCTTTGCGATCTGCTCCTGCTGCGCCAGCTCATAACGGCTGACCGGCATGTTTTCGCTGCACGTTGCCGCTCTGCCGCCCAGCACGCCGCCCACACCGTTCAGCAGGCTAAGCGCCGCGCCGCCGATGCCAAAGCCAAGTGCCGTCCCGGCCATCCCTTTGGAGGCATACCGGTTGTCCTTTTCTACCTCTACCATTTTCATTTCCCTCCTTGTTTGATGTTTTGGTAGCTACCCATACCTGTATCATACCGCAGCCACGGCCGCGCTGTGCCTCGCTTGTGCATCAGTTCTGACCAGAACAAAAAAAGAACGCCGCCCCGAAGGGCGGCGTTTAGTCAATGCTTGAGATACTTTGTTGCTATCTCCATTCTTTTCTTGATCTCCGGGAGGCGGCGCTGGATTGTCGCCCGGCCCAGGTACAGCTCTGCAGCCACGTCGATCTGCGGCATACGGTCAACGAAATACAGCCGCGCGATCTCCTCGTTCTCGCGGCCGATGCCCGCCGCATCAATCACCTGCAGCAGCTCCGGCTTTGTAAGGCCCGCTATCCCATCCGGCAGGCGGCCCCGCGCCTGCGGGCTCATTTCCCCCGCAGGACCATGGCGGCGACCTCCTCCCGCTTGGCGTAGCCGCCAGGACGGGTGCCGTCGGTAATCCCGGCGGCGACAGCGGCGGCAAGCTCGTCCTTGGCCCAGTCGCTTGCCGGGACGTCCTTGCCGTCCAGCGCCATTTTGATACGCTGGTCAATCAGCGCGATAACTTCTGCTTTGGTCATGTCAATCTCCTCCTTTGGCCGCATGGCTGCCGCCACGTCCTGGCGGAAGCCGTTCATTGTGTAGCTTAATCCCAGGCCGCGCCACAGGTGCTCCGGGTCCACATGCCCGCTGGCAATGCCCCGCTTGCCCGCTTCATTGTGGCTGAGGATCACACCGTCCGCCAGCGGATTTTTCCCGTGGAAGCTGCAGAGCTTCGCGAAAAGCTGCACAGCGTTCTGGTACGTCTTGCGGCAATACGCCTGGGCCGCAGCCTTGTCCCGCACGGTAAAGCTTGCGCCGACCGTGTAATGAATCTGTGCCGGTTCGCACATCTCAAACCCAATGTACCCATTGTTCCCGGCAGGCTTCCCCGCGTGGGGCATGCGCTTGACCCGGCCCGGCGTCTCCAGGCAGGGCGCGGTGAGATACACCGCATCCGCGCCAATAAACCCGTTGATCCCCGCCCGGCCATAGCTGGCGCTGTTCCACTGGCGGATAAACACCAGCGGGTCCGGCTGCCCCACGCCGACCGAGTGTAGGAAGAACCCCCGGAACGCGCTACCGGTGATCCACCGCCCGTCCCGGAAATATGGATTCTGCGTCAGATACTTTGTCTCAAGTCGCATCTGCATCCACCTCCGGCAGCCCAGCGACCGACGTCAGCAGACTCACGACTCCCGCCAGTGCCGCCGTCCCGGCCACCGTGACCCAATCCACGTCCGTAATCATCGCCGCCGCCGGAATGAGCGCCACCGCCGTCTGGCAGACTGTCTTCCCGGCCCGTACCAATGCAGCCCGCAGCCATTTTCTAAAATTCTTCATGCTGTACCTCCCTTTCGCTGTACCGTGTGCTCTTTGAGCAGCCGTTTATAGTATTTTTTCACGTATCCGTTGCCGCCGAGTTTTATATACTTCCGTCCGGCAATAATCCGCTCCGAAATTGGCATATCCCGGGACATGATCGTGAGCCGCAAAATCGCGATGTACTGTTCCCGGTCGTGGTCCACCAGTGTCTTGATCTCATGCAGCAGCTCCACAATCGGCTTGCCCACCTTCTTTGCAAGCAGCGTCACAGCGGAAACCACCGCCCCCGCCGTGATTAAAAATTCATACCATGCCAACGCTTCACCCCCTCACGCCTTGCCAATGGCGATCCATGCCATCGCCCGCGTAGATAGCACCGCAGACCCCACCGGCGGCACGTTCACCGTAAAGCCATAGTCGTCTACTGCGTCCTGAAACGCCGTGCAGACCACGCCGTTGAACGGCTGCCCGATCAGCACGACCGGGTACGAATCATTAAAAGGCTCCGGGAAATCAATTCTTGTGTCCGTCTGGCCGGTGCTTTTAAAGTCAACCCCAGCCCAGCCGCACTGTATCCTCCGTTCGCCCAGCAGCTTGATTGCAATATCCGCTAGGTCATACGCTGCCTTGACCGCGCTTGGCGTCGCAGCCGTGCCGCCGGACGCGCCCAGGGTGCTGCCCGTGGAATCGGATAGCTTCACATGCCCGTAATTCGCCGCCGTTCCCGCGCCATACGTCGCCGCCGTGCTGGCGTGGGCCTTAGGCGCTTTCCCGTTGGCCAGGTCATACGCCGCCTTGACTGCAGCAGGCGTTGCGGCCGTGCCGCCGGACGCGCCCAGGTTGCTGTTGGTGGAAGCGGATAGCTTCACATGCCCGTAATTTGCCGCCGTGCCCACCCCATACGTCGTCGTCGCGCTGGCGTGGTCCGTCGGCGCCTTTCCGCCGACGGCGCTGCTCGCCGCTGCCGCCTCGCTTACCGCGTTCTCCGCCGCCGCCTGCGCCGCCTCCGCCGCGTCCAGTGCCGCGCTCGCCGTGTCATGAGCATTTTTCACAGCAAAAGGCGTTGCCGCCGTTCCGCCGGACGCGCCCAGGGTACTGTTGGCGGAATCGGATAATTTCACATGCCCGTAATTTGCAGCAGTGCCCGTGCCATACGTCGCCGCGCTGCTGGCGTGATCCGTCGGGGCCTTTCCCGCCGCCGCAGTCTGCGCCGCCTGCGCTGCGCTCACGGCATCCGCCGCATGGCCTTGCGCTGTCTGCGCCTCTTCATATGCCGCCGTTGCCGCCACCCCGGCTTGGTTTGCCAGGTCATACGCCGCCTTCACCGCGCCGGGCGTTGCAGCAGTACCGCCGGACGCATTCAAGGCGCTGCCGGTGGCATCGGATAATTTCACATGCCCATAGCTTGCCGCCGTGCCCGCGCCATACGTCGCCGCGCTGCTGGCGTGGTTTTTCGGCGCAGCGTCTGCAATCGCCTCCGCGATCACCGCCTGCTTGTCCTGCTCCGTCCAATAGTCCACGCCTCTGGTCGGCGCGGGGCCCGTCGGCCCGGTCGGTCCCGCCGGGCCGGTGTCCCCCTTCGGGCCGGTCGCGCCCGTCTCTCCCTTTGGCCCCTGCGCGCCCTGCGGCCCCGCCGGGCCGGTCGCGCCGGTGTCTCCCTTCGGTCCTTCCGGCCCCGGGTCGCCCCGCGGCCCCGCCGGACCCTGCACCCCCGGTGTCGCCGGGATTTTAAAGTGCAGCACCGCGTGCTGTGCCGTGCCGGTGTTCGTGATCTCCGGGGCCGCGCCCGCTTCGATCATCTCAACGGATCCAATCGTAACGCTGGAAACGCCGTCAAACTGCACGCCCATGCCGTCCGGGCATTGCACCTCGCTGTCGAACGCCCCGCCCGTGCACCAGGCTTCTGCATTCCAGCTCATTCAATCACCCCCTCCTTTAGTGTCCGCAGCACCGCGCCCGGAATCTCGTTGGAGACGTCCGCGGTTCCGTCGTGCAGCAGGTACCGCAGCTGCACCGTCACGTCTCCCACCTCCAGCGTCAGCGTGTCCGCCTGGGTCAGCTGCGCCGTGACGGTCTTTCCTGCAATGCTGCAGCCTGTTTGTCCTGCCGCCAGCTCCAGCTTTACTGCATAGTCCTGCGCGAAGCTGATATATAGCTTGTCCTTTCCCGCGTCCAGCTCCAGCGGCAGCGTAAATGCCAGCGTCGGCGTGCTTCCGCGCCGGATCGCAAATTTTGGTGTCATGCCTTGCATCGCTCCACCTCCTCGCCCCTAGTCTATCACATTGCCCCCCTGCAATGTCACACCCCCGGCAGGCAGTGCCTGCCGGGGGTGTCCGTTTACCACGGCATTCCCCTCAGGCTATAGTTTGCATAATCCGCCAGCATCATCGCATCCTTCTGTGCCTGCGTCAGCTGCACCGTCGCCTGCTTGCCTTCGAAGCTGTACCCGGTCTCCCCCATCCTATCACGCCCTGCCCCCAAAATGTCACCCCCAGGAGACCGCATCTCCCGGGGGTGATAGTTGTGTGATTCAAAAAGCGCGGCGCTCTACCACGGCATATCATCCAGCTTGTACTTCGCATTGTCCGCCAGCATCAGCCCATCCTTCTGCGCCGCTGTCAGCGGCAGGTCTGCGATATACGCGACAACCTTGTCTTTCCGGCTTCCGGAGATCGTCTTTCCCTCCGCATCCCGGTCCGCCTCAAACGACTTGACCTTCCTGTAATAGTCGAAGAAGTCTGCAATGGGCGCGCCGTTGCCGTGCTGGATGTACTTGATCGCCAGACTCTCGACGCTGTCATACTGGTCGATCAGCTCCTGGTGCTGCCCCAGCAGCTTCCAGGCCGCCGCCTTATTGGCCGCCTCGCCGTCGTCCTTGCCGCCGTACTTTTTCCAAAGCTCCGCCGCCTTGGCCTCCGTAATGTCGCCGTCGATGAGTGCCCACTTGATATCCTCATAGTCGATATCCGTATCCTTCTTGCAGTCCCACTGCAGGACCAGCGTCTGCGCGTCCTCCTCCGATGAACCGCCGTACTTCTGCCGCAGCTCCGCCGCCTTGTTTTTGTCAATGGAGCCCGCCAGATACTCGGCCTTGATATCGTCAAAGTCAATGCCGGTGTCCTTCTTGCAGTCCCATTGCTTGATCTGCTTGTCCGCCTCCCGGTCCCGCTTGGCGCCGTAGTCCTGCAGGTACTGTTTTGCTTCGCTGCCCGAGAGCGTACCGGCGACATACTGCTGCTTGAGGTCGCTGTAGTCAATGCCGGTCTCCACATAGCAGTCCCATTTGGTGACGGCTTCCTCCGCGTCGTGCTTGCTGTTGCCGCCATAGTCCTGCAGCAGCTTGACCGCCTCATCCCGGTCGACCGTCCGGCCATCCGCGCTCTTGCCCTGGTACCATTCGCCAATGGTCGAGCGCATCTCGCCTTCCGCATCCTCCCGGCTGACGCCGTGGGCCTCCAGCTCCTGCAGGGCCGCTGCCGCATCGCCGCCGGAGAAGATCGCATCCTTGAGAATGTTATATTTTCCAAAGCTCTCCGCCCCGGTCTGCGCCATGTACTGCCAGCCGCGGACGTCCCAGTAAAGATCATCCGCCGCCTTGTCCGTCTGGAAGCGCTGCAGCAGCTCCGCCGCCGTCTCTGCGTCGAGTGTGCCCGCCTTCACCCTTGCCTTGACACGGTCCGCGACCGCCTTGCCCACGTCGTCCGCCTTGCGGATGCGCGTTGCCATCTCGTAGACCCGCTCCAGCTTCTCGTTCTCGCCGTCCAGCGCCAGCTGCAGCAGCGTCTCCGCATCCTCGGCCGCCCGGCCCGTGGCTGTAGATTCCTGCGTGTAGTAGCGGTAGGTGTATTCCCCCGCGTCCTTGCCCAGCGCGATCCGCAGCGCCCACCGTGCAATGGCGTCAACGCTCTTGCGGATGTTGGCCGCCGGGAGTCCCAGCGTCTGCAGCACCTGCAGCGTCTCGTCGACCAGTTCCTTTGCCGTGTCGCCCCAGGCTGCAAGCCTTTCCTCGTCGGTTTCCTTTTTCTCAAACATCTTCGCCACGGTGTTTTTGATATCCAGCAGCGTCTCCGCCATGTCCGTCAGCGCCGATGCCTCCAGGATATCAACGCCATAGTACCGGTCGCCGCCAATGGCCGCCTGCAGGAGCTCTGTAATCTCCGAGCCGTAGGGGATGATGCCGGAGATGTTCCCCGCCGCCGTCACCGCCAGCCGCTTGAAGAAGGACGCCGCCGTGATCTCGTCGGTCTCCTCGTCCCGCCAGTCCTTGTCCTTGCCCCGGAACAGCGCCCAGGCAAAGACGATGGAGGCCTCCAGCAGGTTGGACGCAATCACTGCCGGGACTGCCTGGGCAATCCGTTTCTTTGCGCCCCGGTACGCGTTCTCGGCCGTCGTCAGCTCCTCCGTCGTTGCCTGCTCTCCCTGCTGCTGCAGCGCGGCCAGCTGCCGCCGCTTGGCTGCCGTGTTGGCAAACGCGTCATAGAGCACGTTAAATGCCTGGAACGGCTCCGTTTTGAACATGGCAATGCTGCGCAGGAAGACGTTGTTGGTCCGCAGAATCTCGCCCCGCTCCATCGTCGTGTAGTTGGCCTGACTCTCCAGGACGACCCGGTTAAACAGCTCCGCCGTCGCCTTGTGCCATTTCTCCACGTCGTGCAGCAGCGTCCGATCGTCGTGGGCAACCTTCCATTCCGCCGCCTTCCAGATTTGCTTGACGACGGCCAGGTCCCCCGCCTGGTTCCAGTTGAGGAACCGCGGGGTGTGCCCGTGGTTCTTGGCGTAGTCGCCCAGGTCCGCGTCAATAAAGCCCTGCATCCGGTGCCAGAGCAGCGGCGTGTACCGGTTAATCAGCTTCACGTTTACCCTCTGCCACTTCGTCAGCCCGACGGTCATTGCGTCCCACCCCAGGACGGACGCCGCCGACGGGTAGGCGATCAGCTGCTTGAGCGCCGTCGAGGGGTTCAGCTCCAGGACGGCCCCGGCGTAGTTGCTGCGGATGCGGTTGAGCATCTCCGCGCCGCTTGCCTGAGGCGGCTGCGCGCCGGACAGATCTGTCACCATCTGCTCCAGGTGCTTCACCGCCTGCGTGCCCCATTTCTCCTCCAGTGCCTTCATCAGGCTGTTCTCCTGGTAGCGCAGCGCCCCTGTCTCGTCGGATTTGGAGATTGAAACGCCCCGCAGCTTGTTGAAGTTGCGGATAGGAATTGCCATACCCACATAAAGGGCATGGTCGCGGATGCTCTTTTGCAGCGTCCGGGTCGCGTCCCGCAGCAGGATCGGGTTTCCGCCCTCCTGGCGTTCCTTCAGGAAGCCCTTTCCCTCCACGCTCCCGTCGTAGCGCAGCGCGTCGAATTCCTTTGCGATAAATGCCTTGTCCGTTTCGATGGGGTAGTACCGCTGCACCTTTGCAATCTCATACCCCTTGAGCTTCACGGAGACCCCGTTGATCTCCGCCTTGCTCATGGTGTCGTAGTACTGCGCCACCCGCTCCGCGTAGTTTTTCTCCCGGGTCGTCATCTTGTCCGTAATCGCCCGCACGTCTCTCGGCATCAGGCGCAGGCGGGTGCCCCGGTCGTAGGCCTCCGTGTAATCGCCCTTGACATAGGCCTCGTACTGCGGCACGGTAATGCCGCCCCGCTGAATGTGCCGCAGGTTCTGGTAATTCCGGCTGTGCAGATAGAGAGCCACGCGCATGTCCGGCGTGATTTTCACATGCACCGTCTCACCCTTTTCGTTGATGCCCGTGACCTCAATGGGCTTCTGCTTCCCCTTGCCCGCCAGGTGGTCCATGAATTTTTTGTCCTTGGTGAATTCCTCGAACTTTTCATAGGCCCGCCGCTGGTAGTCCAGCTGCTTCAGCTCCCCGTCCTGCAGCGCCAGCGCCGCCTGGTAAAGCGGGTCGCTGTCGTGGAAGCCCGTCCACCGCCGCAGCAGGCGGACCGGCGTCAGCGTGTTCTCCGTGATCCACTGCGCCGGGCGGCTGAGCTTTCCGCGGTCGTAGCGCCCCCGGGTGCCCTCGATATCCCCGACGATCTGCAGCACCTGCTGGTAGATCTCCCGCCGGTCCGCTGCGTCGATCAGCTTCTTCTGGGTCCGGATTTCGTTCTCGATGTTCAGCGCCACGTCTAAAAGCTGCTGCACCTCCTGGGGCGTCATGGTGTTAATCTGTTTTTTCTCCCAGTTGGCAAGAATGTCCTCAACGCGCCCGTCCGCGATAAAGTCCGGGTTCGTCTTCTTCTGCTCCTCATACCACGCCTTGAGCCGCTCGACGTCCACGACCTTGTCACCCCGGACCTCCGGATGCCAGAACCCTTCCTCGACGCTCATCGTCCGCCGCGGGTCCGCCTTGTCCCGGTAGCCCTCCGGGCGGATTTCCTCCGTGCTCATGCCCTGGATATAATCCTTGATGACGACTTCCCCCGTCATCCGCTGGCACGCCAGGTTGATGTCTCCGAAGATGCGTTCGATCTCCGCCTGCTGTTCCGGCGTCGCCGTCCGGCCCATCCGCTTGAGCCGGTTGCCGTGCCAGAGCAGGCGGCGCTTGAGCTCCTGCTCCGCCTTCCAGTCCCGCTCTGCCTGGGCCCGCTCCTGGTAGCGGTCCTTGACCTTCTGGATGCGGTCCTCCCGATCTGCCTTGACCTTCTGCAGCTGCTTCTGATGCCAGGCGGTCAGCTTGTCTATTTGTTCCTGCTCATGGGCCGCCGCCGCGTCAATCAGCGCGTCCCGGTTCGCCGCGTCCGCCGCCTGGCGGATCACCTTGTCCGCCGCCGTCGGCTTTGCAGGCTGGACCAGCCCCAGCTCCCAAAGAACCTTGTTGCGCATATAGGTCATGCCATCCGGGAACGCCTCCATCGGGCTGCGCTGCAGCACGGTCGTCCCATCCTGGATCACGTCCGCGATCTGCAGCAGCTGGTCCGCTGAATTCCAGATGCCCGCCGGGAAATACGCCGGCCATTGCTCCGAAAGCTCCTGGTAAAACTGGTCCACGCCCAGCCCCGAGTTTGCCAGCCGGATGCGCCCGAAGTTGCGCCGCCGGAATTCCTGGTAGCCGCCGTCCCGGTCCAGGTCGCTCCGCAGCTCCGGCGTCAGATAGATCTTCGTCGCCCGGACCGTCTGCTTGATCTCCCGCAGCGTCTCCGCCTCCGGGTTGTCCTTGTCCAGGTAATGCTGCACCAGCTCCGATGCCAGCTTGTCCACCTGTTCCAGCATCGGGCCGCGCTTTTGCTCGCTGCGCAGCCGCCAGATTTTTTGCAGATCCACTGCAATGTCCTTCTGCCGCAGCGCCCCGCCGTATTCCTCGCTCAGCCGCTTCGCCGCCTGCCGCAATGACGCCGGGTCCGCCGTCCCCGGCGGCGTCACCTTCATCTGCTCCCGCAGCCTCCGGTTGACGCTCTCCAGCGCCTTGCTTCGCTTCCGCTCGTCCTCCAGCTCCCGCGCCATGTCCTCCAGCTCCCGCGCCCGGTCTGCTGCAGTGTCCGCCTCGTCGTCTACAGAATACCGGATATCCTCCTCGCCCCGGTCAAAGGTGCCGATGTTATCCGTCGCGGAGGCTGCCTTTTTTCTCTCGCGCGCCCGTTCAAATGCCAATTCGACCGCAGTTTTCCCCTTGACATTTCCTTCCCGATCGGCTATACTGCTACTTGAAGAGAGTCTATTACGGCGACTTTGAGCGCCTCCGGCTTCCACGCCGGAGGAAGAGCCCCGACGCGTGATAGACTCTCTTTTTCTAATTCCCCCGATGCTGTAGACGGTTTCGTCATTTTTGTTGACGCCTGCGCTGAACGTTATGCGGTAATACTCGCCGTTAAAGTCCCGGAAATACGCAGTGTAATAGTTAAATCCATCTTCTCCAATGTCGTTCTCATGAGCGCCCAGTTGGTCCTCGATATACCGGTCAAACTGCCCCACCTGGACCAGCTCGTCGATATGCGCCGCTGCCCGCAGCTTAATGCCGTAGCTCGCGTCGTCCAGCAGCACGCGGCCCTCTTTGGCGATCTGGCTCTTATGCCGGTCGGTCAGCTTGTAGGCTGAGCGGCCCGTCAGCGCCAGCAGGTGCCCGTCCTCCGTTGGGAAAATGACGTCCTCCTGCTTTCGGATCTTCTCGTTGATGTACGTTTCGATCTGCCTGCCCCAGCGCCCCGGGTCGTCGCCCCGCAGCACCTGCCGGTCTGCCTGGACGTACCGCCCCTTTTCCGTTTCTTCAATCGAAGCCCTGCCGCCCGTCCGGGCGCTATTTTTTTGCCCGCCTGCGTCCTGCTCCACCCGGTAGAGCGCCGCGTCCGAGATATTCCGCCCCTGCTTCCAGGTCTCCTTCTGCTTCGGGAACGTTTCCCGCCAGTAGCGCTCTGTGACCTCCGGCGCTTCTACGTCCGCCGCATAGTCGCACAGCGCCTCCTCAATCAGCGCGTCCAGGTTGGCCGCATCATAGAGCCCGCCGTACCGTTCCGCGTACCCGGCTACCCAGCGTTCAATGCGCTCTGTCTCAAGGTGGTCAACAAATTCGTTCCACCGCGTCGCCAGCAGCTGCGGGTTTCGATCGAATTCCGCGTGCTGTTCTTCGTGCCGGACGATCTTCCGCCACGGCATCTTCGCATCCGTCCGGACAACAATGGCGTTTTTCTGCTTCACGCAGACGCCCTTTGCGTAGTGCGTCGCGTCATCCGGCCCCGTCAGCTCAATGCGGCCCTCTACAAACGTGAGGGTGATACCCTTCTCTCGCAGCCGTTCCTTTTCCGCGCGCTGCTCCTGCGTCAGTGCCTCCGGTCGGATCACCCGCAGCGTCTTCCGCTCCGTGCCGTTCCCGATCCCCAGCTCCCGCGCGCTGACCAGCTCAGCCGTGCCGCTCCGTTTGGCCAGGGCCCGTTCCATTGCAAGCTGCAGTGCCGTCTTACCTTCCGTCTCGCCGAATGCAATTTGGCCATTGACATCCCGCTCTACCTGTGCTATAGTCCCAATAGGACCGTAGCTGTTCAGGCGTGAAGGCAATTGGAGCCGGAGTTGGCTGAACCAGCGATCGGTCCTCTTTTTATCCGGGTCTATGTAAAGAATCTCCGAGGTGTCGATCAGCTGCTGCGCACCGCCCTTGCCGTAGGCACTCGCAATCACAGCAAAGTCCATGACCTCGCCCGCCTTGTTCCGCGGCTGCAGCTCCATTGCCACCAGCACCGGCTTCCCGGCATCGTCGAGCGCTTCGCCAAAGAGGACGATCCGGTTTGCCCGTGTCTGCGACTGCATCACGAGGATGGGGTTTTCTAAGACCTGCGGCACCTGCTTGATGACCCGCGCAGACATCTCCGGATGCTCCTGCATGATCTTCGCGATTTTCGCCGCGTCCCAGTAAATGTCTCCTGCAGCCATTCCAACGCTCTGCAGCGCCTCGCTCGTTGTGCCAACATGGAAGCGGCGTGGGCTTTGTTGTGAGCCTTTGTTTTCCAGCCACTGATCCAGCTTCTTGTCAAATGTCGCGTCCAGCTTCGCCCGCTCGTCCGTGCTGGCGCTATTTTTTTGCCCTTCTACTTCCTGTTTTTGCTCTCCAGGATTCGCTGCATCAGCGCGTTGCGCAGTGCCTGCGACTGCTGGGCCTTCTCCTCCGGCGTCAGCTTCTGCCACGCCTCCCACTGCGCCGTCTTGTCCTCCGGTACCCAGGTCGTGTACCCGTCCGCGTCCTGCATCCCGATTCGGTTCTTGCTTGCCATAGCTAAAGCCTCCCTGCGCGTCCCGCACGCCCGCCTTGACCGCCGCCCGCAGCTTCGCCTCCAGCGCGTCGGTCATTTGTCCGATTCTTCCCCGGGCCTCGGCAAAGCTCTCGCCCGCCAGGCCCGCCTTGTAATAGGCCTCAAAAAGCCCTGCGTCGCCGTAGGCCATCGCATCCAGCGCCTGCTTACCCGCCGGGCCGACCCGCTCATCCGTGTCCAGGAACGTCTGGATTTCCTGCCCCAGCTCCCAGGCCGCCTTCGTCGCCTCCGCCGTCAAGCCGCTTCCGGCCCGCCGCCGGGCCTCCGTCAGGCTCTCGCCGTCCTGCCCCGCCGTGATTGCTTCCCGGAATTGCTCGTAGTACGCCTCCGGCGCCATGCTGCCGTCATAGTTTGCCAGCAGCGCGTTTGCCTCCTGCGGCCCGTAGCCGTCGTCCTGTGCCTGCAGGATGATCTGCCGCTCCGGCGCGTCCGTCTCCAGCTGGTCCGCCGTAACGGTCTTGCCCTCTGCCGTCCGCAGCTTGGCCGTATAGTCGTCCAGCTGCGTCACGGTAAGCCCGCCGCCCGGCTGCACCGCGTCAGTCGCCGCCGTTGCAGCCGCCTCGGCCCTTCTGGCCCGCCGTTCCGCCGCCCGCTCCTGCAGGGTCTGGATGGGGCTTTGTGCCCGGCTTGCCGCGCGGCTGCCGTCCTTCGTGCCCGCCAGGTAGGCGTATTTCACCGTCTCCGGCAGCAGCCCCGCCGTCAGTGCGTCCGTCGCCGCCCGTTCCAGGTAAGCGCCCGTTCGCCCGTATTGGGCGTCCAGCTTCCCCTCCTGGTAGGCCGTGTCGAACGCCACGCCGAATTCCTGCGGGCTCAGCTCATTCAGCCCGGTCTCCTTATAGCCCTGCCACGCCGCCTGCAGCGCGTCGGCAGCGGCTTTTTTATACCCCTTCTGCTTGGCAAAGGCTTCGATCTCCCCCGCCGTCTGCTCCGCCGCCCGGTAAACCTGGCGCTGCATCGCGCCCAGCTCCTTTGGGCTGCTCTCGCGAGTCAGATCGTCTGCATTCAGTCCGTAGGCAGCGGCGTCTTTCTGCAGCTGCGCCATGCCGTCTGTGCGCTGAATCTGCCGCCCCATAGCCCGGTCCGTGCTGCTGGCGGCGTTCATCGCCGCGCCGCCCAGGCCGAACAGCGCGCCCGAGAGTGCGCCGCCCGCAAAGCTGACGCCCGTTTGCTTGAGCTGGTCCTCGACGACGGACCACACCGCTTCGCCCTGGGTCAGCCCCTGCCGCCTGGCCTGGTCAATGTCCCGGACGAAATCCGCCTGGTCCATCCGCAGCAGCAGATCTGCCGCGAGGTTTAAAACGTCCGACGCGGCCTCCTCCGCGCCCTCTGCCAGCGTCTGGCGGCCCACCTGCTGCCCGATGCGGCGCAGCGTCGTCGCCGCCGTCTGCCTGCCCAGGCCGTTGATGAATTCGTCCAGACCGATCTTTTCCGTCAGGACCTCAATCGCACCCGCAGCCGTCGCCAGATTGTAGGCCGTGGTGGTGTCCACGCCCTCGTCCGTCATCTCCAGCAGTTTCTGGCTCGCCGTCGTCAGTCCCATCATGCCCAGGCTGACCGGGCTTGCCGCCGCTGAGCCTGCCGCCACCGCCGCGCTGACACCGCCGGAGGCCGCCGCCTCCGCCATCGCCGGCGCGCCCAGCAGCCCCATGCCGACGCCGACCTGCAGAATATTGTCCAGCATCGACATGCCGGTATCGTAAAGAAACGCTGCCGTCTTCCCGTCCGTCTTGCCCTGCAGCTGCTGGGCGACCTCCTGCCGGATCGTCTCGGCGTACCGTGTCGCCCGGAAGGCGTCGCTGTTTTCATCCAGCGGGATATACGCCTCCGGGTTTCCGGTGTGGATGCTCCACGCGTTGGCCACCGTCCGGGGCAGCGCCGCCAGGTAGCCCATGCCGCCGACAAGATTCGCCGCGCTGGAGGCAGCGCTGGCCCCCACCGGCGAGTCCGCCGCGAAGTCCGCCGCCTGCCCAGTGTATTCGTCCATTTTCTGCGCGTTCAGCGCCCGGGTGATATACTGCTCCAGCTTTTCTGCATCATACCCCGCATGCGCCAGATTTGCAAGCGTAAAATTCTTGTCGCTGCGATACTTGGCCGTCAGCTTTTCCAGGTAGGCCCGTAGCTCGTTGTCCGTCTTGCCCGCCGGCAGCGTCAGCCCAGCCGCCCCGGTGATCTCCCGCACCTGTCCCAGGGTGTCGCGGTTGACCGCGCCGTCCCGCTCCAGGTCGGATTTAACGTATTCCAGCGCCGTCTCCGCCGCCGCCAGCCCCCGGGTGGCCTCCAGCGCCGTCTGGTACTGCCGGCTCAATTCCCCATCCTGCCGAATTTCCAGGATGGTTCTTTCCTGATCGTCGCGGTATTTCTGTTCCTGGTAGGCCGCCTCCGCCTGTTCGTAGGCCTCGCGCGTCCGAAAGGTTTTCTTTTCCGCATAGGCCTGCGCCGCTTCGTCCCGCTGTCGCTTCAGGTAGTTGGCGTCCAGGCTCTCGTCCGGGTTATCCAGCTGATATTCCAGCGCCAGGGCCGTGCGGTAACGCCCCGCCTGCTCCGCTGCGGCAGCCGCCTCCCGGTCGCTGCGGCGTGTCTGGCGGCTGCGCTGTGCCCGCAGCTGCTGCAGCAGGTCGTCCCGGTCCGCGTAGTCGGTGATGCCCAGCTGCTCTGCATAGCTGCGCATGATGCCCTGCTGGCTGCTCAGCACCCGTGCGTCCTTCGTCGGTTGCATCTTTTCCAGCGCCGTGATCGCATCGTCCAGCAGCTCCAGCGTCTCCTGCGCCTGGGCATATTGCTTGCTGCGGATCGCTCCGCTGTCGGCCGCAGTCTGAGCCGCGTCCTGGTACGCCGCCCGCTGCCGGTTCTTCTCCCAGGCCGCCCAAGCTGTTTCCGTCGGCAGGCCGGTCTTCTCATCCAGCAGCCCCGGCAGCTTGTTTGCTGTCGTTGCTTCCCGCAGCGCCGCATCATCGGCGAGCACCCCTGCGGCGGTCTGCAGTCCCAGCGCCTTTGTCGGGTTCTGCCGGATTTTTCCAGCCACCTGCAGCGCCTGATCCTCGCGCTGGGCCGTCTTTTCATATTCCGTGCGGATGCCCTTGTACCAGTCCTGAAAGCTCTGCCCCGTCAGCTGGCCTGTCAGCCGTGTGTAATTCTCAATGTAATTTGTCGCCGCTTGATAGCGCCGCCAGGCGTCGATGCGCTGCGTATAATCCGCCGGTCTAACCGGCTTGTTCCAGTAGCTCTGCACCTGCGCTTTCGCGTCGTCATAGACCTTTTGTGCATCGGCCTGTGTCGTCTGCTGCGCCAGCGCCTGGCGGTATTCGTCCCGCTGCTCCTGCGAGAGGGTGAATTGATGCTCAAATTCTTTTGCTTTTCTGCCGCTTGCCATGTGTGCCTCCCGTTATCGCGCCTTCCAGGAATACCCCATGCCGGATTCCCGCAGATAATTTAAAAACTCATTCCTCTGTGCCCAGTTATAGCCCAGCGACGCGGTGTATTCCTGCACGGACGGGCTGTCCAGATAGATCCTCTCTCCGCCGTGTTCGGCGTAAAATTTCGCCGCCTCCTCCGCAACGCTGCCCTTGCCGCTGCTGCCGCTGCTGCTTCCGGAAGACCGCCCTGACGACCGCCCCGACGAACGCCCCGAAGATCTGCCGCCGCCGGAGGACGTCGTCTTCGTCGCCTGCTGCCGCTGGAAGTTGAAGTAAGCCGCCCACTGGTCCGCCTCGCTCTGCGTCATCCCCGCCGCCTGCAGCTCCCCGCTCGTCGGCTTGTAGCCGGTGTTGGAGATCGCCGTGACGAGATTACTGTAGGCCTGCTGCCGCGCCGTCTGGTCGTACTGCTGCTGGTTCCAGTACTGGCTCTGCTCGTTCTGCGCCTGGTTCTGCCAGTAGTTGAGGTTGTTCCAGTAGTCCGTCTGCTCCTGTCCGTAGCCCTGGGCCGCCAGCTGCGCCGCGTTGGCGATCCGGTCCCCCTCCGCCGCGTACCGGCTGTAGGCCTGCCCGTAGAGCTCCGGCACAATGTCATTGAGCTGGTCCAGATAGCCCTGGTAGGCCTGCTGTCCTGCCGACTGGGCATAGCTGGAGCTGTAGCCCCCCGTCAGCCCCGCCGCCTGGCCCAGCGTGTCCTGCATGGCCTGGTTGCCCAGCCGCTGGTACTGGTTCGCGTACTGCTGATAGAGCCCGTCCTCCGTCACGTCATAGGTGAAGGGCTTCCGGTTGGTGTACTGGTTCAGCAGCTCCTGGTATTGCTGGTATAGGTCGCTGCGCCCCGTGGGGTTGTTCTGCTGGTTCTGCCAGTGCAGCAGCTGCGCCCCCGTGTCCTGGCTGACGCCCGTCTGCGGCTTTGCGATGCTGAAGCTCTGCCCGTCCCGGCCCATGGAATAGCCGTACTGCTCCCGCAGCCCCTGCGCCGCCTGGTTGGCCTGGCTGCGCTCTGCGTCTGTCTGCGCCGCCTGGTACTGCTGCTGATAGCCCTGCAGCCGGTCGTAGTCGTCCTGGGATAAAATCTCCCGGTCATAGTCCCTGGCCTTGCTCTTGAATATATTTGCCACGTTCTCCCGCTCCTTTCCTTACTTTCCCACGGCGATCCACCCGAAGGATCGTGTCCCGCTGGTGGAGAATCCCCCGGCGACCCGGGCCGTAAAGCCCGCCGGCGTCACGTCCGAGGTATGCACGGTCAGTGGTACGCTGTCGAATACCTGCATTGCAAGCACCTGCGGCGCCTGCGTAAATGGCCGCGCAAAGGTCACCTGTGCCGTTGTCGCGCCCGATTCGTATGCGATAAGCGCAGACCCAGCTTGCACGCAAAGTCCGCCCAGCGCGTCGCTCAGCGTCTCCTGCGCGCTGCCTAGTCCCTGCCGCAGGTCCCGCAGCGCCGTCTGCGCGCCGCTCAGTCCGTCCTGTGTCTCTTCTGCCGTCCTGGCCAGCGTGCCCAGTGTCGTGCCGCTGTCCGGCTGTAGGACCTCTGCCCGCTCCAGCTGATCCAGGACCAGGTTGAGCTGCTCCGTCGCCTGGCAGCTCCAGCGCCAGAGCTTGTCCAGGTACGGGTCCGCGGCCCGGTCCGGCCGCTGCGGTTGTTCAAATCTCATTCCAGCTCACTCCCTGCCTCCGTTGTCTTTGCGATGGAATAAATCGTCGTCTGCCCCACGCCATCCAGGCGAAGGCGGTAGGTGTCGCACCGGCGCGCCCCGACGGAAAAGCTCACGCTGTGCACGCCGTTTCCCTCCAGTCGCGCCCGCTGCTTCCAGCGTCCGTCCTCGTTGTGCTGCACGCTGACCGTTGCCGAGGCTCCCGCTTCCAGCTTCGCGCGGATCGTGATGCGCAGCAGATAGGTTCTGCCCGGTCCGTCGATGCCCAATAGCCCACTCTCCAGCCGCCATGCAAAATCATCCTCCCGGCTGCCGCCGTCCCGTGCGTCATCCGCCGCCAGGCTGACAAGCCCCGCGCCCGCGCCGCGCAGATAGAGCGCCGTTCCGCATTGCACGATCTGCTTTGCCGCCGTCTCGTCCTGCCGGTGCCAGAGCCCCGTCTCCGTGTCCAGGGTCAGCAGTACCGGCGCACCGCCGCACTTGGCGGCCAGGTAGTAGAATTGCCCGTCGCTCCCGGCCACGCCGCCGGTGTAGGCTTCTGCGCCCAGGGCCGCGCTGACGCTCTCCGGCATGCTGCCGTCATAGGCCATCACGCCGCGGTCCGAGAGGTAGAACAGCACCCCGTCAATCACCTGCAGGCTCTTGTCGCTCCCCGGCTGCACCCCCGGCAGCCGCGTTGTGACAATCTGGTGCGCCCCGCTGGACGAGATATATACCCGCTCCAGGCAGTCGCGCTTGAAAAACAGCGGGTAATTGCCAAAGGCAACCGCCCCGGTCCAGGCCCCCGGTGCCCCCCGGGATGCGGCGTAGCTGTCTGTGGATAGCCCCGCGAAGCAATTCCAATTCTTGAAGTCCCCCAGCTTGGAGGCGTAAATCTCGTTGTATAGCTTGCCCCGCTCCTCTGTGCTGTAGCGGCAGCCCCAGAGCCGGTTCCCGCATTCGATTACGAAGTCCATTTCCGGCGCCGTCCGCGCCAGGGTGATCTTGCTGACCCTGGCCGGATGGCCGTAGCCGCCGGAGTTGTTGGCGCTGGCGGTGCAGTAGGCCTCCAGCGCCGCGTCCATCATCGCGTCAAATTCCGCCTCGCTCGTCGTTCCGGCCTCCTCCGGCGCTGCAACGTTTGCCTGGGCAAACATCGCGCACTGCACCAGCTGCCGGTGCTTCGTTGCCACAGTCGCAGGCTGCGCCAGCGCCGCCTTGATGCAGATCCAGCCGTCTCCGCTGGCGGTGATCACGGCGTTTTCCAGCGTCTGCCGCTCCGTCTTGATCTCCTTGTAGTAGATCGTCGCCGCCTTCTGCTGCAGCGCTTCCGCCTTTGTGCAGAAGAGCACCTCCGGCAGCGTCACCGTCACCGCATCGCCCTCCTGCAGGCCGGCAAAGCCGCCGCTGTGCTCCAGCCGGAGATAGAGCTCCTGCACCGCCCACATGCCCGTGGCTTCGTTCCAGCGCTGCAGCACCGGCGGTGTGACGCCCGGATTCATCCAGAGCATGCCGTCCTCCGGCTTTTCCGGCCGGCTCTCCTGCAGCACGTAGCCGTAGTAGTCCGTCCCTGCGTCTCCCGCTTTTTCTTTGTAGATATACGGAAAGCCGCTGGTTTCCACGCGGCCGCCAGACGCGCCCGGCTTCAGCGTTCGCCCGTGCGAGCTCTCCAGCGCGGTCGAGGGAATATATTTCCAGTAGCTCCCATCCCGCTGGCAGGGGACCAGGCGGACGGTGTCGCTGTCCGTCTGGTCCCAGCTGGCATCCATGCTGCCGTAGCAGTCCGGCACCAGCTGCGGCCCGGTAATCGCCCGGAAGTATTGGACGTTTACCCACTTTCGCGCTGGCCAGATAACGACATAGCTGCCAAAGGGGATCAGCTGCTGCGGCCGCTGCAGGTCCGCCGCCGTCAGCACCGGCAGGGTCAGCACCTGCCCGTCCGTATGCAGCGCCCCGCTGCTGTCGATCCAGACCAGTCCGTCCAGGTCGCACATGGCCACAACCTCCCCCAGCGTCACGCCGTCCCGCGTCGTCACGCTGCGCCGCTGCGGCCGGGTGCAGATGGCCGGGTACCTGCGCGGCGACATGTTGCGCATATCGCTCCAGGTCCCCTCCTGGATCACCGCCCGCCGGTCGTAGCCGCCGAAGCTTGCCAGGTAGCCGGTGCTCGGCATATTCGTATCCTTTTTCTGTAGCTGCATCTCCCGTGCCTCCCGTCAGAAGGTCAGCGCCGGCTGCTTTGGCCGGTGCAGCCGCCGCCAGTGTGCCTTGAATGCCTCCAGATGCGCGTTGCATACCGCAATGCTGCCGTTGTACAGCAGCACCTCCTGGTTCCAGTCGTCCATCTTGGCCCGGATCCATTCCAGGTAGATAGATTCATACGGGGCTGGAATCAGCAGCCGCCTGGTGTCAGCCTCCTCCGGCGCCACCGGCTTCCATTCCGGATAGGGGTTGTCCGCGCAGCGGCAGAACAGCTCCTCCCACAGCATACCGTCCAGCTCGTTGGCCCAGTTGCAGATCAGCGCCTCCTGCGGGGTCTCATGCCGCAGGGCAAAGACGCCTTTTGTGATATCTCGCACCGTCATGTTTTTGTCTCGCCCCTTTCTAAAAAGCAAAGGGAGATGCGCCCGGCATCCCCCTTTGTGACGCCGCTTCCCCCGGCGCGTCCCCTTTACTGATTCCGGCGCAGCTCCTCCTCCTGGATTCGCTCCGCCGCCAGCATCCGCTCCACGACCTCCCACACAGCCTCCGGCATCGTCACCGGCTTGCCCCGGGGAATCAGGTAGCCCTTGCCGTTCAGGCTGGCGTAAATCGCCGCAGGCTCCCCCACCGGCGCCAGCGGCACAACCTTCGTCTCCATGCGGCGCAAAGGGTCCAGCGCCTTGCCGGACGCAGGCCACTGCTTCGGCTGCGGCTCCTGCTTCTGCTTTGTCTCTGCCATATTCGCTCCTTTTCCATCGCCCGGCAGGTCGCCCCGCCGGGCATCCGCTTTCCTTATTCGTGCCAGTTTGCCTCGTCCACGCCGGAGTTGGTCGCCGTGGAGTAGATGCAGAGCATCCGCTCCGGGTAGAGCACCCGCGCCGCGTGGGACATCTTGCCGCCGATCGTGCTGAACTGGTTCAGCGGGCCGCCCGCCTGGTCCTTGCTCTTGACGATCATCTCCATGCCCGCGCCCTCGGGATCCACGACGCCGAAGGCATCCCGGCCGAAGACCATCGTGGCATAGGCCGCATTCTGCACGCCGTCTGCCTTGAGCTCCTGCGCGCCGTTGCCCGGCAGCAGGTAATCCCCGCTGGCAAAGGTGTAGCCGGTCGGCGCCGTGGCCACGCAGATGGCCTTGTTCGCCGTGTCCACGCCCGTCACCTTCAGGCGATGCGTCACCGCATCGCCGTCCTGCAGCAGCACATACTGGCCGATCAGCGCCGCATAATCCGCCGTGCCGGAGGTCAGCGTCTCCGTGACGGTGAACTTGTAGGCGCCCGTCTGGCCGTAGGTCACGGCGGTACCCGCTGTGTCCGCTGCTCCGGCCGACAGTGTCAGGTAGCGCTGTCCCGCCGTGTACAGGCTTTCGCCCACCAGCACCGGCGCCTGCGGCGTCTCGATGAACCGCACGCCGTGCAGCTCGCCGATCTCGCCGTTGAAGATTTCCTCAACGGCCGCATACTGGTGCGCGTTCACCCAATCCGGGTCCTTGCGCAGGTCATACGCCACCGACGGGTGAATGACCGCCACATATTTGCCGTCGATCTCCGGGGCCTTCGCCTTCTTCAGCGCCGTCCGCGCCCGGGATACCAGGTCCGCCGAGAACTTCGCGTCCTTGTCCATCTGCCAGACGGTGCTGTGAGCCGTGTTCCCGCTCGGGGCAACCAGGACGCAGCTGCAGCCCGCCAGGATGGCGTCCCGCGTCAGCTTGTCCGCCTTGCTGCCCATCGCCGCGCCGACCTCCTCCGTCGCGCCCAGGATGGTATCATCAATGGCGTGCAGCTCCAGCTGGTCGGAGACGGAGACGTATTCGCCGTACTGGGCGATCGCCACATTCAGGCTGGTCTGGCCGAACTTCTTGCCCTCTGGGATGACGCCCTCCACCAGCTTGTCCGGCTCCGGCAGCGTGTTCCACTTGCGCCACTCGACGGTCTTGCCGTGGTTGCGCGGCAGCGCCTGGTGCTTGCCCAGCTGGCCGTAGATTGCCTCGTCCCGGGCGTTCTCCAGCAGCTCCGTGTCGTAGTAGGTTTTCATGGTGCTGCTCATGGCGTCGTTGGTGGTCGTCGCCCCGGTGTTGGCATTGGCCGTGCCGGTGGTGGTGTTGACGACGCTGCCGCCGTCCGCCAGCAGCTGCAGATTGATCTTGTAGGTTTCCATTTTCGCTTCTCCCTTCCTGTGTCCGGGCAGCGGCTATAGGACGATCCGTTCCCCCCGCGCCACGCGCTGGCGGATGTCCTTCCGCTGCTGCCTGGATAGATTCTTGACATCCACGCCGGTCAAAAGCCCGCCCTGGGCCTTGCCGCCGTTTTCCTGCGGCCGCGCCCGGTTCGCGGCCACCGAGGCCGCCACCTGCTGCGTGGCCTGCTGCTTCGCCGCCTGTGTGACACCCGCCAGGATGTCATCCCGGTGCAGCATTTCGTATACCGTGCGGACCGGATTGGCCGCCCCCGCGGCCTGCAGCGCCTGCAGCGTTCGCACCGCCTGGGCGTTCTCGATGAGCTGGGTAAAGTCCAGCTCCGGGTAGCGGGCCTGGCGCAGCGCCTCCGCCTCCTGCTGCAGTGCATCAAAGGCCCGGCGGCTACGCTCCTGCTCGCGCTCCTGCTGTTGGGCCTGGCGTATTCCCGCCAGCTGCTGCCGCATGGTGGCATTCTCCGTCCGCATCCGCAGCTGCTGCAGGTATTGGTCTGTTCCAACGCCCGCCTCCATTGCCGCTGCGTCCACAATGCCCTCGTTCTTCAGCAGCGCCTGCCGCAGCGCCTCCGGGTCGATCTCCGCGCCCTCGTCGATCTTCTGGCCCGTCAGCTCTGCCAGCGTCAGCATCAGCTCCTGGATTTTCCCGTCCCGCTCCTTCCGGGCATCGTCCTCCCGGAATCGCTTGCGCAGAATATCCTGCACCCTGGCGTCAAACTCCTGCTTATATTCGCCCTTGATCAGCGCGTCAAAGCTTTTCCGTTCCTCTGCCTGCGCCGTCTCCGGCTGCTGCTCCCCGGCGCCCGGGGCCGCGCCCTCTGCCTGGCCCGTTCCGTCAGGCGCCCCAGCCGCGTCCGGCTGGGCTGCCTGCAGCGCAGGGGCCTGAGCCTCCCGTCTCTGCTTCCTGCGCATCCGTTCCGCCTGCCGGGACGTGCGCGGCTGCTGTGTCTGCTCCCCGGCGTCGGGAGCCGTTACGCCCGTTGTTCCTGCGGCTGCGCCGTCTCCGGCTGCTTCCCCGCCGGCGGCAGCGCCGTCGGCAAGCAGCTGCAGGTCCATGCTGTAAAGCTGCATTGTCTCTCCTCCTGCGGTAGTCCGCGACCCTGCGCCGTGCCATCGGCCAAAGGCCAGCCGGTCCGGCGCTCTTTTTTTCTACCATACCATTTTTTTCTCCGGAATGTCACCCTACCCGCAGCACGGTCACATTTTGCGGGTACTCCTTGGCGATCCACTCCAGGCCAGCCAGGCAAAACTCTGCCGCTGCCCGCTCTTCTGCGCCGCTGCAGAACACCTCCAGATCCCCCGGCTCCCATGTCTCCACGGCCCCCGGCGGCAGGTTGGCCACCAGGGTGTAGAGGATCCCGCTCACCGCCGCGCAGACGATATCCCTGCCGCATGCTGCATATCCCGCGTGCCCCGTCACCCGCAGCGACCCGGTGTCCGGCTCATACCGGATGGTGATCATCGCGGTGCCGACGCGCTGCGGCTGCGCTCCTTCGCTTCGGAGACGAACGGGTGCTCCGCCTGGCTTCCGTCTGATGCCACACCCTGGCTGCTGGCCGTGCTGCTTCCGCCCGCCGCCGGTGGCGCGCCTTCCAGCCCGGCGGCTGCCTGCTGCCCGGCCCGGCTCTGCAGGATCGCCATGGCCTGCTCCAGCATCTGCGCCATCTGGCTTTGCTGCTGCACCTTCTGCACCAGCTGGTCCTTGCCCTTAAAGTCCATCATGTCCAGCATCATCAGCGTCTGCTCCGCCAGGTCCGGCCGGAAGGCCCCCATGGTGAAGAGCTGCACCGCCAGCTCGTTGTAGCTCTCCTTCGTGTACGGGTTCTCTTTCTGCGCCTGTACGTCAATGTCGAACTGCGGCACCCGCAGGCTGCCGTCTGCCTGCTGCGGCGCAATGCCCGCGTTGTCGAAGGTGACGTATTCCTCCTTCCCCTGCTGGCCGGTGATGCGGAAGCTGCGGGCCACGTCGTAGAATTGGCGGATCAGCTCAATGCAGAGGTAAACGATCTGTTCAAACGCCCGGTAACTCGCTTTCTCCGCGTCGCGGCTGAGCTTCCCCGCCGCCTCCTGCAGCGACGCAATGCCCGCCGCCGAGGTGACGGAGGCCGTCACGCCGCCGGTCGCCGCGTCCCGGTTGCCCAGCGTTTCCTTGATCTCGTTGATCCGGCTGTCCAGCACGTTCAGGTAGATCCCCGGTAGTGTCACCGGGCGGATCTGCTTCACCGCGTCCTCGCCCAGGTTCCCGCTGGCGTGGACGAAGTGGTTGCCGAAGTCTGCATATTCCTCCTCGTTGATCTCGCCGTCCTGCCGGACGAACCAGCGCGGCGTGGCCGAGGCCAGGGCGTTTTCCATGATCGCACCGGTCAGCTTGTCGATATACCGCTGTGTCGTTTTGCCGTAGTCGATATAGCCGTACCCGCAGCAGCTTCCCTCGATGGGAAACAGCGGATCCAGCACGAACGGGTAGCGCCCATGGGCATACCAGCCGCCGGCGTAGGCCGGGTCGTTCTCCGTGGCAAACAGTACGGTCTCACCGCAGTACTTGCAATAATGCAGCGTGTCGCGGCGCTTGTAATAGCAGTCCACCACCAGCGCCTTGTCATCCGTGCGGACGGCGTCGTCATAGACGAATTCGCTCACCGTCAGCGGCCCGCTGCTCAGGGTCTTTCCGTCCAGCTCCGGGTAGCGCTCCCGCAGCCGGTCCTTGTCCGCCAGCGCCAGATGGAAGACGTATGCGCTGTCCTGCAGGTCCTCCACCCCCGGCTCCCAGAAGAGGTTCAGCAGGTTGATCTTGCTGATGGCAATATCTCCCAGCCCGCCCAGCTTGCTGCCGTCCCAGGTCACCTGATAGCATCCCGTGCCGCCCTTGAGTTTCTGCCACCAGCAAGCGGAATAGACGCGCTCAAACTCCGTCTGCCGCAGAACCGCCGGGATGATGGAGGAGAGTTTCTGTGCCTCCGCCCGGTCCCCCGGCTCATGCGGCAGGCAGCTGCAGGTCGGGTAGGCGTCCATGGCATCCGCGTGCTTCTGCATGATGACATTGGCCAGCCATGCCGATTTATCCGCGTCCCGGGCCGTGGTGTTCCGCATCCCGTCCGCGTGCCGCAGCTTCCACCACTGCTCGTCGTCGATCAGCCGGCGCTCCAGGTTCACTTTTCCCGCCTTGTATCGCTGCAGAATCTCGTTGAATTTCCGCAGCTGCTCCGTGCCGATGGCAGCCACCCGCGGCACTTCTGCCGCCTGTGCAAAAAGCGCCTGCCCGCTCTCCGGCGGCTGCACCTGGCCTGGCCGCCCGCTCTCCGGCGGCATCGCCAGCCCCGCGCCGCGGTCCGGCATTTCCTGCCCCGGCAGCGTCGCGCCCTGGGCAGCCGGGCCCGGCATGCCGCGCTGCGCCGGCCCTGCTGCAAGGCCCGGCGTCTGTTTTCCTTCCGCGCGGTCCGGCGGTACCTGCAGCCGGCGCGTCCCGTCCGCCTCCGGCAGCTGCACCGCCGTCTGGCCGCTCTGCTCCCGCTGCAGTCGTTCTAGCTCTTCTCTCGTCATCGCTTTGCCTCCCTTACGCAAATTGATTCAGCGGGTCGTTCAGCGGCACCCGCTTTTCCTCCGTGGCCACCGGCCGGATGGGCCGTGCCATGCACATATAGCGCCATTCGTCCGCCACATGGTCCTCCAGGCTGGTGTCCAGATCCTCCGGGTTGTGCTCATCGTAGATCAGCAGCGGCACCGTGCGGATAAATGCCGTGCAGCAGTCGAAAATATACAGCATCGGCACGCCCTGGGCATCAAAGGCCAGCCGGTAGTGGCACTGCATCCAGCCCGCAATCCGGTGGTTGTCTCCCGGCGTAAAATACACGCCGTGCCGCGCGGCGACCTCCGCAATGCTCTCGCCCCGGCTGGCATCCCAGATGCTCGGGTCTGCCACGCCGCTGATCTTCTGCCCCTGCAGCCACGGGTGGCTTGTCTCCACCTCATGGATGCGGGCGAAGATTTTATCCGGGTCCCACTTCACGCCCTCGTTGGCAATGTCCGCGCCGCTCTTGTCCCGCTGGCAGCCGTAGAGCTCCAGCATTCGGTAAAGCCGCCCGTCGTAGTCCACGGCCCACCACGCGCAGGAGAAGGGCTTGGCATAGCCAAAGTCGAAGCTGCGGTAGAGCTTCCAGCCCACCGGCGGCGCAAAGCCGGGGATCACATGCGTCCAGCGCCGCGCCTGTATCAGCTGCTCCCTGCTGCAGCCGCTGGCCTCGATGTTCGCCCGGCTTGGCTCCGTGCGGAACTCCTCGAAGAATTGCCCCTCGAAGATATCCCATGCGCCGTAAAGCCAGGCCTGCCGCAGCTTCGGTGGCAGCGCCTGCAGCTGCTTGATATAATCCGGCTGCTGTGCCATCAGCGCCTTGTTGTCCGTCGCCAGCGCCTGAATGAAGCGGTATTCCTCCGGTGTCTCGTCGGGCTCAAATTGCCGGTCAATGAAGAGCCGCTTGATATACCCGTGCCCCCGGCCGCCCGGGTTGCAGGTGTAATAGACCCGCTTCGGAAATGCGTTGACGCCGCGCACGCACGCCGTGATCTTGCGCGTCCACATCTCGTCCAGCTGTGTCGCCTCGTCCAGGAAGATCACGTCATATTCCGCGCCCTGGTATTGGTCCATGTCGCTGTCACACGCGCAGTAGCCAAAGGCAATCGTGCTGCCGTTGCAGAAGGTGAATAGCTTGTCCGACTTGTTGTAGCGCGCGATCCCGTGCAGCATCCCCCGCAGCTGCTCAATGTGGTTGTTCTGCAGCTCCTTGTATGTCCGCCGGACGATCAGCGTCTTAATGCCCGGGTAGCGCAGGCAGAGCAGCGCCGCCTTGACGCGCACCGCCCAGCTTTTCCCGCCGCCCCGCGCGCCGCCGAAGGCGATGTATTTCTCCCGGGCCAGCAAAAATGCCCGCTGCTTCTCGTTCGGCTCGCCAATCGTCAGCGTCGCCATGCGCCGTCACTCCGCAAATTCATGTGCATCTCCTTCCAGCTTTACCTCCACCGTCTGCGCCGTCTGCCCCTGCATCGGGATTTCGTAGACGTTCCGCACGATCTCCACCATGTCCCGTGTCGCTGCCACCAGCGCCCGGAATTCCCGGGCGTCCACCGTCTCCCGCATCCTGGTTCGCCCGTTCTTGTCCCGCACCGGCCTGCCGCTGCTGTCCAGCACAGGTTCCTCGCCGAAAAAATACCTGTCATCCGATGCCCGCTCCAGGATCCCCGTCAGCCGGTCAGCCACGCAGCACAGCCGCGCCAGCTTCTGCCCCTCGTTTTTCTCCGCCGCCCGGCACGCCTTCGTGACGATCTTGTCCCGGTGCTTTGCCCGTAGGGCAACCCACCGCTCCCGCTTTGCACGGTCCGAGAGCGTCCGCAGCGGCACGCCAAACCGCGCCGCCAGTGCCCGGTAGCTTTCGTCTCCCGTGATATACACGGCCTTGATCTTTTTCCAATCCGCCGCCACCGCAGCAGCACCCCCCTTCTGCCTTTTACGCTACCACATTTTTTCCCCCAATGTCACCGTGCCCCCGCGCAAGCGCAAAAAAGCAGCAGCACGGCCCGCGCCGTGCTGCTGCTTTCTATTCCCCGCTGTATTTTGCCTCCATCACCGCCCGGTAAATCTCGCAGCATTCATACCGCCCGCTGCAAAATACCTCCAGGTGCCGGTCCCGGCTGCGCCGCGTTGCGAAGACCTGCGTCAGGTGCCCCCCTTCGGTGATCCCCTCGCAGCAGATTTCCCGCCCCCGCGCCCGTTCCAGGTGCGCGGTGTAAAACGGGCATCGGATGCCCGCGTCCCGGTAATTGCTCATGGCTCGCCTTCCTCCTGCAGGTAGCGCCAGTGCCGCCCCCGGCAGCTGCAGCCAATTCTGGCAGCTCGCGTCAGATCCGTGTAGCCCGCGCCGATCGCGTCCGCCGCTGCGGCCGCCGAGGGGTAGACCTCTCCCGTCTCCAGGCAGCGCACCGCCTTGGTCCCCGCGCGTGGCGCCGTCTCCTTGGCGCGGCGATACGCCTGCAGATGGTTCCATCTGCAGAATAATCTCTTTCGATCCCCGTCCTGCAGCGCATAGGCCCAGTCCTCCCACGCGCTGAATCGCTTGCCGCAAAACGCGCACTTCACGCGCATAGCTGCACCCCCTCTGCGTAGATTTCAAAATACTCCTGCCATTCCAGGCCCCGCTCGTCCACGCCGTTGCGCACCGTCTGCCCATCGTCCCACTTGTAGAGATACGCGCCCTTCTTCGGCCGCGGCTGCTCCGCCCAGTGATTCGCCTCCACGCGGCTATATTTGGGCTTCGGGATGATCAGATTCCGGCTGCAGTGGTAGCGCTTGCCCCGCTTGCCCAGTTCCTCCATGCGCCGCAGTGTGCTGCGGGATTCCTTGATCAGGTATCTGGCAAGCTTGGCATGGTTTCCCCGGCGGTCCAGCGGCCGCAGGCTGATGTTTCCGCCGCAGACCTGCTCCCAGGCTTCCTGCAGCAGCTCCACGCCGCACTTGCGCAGGATCACATGGTGGTGGATGTTCGTCATCCGCTTCGTCTCCGTCACCGCGATGTACCGCAGCGTCTGCCCGGCCTTGGCCAGGCGGGCCCGCAGTTTCCGCAGAAAGAGCTTCAGATCCTCCAGGCACTGGGCAAGGCCCCGGGTTTTGTCGCAGTAGTGCAGCACCAGGTGGTAGTCCCGGGCGACAAAGTTTGCATTCAAACGCCAGCGCAGCCGCTCCTCCGCTGCCCGTTCATTGGCTGCCTTCTGTTTCTCCGGGGTGGGGTTTGCACGCATGGCCCGCACCGCGCCCTTGCGCTGCGCGTTCCCGGTGTGCATCTTCTTGGTTTCCCGCACACACCCTGCACATACCGTCCGCATCATGTAAGCCATGCCGTTTTTTCCTCCCCTCGTCCTTTAAGTAATGCTCTTACCGAGCCCGGACGGCGGCCCCGCCCCGCCGTCATTTTTTCGGTCTCCCCCGCCGCCAGGCAATCCCCAGCGGCGTATTATCATTTATAAAAGCTCCAACCTATCCAACGCCATTTCCCGCAAATCCGCAAGAAAAGCCTCGCAGAGTTTGCGCCGCGCTTTCCATTATCCTATCACGCCCCGCCCCCAAAATGTCACCCCGGGCCGCCGCCGATCCATCCGGAGCAAACCCGCCGCAGCAGCGCCTCGATCCGCGCCACCTCCAGCCCCGTGATATCCAGATGCCCAATCGCGCGGCCGTTTTTTAATATATGGATAAACTCCCGCACCGTCCAGCCGCCGTCCTCGATCACGTCCGCCTCCAGATCGTCGATTCCCGCCCGCGCCGCCTCCGGCTCCTCCGCCAGCGCCCGCCGTGCCGTCTCGCAGACTTCTAAAATTGCCTGCCACCGTTCCCGTTCCATCGTGTTTCCTCCTATCTCGCGTGCGGCTTGTTCTCCCGCACCGCCCGGCTGCAATAATCCTCCGGCGTAATCGCGCCGCCGTACTCGTTGCAATAGCAGACGCCGTGTGCGTTCTGCCGGAAGTTGGCACAGCTGCGGCAGCGGATGATCTCTTCCGGCGTCAGCCCTGTATCTTCGTATTCTTTCAGCCGTTCCCATACCTTCCGCTGGGAGCAGGCACCGTCCTCGCAGAAGCTTCCGCCGGGTTTGTCTGCGCATTGTGCAATGTCGCAGAAGCTTACGTCAGGCGCTTCATTCCCGTCACCGTCCCTTCCGTCCATCCTCACCCCGCATCTGGGGCAGTATTTATGCCTGCTTGCTGGAATATTTCCATAAGTGATCCGATATCCAATGCCGCAACGAGTGCAGTACCAAGAAGAACCTCGCTTTTCCCACCGCCCATGCACCACCGGCGCAACGTCGGCGGCGGGTGCTTTCCAGATTGGGCAACTTTCTTTGTCGCAATACTCATTACTACATCGGCAGTGTTTTTCGCAGTATTCTTCGCGATCAATGTATTCAGCCATTGTCAGCCCTCCCATAAAATTCCTCTAAGTCATCTTGCGCCTTGTCGACAAAATCAGGGCAAGCCAAGCATTCCGGTAGCGGGTAATCCGTCATCGGGTCAACCCATCCGAGACAGTAGATGCGGTCTTTCTTTCCGTCGTTCCATTCGTGAGACGGGCGTCCTCGCTTGCACAGCGCACACTTAACCGTTGCCATTCTTCGTCGCCTCCAATGCTCTCTCCGCCTCCTCGCGGGTGAGAAATACGGTCTTACCGACATCACGCGCATCTATAACGCCGCAACGTGATGTGTTCAGCAGAGTTTTCCCGTTAAGTGTGCTTATATCTGTCACAGTAAAACTGTAAACTTGCTCGACCGGGTGACTACAGAATGTCCAAAGCCCGTCGCCCACCTTGCACGGCAGCACCACCACGCGCCCGTCCCTGTCGGCCTCGGCCAGCTTGCGCAGGCGGTCATCCAGCAGCCAGTTTTTCACATATTCCCAACTGCAATTGTAATCAATTCCAACATCCATCAGGATATTAGACATTCGTTTAGCCTCTTTCGGCGTCAGTCCCGTGTTCAAATATTCCCGCAGCATCGGGCAGTGTGCAGCCGCTACCGCCGTGCAGAACCCGCCGACCGCAGTACAGTTCCCGTTATCCTCATGCCTAAAGCGGCAACGCAGGCAATTAACATTTTCCATCACGTTCCCTCCGTCCTTTCAAATCTGATCTTCATTTGTGCGGGGCACAAATCAACCTCCGGCCTGCGCTTTCCGGTCCACCGGAGGCCGCCAGCTTGTCCCAGGCACTTCCAGCCAGCTGCCCGGAGGCTGGTCCCGTTTTCCGTGTCCAAAATATAGGTCACAAGCCTCTTATAGCCCATCGCCCGTGCCGCCCTCCACGCTGCCGCATACAGCATAGAGCAGGCGTTCCTTGTCCCGTCCGTACACAGCCGAGTTACCTCCATCGTCCAGCCATCATCCAAGTGCCGTGAAACAGGTCGGCCCACAATAGCAACGCCCACAATCTTTTCACCGTCAGAGCAGCCGATAGAAAACTTATGCCCCACTACGGGCTGGTGGTGCCGATGATGCTGCTCAACGTAGGCGTTTGCCTCCTTTAACGTCATGGGGCAAATCTCAAGCATCATTCTCCATCTCCCGTCGCTCCTCCTCCGAGTCCCACCAATAAGCAACTTCAATCTGCGTCCCCGTATAGCACGCATAATCCCGCTCCATCCGCGCACCAAAGCTAAGATACCAGTCCCGCCCCTGCAGCACCACGTCCGCTGCGTCAATGTCCGCAAAGGCCAGCCGCATATAAGCCGCCGGGGTCAGCCCCGCCGGGTGCCGCATCGGCGATAGGATCACGGCGTCCGCGCCATAGCGCCGCCGTGCCGACTGGGCCAGCTGCTCAAAATCCGCCGCAGCCGCTTCCTCCCCCGTGATCGGGCCGGATAAGTAAATGGTCATACCGTCTCCTCCTGCTTCATCCGCTTCCGCGGCAGCATCTTGTAGCACGCCCAGTAGAGCCCGTCCGCCGTCTCCAGGCTCGGCGCCAGCGCATAGGCTCTGGCCGCCTCCGCTACGCGCTTGAAAAATTCGCCCACTCGCGCCGCGCCGTCGTCCTTGTCCTGCGCTTCGTCGCACCACGCTATGAGTGCAAGCTTCTTTTTCTTCGCTTCCTCCCGGCTGATCCTTCCGGCCCGGTAGGTCGCGTAGATGCCGCTCATCGCGTAGTACAGCGTCTCCATGCCGGGGGCCATCGGCGTCGTGCTTGCCATATGCCGCGCCGCGCCGTGCTCCAGCTCGTTCCAGCGCTCCTGTGTCAGGTTGCGCGGCCGCGCCGCAGGCGGAGTGCTTACGACCTTGCGTACCGCCTCCGCCGCTGCGGCCTCAGCAGCGTCCGCCCCCGGCGCCTGGCCGCGCTTCACGGTGGCTGCCGCCGCATTCTCCGCAAAGGCGTCCTTGATCCTGGCCAAGTACGCCTCCCAGGTCTCCTTGCCCTCGTTCCACGCCTCATCCATCCTGTTTCCGCTCCTCTCCGCCGCCCGGCAGCTTTAAGTAGTGCAGCCGCAGCACGCCTGCGCCACCGCCGGGGATCTGCCGGATGAATTCCCCCTTTGCCAGGTCCCAGGCCCGGATTCTCTTCCGCCGTCTGTCGTCCTCGTCCCGCTGCCACCCGCAGCGCTTGCAGTCCATTGGTGTGCAGCGCTCGCTCTTTTCCGGATTCAGGCCCAGCAGGCAGGGCTTGGGAGGCGGGTTCCGCCGGGGCGGGTGCGTCGCTGCCCGCTGTTCTGACGGGCTATTCTGTGCATTTCCCATGTGTGCCCCCCTCATTCTGCATTGGCCGCCGTCTGCAGCCGCTCCCGAATTGCCAGCTTCCGCTCCAGCGCCGCCAGCTCCCGCCGCAGCTTCTCGTTTTCCGCCAGCGCCCGCTCTGCTTCCGCGTCATGTGCCGCCTGTGCAAAGAATTCCGCCGCATCCAGCTTGTTTCGCAGTCGCTTCGTCTCCGCCGCTGCCGCCTGTGCCGCCTTCCGCGCCCGGTCCCGGCTGGCGGCCAGCGCCCTGTTTTCCTCCTTGAGCCGCCGCATCGCCCCGGACCGGTCCAGAATACCGCTCACTGCATCCGCAGCCACCGCCAGCATCACTACGCCGATCATGATCGCCAGGTAAATCAGCACCTTCATCACTTCCTCGCCCCTTCCCGGCGGCGCACCTGCCGCCCTTTGGTAAATTCCATCTCCCGGACGCTGGTTTTCCATTCTGCCCCCAGCGCCCGGGCCGCCAGCTTACTGGCCTCTAGCTTGTCCCGCGCTTCCACCCGGCAGCTTCTCCCGCCCAGGCGGACCGCCCATTCAAAATATTCCATGCCCCGCTTCCCCTTTCTTTTCCCGCAGGCTTGTGCTATCATAGATCTGTGGGCGGCGCCGTATGCGGGTGCGGTGCCGGCCGCGTGATGTTTCATCTTGTGATTCCTCTTGGGAGGCAAGCGGCGTGCCGGTTCAACCGGTGCGCCGCTTGTTCTTTTTTGCATATTCGGAGCATTGCACCACGCTCCCCCGCAGCCCTGCCGCCTGCAGCTCCAGCAGCATGGGGCAGACCGTTTCCGCGCTCCAGTGCCGGCAGCTGCGGCACCGCGTCCCGCGCCTTGGCTTTTCCTGCCACTTGTACCGCGGCAGCCGGTAGCCTGCCGGCGGAAGCTTCCCGAATTCATCCAGGTATGCCTTCACCCTTCCATAGGTGTGGTACGGCGCCCGGTAGCACCGGGCCACCGCGTTCGCCTGCCGGTACGCCGCCTGGTAAGCCGCGATCTTTTCCTTGTTCGCCTGCCGGTACGCCGCATTGTAAGCCGCG
>ERZ1034984.595-NODE-595-length-39874-cov-8.592833_pt1 | contig 39874 bp, 32 predicted proteins | sample MGYA00520589_ERZ1034984 | MGnify/ENA primary metagenome ERZ1034984 (study PRJEB33766, sample SAMN09781790) | gut metagenome | biome: gut microbiome | host: Homo sapiens | place: Madagascar | study: EMG produced TPA metagenomics assembly of the PRJNA485056 data set... | reverse complement strand
GCGCGCGAGCGCCTCAGCCGGGCGCCACTAATCGGCCGAGCCCTTCGGGACACATTCAAGGTCCCCTCCGCTCCCGACCGTTCTCAAGGGACACCTTCCTCGAGCGCTGTGCGGCCCCCAGGGCGCCTGCGTCACCGAAAAGGCCCTCTGGGGCCTTTTCGCGTTTATGAGACTTTTCTCTGTTTGCCTTATTTTTCAGCCATTTGGTCTCACTGCTGAGGATATGGCGGATCGTTTCCTGTGCAGACCGCTTAGTTTCATAGCACATGGTGAGGGTCCCTCGGCTTTTGTAAGTCGAGGGACCCTCCTTTTTCACATATGGTCAGTCGGCACCTTATCCGGCCGGCGTTACTTCTTCCGTCTCCTGGCTCGGGAGAGGACGTACACGCTCAGGGCGAAGGCGCCCAGGTATCCGAGCACGCCGAGTATGGGGACCTCGCCGAACTTCGGCTCAAGGTTTGTCATGCACAGGACGCTCGAGCCGATGAAGAGGCCAGCCGACAGGAGTGACAGCGAGAGCGTGCCCACAATGTCGCGGAGCTGTTGCATGAACCCTTCGGGCAGTTGGAGGTCGGCGTTGATCTCTACCTGTCCTCGGTTGAGCATGGTGAGGGTGTTTGAAAGTTGTCTCGGCAGTTTTGCAGCAGCGTTGGCTGAGTCCATCGTGGTGCCTGCAAATTCCTGAACCCGCTTGCGGATGGAGTCCATGCTGCCAAGTTGCGCTGCTACATGGGACGAGACGATATCGAGAATCTGAACGTTGGGCGCAAGCTGGCTGAGCACGCCTTCGAGTGTGACAAAGCCGCGGGCAAGCATGGTCACTGATGGGGTCATAACGAGGTTCTGCGAGCGCAGCAGCTCGATGATCTCCAAAAGTGCCGTGCCGATATTGAGGTCGGACATGTCGGTTGTTCCATATTGGTTGAGCAAGGTGGAGATCTGGCCCATCAGTCGGCCATGGTCAATGGGGCCTTTCGCCTTTGTAAGGCCGAGAAGCGCTTCCTTCAGGTCGAAGACATTGTGGGTCGCCAATGCCTCCAGCGCCCTGTTCACCAAGGCACGCTCACCGCTTGTAAGCGAGCCGGTCATGCCTAGATCGATCCAGCAAATCAGGTCATCTTTGACGAGGATATTGCCTGGATGTGGATCGGCGTGGAAGAAACCGTTGTCCACGACCTGTGTGATGTAGCTCTGAGCCAAGCAATCGCCAAGCTTAGCTGCACGCTCTTTATCGGCAACGGCGACCTTGTCAATTGATTCACCTTCAACGAATTCCATGACAAGCACGTTGTCGCAGGTAAACTGAGGATAAGGAAGCGGGCTTGTGACGCCCGTCTGGCGTTCCATGTCGTTATAGAAGCGCACGAGGTTGTTGAGCTCTACAGTAAAGTCAAGCTCGTTTGCGGTCGTTCGCTCGATCTCTGCGACGAAGCCCTCTGCGGTGAGGACCATGTTGTCGTTTGAGTCGGTCGTGAAAGCGGCAAGGGCGAGCGCATGCTTCATAAGCATGATGTCCTCAGCCATCTGGTCGACGATTCCGGGTCTTCGGACCTTGACGGCGACGCTCGACCCATCGAGAAGCGTTGCCTTATGTACCTGGGCAATTGAGGCGCTACCCAGAGGCTTTTCCTCAATGGACGAGAACACGGTGTCCCAAGGTTTGCCATAGGCATGTTCGATGATTTCGATGACTTCAGCAAAGGGAATAGGTGCAACATTTGCGCGGAGTTTCTCGAAAGCCTCGCAGTAGTCTTTGGGCAGAAGGTCGCTTCGGTTGGAAGCAATCTGACCCATCTTGACATAGGTGGGCCCCAAATCCTCGAGGATGGCTACGGCCTTTTCAGGACTGATGCCACGGCCGACGTCGTGCTTCTTAAGAATGGAGAGAATCTCGCCCATGCGCTTGCTCGAGGTCTTGTCCTTGACTGTGAGTTCGGCGATGCGCATAAGTTCCCGGAATGTTGCCATACGGCATCCTCACTTTGCCTCGAAGTGCGCGAACGTAAAAAGCCTGCAAAGCCGATGCGGTCCGAACCGTTCGGCCTTGCAGGCAGTATCCCCGAACATGTGCCCGATGAACACGTGCAAAGGATATTCTTCTTGGTTTCGCAATGTACGCGGTCGGTACAACGGCCAAGGCGGCGTTTAAAGATGGAGGAACAGCTCGTGGATGCGCGGGTCGGGATCAAGCTCGGGATGGAATGCGCAGGCAAGTTGGTTGCCATAGCGTACGGCGGCAACTGTACCGTCCGACAGCGTGACGAGAGGCTGGACGCTGTCGCGAATCTCGACGATGCGAGGAGCTCGGATAAACGTAGCGGGGAGCGGTGTCCTTGATGCGGCTCCCGTTTCGTCCAACAGCATGCCTTCTGCATGAAAGCTGCCAAGTTGGCGACCATAGGCGTTGCGCCGTACTGTGACAGGCAGCGTGCCGAAATGGACGGTGGGATCGTTTTCGAGCTTTTCGGCTAGTAAGATAAGGCCTGCACACGTGGCGAGTACGGGCATACCAGCGGTGATGCGTGCGTGCAGCGTCTCGAACATCCCTAGCTCATGAAGCATTTTTGCTTGTGCGGTGCTTTCCCCGCCGGGCAAGACGAGTCGGTCAAACGGCTTTTCGAGGTCAGATGCCTGGCGCAGCTCGACGCACTGCGCCCCGAGTGCCTCCAAGCGCTGCTCATGCTCAATAAACGCGCCCTGTACTGCCAAGACGCCAACAACGTGTGACATGTGAATCTCCGGGTTTGTATTTAACAGCGTGTGGAAACAGCGACGTTTCCGCGCGGGATTTTCCTGCAACGAGGGCACCGCTGGGTTTTAGCCCTTACAAGCGCGAGAAGGTCGTCACGCCTCGTGAAGGCTTCCTCCGACGCAGTTCCGCAGCGGCGCTCTTTGCCGCGAGGACTGTCTGAGCACGGAGGAAGCCTTCACGACCCTGTGATGCTAGCGGCCGCGCTCCTCCATGATGAGCTGTATTTCCTGCTCGTTGATGCCCACCATGGCTTCGCCCAGGTCGCAAGAGAGTTCAGCGATGAGCTTGGCGTCGTTGAAGTTGGCCGTGGCCTGCACGATGGCGCGGGCGCGCTTGGCGGGGTTGCCGCTCTTGAAGATGCCCGAACCCACGAATACACCCTCGGCACCCAGCTGCATCATGAGGGCGGCGTCGGCAGGGGTGGCCACGCCGCCGGCGGCAAAGTTCACCACAGGAAGGCGACCGTTGTCATGCACGTAACGCACCAGCTCAACGGGTACTTGCAGCTGCTTGGCCTCCTCGAACAGCTCGTCATCGCGCAGGGAGACGACGTGACGGATCTGGCTGTTCATCTTGCGCATGTGGCGCACGGCCTGCACGACGTCGCCCGTGCCGGGCTCGCCTTTCGTGCGGATCATGGACGCGCCTTCGGCGATGCGGCGCAGGGCCTCGCCCAAATCGCGCGCACCGCATACGAACGGCACCGAGAAGCGCGTCTTGTCGATGTGGTAGGTGTCGTCGGCAGGGGAGAGGACCTCGGACTCGTCGATGTAGTCAATCTCAATGGCCTGCAGGAGCTGGGCTTCCACGAAGTGGCCGATACGGCACTTGGCCATAACGGGAATGGACACGGCTTCCTGGATTCCGCGGATCATCTTGGGGTCGCTCATACGGCTGACGCCGCCAGCGGCGCGGATGTCGGCGGGGATGCGTTCGAGCGCCATGACGGCGCAGGCACCGGCTTCCTCGGCGATGCGAGCCTGCTCAGGCGTGGTGACGTCCATGATGACGCCGCCTTTGAGCATTTGGGCAAGCTGCTTGTTGAGCTCGTAGCGGGTGGAACCAGGCTGGTTTGTCTGATTTGCGTCAGTCATTGGGTATCCCTTCGGTTGGGGCGCGTTTGATGACGTGCAACTTTAGGGAAAAACTGAGCTTATCGATATATCCAATAAAGAAATAATTTATATGGTCAGAATAGGGTCAGATTGGATAAGGTCAGATGTCAGTGGCTGCATCCACCCAAGACAGCCAACAAGAAGGGCGGCCCTACCAAATGCTTGGTTGGGCCGCCCCATCGATGCTGCTTGCCGAAGACTGGGAGAACGAATCTACTTCGCGGCCTTCGTGTCGGCGTCCGAGTCGGAATCCTTGCTCGTCGTGTCGCTGCTCTTGTTGGTGCTTGTGCCAGAATCCTTGGATGCGGTATTGTCCTCCTTGCCAGCCGAGGTGCCAGAGGTTGCCTTGTCGGCGTTGGCCTCCTTGGCTGCGCTGTCGGACTCCACCCTCTCGGTATCGGAGTCCTTGGCCGTGGAATCGCCGCTCTTGTCGGCAGCGGCGTCCTTGCCTGAGGCGTCTTCTGCCTTATCTGTATCGGCCTTCTTGTCGGATGCGGCGTCAGAGTCAGCCTTCTTGTCCGTATCGGCGTTCGCGTTCTCTGCCTCCTCGGCATCGGCGGTACTGGTGTCGTCCGTGACAACTGCTTGGCTTACCAAGTATTCGCCGGTCTTCTGCACGAGGGCCTGAAGGGCGAGGTAGCCCTTGCCGTACTTTGCCTCAAGGCTGGCGGTGTCAGAGTTGCCGCTGACCGAGGTGAGGTAGTTCGTGAGCTCGTCAGGCGTCACCTCAATGCCGGCGTCCTCAGCGACTGCCTGGAACACGAGGTACACCTTGGCGGCGTCTGCCAGGCTCTCCTTGTTTTTCTCTACGAGCTCGTCGGTGGTCTCAACGCCAGCGGACATTTTGAGGAAGCTCGCGAGATCGGTTCCATACATGTTGGCATAATACTCGTACTGATACACAAGCTGCGCGGCCTGCTGGTCCACAATCGAAGCCGGAATCTCGCTGACCTCGGAGTTCTCCAGAACGTAGCTGCGCACGTAGTCGGCGGAGTGCTTGTACTGCAGGCCGTCCCTGATTTCCTTGTCCATCTCGGCGACGGTCGTCCAGCCGTACTTGTCCTTGAGGGTCTTTTCGACCCACTCATCGGTGACGTCGGGCTGCTTCGTCTCCTGGATGTAGTTGATGGTGCCAGAGAACACGGCATCCTTGCCGTTGAGCTCTTCGACGCCGTATTCCTCGGGGAACGTGACGTTGACGTCGAAGGTCTCGCCGGGCTTGTGGCCCACGAGCTGGTCGAGGAAGTCGTCGATGTACTGGGTGACGCCAATGGTGACCACGATGCCGTTGCCCTGGGTCGAACCGCCCTCAAACTCTGTGCCGTCGACGCTGCCAACGTAGTCGATGTTGACGGTGTCGCCATCGGCCACAGCGCGGTCGGTCACCTGCTCAAGAGTCGCATATCCCGAGGTAATCGAGGAAATCATCGACTGGACTTCTTCGTCGGTGGGCGTCACCTCAGAGGCGGGGATGGAAATCGACTTGTAATCGCTGGGCAGCTTTACGTAGTCAAGCGCCTTGACGCCCGTCCAGTGACCGTTCTCGTCGATGCCTGCGCTGAAGTCAAACGTCGGGGCTTCCTGCGTGTCGGTCGTTGCGCTCGTGTCGGACTTGGTGACCTGCGTTGCCGTGGTCTCGGCCTGCTCGCCAGAGTTGTCGGCCGTGGAGGCGTCGGCGCCGCAGCCGGAAATCATGGGCGTCACGAGGGCGCCGGCGAGGAGCAGCGCGACGAGTCGTGCGTGGCGGCGCGAAAGGGTGAGAAATCCGTTCTTGTGCATGGGAGTCCTTTCTTGGCGGTCTCGACGTGATCGCGAGACTCGTTTTGGTCAGGCGCCATGATGGTGCCAAGCTTAAAACGCAAACTGCTCCAGCATACGCCTGCTTGTCATGGGAAGGCATAAGGTCGGCATGAAAAGTCCTACTTATTGCGATATGGCAATCTTTGGGATGAGGTTCGAGGCGGGTCCCCGCATGGGTCGCGGTCGCAGCCCTCAGGGCCGTACAAATTGCGGAGTTCCTTTGCGCGTCATATATTTGCCCTTCTGGCCTGCAAGTTTACTTGTGGGATGGGTATTGTAATCAGGTATTTTTCGCCTACGAGTAATTGGAGTTGGTTCTTGTATGCCCGACCCTGCACAACCTATGACCTCTGCCACCCCCGCATCTCAAGATGCCCCCGAAAAGCACTCAAGTAAGGCATCGGTGCTTGCGGCCATTGCCTCGAACATCGCGGTGGGTATCGTCAAGTTCATCGCCGCAGCCATTTCTGGCTCGGCGGCCATGGTGTCGGAGGGCATCCACTCTATCGTCGACTCGGGCAACGGTTTCCTTGTGCTGTATGGTATGCGTCAGGCGAAGAAGCCTGCGACTATTGAGCATCCGTTCGGCTTTGGTAAAGAGCTGTACTTCTGGACGCTCGTCGTTGCTGTGTCGGTGTTTGCGTTGGGCGGCGGCGTCTCTCTCATGCAGGGCATTCATGCGGTGCAAGCTTCTCTTGCTGGCCCGGTTGAGCACGGCGACTTGCTCATGAGCTACATCGTGCTTATCGCGGCCATGCTTATTGAGGGCGCCTCGCTGCGTGTTGCAATCAAGACGGTGAACGCCGCTCGCGGCACCAAGGGTATCTTCGAGTACATCAAGGAGTGCAAGGACCCCAGCAACTATACCGTTTTGCTTGAGGACTCCGCTGCTGAGCTGGGCCTTTGCTTTGCGCTCATCGGTCTTATCCTCACGCAGATTACTGGCAACTCCGTGTTCGACGGCATAGCCTCCATCATCATCGGCCTTCTGCTCATGTGCGTTTCCGTTGTGATGCTGCGCGAGTCGAAGGGCCTGCTTGTGGGCGAGGGCATGAGCCGCGCCGAGCTTATCGACGCGCGCGCCATCATTGAGGCCGACCCTGTCATCGAGAAGGCCGGTGGTGTGCTCACCATGTACTTTGGCCCTTCCAACATGCTCATGGCAGTGGATGCGACCTTCCGCAAGGATGCCGCGGGCGACGAGGTTATGGCTGCCATCGACCGTGTGGAACGTGCGCTTAAGGCGCGATTCCCCCAGGCGGCGCGTATCTATATCGAGTCCGAGAACCTCTCCAGCGTGGAGCGCCAGCGCCAAATCCAGCGCGCAATGCCCGAAGAGTAACCGTTCGAGGTTGAGACAAGCAGGAGCGTGTCTCAACCTCAAGTTTTCTTGCATGAAAAAGGCCGGCAACCCATCTTCAACGACGGGTTGCCGGCCTTCGTGCTTTTTATAAGCAGCAACGTGCCCTTACAGCACGCCTGCGTCCTCGATGAACCTTTCAAGCTGGGCTTTCGGCATGGCACCCATGGTGCGGGCAACGGGCTGACCGCCCTTCATGATGACAAGCGTCGGGATGGACTGGATGCCGAACTGGCCGGCGAGCAGGGGCTCGGCGTCGGTGTCGCACTTGCACACCTTGAGCTTGCCGGCGTACTCGTCGGCAATTTGGGCAATGATGGGGGCAATGATGCGGCAGGGTCCGCACCAGGTGGCCCAAAAGTCGATGAGCACGGGCACATCGGAATCGAGGACTTCCTGTTTGAAGTTGGCTGCGGTCAGGGTAATCTCGGCCATGGGAACTCCTTTGTTTGGGAGAACGATACTGGGCGCTATATGCCCGCTTGCTTTACATTTAAAACAATTTCACGCGGGGGCCACCTTTTCACCCGCCATTCGGTCGATATGACGTGGGCATAGGGGGCAAGCCGCATGGACATCGTGTATACTTTAGTCGCCGCATTCAGCGGTTTTGGGGTGTTTTTGATGCGCCGTACGGATTGGAGACCATTATGAGTGTCACCGCTTCCCTTACCCGCCGCAACTTCGTTCTCGCCGCCGCCGCAGCGAGTCTTGCGGCACTTCCCGCGCTCGCCTTGGCAGAGGAGAAGAAGGACGAGAAGGCTGCCGCAGAGCCCAAGGGTGCCGACGTAGAGGGCACGTGGGTCATGATCGCCGTTGACTGCGATGACGAGGAAACCCTCGAAGTTCTCGCGCTCCTCACCATTCTTGCCACCACGACCTATGAGCTCAAGGCTGATGGCACGGGCACCTTTAAGGTTGCCATGATTGACGGCTCTGATGCAGAGGCTGAGGCCGCCGCCGAGGGTGTCGCAGGCGAGTCTGTTGAGCAGGCCGAGGGCGAGGTCGACGACCAGCTCCAGAACACCGAGGCTAAGGTCACGTGGGAGCAGGTCTCCGACACTGAGCTCGTCGTCACGACCGAGGACGGCGAGGCCAGTAACTTCACGATTGACGGCCTGAGCCTGGTCAATGTTGAGAGCGCCGAGGGCATGGAGATCACCTCCATTTTTGCTCGCGCCAAGGACGTCCTGTCTGGCGCATGGGCCTTCGCGACCTATCCCGACCAGTATGACGCCAAGCACGAGGGCATTGTTGGCTCTTGGACGCTCGTTGCCATGGAGGGCATGGGTGAAAACGAGCTCGACGACGCCAAGTGGTCGGCACTTCTTTCCTCGCTGGGCATTTCTGTCACGATCGACGTGGCCGAGGATGGCACCTTCGCTCTGACCGAGATCGATGACCCTGAGTCTGACCCCAGTGTCGTCGAAGGCACCTGGGCTGAGAAGTCTGAGGATACGTACATCTTTGACGCTGATTCCGAGGCAATTGATGTCAAGATTATCGAAGGTGCATTGCACATCGAGGTTGAGGGCATGAATATGGTCCTCGTTCCCCTCGCCAAGACTACGAAGTAGGAGACTCACTGGGATGGAATACGCTTTCGACAGCTTTGAGCACACGCCCGCAAATTTCCGAGCACTGCGCGATATGGTCGGGTTCAAGCAGGACGAGTTTGCCGACATTGTAGGTGCCGATCGCTCGGAGGTGCGTCGTTGGGATTCGGGTAAGGCCCCTATCCCCGAGGTTGCGTGGCGCGCGCTTCAAGGTCTTGTCGACGATCACTTTGCCGCCGTGCACGACGTCGTGACGCTTGCGGGCAAGGTTTCCGATCCCGAGAGCGAGCCGGTTCGCATTGCCTACTACCGCTCGTTTAACGATTTCACGGGCGAGGGCGATTGGGTGAGTGCCGACAACGCGGCCCGCGCCGCAGCTGAGCGTCTCATTGAGCTCGGCTACAGGGTCGAGTTCTTCTATCCGGGCCACTAGGCCACATATGTGATGGGCGGGTCCCCAAAAAAAGGATTCCGCTACAAATGCAACACCTGCCCCCGTCTCAGCGTGGTTGAGGCGGGGGTTTGTATTTATGTATCTACCAGCAGGGTAAGAATAAGTGCAGAAATGCCCAATCAAATGTGCATACCAAATCATGGTTATTCTTCTCGAGGCGCTTTAGACTCGTTGGCAAGATGCGGCCGAGTCGGTCGCATGGGGGGTGCGTCGCGTACGCCATTGCAGAGAAGCGCGGGGATGCGGTCGAAGGGCGGGGGAATGCCTGGGGGACACGCATATTTTGCCCATGTCCGCATCTCCGCGTTGCGGGCGCGTTGCGCACACTGGAGACGAGAGGGAAGGATAGCTATGCAGAAGAGCATGTCGCCGAACGTCGGCATCAGCCGCAGGTCGTTCCTCGCCATGTCGGGCCTCGTGGGAGCGGGCGTCGCTTTGTCGTCTGCCCCTGTTGCCCAGGCGCAGGAAGAGGCGGTAGAGGGCGCAATCATGGCGTGCAGCGCCGCCGACGAGGCTTCGAAGCTTGATTTTGACACTGTGACCTGGGGCGCCTGCCACGTGAACTGCGGCAGCCGCTGCCCGCTGAAGGCCTACGTCAAGGACGGCACGGTCGTTCGCATCAGCACCGACTGCGAGGGCTCCGACGAGTTCGGCCCCGGCAAGATCGCCCAGCTGCGTTCCTGCGTGCGCGGCCGTACCTCGCGCCAGCGCATCTACAACGAGACCCGCGTTCAGCGCCCGCTCAAGCGCGTTGAGGGCACGAAGCGCGGCGAGGGCATTTACGAGGAGATTTCCTGGGAAGAGGCCATCAAGACGATTGCCGACTCCATGAAGGAGATCAAGGAGCAGTACGGCAACGACGCCTTCTACATCCAGTATGGCACCGGTGTCATCGGTGGCGCCGTCTCCAAGTCCTGGGGCCCCGACAAGACCGCATTTGCCCGTCTTATGAACTGCTGGGGCGGCTACCTGCGTCATTATTGCGACTACTCCACGGGCCAGATTAACTGGGAGCTGCCGCTGTTCAACGGCGACGCTTATTCCAACAACGAGGTCACCGACCTTGTCAACTCCAAGAACATCGTGCTGTTCGGCAACAACCCCGCCAACACGCGCATGTCCGGTTCGGCCATGTGGTTCCTCCTCACGCAGGTAAAGCTGCAGAACCCCGATGCCAACATCGTCGTCATCGACCCGCACCTGTCCGACACGGCCGTCGGCCTTGCCACGCAGTGGATCGCCATCCGCCCCGGCACCGATGACGCCCTGGTTGCCGGCATGATTCACTACCTCTTCACCGAGGGCAAGCTTGACGAGGGCTTCATTCGCGAGAAGTTCCTCGGCTTCTACTCCGACACCTTCGCCGAGGACGTCAAGGCTTGCGAGCCTCCGAGCGACGACTACTTCGGTTACGACAAGTCCGGCTCCATCACGGTGGACAAGGACATGTCCTACGAGGCTTACCTCATGGGCACCGGTGCCTACGAGGGCACGGGCGAGAAGACCCCCGAGTGGGCTGCTGAGATTACCGGCGTGCCCGCCGATACCATTCGCGCTCTGGCCGATATGTACCTCGATGGCCCCACGGCTACCATCCAGGGCTGGGGTCCGCAGCGCAACAGCAACGGTGGCAACCTTGCTCGCGCCATCGCCATGATTGCTGCCATCACCCACAACGTCGGCATTTCCGGCGGCGGCACGGGTGCCCGCGAGAGCACGGGCGGCGCTTCGTTCAAGGTGAAGACCTCCATCCCCACTCTGGGCGACCAGAACACCGTTGAGCCCTGCATCTCCTTCTTCGACTGGTATCAGGCCATCGAGGACTATAAGTCTATGGACGACACCACGTGGGGCGTGCGCCACTATGTTGACGGCAACCTCAAGTACGCTGAGGAGCCCGGCACGCTGAAGCTGAATGCCCCCATTAAGTTCATCTGGAACTACGGCTCCAACGTCATGGTTGGCCAGCACGGCGACATCAACGACATGCTGCGCATCTACAACCTTCCCGACGAAGAGGATTCGGGCCTGCGCATGGTGGTCACGGTCGACCCGTACCTCACGCCCACCGCTCTTGCCTCCGACATCATCCTGCCTGGCACCACGCCCTTCGAGGAGGACGACATCACCTCTGGCGGCGGCGGCTGGACCGGCTTCGTGCTGTGCGAGACGGCGGCCATCGAGCCTCTCTTCGAGTCCAAGCCCGTGTACGAGATCTGCACGCTGCTCTCTGAGCAGCTCGGCGTGAAGGACGAGTTCACCGAGGGTCGCACGCAGATTGACTGGCTCGAGTGGTGCTACGACCAGGGCATCGAGGCCGGCGAAGATCTGCTGCCCGACACCTTCGAGGAGTTCAAGCGCGGCGGCCTGTACAAGCGCTGCAACGAGCATGAGCCCTATATTCCCACCGACGACGAGATGTGGACGCCTTCGGGCAAGTACGAGGTCTTCTCCAAGCAGGCCTACAACATCTCGAAGCAGTGGGACCTCACGGGTGCCGGCTACATTCCCGATGACGGCCGTGACCAGATCACTGCTCTGCCCATCCACTACGATCACTTCGAGGGCTACACCGACCCGCTGCGCGCCGAGTATCCCTTCCAGCTCATCGGTCACCATGGCAAGACCCGTACGCACTCTTCGTACGGTAACGTGGCATGGATGAACTCCGTTGCTCCCCAGCAGTGCTGGATCAACGACCTTGACGCCGCCAACCTGGACATTGCTCAGGATGACGAGGTCATCGTGTCCACGGAGCGCGGCCGCTCCAAGCTCACCGCCAAGGTGACCAACCGCATCATGCCCGGCGTGGTTTCGATCCCGCAGGGTGGCTGGTACAAGCCCGAAACGCGCGACCCCGAGTCCATCGGCAGCCCCGACACGCTCGATTTGGGCGGCTGCATCTCGGTGCTCACCAGCGTGCGCCCCACGCCCATCTCCAAGGGCAACGGCGTGCACTCCAACCTCTGCAAGATCGAGAAGGCCTAAGGGAGGACGACCATGGCTCAGTACGGCTTCTATGTAAACACCGACATCTGCACTGGCTGCAAGGCCTGCATGACGGCATGCTTCGACCGCAATGACCTCGAGGTCCCCGAGAAGTTCCGCAAGGTCTATGAGTTCGGCGGCGGCGAGTGGACTCAGGACGGCAACGGCGCGTTCTCTTCCACGGCCTTTACCTACTACGTTTCCATGACCTGCGGTCAGTGTGACGATCCCGCATGCGTCAAGAACTGCCCCACCGGCGCCATGCAGAAGGATCCCGAGACCGGTATTGTCGACAACGACAAGGAAGTCTGCATCGGCTGCATGACCTGCGAGAAGGTGTGCCCCTTCGGCCACCCCGTGCAGCTTGCTTCCGACGGCAAGGCTCACAAGTGCACCATGTGCACGAGCGAGACCGAGAACGGCACGCCCGACCCTGTATGCGTCAAAGCATGCCCCGTGCGCGCCATCGAGTTTGGTCCCATCGACGAGCTGCGTGCCGCCCACGGCGACACCTGCGTCCTGGGCGACCTTTCCGATGCCACCGGTCCTAACGTGGTGTTCAACCCGCACCGCGATGCGGCCAAGGGCGGCACGCTGCGCAACCCGCTCGAGGTGAGCCACACGGCGTAAGGCTGCGGCCTCTGCCAGCATCTTTTTGCTTGACGTATCGCTCATAAGCGGTGCAATTATGCGCGCGGGTTCGCTTTTCGCGGGCTCGCGCGCTATTCTTTTCTTATAACCAAACGAGGGGGTCCCTATGTCCGGTGCTCTGACCAACGACTCGATCACGACGGAGACGCTTCAGGCGTGTCAGGCTCTTTGCGCGTTTTGCTCATGGGCGCTCTATGCCGACCCCGCCGAGGAGACCATGCGCGGCATGGTGCAGGACCGTGCCATGTTCAGCGAGGCCCCGTTTACCCAGGTTGCGCCGGATGCGTCGCGCGCCTTGGTTGAGCTGTTCGACGGCGCGGCCCAAAGCCCGGAGGCCTTTGCGGATTTCATGCATCAGGTGCACCTCGATCGCACGTACCTTTTCTTCATGACGGGCTCCTCGAAGGCGAGTCCTTACGAGAGCGTGTGGCGCAGTGAGGACGAGACCCTCTTTGGCCCGCAGACGCTGGAAGTTCGCGCAATGTACAAGCGCGGCGGCCTCGTGTTTGAGCGTGCGGCCAATGAGCCTGACGATCACATCGGCCTTGAGTTCTCGTTTGTCGCTCACCTGCTGCATGCTGCGGCAGAAGGCGACGAGGCGGCGTTGCCACTGCTGCGCGAGTTTTTGGCAGAGCATCTCCTTGCCTTCGGACCTGACTGCCTGGCTCGCATCGCCGAGCGCGACCATGGAGCCTACTTCCGTGCCGTCTGCGGCATTGCGACGGGTACGCTTGAGGCCCTTGCCGCCGAGCTGGAAGTGACTGCGAGTAAGTGATGAGAGGCGGAAGTCCCAGAGTCATAGGGAAGCACGCACGCAAGGAGTCTCGAAGTGGCGGGCCAACGCGCGTTGGCCTGCGCACGAAGATAATCGGCCTGCTCAGCGGCGTGCTGCTTTTATTCTCCGTCGCGTTCATCGCCTTCACCTACGCAGACCAGCGTTCGCGCGTCGAGGCGGAGATGCTCGAGCAGTCGCGCATGCTTGTGAGCGAGATGGATGCGGTCTGGGACTTCGTCTCTATCAACCAATACACGATCAACCATACCTCGCAGGGCGAATACGACTTCAAGAGGCTGCACTGCGCCATTGCCGGCAAGGCGGTCGCGGCGCTCTTCAGCCGAGGGTCCGATTACTCTATGAGGTTTACGAACCTTAACCCGCGCAACTTCTATAACGCACCCGATGATTACGAGCGTGCTGCCCTCGAGGGGTTCTATGCCAATGCGGCCTCTCGGCCAACCGAAATGGCCCAGGAGGAGGTCTATGGCTTTGGCGGCGATGCGGGTGGCTCCGTGTTTCGCTATGTGCGCTCCATGGTGTACGACTCCGAGTGCATGGAGTGCCACGGCACGCCCAAAGGTGAGATAGACGTCACCGGCTACCCCAAGGAGGGCGCACACATCGGCGACATCGCGGGCGCGGTGAGCGTCGTCGTGCCCACCGAGCTCTATTTCTCCAACATGCGTGCGGCAGTGGCGGCGAACGCGGCCCTTTTCGTCCTGCTCATGGTGGGTGTGGCCTTTGTCATCTTCCACGTGCTGAGCCGATTGATAACGACGCCTCTGACCGAGCTCAATGCGTCGCTTGCTTGGCTGGGCGAGCAGGCTGAGGGCAGGCGCGATGGGGCGGCTGGTGTATCGCCAGCCGGTGGATGGTCGTCGGGCCTTCTGTCCAGCGAGTCTTCGGGTGCACAGGCTGCTGTGGATGGCGCGCCTGGTGTGGATGGGCTGCGCGAATCCTCCCCCTGTGCAGAATTCGCTCGCAGTGTCCCGGTCATTTCCCCGCAGCGCCCCTCGAACCCTTACGCTTCACGTGAGGTCGACGCGCTCTTCACGCAGTTCGACGAGATGTCGCGCCGTCTCAGCAGCTTGTACGGCAGCCTCGAGTCTCAGGTTGTCGAGCGTACCGAGCAGCTGCGTGCGACCAATGCCGAGCTCGAGCGGCAGCGTGCCCATGTGGAGGAGGTCAACGAGCGACTCAAGCGGGAGAACCAGTACAAGTCTGACTTCCTTGCCATTGTGAGCCACGAGTTGCGTACGCCGCTCACGTCCATTCTTGCCTTCACCGAGTTGCTTGCGCAGAGCATCGACCCCAGTGAAACCGCCGCATTGCGGCAGGTAGAAGAGGTCGAGAAGAACGGCAGCATCCTTCTTGAAATGGTGAACAACGTGCTTGAGACTGCTCGCATCCAGGCGGGCTCGGAGCGCCTCAACCTGGAGCTTGTCGATCTCAACGATATCGTGGGCATGGTGGAGACAACCAACGAGTCGGTGGCGCTCAAGCGCGGCGTCGCGTTTTCCACGAGCGTGGTACCCGACGTGCCGCTTATCGAAAGCGATTGGGAAAAGGTGCGCCGCATTCTCGTGAACCTGGTGAGCAATGCGATCAAGTTCACGCCTGAGGGCGGTCGGGTCGAGGTGAACGTGACGTATGAGCCTTGCAAGTCGGCCAATGCCGTAGAGAAGCCCGTCGCGGCGGTTGATGAGCCGGGCACCCCTGGCGGCATCGTGCGCATTGACGTCTCGGACACAGGCATCGGCATCCCGGCGGACAAGCAGCGCCTTGTCTTCGAGCGCTTCACGCAGGAGAATATGTCCACCGTTCGCCGCTATGGAGGCAGCGGGTTGGGGCTGTCGCTTGTCAAGGACCTTGTTGCGATGCTCGGGGGCACGGTCGAGCTCGAAAGCGCGCCCGGGCAGGGGAGCACGTTTACCGTTCGTTTGCCCGAAGGCGGTCCGGTCTCAGATTCGCTATGATGGAGCCCACGGTTAAGTTGCAGGGCGAAAGGCGGCTTATATGGCCAAGGTGATGCTGATTGACGACGACGAGAGCATGCGCCTGCTCATCGGTCAGCTCGTGGCAAGGCAGAGCTATGAGTTTTGTTGCGCCGACAATGGTGTCGATGGCTTGGATATGTTGCGCCGCGAGCGCCCCGACCTTTTGATTCTTGACGTGATGCTGCCTGACATCAACGGGTTCGAGCTTTGTCAGACGATTCGCGATGAGGGTCGTCGCGTCCCCATCATGTTCCTCACGGCAAAGGGCGATATTGTTGACAAGTCCATCGGCTTCAAGGCGGGTGCCGATGATTACCTGGTCAAGCCGTTTCACAATGAGGAGCTTGTCCTGCGCATGAACGCCCGCCTGCGCAAGCGCGGACGCGGCGCTTCGCAGGAGCCGCGCAACGCGGCGTCGTATCGCGTGGGCGACCTGGAAATCTTCTTCGGCAAGTACGACGTTCGTCTGCGCGACAAGCAGGTCGCTCTCTCTTCGCGCGAGATCGAGTTGCTCGAGCTTTTGGCGAGTGAGCCGGGTAGCGTTTTCACGCGCGACCAAATCATGGAGCACGTCTGGGGCGATAAAGATGCCGCTGACCCGAGCAGTATTACGGTATTTGCACGAAAAATCCGCGAGAAAATCGAGGACAACCCGTCCAAACCCCAGTATCTTATTACTGTCTGGCGTGTTGGATACAAACTGGCCGACAGGCTGTAAGTGATAGTGAGTGGTCGGGGGGAAAATTGAAGGGCTTTGCGCAGCGGCTGTCTTGTGACACCCGTATTGTTACGGGCCTTGCAGCCATGTATTTGTGGACCTGGCTCATCTACTGGGGAGGTCCGTTCTCGCTTCGCGGCTATACCATCGAGCTGACGAATGCCCGCTGGGGTGTCAACGTCATCATGGGTGCGCTTGCTGTGGGCGTGGTCCTGTTGTTGGCGTGCCGTGCGCGTACAAACCAAGCGCGTCTCATGACGGGCGTGCGCCTGGCTGCGATGCTGTGCGGTTTTGCCGGAACGAGCACAGGCCTGTTGCTGGTCGCCCATTTTCCCCTGCCTGCCGAGCTCATCGAGCCCGTTGCCCTGGTGTCAGGCCTTTTCACGGGTCTGACTGAGGGCCTATTGCTGTGTCAATGGTGCTCGCAGACAGCCGCCCTGGGTGTGCGCACGGCCCTGTTTCACAATGCCATTGCTCTTCTGTTCGGTGGCGTTGCATTCCTCGTGTGCAACGTCGTGCCGTCTGTGTTTGCCCTGGTGGTGGGCTTTGTGTGCCCCGGTGTTGGTTTCTGGGCGGGGCAGCGTGCCGCCACGCACCCCATGGGTCTGCCGTATGAGGATGAAGAGAAGAATGCCGTCTCTGCAGCTGCGCCTGGTCCCGCGACACCCTCCGAAGCCCCTCGCACGCCGCTTGCCACTCTCTTGCATGACCGGGCGTTCCTCATGCTCGCCGGCCTTGCCTTCGTTTTCGGTCTTTCTAACGGTTTCATCAACGCAGGCTTTGAGGTTGTGCCTGAGGAGCTGTACCGCATCTCTTGCTTTGGCGTTGTTATCGGCACGATTCTTGCCTCGGGACTCACGTTCCTGGCAGCCTTTGCCCTCAAGCTCGATGCATGGCAGCTTGTGCTTTGCGTCTCGTTGCCGCTGATGGCCATGGCATACGTGCTCTTCCCCTATGAAATCTTCTGGTACATGGGATGGGGTGTGCATTCGCTGGGCTACCAGTTCTTCTTCATGACGCTGTGGTCCCTGCTTGGATCTCGCCAGCTTCGTCACGACGTGGCGGTGACCGTTTCGGTTCCGACTGGCCTTTTGGCCGTTCAGCTGGGTTCCGTGATGGGCCTCATCGCGTGGGACGTTTTCTGCATCGGCATTGATTCGGCAGGGGAGCACCTCGTGTCGGGTATCGCTCTCATGTTACTCGTGCTTGTCGCCGTCTTGTTTGAGCGCCCCCAGTTTGGCTGGGGCGACGTGCATCCTGGCGTTGCGACGCCTATGAATGCGCTAGAGGTCGATGACTATCGTCAGGTCATGCAGCGAATCCGCGATGACTATGCCCTCTCGCCTCGCGAATTCGATGTCTGCACTCTGCTTGGCCGCGGTCGTAATCGCCAGTTTGTAGCCAGCGAGCTCAGCATTTCGCTTGAGACGGCAAAGACTCACACCACCAATGTGTATCGCAAGCTTGGCGTGCACTCCCAGCAAGAGCTGCTCGACGTCATCGAGATGGTGCGCAACACCCTGGCAGCGGAGCGCGAACACGGGCACGGGCCAAAGGCTTCCTCTAGAGCTGCAATCTAAGAAACCCCCAGCTACCAGCTAGACCCGTCCATCCCTTGGCCGTGGTGAGCCTCACCACCCCGGGGCCAAAGCCGTGCCCCCACGCGGTTTCACCATCGGCGGGGCATGCGCGCGCCGCTGGATCGGCGCATTCTTCGAGTCGTCACGAGGGGCGGCGGGCGCCGATGCGCCCAGGCGCCGCGCAGGCAAGCGCGGCCGGGGCGCCGGTGGCACGGGTGCCCCGAGCGGGCGCCTCCGGCAACGACGTGACCACCGGCGACCCCCTCTACGTTAAGGCCCGCCGCGGCGTGGTCCTGGGCTCCTGCGCCACGGCCGACTGCCTGGCCAACGGCCGCATCGCCGGCCAGAAGGCCGCAGCCGCCGAGCCCGTCGCCTAATAGGGCTCTAAAAGCTTAAAGCACCCTCTCCCCCGGCGGGGCGCTGGTCACTGTACCGGCGCTCCGCTTTTTGTTTAGGTTTAGCGTGCTTCGATGCCATATGGGTTCACGTATCGTGCATACGGGTATTCTGCGTCCAGCTGTGTCGGCGTGCAGAGAGCCTGTCTCTGTGCGGAAAACATGCTTAAGGATGGCCTGTACATCTGGATGTCGGCGCGGTGGGTCATTTACGGCGTCGCAGGGGGGGCTTGGCTATGGCTACTACGACTTCGCGCGAAGAGCTGCTGGAGGGTGCGTACCGCATCGCCGAGACGCATGGCATCGCGGCTCTCTCGATTCGCGGACTTGCAAATGAGTGCGCGGTTTCTGTGGGCACCGTGTACAACTATTTTGGGTCGAAGAGCGACCTTGTGGTCGACACGGTCGAGCTGTTTTTCCGTCGGGCCTTTTTCGAGGAGTTCTGTCGCCTTGAGCCCGAGGTCGACTTCGGAACATATTGCCGCAACCTGTTTTCGAGCATGGAGGCCGTTCTCGCTCGATTCCGGACCAGCTGGCTCAAGGGTGTCGGGTCGCTTCCTGAAGCCGAGCTGGTTGCCGCCCGCGCTCGCGAGGCGGCTCAGTTTGAACATGCCCTGCATGGGTTGCAGAGGGTGTTTGAGCATGACCCACGTATAGATCAGGCTGCGCTTCCCGAGGGCGTTGACTCCCTTGCTGTGTGCACTCTCGTGCTCAACAACCTTCTTAGTTGCCTGCGTTCGTCGAACGCAACTAGCATGCCGGCCTTTTTCTGGATGCTTGAGCAGGCGTTATACCCAAAAGGGTAAGGTGATTTTGCCAGCTTTTCTGATGTGGGCGCGTGAATGTGTGTCGGTTTTGTCGCGCGGATGTGTTCGGAATCTGCCTGAACAAGACGGTATTGATGTTCACTATGCCTCAAGCGAAGATAAACGATTATTACGCCCGGGGTCCCCTGCCGGGCGTTTTTCGGTCTCAATTATCGGTGTTTGACCTCTTCAGTGTGACAAGGCTGCGGTGGATGCAGCGGGGCTCTTCGTGAGCGCCTTCGACTTGCCACCGGAGAAAACGGAAGCGGTGAGTCATTGTGAAACAAACCCAAAGCGCTCCTGACGGAGCCGCCGTCAAGAAGTCGCCCAATCTCGGAGCCATCCTGGTCATCTACTTGTTTGGCCTGCTTGTGGGCGGCCTGTATGTAGGTATGGTTTCGCCTGTGCGCACGGTGGTGCAGGCAACGTTCGGCCTCAATGACGAGGTCGGCATTTGGATGATCAACATCTACACGCTTTTTTATGCGGCGCTCATTCCCGTAATCGGCAAGTTGGCGGACCGCCGCGGCCGCAGTCAGATATTCACCCTGTGCCTGGGAGTGTTTGCGGTCGGCTCGATTCTGTGCGGCCTTTCGAAGGTTGCCATCGGTTTTCCGTTGCTCCTGGTGGGCCGCGTCATTCAGGCGGCCGGCGCAGGCGGCATGATCCCTGTGGCCAATGCCGCGATCGGCACCACGTTCCCTCCTGAGAAGCGCGGCATGGCGCTGGGCCTGGCAGCTGCGGTTGCGGGCCTTTCCAACGTGCTCGGCGCCGCCATGGGCAGCGCCGTTATCGGCCTGGTAGGAGTCGAGAGCTGGGACATACTGTTCTACATCGCCGTTCCCATTTGCGCGGCGCTTATCGTGGCTTCGTTCGCGTTCCTGCGCGCTGTGTGCGAGGACGGTTCCTGCGAACAGAAGGACGAGCGTCGCTTTGACACGGCGGGTTCCGTGCTCCTCGTTGTTGCAATCATGCTGCTCCTGCTCGGTATCAAGGAGATTGACTTCACGAACCTGGCTGTCTCTGTGACCTCGCCTTTGCTGTGGACAACGTTCGTTGCGGCCGCCGTGTGCACTGTTGCGTTCGGTAAGGTCGAGCGCAAGGCGGAAGACCCGGTCTTCCATATGGAGTACCTGCACAGCAAGCCCATCGTCATCACGATGATCGCTTCGTTCTTCGTTGGCTGCACCATCATCTCGATGATGCTTGTGCCGCAGTATGCCGAGTTCGTCATGGGTGAGCCTCTCGGCTCGGGCGGTTACTACGTGCTTGCCATCGGCGCCGCCTCGCTTGTGGGCCCGCCGCTCGGCGGCAAGTTTATTGATCGCTTCGGTGCCAAGCCCGTGCTTGCGTTCGGCCTGGCTGTCATGGCTGCAGGCTTCGTATTCCTGGCGCTCGTCGCCTCTGCCGCCCCCAGCAGGGCACTGCTCATCGCTGGCCTGGCTGTGGTCGGCTTTGGCATGGGCTTCGCCATGGGTGCTCCCACCAACTACATGGTGCTTGAGAACACCGACGAGAAGGACGGCGCCAGCGCTGTGGGCACCATCGCTCTCGTGCGCCAGGTGGGCACCACGCTCGCTCCCGCCATCCTTGTGAGCTTCATCACGAACAATGCGGGCATGGAGGGCTACCAGCAGATGTTGCTGTGCGTTGCGGTGTTCTGCGCGGCTGCCCTCGTGGCAATCGCGCCCTACCGTAGCCCGAAGAAGGCGGCAAAGAAGTAGTTTGCGAGCACGGGGTCCAGGCGATGCGCCTGGACCCCGCGATGGGAAGCTGTATTGGATGCGCTGCTAGTTCGTAGGAGTAGGAGCGTACGTGTTGCACCTGGTGGCGGCCTGCATTGGGGCGAGCATGACGCGGCCGGTGCCGCGGTAGACGTTGACGAGACCCTCGCCGCTCACGGCCGATCCCATGAGGGTCTTGCCGGAGCGCTCCACGGTGAACTCCAGGCCTGACGTCCACGCAAGGGCGTAGTTGCCGTCCACGCGAAGCTCGTCGCGATCGAGGTCGATGTAGACGACCTCCTGCTCGGGGCAGGGTGCCTCGAGCGCGATGGTGCCACAGCCGTCGATGCGCAGGTTGAACAGGCCCTCGTTGCCCGCCGCTGCCGACGACAGACTCGACCTGCGCTGCAGCTCGTGGCGCAAAGTGCTGTCACAGGCGAGGAACAGGCCGTCGTTGAGCACGATGGAGTTGCCCCACTGAGACGTGTCGAGCAACAGGATATGGTTCCATGTGGGCTCGCAGACAAGCTTGCCGACGCCTGTGTACTCGGGCTTGATTGCGGAATCCTGGCTGACAGCCCCCTTGAACATCTTGCCCACCAGGTCGCCCACGCCTTTGACGCCCGTGGTGGCGCGCACGCTGCCCACCGTCCACTGCATGGCGCCCGCCTGCAACGTAACGCCGATGGATCCGTCGAGGTCGGCCACCAGCTGGCGGCGCCTGACGTCCATCTCTGCGCAGAAGTAGGCGGTCTGGGCGCTGTCGGGGGAAACTGACAGGTCGCGCATCCACTGGATCACCTTGAACTGGCCTGTTTGTGCGACAATCTTGACGTCGTCGTTGTTCTCGAAGTTGTATACGCGAAACGCCATGGTGACCTCCTTGTTTGAGATGTGCAAAATGCTGCGAAGCATAGAGTAATACACGCGCGAGCTGCCGATGGGGCGAACTACGAACGGCGTGTGGGCGCGGCGGGTGAGCGGGGTCCCTATCCCCTCGACTCCTCCCAGCCCTCGTCATAGCGTTCAAGGAAGTTGTGGTGCTTACTGGCGGCGCGCCAACCCACGATGGCGTCGAGGTGGACGTTCTCCACGCTGTGGAAGATCGACTTGGCGATGTCGGGATCCTGGGCGGAAAGGCTTGCGATGAGGGCCTTGACGCTCGCACGCTTGGAGCTCTCGCCCGCGTCGCATGAGGACACCCCGCCGCTCAAGGGGCAGGCGCAGTGGATAAACTCGAGGTTGTTCTCTTCGCGCCAGGTGATGATGTCGGCCTCATGCACAAGGTAAAGGGGGCGAATGAGTTCCATGCCCTCGAAGTTCGTGCTGTGGAGCTTGGGCATCATCGTTTTGACCTGTCCGCCGTAGAGCACGCTCATGAGGATGGTCTCCACCACGTCGTCGAAGTGGTGGCCCAGGGCGATTTTGTTGCAGCCCAGCTCGCGGGCGGCGTTGTAGAGCGCGCCGCGCCGCATGCGCGCGCAGGGGTAGCATGGCTTGCCATCCAGGCGCTTCACAATCTCGAAGATGTTCGTGGGCGCAATCTCGAGCGGGATGCCGAGAAGTTCGGCGTTGCTGGCGATGGATTGGCGCGCGTAGTCGGGGTAGCCTGGGTCCATGGAGAGGAACGTGACCTCGAAGTTGCGCCGGCCGTGGCGGTAGAGCTCCTGGAAGAGCTTGGCGAGAAGGAACGAGTCCTTGCCGCCCGAGACACAGACAGCGATGTGGTCGCCGTCGCAAATGAGCTGGTAGTCGGTGAGTGCCTTAATGAACGGCACCCAAAGCTTCTTGCGGTAGCGCGTGATGATGTCACGCTCGATTTGTGCGCAACGCGGGCGCGCGGCGGGGTTTGCGCAGGCGACGTCGTGTGTGCTGTTTGCCTGGGGCGTTGGGGCCGCCTCGCTCGTCTGGTTCATGTGGCGCACGTCTTTCATGGGTCTGGGGCCTTGAGGGGCCCGGCGATGGACGGTTCCTGTACGGTGCGTCGGCCTCTGGCGAGACAGGCGCGGTGCCTCGCGCCGACCGTTGGCCGACCGCATAGCCGGACCTGATGCTGGAGTATAGCAAATGCGGTGGGTGCCTCTGAGAACAGCCTGTGGGAGCTGGGAAGATGCACGAAGCGAAAGGGCTTGCGCGAGAGCTTTGCCCTCCGGTAAAAGCAAAACGGCCCCGCCAGGCGCGTCGAGGCGCTGGCGGGGCCGCTGAAGCCGGGCTATATGATTTTGCCACCTAGGGGCGGGTGAGTTCTACTCGGCGTCGCACTCCAGCTTGGAGGGCTCGGTTGCGCCCTCAAAGGTGCCCAGGGCACGCTTGGCGGCATTCTGGCCGGCGACGCGGCCGAAGATCATGGTCTCGCCGAGGTTACCGCCGCCGTTGTACATGTCGGGGAAGATGGAGCCGAACTCGCCGCCGCTGAACAGGCCCTCGATGGGCATGTCCTTGGTGTCGAGGATCTGAGCCTTGGCGTTGTGGCGCGCGCCGCCCTGGGTGTTGAGCAGGGTGGGGCACAGCTCGACGGCGTAGAACGGGCCCGTCTTTACGGCTTCGGTGCACTCGCGCCCGAAGTCATCGGTCTCTCCGGCTTCGACATGCGCGTTGTACTTGGCCAGGGCGTCGTCGAGCTCGCCGTTTGCGTTGAAGTCGGGCGCCTTGCCGGTGTCGCGAATGGCCTGGGCAAGCTCCTCGATTGTCTCACCGGACAGAACGGCGCCCGAGGCGATCTCGTCGGCGTTGCCGTCGGAGAAGCCGGCGACGAGCGGTTCGGCAATGTGGTCGGCGTCAACGATGAGGAAGGCGGGCATCGGCATCGGGGTCATGTTCCAAGCGCCGCCGAAGCTGACGCGGCCGTGGCGGGAAGCACCGGCCTCGTTCATGAAGCGCCCGCCGCAGGGGCCGACGAAGATGCCCTTCTTGGCGCCCTTGAGGCTCGATGCGCTCGTTGCGCCCTCGGCGTGATAGCCAAAGCCAAGGCCGGACAGGTTGGACATGTGCCAAAGCTGCGCGCCCACGCCCTGGCACATCGTGATGCCGTCACCGTCGTTGTATGCGCCGGCGCGAGGATACAGATAGGGGAGCTGGGCAAAGCTGGAAAGCATGGCGCGGTTGGACTCGAAGCCGCCGCAGCACATGCAGACGCCGCCCTTTGCGCCGACGCGAACCTCGGTGCCGTCCTTTTCTACGATGACGCCCACGACGGAGCCGTCCTCGCCCTGGATGAGTTCCTTGCCAGGGGCGCCGTACCACACGGTCAAGTTGTCGCCCGCGCGCTTCTCAACGTTCTCGACAAGCGTGTTGAAATAGGACATGTCGAACTCGGTGGCGTTGAACAGGATGTTCAGACTTGCTTCGTTGCCTTCGAGCTCAGGGAACTCGTTCCACATGGGAACCCAGCCGCCGCGGCCCATGTGCCAGGCGTCGTCCTTCCAGACCCAGGTGGGATGGTCGGGCGTGCCGATTCCGTCTTCGTTCTCGGGGCAGGCCTTCTCGGGGTCGACGCCCAGGACGTTGATGGACCAGTCCCAGTTCTTGGCGGCCTCGTCGGCGTAAGCGCGCAGACATTCGGCGTCGTAGTTGGCATAGTTGCCCATGAGACCGGTGAGATAGGTGTAGAAGGCGTCGGCGTCATCGGTGGAAAGGACGTTCTGTCCGGCGAAGCGAGTGTTGCCGCTCACGGCTCCCTCGGGGGCCTTCTCGCACAAAAGCACCTTCGCGCCCTCTTCGTAGGCTGCGATAGCGGCGTTCATGCCGGCTGCGCCCATACCGAGCACGACAACGTCGTACTCCTCGTCAAATGCCTGCTCGTCTGCAAGGGCCACGCCGGCAAGGCTGGCGGTTCCCAGTGCGGCTGCTCCGAGTACGGCGCCTTCGACGAGATGCCTACGAGTGATGTTGGACATGGTGTTCCCCTTTCGTCTGGTGCCTGCGTGGTTATGCCATACGGGCGTTCCGTGGCATGGGCGGGTGCTGTCTGAATGGCTGCAGACCCTTATCTGCGATGTCTCCAGGTTGCCTATCCGCCGCGCCGTTGACGTTTTCAAGATTGCAACCTGGCGTCGTTGGCAAAGGCCATAAAGCGCGGGATTTTTGGGGCCGGGAGGCATGCGGGGCATCCATAAAACAGGGGATTGCGCCATGTAGCTCGCATTTTTATGAAAACTGACTGTTGGGTGGCATGCGGGGTGCCTTGCGGGGCATCCATTGGTCCCTCTTAAGGGGCAAACTCGCACGCTTCTTGATGGGCCGGGAGAGGTGGGGAGGGTTAAAATGGCGCTGGCGTTTGTTTTTGCCTTTTGGCAGGGTTGGTGAACGACTTGCTCCGGGCGTCTGTATGGCGTCCGATTGATTTGGATTATCGGGGGTATGCACTGTGCGCGCACTCGTTGCTCGCCTGCGGCAGGGTCGCGGGTTTCTTGTAGGCCTCCTCGGCCTTACGCTATGGTGGCCTCTTCTCAGGAGGCCGACGGGGTTCTATGTGCTTGCCGGTCATGATTTTTCGCCTGCCGTGTCGCGTGGTTGGTATGCGCTGTTCCTTGCTTGCGTGATTTGTCTTGGGCTGGTCGTCTTGGCCGCATCGCCTCGGATGCGTCATCGCGTACAGGGCCGCCGAGCATGCCGGGTCGTCGCCGGTGTTTCCTGCGTGCAATTCGCTTGCAAACTCATCGAGCTCTTTGTGGTTCCCACGGGCGTTGTCGCTATGATGTTAGCGCTGGTAGACGTTGTTTTTTATGCATTGGTTTTTGTTTGGCTCACATGCGTTTGGGCAGTTTGGGTGCGGTCTCTTTGCCCCTCGAGATGCGCGCTTGCGTGCTGTCTCTCTTTTTCGCTGAGCTTTTTTCTCCGCGCGGCAAGTTCGCTTGCGGCTGGGGCGGACGTTGTTGTAATGGCGGTGTTCCCTGTTCTCTCGGTCATATGCGCCCTTGCGGTCTGCCATGGTCTAGTGGCGGGCGGGGAAGATGTGCCCCGCCAGTGTAATGACGAGGCTTCTCGTGTGCCTGCATGGCGCGTCTGCGCCCAGTCGCTGCGCGGGGTGACGGGGCTTCTTGCCCTCTTTTTGGTGATTGCCGCCGTCACGCGCGCCGTTGCGTTTGGTCCGCTTGACGGAGCCCTGCTTTCACCGGCGGTGACGCCCCAAGACTGGCTTACGATAGGTCTGGCGGGTATTGTTTTGGCGTACTGCCTGCAAAGCGGCTCTCTTCAAGGGCTCCCGCGTTTTGTGTGGCCGCTTGCCACGGTGGTGTTGTTTGCCGGACTCTTTCTCATGTCGTACGCTGGGACGGGAGCCATGGGGGCCGGCAAACAGATCATGGTGGTGGGGCGCACCATTTTGGGCTTGCTGTTCTGGCTCGTACTTGCCGACAGGGCCCATGATTCCGACGATGCCCTCGTTGCGTTCGCCGTGCCGTTTTTGCTGACTGATGCGGTCTCATCGCTGTTCGGTTACGTCGTGGTTCCGGCCGTGTTGGGGGCGGTTGGTTTTGCGGAGCTTGAGTCGCCGACTTTGCTGGCGGCGGCTGTGACCTTTGCCCTCGTGGTTGTCTCCGTTGTTTTCTTTGCTCGCGTCATGGGCCCAACGTCCGAAGCCTCGGCTGCCGCCGCGCCATTAGGCACCGACCCCGATACCTGCACCAACGATGCGACGCTTGCCATCTTTGAGGGCTTTGCGCTTACTGAGCGCGAGGCTGAGGTTGCGCGCCTTTTGGCTGAGGGCAACAGTCAAAAGAAGATTGCCGAGCTCATGGGTGTGTCTATCGGAACCGTTCAAACGCATGTCAAGGCGGTCTATCGAAAGCTCGACATTCACTCCAAGCAGCAACTGATCGACCTTGCCCGTCGCTGAGGCAAAGCGGCCCCGCCAGGCGCCGGGGCGCAGGTGGGGCCGCTGAAGCCGGGCTGCTTGTCAGCCGGCCTCGTGCGTATCATCCCAGGTGCGAAGCTCTTCTGGGGGCTCACCGCACTGGCCGCAGTTGCAACACCCGTTGCAGATGAGGTGACTGCCGCAGGCATGGCAGCGGGCGCGGAAGCGTGGGACGTAGAGTTCCTCGGCGCGCAGCTCGAATCCCAGCGGGTCGGTCAGGCGCCATGTGATGGGCCGCCCGCGGTGCTCGACGCCCGACTTGAACGCCTGCTGCGCTTGGAGCGCGCGGGGAATTCGATACTCGCGGCCGTTTACGACAAGCCGCGTCCCCGTCTCAGTAAAGGCGAACGTAACGTCGTGCGCGCGGCACTCCCCGGCAAGGCTGCGCACCCAGGCAAAATCGCACGGCCGTGGGTCCTCGTAGTTCTCGCCGCCGCAAATGACCTGCTCAAGCGGTGCGCCATTCGACTTTGCCCTATCGCCGAGGTATCGGGCGACACTCACTGGCCCAATGAAGGGGGCGCACATGATGCCCTTGTGCTTGGCGGGCGTTGCCAAAAGAATGGGGATGCGCTCGTCGGCGCGCTGTTGATTTTCGCAAGTCACGTTGAGCATCACATTCTCCCATCCTGCGCCCCAATCGGCAGGCAGACACGTGGCCATGCGCCCGGGACGCTTCGTGAGGATGAAGAACTTCACGTTGGATCGTGCGCGGATGATGCCCCAGACTTCCTCGCGCCAGGGATCGGCTTCTTCAATGAAGAAATCCGAGTTCATGCAGATGCGGACGAGCTCGCCGTTTTGCACCTTGTAGCTGCCTGAACGTGTGCGCTGCAGCGGATAGTCGAACGTTGTCTTATTGCGCCGCACGATTCCGCCGTCAAGACCCCGCGAAGCATCCATGGTGAACATGTAGCAGCGGTCGCATCCCTCGCTGATGCGTGTGCACCCGTGCCAGGGATTCCAAATATCGTGCATGCGGTGGCTCCTAGGGGTTGGGATTGCTGCGGTTGAGGGCGGACGCCATAGGGGTCGGGCGGATGATCTTTCTCGGCCCTGGCGCGCGTTCGTGATTTTGCGGATGATCGGCACGCGTGTAATCTGAGCCAGCGATTCCGCAGACCTTCGTTCATGTCGCTTGCTGTGAAGGTACACGTGGCTTCCAATCTTATGCAAGCTAGAGACAAAAACCCATAGGGATGGGGGCAATGCGGCAATTTCTCAATTGCATGAGGACGAGGCGCGGGATGGGCCTCTAGCTTGTGTAACGGCATGTTTTTTGTTTGCTACTAGCCGGGATGATTCGTTGCAGGATGAACGGGGGGCGCCTTATGCGCAGGTTTTCGCATTGGATTGCACGTTTGTGGGCGCGCCTGTATGGTTGGCTGTTGGGGGTATGTGTCCTAGCTTCTGCTTTTGGTCCATTCGACACGTTTCGTGAGTCATGCGTGCAGGATGGACCATTTCGGGTCAATTTCCAGGCTCGTTCTGGTCCATTCAGCACGATGGAGTGGCGGAACGTGCAGATGGGGATTAAATTGCTGCCGGGTACAGGTAAAATGAAAAGCAAAGCGATATGCCAGGTGCTTTGTTGGAAGCAAAAGGAGATAGGGTTCATTTTCCTTATGGGACAGACGGTGCTGGGAGCGCCTGAAGCTCCGATTATTTGCGGGTACATGGATATACGTTTGATGAGTACGCGCGCATGTGAAATGTGGCTGGCCCACTGATTCTGCCCGTCGTTCTTGACGCTTGATGCAGAGCGTGGATACTGATTTCAATCGTTGACGGCCGCTTTTGTTGCCGCTTTGTTTGGGGACTCTGGGGATACCAACCTGATTTACCGGACGCGTCATAGGGGGCATGAGATTGGACAAGCTCGACCGCAAGAGGTATTTCGTCGCACAGGCTTTAAACGACCTGCTGGCCAAGCGCCCCATTGAGCAGATTTCTGTCGTGGACCTCTGCGAGGAGGCGGGTATTTCCCGTTCGACTTTCTACACGTATTTCGATGATATCTATGCTGTTGGCGAGTGGCTGTGGGAGCAAGAGTTCCGCTCGATCTTTGAGGGGCTCGGTAGGGATTATGGCTACCAGGAGTGCTGTCTGCGGCTGTACACACGTCTAAAGGAGCTGTCGGGACGCGTTGGGGCGGTGCGTCCCGTGCGTAATGAAAGAAATGGTCAAAGCTTTGCGGGCATTCAGACGTTTGGAGCTCTCGACCAGGCCGTCATGCGTGCGCTTGGGCGCCCATTAACCGAGGATGAGCACACCCATCTTGCCTATGTCTCGCGCGCAAATGAAGCAATGACGCTAGCTTGGTTTGAGGATGGAATGCTGCTTCCTCCCGAGCGAATTGCATGCTATGTCGCCCAGATTGCCCCGGCGTTTATGGTGCGTGCGGTTGGGGCGTAGACCCTCGCGGGTTTAGACACTTTGCGCAAGCTGTCCGGAAACTGAACAGCTTCCATGTTCTGCTCTGGAGGCGTTTGTGCTCGCTGTCTAGTATCGGTTTTGGCAATATGCCAACCAACCGATTGAATGGGGGACTTGCATGAACGGGACCATTTCACGCAGGAGTTTTATCAGCGGTGCTGCCCTGATGGGAGCCACGGCTGCCGCCGCCGCAGGATGCGAGCAGGCCATCGCTGCCACGCAGGGTGCCGACCAGGCGGGCTCGGTTACGGGTGAGGTTGCCCGCGCCACCTATAAGCCCGCATGGCTGGGCGACGCTCCCGTTATTGACGAGTCACAGATTTCTCAGACCGTTGAGGCTGACATCGTTGTCATGGGCGGCGGCAATGCTGGTTCGATGTGCGCCTTTGCTGCTGTTGAGGGCGGCGCCACCGTTGCAGTGATTGAGTCTCAGCCTGAGGATGGCATCTTCTACTATGGTCTGCACGGCATTGCTTCCACGAACTCCGAGTTCATCAAGGAGCAGGGTGTTCCCGAGATCGACAACACTGCTCTGCTTGCCGAATATCAGCGTCGCTCTCACAACCGTACTAACCCGCGCCTTGTAAAGAAGTTCATCGACAACTCTGGCGAGATGGTGGACTGGCTCGTGTCTAAGGTCCCCCAGGATGTATACGACAAGATTTGCATCGACACTTCTGTTGAGGATTATCAGCAGTACGTTGATATGGGTCAGGAGATTAATCGCTTTAGCTGCTGGCCCGGTTCCATCCTGGTGGACTACAACGGCGCCGCTGCCTCGATTATTGAGGACGCAGAGTCGAAGGGTGCCACCTGGTATTGGGAGTACACCGGCATCGTGCTCGAGACCGATGAGGGCACGACCACCGAGAAGGGTGAGCAGGTGAACCCTGACGGTACGGTTGACTTCATTGATAATGAGGTTCCGCAGACTACGGTCAAGTCCGTTATTGCCCAGGGTCCTGATGGTACCTACACTCGCTTTGTTGCCAAGAAGGCTGTTGTTCTTGCTGGTGGCGACTACGGCGGAAATGCTGCTATGTACGAGGACCTGCAGGATGAGAAGCGCTGGCTGTGGCGCAGCCACGGTCTGGACACCACCGAGATGCAGTGCGCCGGCTTTGGCCGTGATGGCTCGGGCATCAAGATGGCTCTTTGGGCCGGCGGCACGATGGACCCGAACTGCCGTTGTCTCGTTGATCCCCAGGTTATGTTCAACTCCAACACGTATGCCAGCAATGTGCTCCGTTGGGGCGCCGGCTTCGCTCCCGCTGAGAACCCCTGGGGCTGCCCCTTCGTTTGGCTCGACCGTGATGGCCGCAGGTTCACCGACGAGACCTTCATGGGCATTTTTGGTCAGCGTATCCGTGCTGAGCGCAGCAAGCCTGGCCGTTACTATGTCATCTTTGACAGCCACTGGAAGGAGCTCATGAGCCGTCAGGCTTCCGAGCACTTCGCCTCGCCCATGGGCCGTCCTGGTAACTTTGACCTTGAGGCTACCATCGATGCTTGGGTTGAGCGCGGCGCCGACGGTGCTGAAGGCAACGATGGCGACAGCGTGTGCGCCTGGGGTGCCGAGACGCTTGACGAGCTGCTCTCCTACATGCCGCTCGACGACGAGGTTCGTGCCAACATCAAGGACGAGATTGAGCGATACAATCAGTTCTGCGAGCAGGGTAAGGACGAGGACTTTGGCCGCGATCCCAAGATGCTGCTTCCTGTTAACGAGGGCCCCTTCTACGGCATGTACTGTGTGGAGGAGAAGCCGATGACGGGCACTTGCACTCTTAACGGCGTCAATATCGACGAGTACCAGCGCGTTCTCGACATTAACTACAACCCGATTGTCAACCTGTACGCTACGGGCAACAACTCTGGTGGTCGTTTTGCCATTGAGTATTCCACGCCCATGACGGGCCTGACCATCGGCATGGCTATGACGCTGGGTCGCGTGCTTGGCAAGGAGCTCACGCAGGCTTAAAGGTGCGATGGCCGGTTAGGGCATCGGATTCAGTGGGCTCTCAGAACGAGCCTTGAGAACTCGATAGGCCGCCGGCGCACATAGAATGGAACGCCCGCCTGTCGGAAGAGCCCGGCAGGCGGGCGTTCGTGTTTTGCAGGGACGATGCACGCCATGCATGACGGGCGTGCGGGTGGTTGCGCGGAGGTTGCAGGGGCGTTGGCAGGCTGGCTTGCCCGGTAGCGTAACGAGAAGTGGTGTGTGGGGGAGGAACACACCCCTGATTCTGCTTCTGGTCCATTCGGCACGTTCGTGGGCCAAACGTGCCGAATGGACCATTTCGAGGCGATTTTGGGCCTTGTTTTGGTCCATTCAGCACGATGGAGTGGCGAACGTGCAGATGAGGACAGATTCGGTGGTTGGTTCGTGTGGCCAAGGTGTTGCCGCTACCTGCAAACTGGCAGCCATCCTCTACTTGACCCGTTTAGTTTAATCGGGTTTAAGCTGCTTTGCGTACGCAGCCAAACGTCTAAAAGGGAAGACGCCGTGCTGCCAGACGAAAGGGGATTGATATGTCTAGCTCGCTTTCTCGTCGTAACTTCGTCGCCGGTGCCGCCTTGGGAAGCGCCGCATTGGCCACGACGGCCTCCGTTGCGTTGGCTGACGCACAGGCCGATGGCGACACGGCGTGGGACGCCTCTTACGACGTTGTTGTGCTTGGCATTGGTTTCGCTGGCATGGTGGCCGCGATGAGCGCCGCCGATGCGGGTGCCACTGTGCTGCTTGCTGAGAAGCTTTCCGACGGTGAGGCCGGCGGCAACTCGCGCGTGTGCGGTCAGATGTTCTTCTATGGCAACGGCGATGTCGATGCCACCAAGGCCTACCTTACCGATTTGTGCGGCAGCCGCACTCTCCCCGATGATGTCCTCGACCTGTATGCCGATGGCTATGCCAACATTGCCGATGACGTTGCCACCTATGCGGCTCTCGACAAGGCCGATTTCCTCGATGTCGCTACGATGGGCGAGGCACTGGGCAAGATGTCGCCGGAGTATCCCGAGCTCAACGGCTCTACTACCTCCCAACTGTGGGCTACGCATATGGGCGTGAGTGACTCTTATCTCTACCAGTCGGTACGCGCCAACCTTGAGGATAACTACGCCGACAAGGTGGAAGTGTGGTTTGAGAGCCCCGCGACCAAGCTTGTTCAGGATCCTGAGACGAAGGCAATCCTGGGCGTTGAGATCGACAACGCCGGCGCCGCGAAGAAGGTTCAGGCCAAGGGCGGTGTCGTGCTGGCAACGGGCGGCTTCGAGAATGACCAGGAGATGTGCGTCTCTTACATCAATCTCGTTAACTACGCCTGCATCGGTGCGCTGGGCAATACGGGTGACGGTCTGAAGATGGCCGAAGAGGTGGGCGCGAAGCTGTGGCACATGACTTCATGGGCCGGTGGATTTGGCTTGGGCGGTGTGTCGTTCAACGTGCCCGAGGACCGCAATGCTTCCATGATTGCGACGCTTTCGCAAAATGAGCTCAACACGGGCGCGTGCATTCTTGTGGGCAAGTCGGGCAAGCGTTGGGTCAACGAGAGCGAGACGCCTCGTCATGGCAAGGTTTCCAATGGCAACGGCCAGTGGTTGAACCCTGCGTTCCCTGATGGTATCTATGGCGTGTATGACAAGACGCAGTACGATGCGGCTGTCGAGGCGAAACTTATTCCCGATGACTTCGCCGGTGACTTCGTTGAGTGCGCGACCGTCGAGGATGCTGCCAAGGAGATTGGCTGCGATGCTGCAGTACTGAGCGAGACCATCGACGACTTCAATTCGTTTGTCGGGGGAGGCAAGGACTACGCGTTTGGGCGCGACCCACAGTATATGCGCGCCTTTGACGGTGCGGCGTACTACGTTGTGCCCTTTAAGCCTGCCCTGCTGAACACCCAGGGCGGCCCCGAGCGTGACGTCAACGCCCAGGTGCTCGACCTCGATGACACGCCCATCAAGGGCCTGTATTCCGCTGGTGAGCTTGGTGGCATGACCTCTCAGATGTATGCGGGCGGCATGAACGTAGGCGAGTGCTTCATCATGGGCAAGATCGCTGGTGCCAGCGCGGCTGCTGCTGCGAAGTAACGACGTGCGACCATTTGGGTGCGGGCTGAGCTCTTACTGAGCCTGGGCCTGCTTACGTCTTATTAACAGACTTGTGATGGCGGGAGAATGAGCGGTGCCCATTCTCCCGCCATTTTTCGTGTTATGGTCTGTCGTGTGACGGTGAGTAAGATATATGTCTCAGGTGACGGCGAATCGGCAGGAGGTTTGCATGGTGGACGGTCGCGCACAGGGCGAGAAGATTGATGCCAAGCGGTACACAATCAACGATATAGTTCGCACACTTGGTTTGTCGCGCACGACCATCATGTACTACGAGTCTCTCGGCATTGTGACGCCTGCGCGTGAGGGAGAGCAGGCGCGTCGCATGTACAGCGACGCCGATATGTGGCGCCTCATGAGTGCGGTATTGCTTAAAAACATCGGCATTCCCCCGAGGGACCTGCCCAATTACCTTGTAGATCAGCCGTTTACAGCCAGGCGTTGCAGAGAGTATACGCGCTTGCTTGAGCACGACATCGAGTATCGTCAGGCCATGCTCGATTGTATGCGCTTGTACGATGCAATGTGCGCCCACATGGGATATGTGGGGCTTTGCGATGTGCCTGAGTATTATTTCTGCCCGGATGCGGCAGATGCGGGGTACAAAGCTTTCCCAGAAGACGAAATGCTTGACCTGCTTATTGCGCATATGCCCATTGGCGGATTGGGGAGCCTGCATGACCCTGCGGTAGGTGAGGGTGGCGACCGCCTTGGTGGCGCCGTGCATTGGGGGCGCACCGTGCCCGTGCGGTTTGCCCATCTCATCGAGGGGTTGAAAGCTGAGGGTCTCCAAGTCATTGGCGGTTGTGCGTGCGTGTGCTGCATTCTCTCGATGCAGGATATCCGCCGCTCAAACGGCATATCCGAGCGGGCGCGTGCCAAGATGCACCGCTACATTGATGACAACTCGCTCACAATATGCGGCCCCTCCTTCAGCCCCTTTTCCCTGCCTTCCGACCATGGCTTTACCTTTCCTATTTGTGTACCGGTGCAGTGTCGAGATTAGGTGTGATTTGGTGGTGTAGGCGGGTCGCGCGATGGGTTCCTGGTGCTTGGTTTGAAAACGTGTTAGGCGGGGTCGTGCGTCGGATGAGCCTCTGCGTACTCGCTCGCTCATGCTCTTTTCGGGCGGACGGGCGAGTCGGGCGAGTTGGGCGGTGCGACTGCCGTATAGTAGTCGGCACATTCGGGGCGCAAGAGGCGCTCCCGGGGGCTGCCCGATAAGGCGGGCGCCCATATCGTGAGGCTTGCTACGTCCAGTGCCGATGAAGCCGCGCCGCCCGTTACGGAGCGGTCGTGCGCCTGGAAACGTGCCGAGCGCCGCCTGTACGCCGCGCCGCTTCCTCACGCCGCAACCCATACGGCCTTGCAGCCGCGGTGTGCCTGGCACTTTGCCGCCGCCCGGTTTGGCGTTCGCAGGGCACAGATTGGACGTTTGTACGTGAACACCAACGATATAACCCGCTTTGACCAGCTCGGACTGTCCGAGAAGGTTCTTGCCGCCGTTGCCGAGATGGGCTACGAGGAGCCCTCGCCCGTGCAGCGCGGTGCCATCCCCGCAGTGCTCGAGGGCCGCGATGTCATGGCGGCCGCCCAGACCGGCACCGGCAAGACGGCCGCGTTCCTACTCCCCACGCTCGATCGCCTTGGCCATGCCGCCAAGGGCCAGGGTGTTCTCATGCTTGTTGTGACTCCCACCCGCGAGCTCGCCCAGCAGATTGAGGCCTGTGCGCGCGTCATTTGCAAGCAGACCGGCCATCGCTGCGCCGTCGTTGTGGGCGGCGTGGGTTACGAGCCCCAGAAGGCCGCCCTTGCCCGCGGCTGCGACGTGCTCATCGCCACGCCTGGCCGTCTCATCGATCTTATCGACCAGGGTGCGGCCAATCTTTCTGACGTGTCTGTGCTCGTGCTCGACGAGGCCGATCGCATGCTCGACATGGGCTTTGCACCCGCCATGCGCCGCATCGTTGCCAAGACGCCTGCCACGCGCCAGACGCTGCTGTTCTCGGCTACCCTGGGCGATGATGTGCTTTCTACCACAAAAGAGCTGGTCAAAGACCCTATTCGCGTGGAAATCGCCCATAAGGGCACTGCTGCGCAGACTATCGACCAGTACGTTCTCGGCGTGGCTGAGAAGGAGAAGGTCCGCATTCTCATCGACGTGCTCAAGCGCGAGGGCTCCAAGCGCGTCATCGTGTTCTGCCGCGGCAAGTACCGCGCCGACATGGTGTGTCGCAAGCTCAATAAGGCCGGCATCACTGCGGCGGCCATTCACGGCAATCGCACGCAGGGCCAGCGTGAGACTGCGCTGCGCCGCTTTGCCAACGGTGAGGCCGACGTGTTGGTGGCCACCGACGTGCTTGCGCGCGGTATCGACATCGCCGAGGTCTCCTACGTGGTGAATCTCGATGTGCCCAGCGACGCCGAGGACTACATCCACCGCATCGGTCGCACGGGCCGCGCTGGTCAGTTTGGCTGGGCGCTTACTTTCGTGGCCGAGGCCGAGTACTTTGACCTGCGCGATATCGAGGCGCTCATGGGCAAGCTCGTGCCCGATTTCCCTCGCGCCGAGGGCATCGATTGCGGCGCGAACGCTTTCGTGCCCGATCCCGATCGCAAGCCTACCGACAAGCTGCCGAGCAAGAAGGCCCGCAAGAAGATGCTCGAGCAGAAGGCGGCTGCCGAGGCCGCGGGCGAGGCTGGTCGCAGCGTGCAGTCGGGCGTGTCGCAGGCCGGCGAGGCCCGCGGTGGCGGCCGTGGTCATGCGAAGCGAGGCGGCGAGGCGGGCGAGGGCCGTGCAAACGGCGCTGCCGAAGAGAGCCGCGCGAAGCGGGGCGGCGAGACGAGCAGGGCTCGCGTTGAGGGTGAGAGCCAGGCCGGCGAGGTCTGTGCCTCTGGTCACGGTCGCAGTCGCGGTCGTGCGAAGCAGGCCGGCGAAGGCCGTTCTGAGTGCGAGACTCAGAATGCTTGCGAGTCGCAGGGTGCCGACGGCCGCAGCCGTACCCGTGGAAGCCGCGCCGTGTCCAATGGTCGCGGTCGTGCGAGTGGGGACGGTCTGGCTGTCAGCGACCGCGGCGATGCTGTTCGCGGCCGTGCTGGCGAGGGCGGTGCCTCTGGGAATCGTGGGCGTCATCAGCGCACTGCAGAGTCGATGGGGACTGGCCGCGCAGCTGACGAGCGTCCTGCTTCTGACGGTCGCGGTCGGGCCAACAAGCCTCATACGTCGAATGATGGCCGGCCCTCCGCTTCTGGTCGAGGCCGTGCGAGCGATGGCCGGGCCTCGGACAAGGGCCAGCATTCGGCTGTCTCGGCCAACAGGTCGCGCCGCTCCGGCTCGGCTCGCGCTGCGACGAGCCAGGTTCGCAATGCTGCTGCTCCCAAGGCTGCGTCTGCCGATCCCGGCGCCAAGCCCCGTCGCCGTCCTGGCGACCACGGCGGCTACAAGCGTGGGCTTTAAGAGCGTACTTAGCACCTGATTGTGAAATAGCAGCTAGATGTGGCGGCGCGTTATAAGACGTATGTCGCTTGGGCACCTCAAAGCCGTCGACCTCGAATCTCCCGAGGTCGACGGCTTTTTGTTGGTGGAGTATCTAATAAAGTGAGTCGGCCTTCGAACATGCTCCTCGCGCTCTTGGCGCTTGCGTCTTGTTCTTTCGGGCCTGGCCATTGCGAGGGCACTGCCCCTGCTTCCCATGGCCCTTGGAGTTCGCAATCACTTCTCCTATCCCCACGGCCTTTGTCATTCGTCAATGTCCGCCCCATATCCCATTGAGTCTTACCTAGCGTGAAGGTTTACTATGAACGTAACCGACAAGAAGGGGGTTGCTATGGCAAACGAACCGGGTGGGGCAATGCGAGGCGTCACGCGGCGTGAGGCAGTGACGTTGGGCCTGGCAGGTGCTACGGCGCTTGCGTTAGGTGGCATCTGCGGGCAGGCGTGGGCGGCGGGCGCGGGTGGCTCCGAGGCAGCTGCGACTTCGCAGGCGCAGGGTTCCGGCAAGGGGACAAAGGCTGCCTCCGCCCAGGGCGATGCAGGTAAGGCTGCGGCTGGCAGCGCGCACGCAGACGACGCAACCGCCGCTGGTGGCACCGCGGCGAAGTCCGACTCGGCTGCCAAGGGTGCGAATGCCTCGTCAAAGGACGCCTCCGCTGACTCCTCTGCGGACAACACAAGCGCGAAGTCCAACAAGTCGCGCAAGTTCAAGGAAATCCCTGAGGACGCGCTCATCTCAGTTGATGACCTCTACGAGCTCTTTGACGCAGGAAAGCTTAAGAGTCGCGAGGTGTGCGTTATTGACATTCGCAGCCACCGCGACTTTCAAAATCAGCTCATTGAAGGCTCGCGTAACATTCCTGCTGGCAGGCAGATTGAGATTCGTATGAGCGAGATTCCCCAGGACAAGGAGGTCATTCTTGTTGCGCTTAAAAACAGCAACCGCTTGGCCGAGACCTGGTTCACGCTGATTGCCAATGGGTACGACGAGGAGCTTGTCAAGGTGCTCGACGGTGGCGTAAAGGCTTGGGCGGATGCTGGATACCCCACGCTTGAGGACCAGTTCCTGGGTTGTTAGGGGCAATTGCCCTGTTGACGCGTGATAGAGGAAAACTGGGCCTTTGTCTGATTGGATGTGATGTATATGCCTATATGTATATGTGCATAGGCATATACATCAGAACGAAGGTCGAACGAAAGCGGACTGCAACGAGTCAAAGGTGAGGTTGACGGGCGAGCGGCAGGTAATTGCGCGCAGGTGAAGGATGCGACCGTAGGTGGGCGTGCGTGTACACATGCCAACAAGCAGGCACAATGTGCCCATCGCAGTGATGCGTGGGCATACTGAGGAGGTCTCATGATTGATACATCGCAAGATGGCGGGGTCACGAGGGCGCAGGCTCTGGGTATGGGGGCGGCGGCCCTTGGGGCGGCGGTAGCAGGTGGTTTTGCAGCGAGCGTGCCGCGTGCGGCCCAGGCCGATGAGGCCACCGACTTCGACGACCTCGACGACTCTGCCGCAGACGAAGGCGACTACAACCCCTACTCGGGTGTGGCGGAGGACATCGAGTACATCTCGAGCGCCGACGGGCACGTGAGCGCCTACGCGGTGCCGCAGGTGACCTACGCCGACGAGCGCGCGGCCAACCCGAAACGCGTGCTCGTCGTGGTGGACTACCAGGTAGATTTCGTTGACGGTGGCGTGTTCGGCCGTATCGAGCCCGCCGTGGCCGTGGAAGACGCCATCTGTGCGAAGATCCAGGAGTATCGCGACCGGGGCGACTTCATCATCTACACGATGGACACCCACCCGGCCGACGAGTACGCCGCCACGCGCGAGGCCACGGTCAACCCGCCGCACTGCGATCCGGCGACTGAGGGCTGGCAGCTCTACGGCAAGGTCCGCGACTTGCTCAACCCCGACAACGCCACGCTCGTGATGACGGGCACCTATGGCGCGCCGGGTCTTGTCCGTGTCATCGAGGGCTACCGTGAGCAGGGCATTCAGATTGAAAGCGTCGAGTTCGCCGGCGTGTCCACCACATGCCGCGTGCTGCACAACGCCATCATCGTGTACAACTTCTTCCCGGAGCTGCCCATGATCATGGACACGGCCACCACGGCGAGCTATACCGACGAGCGCACCGAAGAGCAGCTCGAGGAACTTGAAGCCTGGGGTTTCATCGTCAAGAGGTGAGTGAGATGAGCATGGTTGAGCGCAAGGAGTTTGTCCAGGATACGCTGGCATTGGGCGCAGCTGGCATCGCGCTGGGTCTCGCGGCGGCGATGCCCGCATGGGCGCAGGGCCAGGCGGATGATGCGCATGAGGCGGCCGTAACGGCCGATGCCGCAGAAGCCCAGGCCGAGGACGATGACGCCGATGATCAGGCGGCCGATTCAGACGAGGCGGCCCAGGTGGGCCAACTCCCTCCGGCTGAGCCCGACCCTGACAGCGACTTCGGTGTGGACCTCAACGTCAACATGGATACCATCGACGACTACCTGGGCATTCCCGGTGTGGCCTATCGTGACATGCGTCTGCTCAAGGACCCGGCCGACTACTCCGCCATCGGCGGCGACTCGGTGCTCTCGTTTGCCATTGCCGGGTTCAAGGTAGTGCCGTACCCGTACGTGGGCACCCTTCAGGAGCTGCCGGTTTCAGGTGCCTACGAGGGCGAACGCCTTTTCGACGTGGAATGGGACGAGGCCGGCGAGATTGTCTCGGCAACTCCTTGCTACGAGCAGTCGCTGCTCATTTTGCAGGACCTCTTCCCGCAGGACGGCCCCGTGGTGCTGTGCTGCGGAGGCGGCGGCTACGCGGCGATGATGAAGAAGCTCCTTGTCTACCTGGGATGGGATGAGTCGCTTCTCTACAATGCCGGCGGGGTGTGGGATTACACCGGCTACGAGGCGATTGAGCTCGCCCATGTGGACGATGCGGGCGAGACCCAGTACTTCTTCTGGCGTGCCGACGTGGCGCCCTTGGACTTCTTTCTGCTCACGCCCGTGTCGCAGAGTTAGTCGATTTGCCTGCTTCGATCTGCCTGCTTATTAAAGAACGTCAATCGCAGCATTCGGGGCCTGTTTGGGCCCCGAATTTGTCTTTCGACAGGGCGGGCCAAGTTCGCATCAATCATGCTCCGTCGGACCCTTCCCATCCTGAAAAATTGTTCAAAAAATTCAATAAGACCCCTTGAGCTTGCCGTTGCGTCAAGGCTTACAACGACATCGTACGCGTTGCAAGGGACGCTACGAAGGCTCGGCGCATAGGCTCGAACCGATGCGTTGCAGCATGGGCAAGAAT
>ERZ1034984.594-NODE-594-length-39936-cov-8.524811_pt1 | contig 39936 bp, 40 predicted proteins | sample MGYA00520589_ERZ1034984 | MGnify/ENA primary metagenome ERZ1034984 (study PRJEB33766, sample SAMN09781790) | gut metagenome | biome: gut microbiome | host: Homo sapiens | place: Madagascar | study: EMG produced TPA metagenomics assembly of the PRJNA485056 data set... | reverse complement strand
TTCAGTCATCGCTCTTGTGCATCCCTCATGACCTGCGGAAATGCAAGACGTTAAAGCCACTGGCTACGATTCACTTTGCCAAACGGGTGCCGAAGAGGATAGTCGGCTGTTTTGGCGTTCGTATCGGACGTTTCAGGGCCTCAAAACCAACCCGTTTTTGTCCCCGGGACAAAAATGAAACTGCGGGCTTGCGGTTTCGAAATAGTTTGCGAATTTGTCCCAGGGTTTGTCCCAAACGCCTACGCGAGGACACGCGGAGGGATTCGGCGGCAAGGTGGACAAAACCGACAACCAAACTAGACCCAATTGGAATGGCGCCGCGACAAACGAGCGTGAAAGGAGCGCAACAGGCAAGACGCAATGCTTGATATGCTTCAGGTTCCTGTCGGAAGCTGAAAGGACGCCTTTCATCGACTCCCAGGTTCACCCTGGATGAAAGCAAAAGGCCTGCTCATTGACCCTTTCAACAACCATCTGAGATTGCAAAAAACCATGCTCAACTGCCATGAAGTTCCCAACGGACACTGCCAAAAACTTGTCCAGTCACCCTGGAGCTCTCAGCACATGCCGGCAAAAGACCCGGTCGCACACCCTGAAATACCTATCTGACATAGGTCGAAGCCTATATATCGCCTTTAAGATTCTTATCGACAGCTGGGTGCGCAACGCCGTCACCCGAATTGATTCCTCGTTTCGGCAGCGAGATGAGCATGGTGGTCCCGTTCTCGGAGCTTTCCTCAACTTGTGCCGTGCCGCCGTGGAGCACCGCGATTTCCCAAACCAGCGCAAGGCCGAGCCCCACGCCGCCATGTTCCCTGCTACGAGACTTGTCCACGCGGAAGAACGGCTGGAAGATGCTCTGCCTGTATTGCTCGGGTATCCCCGGACCGGCGTCTATGACCCGCAGGCATATGCGGTCGCCCTCCTCGGCAGCGGAAAGGCAGACCACCGTATCAGGCCGGCTGTAGCGGATGGCGTTTTCGGTCAGGTTGAAAACCGCACGGTACACGAGGGTGTCGCTGCCAACCATCGCCGCGTCGCCGTCGCATGCGAGCTCGACCCCCTTGCTCTCGGCAAGAGGGGCGAGGTCGGTACAGACCTCCTCGAGCAACGGGGCCAGCTCGATCACGTCGTTGCAGGGAATCGTGCGGAGCTCACTCATTTCAAGCAGGGCTTTCGTCATCTGCGACATGCGCCCGGTTTGCTCCTGCAAAAGCTTGAGAAACTCGGTCACCTCGGGGGCGGCATCGGGATGCTCGACCTCATAGAGCTCCATCTGCGCCTGCATCAGCGCAAGCGGTGTGCGCAACTCGTGCGCGGCATTGCCCGTGAACTGTCGCTGTGCCGCGAAACCTTCGTCGAGACGAGCAATCATGTTGTTGAACGAGGCGCTGAACTGCTCAAACTCCGGCAACACATCCTTGGCAATCTTCATTTCGGCCAGGTTGTTCGGCTGTACCTTCTCGATTTGCGAGGTGAAATCCCGCAACGGCCGCAAGGCGCGACCAGTCACAAAATACGCAAGCACGCCGCCAAGCAGCGTCACCGCCGCCGTTATAAGCCAATTCGTCGCACCAAAAGACTCCTGGGCGTCACTCACGATAATCATGAGGTCATAGTTGTTGTTCTCGGTGTCGAGGTTGAAGGGGCCGGCATCGCCCTGCTCGGCGTCGGTGTAGGCCGATATGTCGTTGCCGATCGAATTCATGTAGTGCCTGCCAGAATAGCCGATTAAGAAGTTCATCAACAAGCAGGTCAGGCATAGTAAAAGCGCCGTCATCAATGTGATGCGCCACTGCAGGGACAGCTTTTTCATACGCCGGCCTCCATCACGTAGCCCTCGCCGATGCGATTGTGGATGGAGTCGAAGCCCTGGGCCGCCCGCAGCTTCTTGCGCAAAGACGACATGTGCACGCGTATCGAGTTGCTGAAGTTGTTCACCGAGCTATCCCACACGTGCTCGATGAGCTCTTCCTGGCTCACCGGGCGGCCCTGGTTGAGCATGAGATACTCGAGGATGCCCGTCTCTTTTTTGGTCAGCGACAAAGGGTTCCCAGCGACGGCGGCTTGGCGCGTCTTCGTGTCAAAGGTAAGGTTTCCGCAGGTCAGAACCACATCGCTTTGTGTAAAACGGCGCAACGTGAGGCAGCGTATTCTCGCAGCAAGCTCCTCGAGGTGAAACGGCTTGGTAAGGTAGTCGTTGGCGCCCGCATCCAAACCGTTCACTTTGTCGGCAACCTCGCCACGCGCCGACAAAATGAGCACCTTTGTGTCGCAATCGGTTTTCCGAAGCGTCCGCAACACCGTCATGCCATCTGCCCCAGGGAGGTTCAGGTCGAGAACAACCAGGTCAAAGCTCTCAACGGCAAGCATGTCCAGCGCCTCTTGGCCGTCATGGCAATAATCGACGCTATACGCGAGATGTCTCAGGCTACGCACGATTGCATCGCACAGCGCCTTCTCATCCTCAACAACCAAAATACGCATGGCAGCCCCTTCTGCATCACATTTGCTTTCTCTCTTAACGCGGATTTTATATGCGCCGTGGTGTAATGACCCCCGAAACGAAAGGAGTGGTGGGATTTGTTCAAAGTAATTAAAACCGTGTCCCAGGTCATCCTGCTCGTTGCCGGCGTCGCCATGGTGTGCTTCGGCGTGATGCGAGGCGAGGCCGCCACGGTGCTGGGCAAGGCAATTCGGCTGTGTTTGGAGTGCATCGGAATTGGCTAACAAGAAGAAGTCCGCGTCGCGCCTCTTGGCCCGCTTTCGCGGCTGGATCCAGGCGGCAGCAACGCTGCTTTCCAACATCCATCTGCCGAATTTCTTCAAGGGCAGCATCTACCAGGGTCAGGGAAAGGCCGTTTGCGTACCGGGCCTGAACTGCTATTCTTGCCCGGCTGCCTCAGGGGCATGTCCCATCGGAGCGTTTCAGGCGGTTGTGGGCTCGTCGAAATTCAGCTTCTCGTATTACATAACGGGATTCCTGATTTTGCTCGGCGTGCTGTTGGGGCGCTTCATCTGCGGATTTCTTTGCCCGTTCGGCTGGCTGCAGGAACTGCTGCACAAGATTCCGAGCAAGAAATTCTCTACGAAGAAGCTCAAGCCGCTCACGTACGTGAAGTATGTCGTGCTGGTGCTCACCGTGATCTTGCTGCCCATCCTCGTTGTCAACGATCTGGGCATGGGCGACCCCTTCTTTTGCAAGTACATTTGCCCGCAAGGCGTGCTCGAAGGCGCAATTCCGCTCTCCATCGTTGACGAGAACCTACGCGCGGCACTGGGAGACCTCTTTACCTGGAAGCTCTTTGTGCTGATCGCGGTCGTAGTGCTGAGTGTGTTGTTCTTCCGTCCGTTTTGCAAGTGGATCTGCCCGCTCGGCGCGTTCTACGGCCTGATGAACAAGGTGTCGCTTCTGGGCATCAAGGTTGACCAGCACAAATGCGTCTCGTGCGGCAAGTGTGCGAAGGCATGCAAGATGGACGTCGACATCAGGAAGTCGCCGAACCACACCGAATGCATCCGCTGCGGCAAATGCATCAATGCATGTCCCGTGGATGCCATAGATTTCAGCTACGGCTTTGACCTGCCCGGGAAGAATCCCTGTGACAGCGCAGAGACTCATACGCAAGGCAAGAAGACCATCGAAGGATAACGGAGGAACAGCAATGAAAAAGATGGCGAAGATTTCAACGGTACTGGTTGCGTCCCTGCTGACGGTCAGCCTCACGGCATGCTCAGGCGCCGACGATGCCAACAACGAGACCACGAGCACCGCCCCCGAGACGACGTCCTCATCCTCGGCCAAGCCGAGCAACGCCGACGAGGCCGCCAAGCAGTACCAGGACCTCATGCAGCAGGAAAACGACATTCTCTCCGCCAACTCCGACCTGTGGGAAAAGGTGTTCGCGTCGGTGGACAAGGACAACCCGATGATTGGTCAGAGCTCCAACTACGGCGACTTCCTCCTTGCGGCCATCGACGATGCCGCAGCCGCAGGCAAGCTATCCGACGAGGAGACCGAGACGCTCAAGACCGGCGCGCAGCAGGTCAAGGAGATCGAGGACCAGCTGGCCGAGCTCGAGAAGGACTACCCCGAGTGCGGCAGCACGCCAGGCGAGGGCGAGAGCGTTGATGCGGCAAGCGCAGGCATGACAGGCGACGCAAGCGCCCAGTCCCCGTTCCCGAGCTTCGAGGGCAAGGACCTCGACGGCAACGACGTGAGCAGCGGCGATCTGTTCTCCAAGAACAAGGTGACCGTTGTGAACTTCTGGTTCAGCACCTGCAAGCCGTGCGTGGAAGAGCTCGCCGACCTCGACGCGCTCAACAAGGAGCTCGCCGAGAAGGGCGGCGAGGTCGTGGGCGTCAACTCCTACACCCTCGACGGCGACGAGACCGCGATCTCCGACGCCAAGGACATCTTGTCGAAGAAGGGTGCCACCTACAGGAACATCTGGTTTGGTTCCGACACCGAGGCCGGCCAGTTTACCGCAGGCCTGTTCTCGTTCCCGACCACCTATGTCGTCGACCAGAACGGCAACATCGTGGGCCAGCCCATCATGGGCGGCATCACCTCGCCTGAGCAGAAGGAAGCCCTCAACAAGCTCATCGACCAGGCGCTTGCAAACAGCGCGGAGTAAAACTCGGGCGCACATAGATTGCACGCGAAAGGCCTCGGGAATCCCGGGGCCTTTTTGATGCGCGGCTGTAGCTGGTTTTTACCGCAGGGCCCTAATACAGCAGGCAAAAGATTGGGCAAAATACTTGTGACGCAAGGCACCGTGGCTGCGTCATAGTAGGTGAAGTATCCCCACAAGCAAGAGAAAGGGACCCACCATGAAGAAGAACGCGACGAACAAGACCCTGAACGCCAAGACAGCTTTTGGCGCGGCCCTGGCGGGACTGGCACTCGTGACGACGCTGGGCGTCACCACGGCGGCACAAACCCCCACGCCTGCCCTGGCAGACGACTCGCAAGTCGCTTCCGCCCAGGCAGCCCAGCGCACCATCCAGGTGAGCGCCAGTGACTCGGTGAAGGCCTCCCCGGACATGGCGGAGCTGACCCTCACCATCTGCCCTCAGGCGGAAACGGCAAAGGAGGCCCAGGCCATGGCCGCCAGCGAGCTTGACGCGCTCAAGCAGGCGCTTGCACCTCTGGGCATCGACGAGACGCACATCGTGGCCTCGCAGGTGAGCATTTACGCACGCTATGACTGGTCGGACTCCGTCGAGAAGATCGTCGGGTATCAGGCCTCCATCGACATCACGCTGAAGGAACTCACAATCAGCCAGGCAAACAGCGCCATCCCCGCCATCGCGGGCATCGAAAACACCACCCTGGGCGGAGCGCGCTACTATGTGAGCACCTACGACGAGCGCTACCAGGAGGCCCTGGTGAGCGCGCTGCAGGTTGCCCAAGCCAAGGCCCAGGTGCTGGCCCAGGCAGCGGGTGCGCAACTGGGTTCCGTGGCAAGCGTGTGCGAGAACTACGAGTCGCAGGAGTACCGTTACTCCTCTGTCCAGGCGAAGTCCGAGGCCGCAACGATGACAGCCAACGATATGCCCACCGAGGATGCGGGCGCAGGTTCCGGCACCGAGATGCTCAACCCTGGCGAGATTGAGATCGAAGCCAGCATTTCGGTCACCTACGAGCTCGTGAGCTAACAGGTGCGTAAACTCAACACAGGAGACGCAACGTCAGGCATTCAATGGGGAGAGGCGGTCCAAGCCGCCGCTCCCCTTTTTTTGAAACGGAAGGCCATGGAAACAAGCAAACGACGCACGAACCTGAGCAGCGCAGAACTGAGACGCCTGGAGCATTTTGAGCACCTGCGAGACGAACTCGAGCGCGACGGCTGGCACGCCACCGAGCTCGTGCTGGCGATGGAACACGTCGCGAGGCGCGGCATGGCCATGGGTGCGTCCCTGTGCGTGCCCTTCGCCATCGCCTGGCTCGCCTTTTGGGGCCTGCATGCGCCCAGCCTCTGGCAGGTCCTTGCCTGCTGGATCGCCAACCTGGTGCTCATACCCACACACGAGGCAATACACGGGATTACCTGGGCGGCATGCAACCCCAGCCGCTTCAAGGCGATTGAGTTTGGCTTCATGAAAGAGAGTTGCACACCCTACTGCACCTGCGTGGAACCCCTAGGACGCACGGGCTACATCGTTGGGGCGCTCGCACCGCTGGCGTTGCTCGGCATAGCCCCTGCAATCGCAGGCATTGCTCTGGGCAACGGGGTGGTCTTCGCGCTTGCGCTGCTCATGATACTGGGCGCAAGCGGCGACATCCTCGTGGCAGCCGAGCTGCTGCGGCACAAAAGCGCAGGCTCCGAGCTCATCTGCGTCGACCATCCCAGCGAGTGCGGCCTGGTGGTGTTCGAGCGCTAATCAGCGGGCACATAAAACGCCGCCCGACACAGGGCGGCGCTGGATACGCTGAACCGTTGAGGCCGGCGGCAGTGGCCCAAAAGACCGAAGCTCTCCCCCTACTTCTCCTTTTCTGATGCCGCGTCCTCGGGACCCTCGATGTCGTTGTCGTCAAAGTCGAGCGCAGAGGGCGAGTTCTCGGGATAGCGAACGCGGTATTCCTCAAGCAAGGCATTTTCGCCGCGACACACAAGACCGTGGTCGACCACACGGCGGACGATATCGTAGATGACGGCAAAGAGCGGGATGCCCACGACCATGCCAACGACGCCCCAAAGGCCGCCGAACAGAAGGATCGAGAAGAGCACCCAGAAGCCGGAAAGGCCCGTGGTGTTGCCGATGATCTTCGGACCCAGGATATTGCCGTCAAACTGCTGCAGGATGATGAAGTACACCTCAAAGTAGATGCAGTGCACGGGGCTCTGAAGCAGGAGCAGCAGGCCGCAGAACACGCCGGCCAGGATGGGGCCAAAGAACGGCACGATGTTGAACACAAAGACGAGGACGCTGATGAAGGCGGCGTTCTCAATATGCATGATCATGCAGCCAATGAAGCACAGCACCGCGATGATAAGGGAGTCGATAATCTTGCCCACGAGGAAGCCGTTAAACATCTTGTCGGCAAACTGGACCTCGCCCTCGATAACCTCGGCCCACTTGCGCGGCGCGAGGCTGTAGAGGATGAGCTTTGCCTGCGAGGCAAAGCGACGACGGCTCGCGAGCATATAGATGCTGATGAGGATGCCAAAGAACAGGTTGGTCACCACGAAGAGGGCGTCGACCACGTGGTTGCCCACACCGCTGATGATGGCCTCGAGCGTAGAGAAGATGTCGCCCGAATAGAAGGAATCGACTTGCTCGACGATGAAGGCCGCGAATGAGTCCCAGTACTCTTGAAGCGCGCCCCACTCATGAAGGGCGTCGTGCATAAGAGCCACAAAGGAGTCGACCTTGGCGGGCAGCGTATCGAAAACTACAAGCGCCGAAGTCGTGACCTGCGGAATAACAATGATGCTGAGAGCCACGATGGCGGCCAATGCGATAAGAACCGAAAGCGCAATGGAGACAACGCCCACAATAGGGCCTGCGGGCGGCAGACCCTTGCGGCGACGTCGGAAGGTGAACGCGCGCTCAAACTGGTTGCACATAGGCGCAAGAAGATAGGCGATGACCGCGCCGTACATAAACGGCGTGAGGATGCGGCCAATGGCACTGAAAAGTGTGATGACCTGGGACATGTTAAAGATGACGAAGGTCATAATCAGGCACACGGCAGCGACGCAAACTCCCGTCACGCCTGCCTTGAAGTATTTGACGTTCGCCGGGTTCTTCATGTAGTGCACCCTCCGTGATCGGTCCGTGTGCCAGGCAAACCCGGCTGCATCGTATAAGTTTGATATCATACCCCGCCCCAGCCGCGTCGATGCCCCGCATATGCACTCTTATGTGAGAAATTGACGCTACGTTAACCTAAGCGCATTATCCGGCAGCATAAATCCAGACAGAGACAGATGAAACCGGATGGTTTGCGCCTATACTTCAAGGGTTACGCCGTTTTGAGGAGAGACCCTATGAAACCGCAAGGTATCCGAGACATCATCGGCCCCATCATGGTGGGACCTTCGTCATCGCACACCGCAGGAGCTCTGAGAATCGCAAGCATGGCACGCAGCCTGCTTGCAGGCGAGCCCGTGCACGTCAAGTTCACGTTGTACGGATCGTTCAGCCAGACCTACAAGGGGCATGGCACCGACAAAGCCCTGGTCGCAGGCATGCTTGGCATGCACACCGATGACACGCGCATCGCCACGTCCTTCAGCGAGGCGCGCTCGCAGGGCCTCGAGTTTGAGTTCGTGTGCGACCCGGTCACCAAGACCGACCATCCCAACACCGTCGACATCGAAGCGCAGGACGCAACCGGCATGTGCGTGAGCGTGCGAGGCGTCTCCATCGGCGGCGGTGCGGCGGAGCTGCGTCTGGTAGACGGGGTTGCGGTCAACATCACCGGCGAGAGCACAAGCCTCATCATCAGGCAAAACGACGAGCCCGGCGTACTCGCGCACGTATCGGGCCTTTTGGCGCAGGCCGGCATCAACATTGGCACGGTGTCGCTGTACCGCGACAGGCGCGGCGGCATCGCCATCGTGGTCATGGAGATTGACGGCGAGGTGCCCGAAGAGGTGGAGCGCACCATTGCGGAGTTCCCCGCGATTTTGAGCGTGCGCATCGTGCCGGCCGACAGCTCGCACCAGCGCCTTGAGCGCACAGCGCCCGACATCAGCGTCGAGGAGGCACTCGACGCATTTGCCCAGCTCGACTTTGCCAGCGCCGCAGAGATGCTGCGCTACTGTGACGAGAACGGCTGCACTCTGAGCAAGGCATTCATGCGCCGCGACGAGATGCTCTTAGCATGCAATGGAAGAAGTGCCGAAGGCACGCACGTCTATCTCGAGAAAGTGCTGCGTGTGATGCGCGAGTCGGTGCGCCCGCAGGGTCGCCCCACCATGGGCAGGCTCATCGGCGGAGAGTCACAGGCCCTCGACGCCCTCGAGGCGCATGGTGCCGGTCTGGGCACGGCATGGGGGCGCCTGTGCTCCTACGCCACCGGCGTGCTTGAGACGAACGCCTCGATGGGCCGCATCGTGGCGGCTCCCACGGCAGGCTCGTCGGGCGTCATCCCCGCCGTGCTGCTTTACCTGCAGGAACAGTTCGGTTTTGACGACGATGCGCTCAAAGCGGGCCTCGTCAACGCTGCCGCCGTGGGACAGATCATCGCACGAAACGCGACGGTCGCCGGTGCCGAGGGCGGTTGCCAGGCCGAGGTGGGGTCTGCGAGCGCCATGGCGGCGAGCATGGCAGTGGAGCTCATGGGCGGCACACCCGCCATGTGCCTGGACGCCGCAGGCATCGCGCTGGCAAACATGCTCGGCCTCGTATGCGATCCCATCGGCGGTCTCGTGGAGGCCCCCTGCCAGAAGCGAAACGCAAGCGGCGCCGCAAACGCGCTGGTCAGCGCCGAGATGGCCTTGGCCGGCATCCACAGCGACGCGCCGTTCGACGAAATCGTCGACGCCATGGCGAAGGTGGGTCGTTCGCTTCCCTATGAGCTGCGCGAGACGGCCTTGGGCGGCATGGCGGCGTGCCCGTCGTGCAAGAAATGCCGCTAAGACTAAGCTAGTCCTGGTCGGAAGTCCGATCGGCAACCTGATCGCAGGCCTGGTCAGAGACCCGGTCGGACTTCTTTGAGATCGTCTCGGCGTATGCGTCACGCCTGGCAGCGCGTACGTTGGCATAGTCGCGGATGAGGCGCTCGCGCTCGGCTCCGGCACGCTCGGCCACCCACTCGGCATGGGCCGCATGGGCCTTGCGCGCCGCGGCAAGGTACTCCTCGCGAGCCGCAGCGGCCGAAGCATATGCCTCCTCCACCACGTTGTGGCCCATGGCAGCCCTGCCCTGGGCCTTCTCCATGTCGTGCACGAGCTTGCCGAGAACGACATGGTCATGCAGGATGTGACGCGCGTCGGCCGGGGTGGCGCCCGCCTCCTTGGCTGCATCAACGAGGTGCATGTCGGCAAGACGCTGGCAAAGCATGGCAACGAGCGGCATCACGAGCACCGTCACGGCACCAGCAGCCATAAGGACAGAGGCGATCTCCTCGGTCATGGCGCCCGCCTGAACGGCAACGGACGTGACGGCAACGATGATAGGCAGCGCCGTGGTGCAGTAGATGGACACGGAGGCGCGGCTACCGCCCGCCATGTCGCGCGTGCCCTTAGCCATCGAGAGCGAGATGAAGATGGGCAGCGCCCTGATGACAAGCAGCATGAAAATGAAGCCCACGAGCAGCGCAGGCCTCAGCGCGATGGCCGTGAGGTCGATCTTTGCTCCGGAGACTACGAAAAACAACGGGATGAAGAAGCCATGCGCCATGCCTGTGAGCTTGGGCTCGAGCGTCTCGTTGTCCTCGGGCACGAGGTAGTGCAGGACAAAACCGGCGGCGAAGGCGCCCAGGACGAGGTCAAGCTCAAATATATCGGCAAACGCGAGCAGGGCCACGAGCAGCAGCACGGTAAAGCGCACGTAGGTCTGCGAGGTGGTTTGGGCGCCCTCCGTGATCCAGGTGTAGATTTTGCCGCTGAAGCGGTGCACACCCTTGGCAAACGCAGCGATGAGGACGCAGAGGAGCACAAGCCCAATGAGGATCGCCACACTGGCGACCTTGGCGCGCGTCGTGAGCAGCAGCGCCATGGCGACAACGGGCCCCAGCTCGCCCCAGGTGCCGTACGCAAGGATCGAGTCGCCCACGCGCGTGCCCATGAGACCGCGCTCGGCCATGATGGGCAGCAGCGTGCCCAGAGCGGTGGTGGTGAGGATGATGGCGATGGCAACGCCCTCGATACTGTTGAGCTTGGCGATACCCGTCGTGTAAATGAAGGCGGCTGCCAGGCCAAATGACACAAGCCAGGTGGCAAGGCCATGACGGCCCTGGGTGCCCACGATGGATTTGGGGTCGATCTCAAAACCCGCAAGCAGGAAGAGGAAGGCCAGGCCCAGTTCGGAAATGAACGAGATGGTCTGGTCGACAGCGATGACGTTTGCCATGTGCGAGCCGAGAAGTGCGCCTGCAAGCAACAGGAACACCGTCTCAGGCACGATGCGGCCGGGAACGGCGCGCGCCACAATGGGCACAAGCGCCGACACGAGCACGATGATGGCCAAGGAGAACAGATCTACAGACATCGTTGTCCAAACCAGGCCCCAAGAGGCACCTTGAAAAACGGGGGTTCGAGATATGAGAATCGCCGTGGCGAGGGGCGCAAGGACTAGGTGCACCAGAGTGCACGGACCCTCGCGGCGCTCCAAGCCACGGCGATGTTCTAGAAAACTTTAGGCCTCGGCGATGACCGAGATCTCCAGGACGCTGCCCTTGGGCAGGGCGGCCACCTGCACGCACTCGCGTGCGGGGTTGGAGACGAAGTGCTTGGCGTACTCGGCGTTGACCTCGGCAAAGTCGGCCAGGTCGGTGAGGAAGACGGTGGTCTTGACGACCTTGTCCATGCCGCTGCCCGCAGCTTCGAGGATGGCGGCGATGTTCTTGGCGGCCTGGGCGCACTTCTGCGCAACCGTGCCCTCAAGCAGTTCGCCAGTCTCAGGCACGAAGGGCAGCTGGCCGCTCACGTACACGAAGCCGCCGGCCTTGATGGCCTGGGAGTAGGGGCCGATGGCCGCAGGGCCCTTGTCGGTGTGAATGACTTCAAGCATGATGAGCCTCCGATAGTCGCGTGAGGTAAAACGTACAATTGCTGAGAATAGCAAAACCGCAGGCGCTAACGCCCAGCGTCAGCCGAGACGCCCAGCATCTCCAAGGCTTCAGCGCGCGTATGAACGTCGAGCTTCCCGTAAATGTGGCGCACATGCGTCTTAAGCGTGTTGTGCGACATGAAGAGCTCTCCCTCGATGGCGGGTGCCGTATAGCCCTGGGCAAGAAGGGCAAGGATTTCCTGCTCACGAGGCGTGAGGCCCTTCTCCCGGGCTAGAGCGTCCATACGCTCGAGCAACTCGTCGCGAGGGCTCTTCACCTTGAAACCGCTTGCCGCATCAACACCGGACACGCCCCAGTCCGAGGTCACCGAGCGTTCGGTATGCCACAGCAGCACGCACCCTACCGTGGCGACGAGACCGATGAGGCTGATAACCCAGAGCATCTCTTGACCATCGAGAATTCCCGCCGAACGCATCCAACGACGCAGCAGGATACCCGCGAGCATAGCCGCTTCGCTCGAAGCGCGTGCATAGGCGAAAACGCGCGCCGAGGGGATGGCATGGCGATAGCACACATTCGCCAGCATAAAGAGCACGAAAAGGGCAAACGCCACATACGCGAGCTTAACGAGGAACGACACGAGCATGCCAGCCGTGGAACCGAGCAATGGGATGACAGCAAAGAAGACGAGCGCAAGCGGAAGCGTGGCCCATGCGAAGAAGCGCACGTCAACGTTACCCTTGCGTAGAAAAAAGGCAGCCAGCAGCACGGTGCCCGAGACGACTGTGGCCAAAATGCGATGCGTGGCACCCACTCCTTCCGCTTCAACAAGAAGCGAGCCCGCAAAACCCGAAGCAAACCCGGCAAGTGCCATAAGAACGAGCAGCTTCCAGGGCACCGGGTAGGAAACGTCCATGGACATCCGGGTCGCACGTCCCGCCTCGCCACGCTCAAAACAGGCCTCCCCTGGCAAACGCGAGAGGGAAAGCGCGGCCATGACTCCCGAAACGGTGGGAAGCAGCGCTATGGCAACATTGGCGGCAGCGATATCGAGATGCGAGATGGCCAGAGAGATACAACCGGCAAAGACGCAGCCCGTGGCTCCAAAGAGAAGGCAGCGCGTATTACCGAGCTGGGCGTAGACCTCAGCCCAAAGCAGGAAGAGCACCGCGCCGCCCAGACCCGTGAGCATGCTGAGCACGGCTAGAAATATTAAGCTCGAAGGAGACGAGGCCGCAAGAAACAACGTGACCACAAACGTGCCCATCGAGGTAAACGCGACAAGTCCACAGCACAGCCGGGGGTGTGACGAGATGGGCCCGAACCGCCGGAGCAAGGCGGCGTACATCAAAAAGAAGCCGATATCGCCCACGCGCATACCGTAGTCGACGGTCATCTTGACAGCGCCCGCACCCATGCCCTCGGGAAGAAGAAAGACGCCCGGCAAATGGGTGCAGCACAACCAAGCGACAAGCACTCCCACACCGAGAAGCGACCACGGCAAGAGGGGTGCGCCGCGCCGCTGGCCATCTTCTGTATCGCCCAGCACCTCGAGCGGCTGGGAAATCATGGTCGCAGACGGCGCGTCTTGGGACTGTTTCGTCGAATATGCCACGGATGAGCTCCCTTTGTTGCACGATGCGCATTGTCGGCGCAAGTGTACGCACATTGCCCGCGCTTGAACAGTGTTCAATATCAAAAGACCAGCTACATGGTAAAGGGTGATTCAGGGGTGATTGGTCTGTCACACTCATTTTTACTTCAAGTAGCCCGCCATCGCCCTGCGTTCAGCCTTTCACCACGAGCTCACACAGTGCACGATGGCTTTAGCGCCTGGCGAGGCGCGACCAGTCGACACAATGGCCGTGCATGCCAGGCAACCTGCAAATTGGTGCACGAGCACCGCAACCGAAAGGGATTCCGAAATGGACATGACCCGCCGCAACTTCGTCACCGCCGCAAGCGCCGCCACGGTCGCCGCCATGGGCTCCTCCGTGGCTCTGGCCGAGACCGCCCCCACCGAGACCGAGCAGGCCACCGGCGACACCCTGGAGGCCGACATCGTCATCGCTGGCGCTGGCGCGGCTGGCATGTTCGCCGCCGTTGAGGCTTGCCGTGCAGGCAAGAGCGTCATCGTCGTCGAGAAGGGCTCTTCCATCGGCATGGCCAACGGCGCCCTTGCCGGCGGTCCGTTCGTGGTCCAGTCCACGGCACAGAAGGAGGCCGGCGTCGACATCACCGTCGAGCATGCCTTCAATCACATCATGGACTGGTCGCACTGGTCGATCGTCGCCCCTGTTGTGAAGAAGTGCCTCGAGCTTTCCGGCGAGACCGTGGACATGTTCACCACCGAGTTCGGCATCGAAACTTACATGCGTCCCGACAACTACGGCTCGGGCTTCGACTCCGTGCGCATCGGCTTCGGCACGAAGGAGAAGGGCGTGCGCGGCGAGGACCGCTGGCTGCCCCTCGAGCAGTGGTGCGAGGAGCGCGGCGCCCAGTTCGTGTTCGACTGCGCCCTGGAGAGCCTCATCGTTGAGGACGGTGCCGTCATGGGTATGCACTGCGTCTACGGCGACGGCACCAAGGTAGACGTGCGTGGCAAGAAGACCCTCGTGGCCACCGGCGGCTTCCTGGGCAACGAGGAGATGATGATCGAGCGCTACGGCACGAAGGTCAACGCCCTGGGCAACACCCTCTCCGACGGCACGGGCATCAATTCCGTCGTGGCCGCAGGCGGCATGTACGGCACCCAGTGGGGCCTGTGCGGCAATGAGTTCACCGGCTCCTCCGACAAGGTGACCCCCGTGTACGACCGCAAGAACCCTGCCTTCTGCTGCGGCATCTACGGCGGCCTCATGGTCAACCACTTCGGCCGTCGCTTTGCCAACGAGGCCAAGTTCGCCAACTTCCCGCTGGCCATCGGCGGTGCCATCTCCCTGGTAGGCGGCACCTACTACTGCATCGTCGACCAGGCTTACGTCGATGCCCTTGAGGGCTCCAACGCCTACGCGGTAAACGGCTCCGACGAGGAGAACTGGCCCACCGGCAAGATGACGCTCTCCAGCAAGACGCTCGAGGGTGTGCAGGCCGGCTTTGACACCGCCTGCGAGGAGGGCTGGTGCTACAAGGCCGACTCCATCGAGGAGCTGACCGAGGCCATCGCCTGCCCCGCCCTGGTAAAGACCATCGAGGAGTACAACGCCGACTGCGCCGAGGGCGTCGACAACTTCATGGGCAAGCCCGCCTCCTTCATGAACGCCATCGAGCAGGGTCCGTTCTATGCGCTCGAGTTCCAGCCCTCTGGCTGGACCTCCATGGGCGGCGTGAAGACCAACGACCGCCTGCAGTCCATCGACCGCACGGGCGCCGCAGTGCCCAACCTCTTCGTGGCCGGCGCCGACAACGGCTCCACCATCTCCACGCCCTACTGCGACTACGAGGGCACTTCGCTCATGACCGCTTACAACTGCGGCCGCCTGGCTGGCATGTGGATGAGCGAGGACATCGACGCAGAGGCTGAGTAGGGCCGAGCGTCTCCCATAGGTGACAGATAAACCCTCCTGTGCTCAGACAGTCCTCGCCGCCTTTGGCGGCTGCGGAACTGCGCCAGGAGGGTCCTTTCGTTCCCTGCACGGTTACGGCAACGGGTCATGTTGTTGGACACAGGCGGATTCAATCCGCAGAGGCAACGGCGCTTTGTTTTGCTCACCCGCTTCGGAAATTCCCTCCAAGCGTCCGGAAGCACGCTGCACAGATGCTAGTGCAGTTATCAGGGGCAATCAATCAAGAAATCCGTTAGAGATAGAACTTCGCCGGGCCGAATCGATCTTCCCATTGGGCGACAATCTCGGCGCTACGGGCCTCGGCAACTCGGATGACGTTGCGCAAAGCGCGTTCAGGAATGTTTGAGTTGTTGTTTGCAAGCAAGCACTTGCCAGCCGAGGTCACCCACACCTTTGTTGCATTTGCCGTTGGGCCACCTTCTGCAATATGGAAGTGAACAGGCTCGACTGGGCTGCCCTCGTTCGACCAAAAGAAAATCCAGTAAGGCCCAACTTTAAAGACCTGAGGCATGCGCAAAACCTCCCTCGCGGGAGAATTCCAGAATCAAGTGGGCAGTGGAGCGGATTATCTCTTCATAGCGCTCAAGCTCGGGAAGCGTAAAGCCTTCGACATTGTCCCAGCGATACCCCGGGATAGTACATCTCCCGCTGTGGAAGCAGTCTTCTTTATCGGGCTTTTCCACATAGACGTAGCATGTGCCGTCGGGATGCGCCTCTGAATGCGTGATCTCCGTCCCATCGGGTAACGTCATGAACGGATAAGCCATGTCTTGCCTCCAAAGGACTTTGCTCTCCCTGAACATGGTCGAGTATAACCCATGGCCGCAAGTCACAGCTTCTTCGGTGGCAAAACTGCAGGGCATGGAAAGAGAGGCTGGGTAGCTCGTACGTCTCCCATAGGAACGAAAGGACCCTCCTGTGCTCAGACAGTCCTCGCCGCCTTTGGCGGCTTCGGAACTGCGCCAGGAGGGTCCTTTCGTTCCCCGCGCGGTTACGGCGACGGGTCAAGTTGTTAGGGCGCTACGCGACTTTGCCTTCTAGATAGCAAGTGTCGGCACTGATGTCCACTTTGTTGTTCCAAACAACCGCACTGTCGACTTGAGGGTCAATATCCCAGGCAATGTCGTGATTCTCATCAATGTATGCACGCTCGAACGCGCCCTCGTCTGCAAGAAAAGCAAAGACCGTGCCGGGACATATCAGCGGTGTCATGTCGTAGAATCTCATCTCACCGTTATCAAACGTGACGAGGAGCGATTTATCTGGCAAAGGCTTAACCGCCGTCGCCTTGCGACGCCCCGAGGCAAAATACTCCGCCGTCTTATAGTCGAATCCACGTTTGGTATAAAACGTCACGTCATGCTGCATGACAAACACCCCCAAACCTAACGAAGAGGATCAATGGGAAAGAGCTCCTGGTTCTTCTCAGCGAGGGCCCAGTTCTCAAGGAGCTCGTCTTGATGGAGGGCCGCCCAACCAAGAAGCATCTTGAGCTGCTTGTTGGGCATTTCACCTTCAAGGACTTCAATGTCGCGAATTGAGACGATAACGGAATCCCCACCGTAAGAAGCATGGAAATGAGGGGGCTGATGGTCGCGCCAGTTTATATAAATCTTGATGCCTCTAAACATACAGATAGTTGGCATGAACGTCCTCCTGACCATTGCGGCTTAGGATGAGTATACCGTTCCAAAGACTGTTGAGATATAGATCGAGCAAGGTCCAACTATAAAGAGCTGTGACGTGAGCTAATCCTCTCCAAACTTCGTCGAACACAACTAACAGCCGCAAGTTGCAACCTCAACGGTGATAAAAAGAGTGCGAGCATGGGTTGAGTTGCTCGTAAGTCTCCCATAGGAACGAAAAGGGCCCTCCTGTGCTCAGACAGTCCTCGCCGCCTTCGGCGGCTGCGGAACTGCGCCAGGAGGGTCCTTTCGTTCCCTGCGCGTTTACGGCGACGGGTCAGGCTGTTGGGGGGCGAAGGGCAAAGGGATGCAGAGTCGCACTCGGGGGCCACGTCACCGTAGGTCGTTCAGACCAACCAGGCCGTGGACTAGAAGGTCTCGTGGCTCACGGTTTGAGCGAGGGGGAAACGGTCGGCGTGACGGGGACCGGGAGTGCACTCGGGGGTGGGATGGCCCAGCATGAGCATGTCTACCAGCTCATAGTCGGCTGGAACGTTGAAACGTACACGCACGGCCTGAGGATCGTAGGCACCAATCCAGCAGCTGCCCAGACCAAGGGCTGTAGCGGCGTTTGCCATGTTGGTGAGCACGATGGAGGCGTCGATGGTGCCAAAGTCGCCCGACTCGCAACCCATGCCCTTAGCCGAAGCGTTCTTGTCAAATGCGACAATGAGCGCGGTGGGCGCGCCGTAGCGGCACTTCGAGCACTCGTCCACCTTGGCAAGGCCTTCGGCGCTCTGCACGACGCAGATGCGAACGGGCTGGTTGTTGCATGCCGTGGGCGAGAGACGGCCAGCCTCGAGAATGGCAGAGAGTTCTTCCTCAGTCAGCTGCTCATCGGTAAATGCACGCACGGAATAGCGAGCACGAAGCAGGTCAAGATAGGCGTCAGCGTTCATAGTTGCTCGGTCCTTTCTCATCTCATCGACGGCCATGGGGGCCAAATCCGCTTGCATGGCGGCAATTGTATGCTTCGCGCGTGAAAATCAGGAGATGCTTCATCAAAAACGGCCCCCTGCGGGGGGTGCAGGGGGCCGTCGAGGGAGGAACGGGCCGCTTGGGGCTTATGCGAAGAAGGACTCGTACTCCTCCTGGGGGAGGTCGTAGTTGTAGAAGCGCTTGAAGAAGTCGACGGTCTCCTGCTCGAGGTCGATGTCGTCGAAGTAGCCGGGGTGCGTGATCTGTGCCAACCACAGGAAGGCGAGCGGGGCCTCAGCGGAAGGACGGTCCCACCAGAAGCCGCCGATGGGGCAGATGTGCACCTCGCCGGACTGGATGGCCTTCATGTCCTGGACGGTGGGCTCGTTGAGCAGCTCGGCGACGTCGCCGTTGCCACCCTGGATCACGATGTAGTCGGGGTCCCAGCCGATGGCCTTCTCGACGGTGATGTCGCCGTTGAGGTCCTCCTCGGGCACCGCAAACGTCACGCCGCAAGCATCGAGCCAGCTACGGCCCCAGTCGCCGGTGTTAGCCTTCGTGATGTCGGGCTTGCTGATGTAGTACACCGTCTTGGCGCGCTCCTCCTCGGGAAGCGCCGCCACACGCTCGGCGATGAGGCCCAGTTTCTCGTCCCAGTAGTCCACGAGCTCCTGGCCGCGCGCGTCGTTGCCGAACAGGTGAGAAACGTTGAGGAACTCCTGCTTGAGCGACTCGACGCCTGCCCAACCGATGAGCATGACGTACACAGAAATGCCGATTTCCTCAATCTGGGCGTTGCCCTTGTCGGAGCTGACGCCGCACAGGGCGATGTCGGGTGCAGTGGCGGCGATGGTCTCGATGTTGATGTCGTCGAACGAGCCGCCGTCGGTCACGTCGTTGAGCTCGGGGAACATGCGGAGAAGCTGGGGGAACCTCTTCATGGAAGGCTCGGCCACGATCTTGTCGGCGCCGCCGAAGATGACAGCTTCGTGGGTGGTGCCGCCCTGGCAGGTGATGGCGACGCGCTCAATCTTCTCGGGCACCACGACCTGCTTGCCCGTGGCGTCAATCACGTACGAAGGATCGTCGGAAGCGGCAATCTTGACTTCCTTCTTTTTCTTGCCGGCAGCAAGAGCCTGCTCGGGCGCGGCGGTCTCGATAGCGACACCTGCCGCAGCGGCTGCAACAGCGGCACCAGCGGCAACCTGAATGAGGCCACGGCGAGAGATGGAAGACTCGTTGATCTTGCTCATGATGCGGTACTCCCTTTCCACGATGATTCTTCGCGCTTCCCTAAGCACGAAGACCGAAGCCCTACCCAACGCAATGTCGAGGCGGGCACGCTACATATATGCACATCCCCCATGAGCAGGAAGAATGCGCCTGGCCCCATTGGATATCGAGCAAGCCAGGGCATCCCCTGCAAGCGGGGAACGAACAACAACAACACCGAGTGCATCCTTGCCGACACCCCACCGCCCCCTACAAGCGGAAGCATGCAAACGTGAAGAAGCAAGCACAAACTGCCAAGCGCACACCCCCTACGAGCGGGGGAAGGTGACCGCGTAGGACTCACAGAGCGGGCTGACGGCTTCGCCGGGCTTGGGTCTGCCTTCGCGGCGGCGGGCGACGCTGTCCATGAACGCCTCGGGGTCAAGCACGTGAGTGCCGGTCACGCAGGTCACGCCCAGTTCCATCAGCGCCTCGAAAGGCGCTCCGGCCGAAGGGCCGAACAGCATGACTTCGCGGGCATGGGCACATGCAGGCATAAGCCCGAAGAATGAGCCGTTTACCAGCATCGATCCCGTGAGGAAGACGACATCGGCCTGCGAGAGAAGATCGGCCGTCTGCGCCGGGTCGTCATGGAACACGATATGGGACGGGTGCCGTTCGATGCCGTGCTCCCCCACCCGAAAGCCCATGAGGTCGTATGCCGGGCGCATGTCGCACACATCCACCTGAGCAGGGCAAGCCTCGAGCTCGGCGAGATATGAGCCCGCACCCACGACGCAGACGCGGTCGGTGGGGCGAACGAGGGCTGAGACGGGGTCGTCGAGGAAGACAAACCCGCGCGCCGCAAGAGCCGCGTGCGACTCGCATCCGCTGGAAACCGCGTTGAGCAGGGCGACGGCCACGATGTCGGCCAGACGGCCAAGGCCCCTGCGTACATTTCCGTTTACGTCTCTTACCTGGACAAACGCTTCCACGGCAGGTAGACCTACAAGTTCGCGCAAAAGCTCGAACGCACCCATGTTGAGAGGCCCGTGCACCTCGTGCTCGCCGATAAACGTGAACGCGCGGCCGCACGAACCATCCCTCAGGCGCGCGGCGAGCCACTTGCCCCCAAAAGCGAAATCGGCAACAGGGCTGGCAGCAGCCTCAGGGCACGCCTGAGCCGCACGCTCCATAAGACCCGAAAGACCAAGGGACAAGCGGGCAAGGCTGGGCGTGCGCATCCCAGAGGCAACGTCGGGGCACGCCCGAGCCGCACGCTCCATGAGGCCCTCAGGGCCAAGAGACAGACGGGCAAGGTTGGGCACAACGGACCCGGCAACTCTCGCAACGTTATCAACCGTCCCAAAACCCGCGGTCACATTCACGCTACTCATTGGCTACCGCCCTTTTCGCTGCTTGCACAGCTTCGTAAGCCACCGTGGCTGAGCTCGCTCCGTCTTCTTTTTCCTGGCTCCCCTGGCACGCGCAACGACGCGGACCCTCCCAGCCCATGCCAGGCGCGTGCACGCCGGGCAGCACGGGAATGCACGTGGTGAGCTTGCCGCCCGAGACATCGTCGAACTCCAGGTCGGCCACTTTCACCTTGATGCCATAGGCGGCCGCGAGAATCGACTCGGTCACGATTTCGTCGACGGGACCCACGTGGAACGGCTCCGTGCGCGACATGACAACCGCCTTTGAACAGGCAAGATAGGCATGATCGGGGAAATGCGAGGTCATGATGACACCCACGCCCTCCTCGGAGAGGCTCTTGACCTGGCTGAGCACGCGCATCTGGTTGCCGTAGTCGAGGCTCGAGGTGGGCTCGTCCATCATGAGGAAGGCGGGCTTCTGCATGAGGGCACGCGCGATGAGCACCATCTGGCGCTCGCCACCGGACACCTCGGTATACACCTTGTCGCGCAGGTAGCTGACACCCAGGCGCTCGAGCGTGGCCTCGGCTTCGCGGTATGCCTTGCGAGAGGGGCCGCCAAAGAGGCTCTCGCGCACGACCGACCCCATGACCACGACGTCGAGCACACTGAAGGGAAACGGCGGCTCATGGACTTGCGGCACATAGCCGATGTATGAGGCCAGGCGCCTGCGGTCGCTGTGATTGACACGCTCGCCATCCATGAAGAGACCGCCGTGGGTAAACGGGATGAAACCCAACAGCGCCTTGAACAGCGTCGTCTTGCCCACGCCGTTGGGGCCGAGCAGGCAAAGCACCTCGCCGCTTGCAAGCGAGAAGCTCACGTCGCTCACGATGTTGCGACCGTTGTAGCCGGCCGCCACTCCACGCGCTTCGAGAATCATGCGGACTCCTTCTTGCGCTTAAAGAGCAGGTAGACGAAGAACGGCGCACCGATGAGCGATGTCAGGATGCCCAAGGGAATCTCAGTGGTGAACAGCGTGCGTGCCAGGCAGTCGACCACGAGCAGGAACACGCCGCCGGTGAGCAACGACATGGGAACGAGGTCCTTGTAGTTGGGGCCCACGATGAAGCGGCACATGTGCGGGATGATGAGGCCGATCCAGCCGATCATGCCCGCCACAGCCACGGCGGTTGCGGTGAGAAGCGTGGCGCACACGATGAGGATGCCGCGGATGCGCTTGACGTTGAGGCCCAGCGACGCGGCCTCCTCGTCACCGAAGACCATGACGTTGAGGCGCCAGCGCAGGATGAACGTGGGCACAACGCCCAGCAGCAGCGGCACGATGAGGAACAGCACGTCGCGCTGGTTGACCGTGGCGAGGCTGCCCATGAGCCAGTAGGTGATTTCGGGCAGCTTGGACTCGGGGTCAGCCACGTATTTGATGAGCGTGATGAAGGAGGAGAACAGCGTGGAGACCACCATGCCTGCCAAGATAAGCATGAGCACGGCGTCCTTGCCACGGCTGACGCGGGTGCAGATGAGGTAGGCAATGGCGACGGCCAGGATGCCGAAGACAAACGCGCTTCCCTGCACCATGGCGTAGGGAAGCGAGAAGAGCAGTGCCAACGCCGCGCCGAAGCCCGCGCCCGAGCTTGCGCCCAAAATGTCGGGCGAGACCATGGGGTTCTTGAAAAGTCCCTGGTAGACAGCACCGGCAACCGCCAAGGCGGCACCGATAAGGACGGCGGCGACCACGCGGGGCAGGCGCACCTTCCACACGATGGTCTGCGCCATGGCAGGCTCGGCGCTTTCATAGCCAAAAATCTTTGCACCCAGAATGTCGAGCACACCCGACGGCGAAATAGGATATTGGCCGATCATGAACGACGCGAAAAAGAGGACGACCAGCACGACCGCCGCAATGATCACGGCTGTATGCATGCCGACTTTGCCGGCACCTCGGGAAGCCACAGCGCCCAAAGTCGCACCCGACCCGCCCGTTGCCCCACTAGCCAAAGAGGGCGCGTTTTGTTTGTTACATTTCATACGTATTTCCTACCAATGTCCCCCATATTTCGAAAGCCTGAAGGACTATAGGTCTTAACCGAAAATCAAGCCGTTGTTTTTGCAACTTGCAGGCAGCTGATTAGGCGGAAGCACGCAGACAGCCCCCGCCGGTTCGGAAATACGCTCAACTCTCCATGCTTGAGGCGTTCTCACCCACAACCGTGCCGGTCTCAATAAGGCGGAAGTCCCTGCTACCACATCCCCCTGCGGGTAAAGTCGGCAAGCTTGTGGCATATGCGCGATATGACGACAAGTCCCCTTGCTTCGTCGACATAGTAAAAGACCTCGTAGTTGTACACGTTTACGCTGCAATAGCGATGAAGCGTTCGGACGGGGGGTTCAAACTGGTACTCTGGGTAAGCATATGGATTCGCGGCGAGAGAATCAAAGGTTGATTCAAACTCCCGTTCCAATGATTCGACAAAATCAATGTCGCTATAGGCAAGGACATATTCGTCGATGTCGTCAAGGTCCCATGCGGTGTCCATCGTTACGATGTAGCTAAACATCAGAGGGCGCCACCGCGCAAACTTGCCAACCGCTCGCGCCGATGGGCCTTAAACTCGTCGGCACTGAGATACGAAAGCTCGCCCGCCTGCTCCTTTGCCTCGGCCTCCAATATGGCCCGCGCAAACGAACGCTCCTGCAACCGAGCCGCCGTGTTCCACTCGTCATAGTCGACCATGGCCCACCGAGGCCGCCCGTTCTGCGTCAGAACAACGACCCCACCGGCGTCGGTATACTTCGAAACGCTTGTGATATCGGAACGAAAATCACTTACCGGAACCACCTGCGGCATATGGTCAGCCCTCCTTGCAAAGCAAATAGAAGAAATTTCTTCCACATAGAAGATACTCGGGGCTACGTTTAAATGCAAGACACCGACAACATTAATCGCCTGCGCGGCGGGCTTTATCTACCGCTCGGCATTACAGCTCGCGCGTCTTATACAGACGAAGGGAAATCAGGCAGGACAGGCCGTAAGCGACCAGAGAGATGAGAACTACAACGAGCGATATGCCCACGATGGTGCCGGTATTTTCCAAAAGGGGCGCAAGGCTAGCAGGGTCGAATCCGCTCGACGAGAGGTTCTCCATGGCCAAAAACACCAGCAGCGACAAGGCGACGAACACGAGCGGGATGTGTCGGACGCCCTTTGTATACCCAAAGCGAAACATGAACGGCAGCGTTAGGGCGAGGCCAAAAAACGAGACCGCGACCCCGGCCGCACCGCAAGCAGCAAAAATTTCAAGCAGGTCAGAAGGCTGAGCAGACAAATCAATCAGCTCGGTCCATGAGTTCAGCTGCAAACCAGGATATGCGTTGATTGCCGCCCAGATGCCGAGGTCGACCACAAGTCCAACGGCAATGCCGACAAGCAGGCTTGCAAGCACGCAAAGGGCCACGGTCACATACCGGCCGCACACCACCTGGGCGCGCGAAAGCGGCAGCGTTTGGCGAAACGCCTGCCAGTTGTTCTGCTCGTCGTAGGCCATGAGCCTGTTAACAACCGAAAGCGCGATAACGATGGTTGCGGCGCAGAGCACGCCGGAGGCACCCATCGCCAAGGCAAAAATCGCCGCAACGAACAGCGCGGTTCCAGCAAGGTTTCTGGCCACCCCGCGCAAGCAGGCAAAATCACATTTGATCATTGAGAACATTGCGGTCTCCTTAGTGAAGCGTCGAGCCACAGGCGGACTCGAGCGGCTCGCCTTTGAGCGTCAGGGACATGTAGCTTTCGATGTCTGCCTTGTCGAGCGCGATATGGGGAAACGCTCGCGCGAAGGCTCGGCGATCGGGAACGAGCACGTCGATGTTCAGGGAGTTGCGCGCGAATCGCGCCCCCTCGAAGCCACCGGCATCGAGCACCTGCTCGAACTCGGACGTGCGGCAGCGCGCAACACCCGCCATGTCGCTGATTGCGTCCTTTTCCAGCGAGAACGCCAGCTTGCCGGCGTCGAGGCACACCACGTAGTCGGCAATGTGCTCTAGGTCGCTTGTGATGTGGGTGGCCAAAAGAATGCCCCGACCCTCCGCGCCCGCCATGAAGTCGCGCAGGATGCCGAGTATCTCCTCGCGGGCCATGGGGTCAAGGCCGGCCGTGGCCTCGTCAAGAATGAGCAGGTCAGCGCCGTGGCTGAGCGCACAGGCCAACATGAGCTTCATGCCCATGCCGCGCGAAAGCTCCTTCACACGTTTGCGCCCGTCGAGGCCGAAACGCTCGAGGTAGCAGCCGAACAGGGCCGTGTCCCACGTGCGATAGGCAGCGGGCATGACGCGAGCCACGTCGCGTACGCGCAGCTCGCCGGGAAACGACACGCCGTCAAACACCACGCCGACGCGCTCCTTGACCTGGGCAGCTTCCTGAGCGGCAGCGCGCGGACTGCCGTCCTCCCACATGGAGCGGCCGAACAGCTTCGCCTGACCCCCATCGGGGCGCACCAGACCCAGCAACGACTTGATGAGCGTCGTCTTGCCGGCGCCGTTGGTGCCCACGAGGCCCACGACGCTGCCGGGCTCAACTGCGAGGTTCACCCCGTCGAGCTTGAAGTCGCTGTACGTTTTAGTCAGCCCACTCGCCTCAAGGAGCGGGGCACATCCCGTGTCTGTCATCGCTCTTCACCTTCCACAACCAGGTCGAACATCTCGCGCAGCTCCGAGGTGCTCACGCCGGCCGCGCGAGCCTCGCGCGCAGCCTGTACAAGCAGGTCCTCCACGCGGCGTAAGCGCTCCTCGCGGAGAAACTCCCGGTTCACGCCCGCCACGAAGCAGCCTTTGCCCTGCACGGTCTCGATAAAGCCCGCAGCCTCGAGGTCGGCATAGGCGCGCTTGGTGGTGATGGCGCTGATGCCAAGGTCGTTCGCCAGCGCCCTGATCGACGGCAGCTGGTCGCCCGCCGCAAGCTCGCCGGACACGATGGAGTCTTTTATCTGCGTGGTTATCTGCTCGTATATGGGCTTGTCGCTCGAGTTCGAGATAATGATGTCCATAAGCTCTCCCGCCGCCGCGCCCAGCGTCCCGGGGCAACGATTTGACGTACCTAGTGTGTATACTCACTAAGCACAGTATATACAGCATGCGGCACAGTATGCAAGACCTTGCCCTCGATAATCACAAACGCCTTCATGCTAGAATGGCCCGCGGACATGCCGGGGCCAAGAAGCGCCGCCGCGGTCCTCGCATCATGCTGCCCGCCACACACAAGAAAGCAAGCCAGCCATGACCACGCAAACAACCAGCTCAAACACCTCACCCGCTCGGTTCAACTACGTGGGCGAGCCCATTCGCTTCGAGGGCTATGTGGATGACTTCGAGCACGGCGTGGCCGCAGTGCAGCTCTCGCTTGACATGGGGACCACCTGGACGGACTTCCCGTGCAACGGCGCGCGCACCGAGCTGGGCCTGAGCTGGAACTTTACCTACACGCCCCAGGCTCCCGGCCGCTACCAGCTGCGCGCACGAGCCCTGTCGCGCGTGGCCGAGCCTGCCATGACCGTGGAGTCGTTCACCTTCGACGTGCTGCCCGCACGCGCTCAAGGCAGCGCCGCCGTGTGGGGCAGCATGGCCCTGCGGCCGGTGGGCAGCCACAGCTTGGAAGACGCCGTGCTTTTCCGCTCGCGCGAGCTGGCCGACATCACGCCCCAAGAGGCAGTTACGCTGGTAAACGTGCTGGATATTCAGTCGGTCTACGACATCCGCGGGGCGCGCGAGGTCGCGGCAAACCCCGAGCCCGCCCTTCCCGGCGTGCGCATGTTGGCGGTGGAGCCGCGCGACGGGCGCAAAAAGCGCGACGCCCACTCGCGTCTCGTGCATGGCGTCATCGGCGAGTACGGCGCACCTGAGCAGCGTATGTGCGACAACTACCGCCGCTATGCAAGCGACTACCCTCTCATCGGCACGGTGCTGCGCTCCATCGCCGCGCAAGGAGGCCCCGCGCTCGTGCACTGCAAGAACGGCAAGGACCGCACGGGCGTACTGTGCGCCTGCGCCCTGCGCATCGCGGGCTACTCGCACGACTACATCGTGGCCGACTACCTCACAACGAACGTAATCAACGCCCAGGCCATTGCGCGGGAAGCGGCCGAGCTTTCGCAGGGCATGACGGCTGAGGAGCACGCCATCCTCATGTCGTTCCTCGAAGCACGTGAAAGCTACCTCGAGGCCTTCTTCGACGAAGCCGACAAGCGCTACGGCTCATTTGAGGCATACGTGCTCCGCGGCCTGAAGCTCACCCCCGAGCAGTGCAAACGACTGAGGGAGATGCTGGGGTAAAACGAGGGCGTGCCTGCCGGCGGGAGCGCAAACGGGCCTGTGCGCACGTGAGCGCAAACAAAACAAGGCACGCGCAACCAACCGCCCCTCGCAACCCACAGTCTCTCATCCCGCAATCAAATTGGAATGGCCGTTGACCCTCACCCAGGGGTACGGTTTACTATGCGCTCATGTAGTGTCCGGCAAGATTCGGATGAGGGGGACCTGATGAATCGTTCGGTTCAAATGAAGGAAAACGCGCTTTCACGCAGGGCGTTTGTCGGCATGGCACTCGCTGCGGGCGCCTGTGCGTGGATGGGAACATTCGGCACGCAGGCAATGACGGCCGTGGCAGATACCGCTGAAGAGGATTCGGCCTGCCCGGACGACCTGCCGCCGCTTCCCCCCGCAGAGCCCGACCCGAACGACCAGTTCGGCGTGGACAAGAACATCAACATGACCACCATCGACGAGTGGCTGGGACGCCCCGACGTGGTCTATCGCGACATGCGCCTCATTTTTGACCCTGCTCGTTGGGAAGACATCGACGAGGACCCCTATGCCTCGACGGTGCTGCCCGGCTTCAAGATGGTTCCTTACCCCTACCTCGCCACCATGGCGCCCATTCCCGTAACGGAATACTACGAGGATGAGACGCTCTTCGGCTGCGAGTGGAGCGAAGAGGGCGAGCTTCTCAGCGTGAAGTCCAACTACAAGGAGTCGCTGAACATCCTGCGCGAGCTGTTCCCCAAGGACAAGCCGATTTTCCTGTGCTGCGGCGGCGCCGGATACGCAAGCTTCACCAAGCAGCTGCTGCTCTACCTGGGCTGGAACCCGGAACTCGTGTACAACGTGGGCGGCATGTGGTACTACGAGGGCGATCAGGCAATCAACCTTATCGAGTACGGCAGCAGCGCCGACAAGGACACGTACGCCACTTGGCGCGCCGACTACACCCTCATCGACTTCACACTCCTGCGCCCCGAGTCGGTGAAGTACCAGGACAAGCGCAAGTAACAGGAGGCAACCATGAGCGACGAAGAAGCCAGCAAATATAGCGTCAGCGAGTCATCGAAACACAAGTCGTCCTCGGCGGCCCGTCCCAAGGGATCGGGAATAGTCGCAACGGGCGGTGCCGGAAGCGGCGCACGCAAGGCCGACAACCCCAGCGCCTGGCTGCGCTCGCCCACCCGCGACGACGCATCCAACAGGGCACGTTCGTACAAGAGAAAGTAGCATTCCATGGCCGGCCTCAGCTTTCGCGCCTTCGACCCAGAGCAGGACGCGGCACTCATGTTCGAGCTGTACCGCGACCCGTACGAGCAGGCTTTGTTCGCCCAGCGCGTGCCCATCACCACGCTGGTTGAATTCAGCGAGTGGCTCGACGGCAACATGCGCGGCAACTACCACGAGTTTCGTGTGATTGCCGACGAAGAGACGCGAGAGCTGGCCGGCTTCACCTTTGCCTACGACTACCACCCGTTCGACCTGCACTGCAAGGTGTGCGTGTACATGCGCCCCGAGTGGCGCGGCAGCGGGGCGGCCGGCCTCATGGGCGCGCGCTTCATGGGCGACCTGTTTAGCGCCTATCCCCTGCGCAAGATATACGCCCTGGTATACGGCTACAACGAGGAAAGCCTGCGCAGCAACCTCGCGGCCGGCTTTGTGGAAGAGGGCGTGATGCGCGAGTACCGCTACCTGGGGGGCGCCTGGCACGACTGCCACATTCTGGCGCTGACCAAGCAGGCCTATGAGGAGGGTCTGGGCAAGCTGCTGGGATTGCAAAACCGCGGAGGAGAGGCGCAATGAGCGACGGGGAAGCGCTCGAGGCGGGTGCAGGCGAGGCGGCAATCGGGGGCGGCGAGGGCGGTGAGGTCGAGGCTGTTGCCGATTGCTGCCCTGCGCATGCGTGCCCAGACAGTGTCGAGCAAGAGGTGTTCGGAGGGCCGTATCCCCTCTACGACGCCCCGCGCTTTGCATCGTTTGCCGAGCTTGTTGCATACATTGGAGAGACGTGGGGCGACTCCGTTGCATTCGAAACCGCAGATGAGCAGGCAGTTTCTTACCATGAGCTTGTCGAGCGCATTGCGCGCGAACGCATGGAGATGGACGAGGCCGGAGAGGGCCGCTTCGTAGGCGTCTCGGACGCCGACCCCGTGCAATTCGCCGCCCGCTACCTGGCCGTCGTCTCGTCGGGGCGCTGCGCGGTGCTCTGTAGGTTGGTCGAGGAGCAAAAGGCCCAGCTTGCGAGTGTGCCCGAGGGCGTCTGCACGCTCGCGGCAAGCTCGGGCACGTCGGGCGACCCCAAGGTGGTCATGCTCACCGAGGCTGGGCTGCTCGCCGACTTGCGGGCGGGCCTGGAGCTCTATGAGTTTGCCCGGGGCGGGCGCTACGCGAAGCTTCTCCCCTACACCCATGCGTTCGGCCTGGTCTGCGACCTGCTTGCGCCGCTTGTCACGGGCGGCGCCATCGCCGTGCCCCATGCAAGCGCGACCTTTGTCGCCGAGTTGCCCCACATGGCGCCCACGGCGCTCAACCTGCCCCCTCGCGCCGCAGCGATACTTGCGGACCTGCTTGATGCGGGCACATACAAGCTCCCCAGCCTGCGCAAGATCCTCTGCGGAGGCGCCGGGCTTGCGGCGAGCGTGACACAGCGCATGCGTGTCCATGGCATCGAGGCGTTTGGCTGCTACGGGCTCACCGAATGCTCGCCCTGCGTCAGCGTCAACCGCGACAGCTGGCACAAAGACGGCAGCTGCGGCGTTGCGCTGAGGTGCAACGAAGTGCGGGTGGGCGAGAGCGGCGAAGTCCTCGTGCGCGGGGCGAACGTCATGGCGGGCTATCTGGGAAGGCCCGAACTCACGGCAGCGCGCATCGACGGCGACGGCTGGCTGCACACGGGCGATGTGGGTCATATCGACAAGGACGGGTTCCTCTATGTGGACGGCCGCCTCGACGACGTGATCGTGCTGGCAGACGGCACAATGGTTGCCCCCGAGGTCCTCGAGCGCGCCCTTGGGGCCCACCCCGCAATCGCACAGGCGCTCGTGTACGGCATGCCCGACAAGCGGAGCGGTCAAGTTGTGCTCGCATGCAAGCTTGTCCTGCGGGAAGGCACGGACGACGCGGCCGAGCGTGCTGCCATTGACTTCGCCCACTCGGTGCAAACGCCCGACGGCGCACGGATCGAACACGTTGAGGTGTCATGCGAGCCGCTGCCCCTCAGCCCCGCCGGAAAACTCCTCAGGAGGCAGGCATGACCGCAGATGAGGCCCTGATCGCCACCCAGCAAGTCTTGCAGCAGGTTCTTGACCTGCCCGAACCGCCCCCTCCCACCGCTCGCCTCAGGTTCGACCTTGCCATGAGCTCGTATGCGATGATGGAAGCGGCAGTGCTGCTCGAAGACCGCCTGGGCACAAGCGCCGACTTCGGCAAAATTGCTCGTGCGAACACCGTCGAGGAGCTGTCCCGCGCCTGGTAAGATACGCAGCACAACACACGCACGACCCAAGGAGGGCCTCATGATCGCACCCATCTACACCAGCGTTGGCAAGACCGTCTCGCTTACGGGCACAGCCTACGACTTCGGCCATTCCATCTCGGCAATTGAGTTTTCCCTCGACGACGGCCAGAACTGGACGCGCTACGAGACGCCCGGCACCAACGATTACCAGAACCTCACCTGGACGTTCGACTGGGAGCCCAAAGAGCCCGGCGAGTACACCCTGCTCGTGCGCTCCGTCAACGACTCCGGCGACCACAGCCCCGAGAACGCCTACGTGCACATCCACGTGGATTAGAAGGAGAGAGCCGGCCGCCCGTTACATCACACGGGCGGCCCTCACTCAAAAATCGGAGTCTCTTCCGCACCCTGCATATGCTCAAAATCAGAACCTTGCAAGTCGGCACATACCGGCAGAAGCAACTTTACGGCCATACCGCGACCGTTGAAATGATACAGGGGCGTTTCGCCGATGACCTGACCGTAATAGTCACCGCAAATACGCATTCGATGAGTCCGTGCGTAGGCCAAAAGCTCCTCTATGCCCTTGACCTCGACATTTTCCCCCTCAACGTCGATGCTCCTACGATACATCGTGAGATAGGTGCCCGCAGGCAAGGTGTCATTGGCAAAGGCATCGGCGATAAGCGCGTCTTTGACAAACAGTATCGAGCGCTCGATGTCATATCTGCCGGCCAATACATTCTCTTGCGTTATCTGATCTCCCACATTGCAAAACAGTGAGAGAGGGACGCCCTGCTGCAGTACGTGCTTTTTAAGCAGGCGCAAGTTAACTTCGGCGTCGTCAAGAAACGACCCTATCTGATGGGACATGCGAGCCGCCGGTGGATACAGAATCGGATAAGCAATGATCGGCTGTTCAGGCAACCGTTCAACTATCGGCTCATCAAAGATGGGATTGGCATGCCACCAACGAAAGCTCTCGAGTAGGTCATCAATGGTGCGTCGCGTGGCAGTTAACTCTAACAACTCCCTGTCAATAGCCTGACGGCGCTCAGTAAGTGAGCCCTTGATTCCCGCATAGTTATTCTTGGCCAAATCTTTAATCTGCAGGAGAGACAGGCCGCATTTTTGGAGCTGGAGCACGGCATCAACGGCGCCACACTGATCAAACAAATAGTAGGCGTAGCCGTTCTCTTCATCTACGACAGCCGGTTCAAGGACGCCCATATCACGCCAGAGGCGCAAGGTTTTGCGCGAAATGCCATTGATCTCAGCAAACTTGCCGGTTGTCAGCCTCTCTTTGTTTTCCACGGTGCACCCCATGACCCTTTCGCACGCCCCCGTCTTGCATGCCGTATTTTATTCAGTTCGACCACGAATGACCAGCCACGGCGCAAAACCCGGCCCTTACGTAACAATTGGATGCGGCCTATTTGAGCCGTAGGAACCGGCATCCGACCGCCCATTGGCCCCGGTGAAACAATTCAGGTTGTTGAAGTTCGCGAACCTTCAGCTCGCTCTTTAAGGCATTTTCAAACGAAACCACAGTGATGCTTAGGCATTTACCTGCCTGTATGCGATGCGGTCGCATTTTAGGAAAGATAGGCGAGCCGAATACATCACATATTGCAAAGAACCTGAAAAAGGGTCTTGAGCTGGCCCGAGGGGCCACCGTTAGCATGAGGCGCAGCCGCAATGCCTGGCAGGCCAACGGATAAGGGGCACGCCTCACCAAGGCGCGCTCGTAGGAAGCGTACAAAGGGGACGTGGTTAAACATGAGCGAAAAGAGAATGAGCTTGCATCGAGCGCTGGTTATCGGTTCGTTGTCAATTGCAACGATACCGCTTCTGGCCGCCAGTGGAATCCAGGCAGCTGCATACGCGCAGGCCGAAGAAGCACCCGCCCAGCAAGCACAGAGCTCAGCGCCCGAGCCCAGGGTCTACATGGACGGCGAGGGCAATCTGATCCAAATCGCACCGTTCGACGATGTTGACGACATCTCTTACTTTAAGCAGCGTCGCACAATGCCTTGGAACACTTACTACGCTAACGCCAATGAGCGCGGATGCAAATCCTGCCATGACGACCTGCGTGAGCTGCTTAAGAACTCTGGCTACGAGCATCCCTCTCTCAATGGCGCCAATACCGAAATGACAATCCAGACCTGCGTGGATTGCCACAGTGCAGGCACAAACGGCTATTTCTCTGAACCCGAAGGCTTTGCCACGATGATTCACGGCCTGCACACCGGTATCGCCGACTGCATGAACTGCCATGATACCGAGACAACCAGCGACTCGAGCGCGCCCACGATGTATCTGTGGGAAAACCTGTCGCATTCAAAGCTGCGTGGCATTGCGCGAATCGCGGCCGAGGATCAAACGGGTAGCTTTAGCTGGAATCAGGACTCCGTCGACAGTCAGGATGGCCTCTACAGTCTCAACGAGCAGTATTACGATTGGGACTACAAGCGCATGGAGAATGCGGAAAACAACGTTCCTCTCGATCAGGAAATGTTCGATGAATGGACGATTACCGTAGAGGGCGAGGTGGAGAATCCTACGACCTTCAATCTCAAGGAGCTCATAGAGGATCCTTCCGTGCCCAAGGAAACCCACTTGATGAAATGGGTCTGCATGATTAACCCGCAAGGCGGAGCCGGCGCCCAGCAAGTTGAGGTTACAGGCATTCCTCTGTGGTGGATCAACGAACAAGTGGGTCTCAAAGACACGGCAAAGGCAATCATGCCCTCAGCCGCAGATGGCTTCATGGATCCGGGCGGAGTCGATCTGAGCTTGTTGGAGGGCAACGACTCGCTCATCGTGTATCAGATTAACGGAGAGCCCATCAGCTGGGAGAATGGATATCCTTGCATCTGTGTGTTGGGAGGCACCTCTTGCGGCTCTTATATCAAGGAACTGTCCAACATCAACTACACAACGGCAACTGAGGACCTCTACGACATCCCGGGCTGGCCCAGCTCGGTCGCGGCTGACACCAATCACATCTACGATATGACTGGCTGGCCCAACGATAGCTATTCCGCCCTATACAACAAACCGCTTGCCGGCTTTACCGGTTTGCGTGAAGGCCAGGTCTTCAAAACTGGCGAAACCGTGCACATCACTGGTTACGCTGACGGCTACAACGAGCAGGTCACTGGATTCGAAATCTCGATGGATCAGGGCGAGACATGGAACCATTTCGACATCGATGATGCCGATGTCCAGCAACTTGTGACTTGGGAATACGACTTTACTCCGACGGAAGACGGGGCTTACACGATTCAAATTCGCACCATAACCGCCGAAGGCACCGTGGCCGAGCGCAACGAGGAGAAGATGTTCATTGCACGCTCCGACTACGACGATCTTATGGCCCAGTACGGTTCAATCGACGAGGATGCACAGTAGACGTGCAAGGAGGCTGGATTTCAATGGCAGTTACAAACAGGCTCGAACTTGGAAAGATGGGCGTTGTCGTAGCAGCAGGCCTGGCGATGGCGTCAACTGGAACAGCGGCCCTGGCAAGCGCGCAAGCTGCTCTTCCGGAACAAGACCTCCCCGGCGCGGCAGAACAGTCCGCATCAACCGGCCACACCATTCAAAGCAATCAAGTTCACCACGTTACAGGCACGTTCGCCTACAGCCAGGATACAGTAACACCGAATGCCCAGATAAAGACTGCGTTTGCCGACGCCTCGAAGTATTTGTGCGGATCCCAGTATTCAAGCGCCATAGCACAGGGCGAGCTATCCAATCCGCTTGATTGGACCCTGAGCGTAAGCGGCGACGTGCAGACGCCGTTTGAGGCAACCATCTCTGAAATGGCCTCCGAAGGAGGCAGCATTCACACCATCATGGGCTGCACATGCCTGGGCAACCCGGCAGATGGACGTGCGTCGATCAATGCCGGCGTTGAAGGAATCTCGTTATCGTATCTCATGGAAAAGGCCGGCGTGGCCGATAGCGCCAACACGGTAGTCTTTACCTCAAGCGATGGATACGAGGTGGCACTGCCCCTCTCGTATGTCAAGTATCGCTTCAGCGTCGTTGCCTATCAAATCAATGAAGAGTCCTTCTCCGAGGTGCTTGGTTGTGCCAACCAGCTTTGGTTGGGCTCAACGCCAGCCAACAACTTTGCCCGCGATGTTGTGGCCATTGATTTTCAGACCAGACAAACCCCTCCCCCGGCTCCCTTTACCGAAGGTTACGACAACACGAGCACCAACCTGCCCAACGCTGCAATCGAAGCTGTTTCTTAAGAACTCCTCGCTAATGAGCCAACGGGGCATCACATGCAACCATGCGGTGCCCCGTTTATGCCACGTCGGCGCGGCCCTGCTGGGCTTGGTCTGAGCGCGGAGCATGCCCGTAGGCGCGGCGATAGGCACGATAAAAGCTTGCCGGGTTCTCATAACCGCAGGCACATGCCACTTTTTCCACCGAAACGTCTGCGTCGCGCAGCATCTCCTGCGCACAAGCCATACGCATCTCGAGCAGCACGCGAGAAAACGTCGCCCCTGTCGCACGCTTCAAAATGGAAGAGACCGTGTTGGGGTGCAGGCAGAAGTGCTCCGCCACTTGGGCCAGCGTGACATCGGCGCAATTCGCGCGCATGAAGGAGCGGATTTGGACGGCCAGGTCAACGCTGTCGGGCACCATGACGTGCACCGTGTCCGTCACACAAAGCGTGCGGGACCCAGATATCACTCGTACCTCGCTGCCAGAAACTCCCCCACATGATGGCTCCTGTTTCTCAGTGCCAGAAACTCCCCCGCAAGGAGCCGCCTGTTTCTCGCTGTCAACCACGCAACCGTATGAAACCGAGAGCTGCGTGCCACCTTCCTCATGCCGCCCCGTGCGCGTTCCCAAGTAGTGTTCGTATGCCTCGCGAAAGCGCGCAGGCTTCTCGTACCCGCACGCCCGTGAAGCCTTCGCCACATCGACGCCGGCCTTTTCCAGGGCTTTTGCCCTTTGCATGCGCATCTCAAGCAGTACCTCGCCAAACGTCAACCCCGTGGCGTCGCGCACCATGCGGGCAACGGTGTTGGGATGCCGCTCAAACTCACAGGCAACCGACTGCAGGCATGCCGTGTCGCACGTGCGCGCCATAGAGACGAGCATGTCGCACGCGACCTGCGAGGCCCGCGCGGCAACCCTGATGCGGACATCCACACGTACGTCGAGCTCCCTCATGTTCCGCCCCCTTCTTGCCTCGGTCCCCACCCGCGGTCATAATGCGACGTTGCGTCGCGCACGAGCAGATGCTAAACCTTGACCGTGGGGCAAACTCAAGGGTGTTCCTCGGTTGAGCGGGACATGCATGCGTTTTGAAACGGCACAGCAACAATCGGTGCCTGGCTTTCACAGGCGTCAACCGAATGCGCAGCCGCAAGAGGTACGACCGCAAGCGCAGGAAAGGGGCTTTCGTGGCAAACCAACTCAACAAGCTGACCAGGCACTTTGAGGGCGATGCGCAAATCGGTGGCGGCAACGAGACCCTTCTCAGCATTGGCCAGATGGCCCGCCTCAACGCGGTGAGCGAAAAGGCCCTGCGCCTGTATCAGGCAAAGGGCATCTTGGAGCCCGCCTACACCGACGAGGCGAGCGGATACCGGTACTACACGCTCGGCCAATGCGCCACGCTCGACATGATTTGCCAGCTGCGCTGCGTGGGGTTCTCGCTCGAGGAGATTGCCGAAACGCTCAAGGACAGCGACGTCGCGACGCTGCGCGACCGCGTGCGCGACCATGTGCAGCAGATTGAGACCCAAATGCACGAGCTTGCCCAAGCACACCAGGTGGGCGGCGACTTGCTCCGCTCCTGTGAGGTCTACCTGGACAAACCGCCGTGCAACCAGCTCATGCTCGAATCCATGCCTGAAAGGCGCGTGTTGGAGTTCCCCCTTTCGCGCGTCGAGACCTCCGAGCCAGAGGGCGACGGGGCACACGCCATGGGGGCGTGGGAGCTGAACCTGAGGTTCGTGAAGCACGAGATTGTGGAGCGCGAGCTTCCTTTGTCGCTCTTCCGCAACGTGGGCTGCATCATCGCCCGCAACGACCTGCTTGCCGGGTGCATCAGATACGACCGTGCCTTCGTGTTCGTGACTCCGGCGTTCGGAGAGGACGCCTTTCACGAAGCGAAGCGCATACCAGCGCAAACATGCCTGTGCGAGTACATCGACGGCGTCTTCACCAACGACGGCCGAGAGCGCGAGACGGTGGAACTCGCCCATATGCTGGAGGAATGCGAGAAGCGCGGCATGGAGCCGGCAGGCGACTACCGTGGCGAGATCATCGCCGACAGCCCGGCGTTTTTGTACGAGGGGCGCGAGATGCTCTTCAAGATGTGCCTGCCCGTGCGCCTCAAGGATCAACCGACCTGGCAGATGCCCGTGCAGCGCGACGTCATGGGCAGCTGGCGCGGCCTGCGAGACACTGCGGCCGACCAGGCGAGCCTCTTCCATGAGGGCAACGCGAAAGGCCGCTAAGGGTCGCAGGCGGCAAAAGCTTGCCCAAAAAGAGGGGATTGCCTCGGCCGCAATTTGGGCTGCCGGGCAATCCCCTCTTCTCACTATGAGTCGCAAGCCAACCCAGGCCGACGGCCTCCGCTCACCACTATGAACGACGCATGAGCCCGCCCATGATGCGCTGCCTCGCGTGAGCCACCCACACTACCAACCGCATGACTCAGGCTGCATGCGGGCCCAACGCGGGCCGTTCACGTTCACGCCACCCTCGTTACTCGCTCGACGCAATCCCTACGCCGTAGCACCAGCCGTCACACCGACATTGGGAACGTTGGAGGCGTGGTCGCCGGAGGCGGGGCTGCCCGGGATGGCCGGAACCTCGTCTTCGCAGGTCACGCGCACCTCCACGACGTCGCTGGCAAAGTAGCGCGCAGAGGTCGAGCCAAGCCACAGCTGGTTGGTGCCGCCCACGCTGGCAGACAGAGGCTCGCCGTTGAGCTGGTAGACGATCATCGACGTGCGCTGGAGCACGTACGACAGCGGCAAGGTCACCTCGTAGCCGTCCGAGGAAACGAAGGTGATTGCATTGGCCTCATTGGTCACGCCGCCAGCCGTCTCGAGGAGCTGGTACACCGACACGCCCGTCACTGCAGCGTTGGCCGTAGCGCGACCATCGGCAGGGTTGCCCGCGCACGAGCAGCCCATGACGGTACTCTGCGTGCCGGTCTGGGCAAGATCGCCGATGGTGGCGGTCAGGCTCGTCTGGACGCCGTCGCCGTCCACGGTGATCTGCCAGTCCGCTGCATCGCTTACTACCTGCTGGTTCGAGGGAAGCGCCTCTGTTGAGGCCCCGCACAGCACCTTGTTTGCGCCACCCAAATCATGCGCAATCTGCGCCGTCGGCGTAATCTGCCCCTGGGTAAAGGAGAACGTTCCCTCCACGCTTGCCGACTTGACCTGCGCCGACACCGCCTGCTCACTGGCGCCGACGGCCACTCCCGAACCTGCGAGCGACGCTTCGCCCTGCTGCGCCAAGGCCACACCGGCACCGGCCATCGTCGCGCCGAGGGCGGCAACAGTCGCCATGGCAAACACGGGCACGCTCGTCAATCCCTGCTCTTTACGGATGCTCTTCTCCATCGCTGCTCACTCCCCTTGCGTTATTTGGTTTCCGCGGACGTATCGGCAGGCTGCTCGGCGGTCTCAGCAGTGGCAGGCTCAGCGTCGCCCGCATCTGCAGCCGCGCCATCGGCACCCACCCACAGGTCGAAATTGGGGGTGTAGCCGCTGTCCTCGGATTGCGCGATGGAAGCCGCATAGCCCTGCGGGTTAGAGATTGCCCGGTCGGAGACGTCGTCCTCAGGGCCGGTACTGCCGTCGATGACTGCCTGGTTGTCGGCCAGGCCGAGGTCGGCCTGCGTGCCCTCAAGCGAACGCACCTGCTCGGCGAAGGCGTCGAGGTCGGACTTGGCGTTGACCATGACCTCGACGGGCTCGGGCGTCGTCTCTCCGTCCTCAGTGACCGCGCGCACCATGAGCACGTAGGCGCTGTCGACGCCCTCGGGAGGCGTCCAGGTAAACTGCCAGCTCACCCAGTTGTTCACCGTGGAGTCGGGTGTGTCGCAATGCGTCCACGTGTTGCCGCCGTCCATCGAGAACTCCAGCGCAACCGTGGGCTGATCCCATGAGGCGGCGTAGCCCTTGAAGGTGTACGGCTCACCGGCCTGCACGCACAGACCCTCAGGGGTGCCCCAGATGCCGACATTGGGCTTGTTGTAGTACCCCGTGCCGTCTTCAGTGGTCCAACCGTCGTATTCCCACACATAGGGGTCGTTCTCGTCCACGGCGATGATGTCGCTGAGCTCCTTGCAGCAGATGGGGGCACCGGTGCCGCCCACCCACAGCATGCAGGGGAAGCCTTGGTCCCACTCAAGCGGCTCGCCGTTGATCTCGTACACGAGCAGCGCGTCCTTGCCCTCGAGGCTGCTGATGAGCATCGAGTTGGCGTTGCCGTCGGCAGAGGAGGAGTAGATGGCGTAGGCGTCATCGGTAAAGCCGCCGGCCTGCTCGATGAGCCAGTTGAGGTCGATGCCGGTCACGACGCAGTTGCCCAGGTAGGGGCCGCCCGTGGGGTTGAGCGTGCACTGCATGGTGACGGCCTTGGTAACGCTCGGGGCTTCCTTGATAAGGTCGGCAAGCGTGTAGTTGACCTCGTTGTTGACCAGGCCCGTGAGCGAGATGTTCCACTGGTCGTAAATCGAGGTGTCAGCCTCGCCGCCGTTTGCCTCGCGCCAATTGCGCAGGTAATCACTGCCACGGTAGTACCAGCTGTAGTTGAAGAGGTCTTCCTGAGGGATGACGTCCGTTTGGTTCCAGGAGAAATCGCCCTCGACATCCTCGACGGCCGTGATGCCGCGCAGCAGCGAATGCTTCGAGACGTCCCACATCGTGAAGCCCTCGCCGTCCTCCGTCATGTTGTGGCAGCTCTCGCACGTTGCGCCCTCGACATCCTGGTGGATGCCGTGGATGAGCGTGCCGAAATCGTAGAACGTGGTCTGGTATCCCTCGCCCACGGTATGGCAGTCGATGCACATCTGGACGTCGATGTCGATGCCGATGTTGTTGGTGAGGTCAGTATGACCATAGCTGCACGAGTTGAGCAGGGCGCCCAGGTCGTCGTGGCATGCGTTGCACCCGCGCTCGTCGGCCTTGAGGTAGGCGCAGTTGTACAGCGCGTTCTTGGCCGGGTGCGAGTAGGCGCCCTCGGCGTCGTAGTCGGCCGAGATGTTCTCGCCGGGCGTACGCTGCGCGAATCGGCCGTCGGCAAGCTCGGTCACAATGGGGCCGTCCTTGCTGTAGGCCTTGTCTTTGAGCGCGACGCCCGACTGGGCGCTCGGCACGTCAAGCACGCTGTAGGTGGTGCCGTCAGAGCCAGTGTAGGCCGAGGTGTCCGCACTTTCCGCCGATGCCGAACCGGCTCCGAAAGCAACTGCGGCAAGGGCACCTGCCAGCAGCGTTGTCGCACAAGCGGCGGTCACCACATGCAACCGATGAGTAGCGATCATGACGTTCTCCCCTCTCGTATGGCGTTGGCCCGGTGGTTTCTGCGTAGCGAAACCAGCAAGCCTTTACCGGACAAGAAGGATTATCGAACGCACAATGCTTTCTGAAACTACCTTCAGCCACACGATGCACGCCAATTTCCACTGCCCTTGGGGCAGAGTTTTGGG